>Ga0209517_10007250_pt1 | contig 13367 bp, 12 predicted proteins | sample PeaSoiMetSII2010_FD_187695 | JGI IMG/M metagenome (GOLD analysis project Ga0209517, IMG submission 187695) | Peat soil microbial communities from Weissenstadt, Germany - SII-2010 (SPAdes) (version 2) | ecosystem: Environmental > Terrestrial > Soil > Wetlands > Peat | place: Germany...
GGCGACAAAGGGCAGGATGCTCAATTCCTCCTGAAACTCAGGAAGCTCATCGCCGGCATGGCAGAGCCGGATCGGGATACCCTTCTCAGTCTGGCCAAGAGATTAGCCACTCGCTAGGGAAGCCCCTCCACCGGCCAGCACTCCCCTATGACAAGGGGGATTCAGGCTTCGGATCTCGAAGGTGGCATTACGGTCAGCGGCCCTTCCAGGTCCCGGATGACACGCCCCCTCGGTACAGACTGGTTTTCCTGGTACTGATAAACTCCTGGAGTTGACGCGCTGATGAACTTCCCGGAAGCCATCTGGCGGAGTGCCTTGACCTGCTCAGCAGCGGAACGTGAAACTGGCACGATGTACCTGGCCGCTTGCGTGAGAGTCATGCTCAGGCGATGTGCCTTCCGACAGCACTCTTTGATCTCCGCGCCGGTCCAGCCTTCATCGTTTGGCAGCTCGCCCGTCACCCCGTACCTCTTGAAATAGATCTGCCAGATGACTTCGCGCTCCTCGGCCGTGGGCAGGTCGAAGAAGAATGTGCCGAGCGTGAACCGTCTGCGCAGTTCCGGGGGAAGGCTTGCGATCGAATTGCACGTGGCGATAAAGAGCATGCGGCCTTGGGAAACCGCATCAATGATCTTGAGCGCCGTACGGAGCCGGTCCGTGGAAGCGCCCACCAGGGAACTCTCCATGGCAGCCAGATCGAAAGCAATGGTTGGAATGCCGGCGGTGTTGCCCGTGGCTTTGGCTACCGCTGACTTCGCCGCTCCGGGTGGCCCCGTGAGCACGATGCCATCCGCCTCGCGGTCCTGCATGTAGGTCAGGATCGTTCCGGTCATTTCGGTCTTCACTCCGGAGAGGTCGGTGCCGGTCCCGGCGAAGGCTTTCTCGATCTCATCAATGAATACGATGACGCGCGGAGGATCGACGCCGGCAAGCACTGCGTGCAGGAAGCTCTTTACGTTGCTCAGGCCGCCCAGGTCGTCAAAGGTCTCACCACCTCGCCAAACGGACAGCCCAGGCGTTTGTTCGATGACCTGCCGCTTGCGTTCCCAGAGATCTTCGGTGTCCAGCTCCCGCTTGACCAGCGAGATCGCCAGCGCCTGCTCCGCCGGGAAGGCAGCAAGACCAATCAGGGCATCGACTGCTCTGTCGATCTTCGCCCGCTCAGGCTCAGCCAAGTTGGCCGCGTGGAATGTCTCCCTGACGATCCGCTCCAGGTGAGCGGCAGAGGGCAAAGGTTCATCCAGGAGGAACACGTCCTGCCCAAGCTCCGGTGGCAAGGTCGCGCCAGGAACAGCCAACAGCACCAGCATTCGTCCCGTCGCCTTGAACGAGTCTCGCAGATTCCAGATTCCCTGCATTACTCCAGGTTCGTCCCAGAAACGGTGAGCGTTGGAATAAAGCACAAGTCCGTTCTCGCCGAGCTGCTGGGCCAGAGACAGGGCATCGGCTGGGCCGACCGTCGCAGCTTCACGATCACCCAACACGCGAGCAAGTGCCTCGCCGCTGTCCTTGCCGATTGCATAGAGGCCGCGGATCACATCCCAGCCGAGCAGCGGAGGAGGCTGGCGGCTCTGCTTGAGAGCGTCGGTGAGGAAGTACGTGGTGCTGGCTGGGTCGGCCGTGCGGATGGCGACTAGCGGAGTCGAGACGCAGCGGGCAGCATGAAAAGCTGACACAAACTCTTCCATGGATCGAATCATATTGCGTGCTCCTTGGGGAAGAACTTCGATGCAGGGAAATGGGAATACTCAGGAGGTTCTACCAGGGCAAGCCTAGAATGGGGAATCCAGTGACTTGTGCCCGCCCATCGGAGTGGATAATCACTTCAACTGATTGTGGCGCGTAGTCCTTCACGTCGTACCGGCTCGACAACATGCGCAGCGCTTTACTGCGGCTCGTGCGGAGTGGCATCCCGCATGGTTGGGCTTCATTGAAACGTCCAAGGACGGCGAAGTCGAGGTGCTCGCGGATCTCTTGCCAGAGACGACTGCGGTCTTCTTCGGAATAGTCCCGGCCCCATATCGAATAGCGTCCCAGAACAAGTTCCAGGTCCGAGTAGCCGCTGAAAAGGCCAAAGCTCAGGTTGGGCAGTTGCCGACGCAGTGTCTCCATCACTTCCAGCAAGACGGGCGATTGCTGCATGGGCTCACCGCCTGTGAAGGTGGCTCCTTCCACGCCGTGCTCCCTGTGCGCACGAAGCACCTTCTCAGCTACGGCATCCACGGTGACTTCCGTGCCCGTAAAGGGATGGGTGTCAGGGTTAAAGCAGCCAGGACAGGCGAGGGTGCAGCCCTGGAAGAAGACCACAGCGCGTAGCCCTGGGCCGTTGGCGCGGCTGGCGGGAATGAAAGCATGAAGCAGCATATCAGCCCTCCTTCAGCGTTGGCTCTTTTCCCGCTCGGCCTGCGGCCTGCTGTAAAAGTCAAGCTTCTTCCGCTCGACCTTCAGCGGGTCCCCGCCACGGAAGTCGTCAAACACCTGCTCACAGCCCTTGCCTGCAAAGCCTTCCAGGTCGAGAGTCGACCTGCCTTGCTCGTCAATCGTGATCGTGATGGTTTTCTCTCGCATCGTGATCTACCTCCGCACGGCAAACTGAAGCCGCACCTGTTTGCCTTCTGAAGTCTCAATCACCTGGCGGCACTTCAGGCGGTAACCTTTCGCTTGCGCCACGGCCAGAGTCTGGTTCTCTTTGTAGATCTGCTGAACACGGCCGAGCCATTTCTTGCCGTAGCCGCTATGATCGTCGAGTTCGTCCTCGATCAAGGTGAATCGCCCGTCCGGCTGCCTGACAAACCCGACATCGCCGAAGGCTCCAGGCAGCTGCGCGCGCCGGATAATGATGTTCGCCTGCTTCGCTTCTTGCTCGGAGTAATACGAGTTGAGTGGTGCGCCTTCAGGATGAACTTCCGCCTGGTAGCCCATCTCTTTGAGGGCATCCAGGAGATATTTCTCCTCGCGTAAGACTGTTTGGGTCTCACCGTATTTCGACATTCGATGCCTCCTTCCTGTGTATTCCGGTTATTGTGGGACTTGAGCCAGAATGTGGCTGCGTGATTGAAAGAAATAGCGCAAGCGCCGTGTTCTCTTTGGAGAGTTAGCGTAGAGCAGAGTTCTGCCGTGGTTTGCACTTACTGAGATTGGTAAATCAATGGCGACCGGTCGGGAGCTACCCCCGAAGCTGCGGCCCAACTTCCGGATGGCCGACGATCCGCCCGGAGCTTGGCGACGCCAGATCGACGGGTCGGGGGTTTCCCGTCAAGTTGACGCCCGGATGACGACGTTCCGCCATTCACAAACACCGGCCGGGAGCAAACTCCAACCACCCTTGCAAAATCACTTCTCTCCTCTAATGCACGTGCCGCACTCAGCAACTATCCAAGACGGGATAGAGATAGCTCCTGATGGCGGAACGCGATGCTGTCAAGGAGGTTGCGGTTTCCACGATTTTCGTGTTATGCTACGCTCCGTCGGCGTGTCAGGCCAGCCTAAACACTGGTCCGTTCTTGTGAGCGAGTCGCGCGGAGGAAGCAATGCCACCGAAGCTCTACAAAGTCGGAGAAAAGTCATCTACAGGACAAGAAATCGCCTGCATACTCGGACAGAGTCCTTTGGCGTTTGTGTATACGACAATTGACAACCAACTGAGGTGGCATTACTACGGAAACGGGGGCGTCCCGACCGATGAACAAGGTATCACAATCGCCAAGTTTGATACTCTGATGGATGAGATTCGCGATCTAAAAGGCCCTCTAAAGAATAAGCTTCCGTTGTATACGCTGCTTGGTAAGAGTCTGTTTATCGCTTTGAACGCGAGCAAACCTAACACTCTGCCAGACGTCTTCGCACGAGTCGAAAAGCAAATCACTGTACACCAGAGGGCTGGATCGAATTCCCGTACGACATCAAGTAAGTCCGAACTCCTCGGCGGCAGCGCTGATCTCGCCATAGTTTGTGCCCTTCACGAGCCCGAGCTGGAAGCCATTCTCTCGATTGCAAAATGGACACCGGGCCCTCGTCTAACGGGAGACCCGCAAACCTATTATTCCTCAACGTGGCGTACCCGGGCTAAGAAGAAGCTTAAGGTGATAGCTGCGGCTCCAAACCAAATGGGTCTTACTGCCTCGGGTATACTTGCGGCAAAGATAATCTTGCAGTTCAAACCGAAGCTTCTTGCAATGGCGGGTATTGCAGCTGGATCTAAAAGTGGCAAGCAAGGTTTTGGTGACATACTTTTCCCAGATCAAACATTCGACTATGGCTCAGGCAAAACAATCATAGTCAGCGGAAAGCGCAAGGTTCTTCCCAGCCCAGACCCAATTCAGATCAATCCAAAGCTACTTGGTCGATTAAAGGAATGGCAGCTTAAACGAACCGGCCTCGATGAAGTATCGAAAGGTTGGCCAGCAACTAAACCAAAAACGCGACTAGACGTGCACATTGGACCTATGTTCTCCTCAGCTACTGTGCTCGGTGCTTCCAGACCGATCGAGGAGCTTATGAGTCAATGGCGCAAGCTTATCGGTGTGGAGATGGAAGCACACTCGGTACATCGGGCGTGCAGCGACACTATAGAACCCAGCACGGTTTTCTTCTGCGCGAAGTCGATATGCGATTTTGCAGAAGGCAAGAATGACGATTGGCAGCACTACGCGGCCTTTACGTCAGCTCGATTTCTCCATAAGTTCATCGTAGCCGAGTGGTCCACTTTATTCGGGTAATTCTAGACTTCCCACTTGCAAGAAGCTCAAGGTCTCATCCGCTCTGAGTTGAATGAGATCTCGTGTCTAGATGTAGCGAGGGCAGTTTACAAACAATCTGAAGATCCTTGAATGATAGTTTTTCGCCGGGCGGGAGCGAGCCGAAAACGTTGTGTCTGCTGCCCGCCGAGTAACGCCGTAGCGTTTACAAGTCCAAGTTCACGGTTTGTCGCCTTATACGGCCGATCTCTGCCCAATCCAATTCGGCCGCGCGGCGAATCATTCAAGACGCTTACGAAAGTGCAGTTTGCCCACCAGCAGCTGTGAGAAATCGGTGGGACTAAACCAACCGTAACTTCGTGCGCTCCGTCCTCTGGTACTTCAGCGTTGGCGGGGGTGCTCCCGCGAGCCGTGCCAACTGCGGCGCTAAATCGTGCTTCGGCACTACCACCTCCACTAGCGTTGGCCCATCCAATCCCGGCAGCTCATTCAGTAAATGGCGCAGTTCCTCTACGCGCTCGACCCTCACCCCGCGCGCCCCGAACGCCTTCGCGAGCGCACGATAATCCCACTTCGGCAAATCGTTGAACGGAGCAAACTCGCCGCCCGGCTTGAACGCATTCAAATCGACGAACGCCTGCTCGATCGCATACCCGCGATTACTCATCACGAACACCGCCGCGTTCGCCTTCGCGCGCACCAGGCTCGAGATTTCCTGGCACATCATCATGAAGCCGCCGTCACCCGCGACCACTAACGGACGCTTGCCCGTCGCCAGAGCCACTCCCAGGGCGCTTCCCGTCTCGTGCCCCAGCGATCCCCACGCCGCCTGCGCCACGAACGACTCCGCCGGTAACCCGAACAGATTGCCGAACACATACAGCGACGTGCTCTCACCCAGAATCAAGATGTACTGATCGCGCACTTGTTGTCGCAGGAGGAACGCGCCCACTGCTTCGAAGAAGCGCTCGAACGTGATCTTCGCATCGTCTGCCGTCGATTTGGAAGCCCGCGGACGTGCAACTGCGGGCGCCGCCCGCTTTGCCGGCGGATGCGCCTCAATCGCTTCCAGTAACGCCGGCAGGAAATCTGCCAGCTTTACCGACGAGAAATACGTAACCCCGACGCGCGTCTCGACCTGTGAGACCCGAATCATGGTCGAAAACGACGAGGCCATCAGCGCCAGGTAATCATCGGTGACGATCGTTCCCAGAGCGATCACGCAATCGCTCGAAGTTACCAGGTCATTGGTGTACGGCACGGATGCCGGGCCCGCGTACGTTCCGGCAAATAGCGGCTGCGCTTCGTCCAGCACGGTCTTCGCCAGCGACGTGGTTGTGAACGGGATCCCAGTCGCGTCCACCAGCCGCTGCGCGTACTCCTTTAAGCCGAATCGCTGCAGTTCGATCCCGAAGAAAAAGACCGGCCGCTGCGCCTTTGCCATCGCTTCGCGCGCCGCCGCCACCGCCTGCGTGAGCGACGCCGGATCGCTTGCGCATGGCCGCGCCTTCAATTCGCCGCTCGGCGCCCGGCACCGCAGCTTCCACGCGCCGTTGCTCACCTCGATATACACCGGCCGCCGTGCAGTCAGCAGCTCCGTCAGCGCTTGATCGATCGCTTCTGGCGCCCCGCACGCGCTCGTGATCACCACCGAAGCCACCGTCAACTTCGCGAACACGAGCTGGTCCGCTCGCAGGTCGCCAGTCGAGTGGTGGAACAGAACGTTCTGTTTCTCCTCCAGCAACCGGTCCGCCGCGTTGGGGCTCGAAGACACGATAGCCACCGGCGCAAACTCGACATACGACCCCGCCACCGCGTTGAGCAGCGAAAACGATCCCACGCCGTACTGGACGCACGCCGCGCCCACGCCGCGAAAGCGCGCGTACCCATCCGCCGCGTAGCCACTGCCGAGCTCGTTGATGTTGGGTACGCGCTCGATTCCCGGCATACGATCGATCACGTCGAGGAACGGCGCACAATAATCTCCCGGCACCGTGAAGATGTGCTTGACGCCGATCTCCCGGAGCCGAATGGCCAGATATTGGGCAACCATGCACGTAGCGACGCTTTCGGACATCGCTACTGCACCGGGCCTTCGTCGCGGCAATTCGGCGTGATCGAGCCGAGGTCTTTGGTCTGCGCGTTCACCGGCACGCAGATCGCGGGCGAATCCGGAATCGGTCCGCAGCCCGGGCACGGATTTGGCATCAGCGTGTTGTTACCCAGGTGCAGCCACGATGGCACCTTCAAACCGAAGAAATCCTGCAGCGTCGATTCCGCCGTGTCCAGCGCGCCCTCGACCCAGCCCTGCCCGTACGAGTACGCTTCGCCGACCACATAAATGTCCTGGCTCTCGACGGGTTTCCGCATGCGGCACATGATCTCGTCCAGCCGATGCCCCGCCTTCCATTCATGCCAGCCGCCGCCATAGGGGTCTTCATTCCACGAGTGATACACCGCCGCGTACGGCAGGGGAATCTCGGGGATGCCATGCACCTCCTCCACCTGCCTGTGCGCAATCCGGACCATCTGGTCAGTGGCCGGCAGATCGCCCAACTGCAGCGACCCCGAATCCTGCCCGCACGACGGCGCATACCCCTGATACGGGTTGCCCTCTTCGAGACCCTTCCAGAACGGAACCGTTCCGATGTCGTTGTAAGATGCCATCAGCAGGGAGTTGAACCAGGGCTTGCCGCCCGGCTGCTCCGCCTCCGTGCCGAAGTAGTAGACCTGCCGGATCGGCAGATCCGTCACCGACCGCCCCGCCACCAGCCCCAGCGCGCGCCACCACGGCCGCTCGTAGGCCAGGAACAGCTTGAACGCGCTCTGGATCAGCACCGAGGGAATGTTCTCCTTAAGCCAGGGATCGTTGAAGAACTCGCTCTCGATGAGTTCCAGCGAGCGCCGTGGCATCGCCAGAATGACCTTCTTTGCGCGGACCGTAATCCGCTCGGGGGGCTGAGCCCGACTGTGTGCGCGAACCCGCGTCTTGTGCCGCTCGGTTACCGTAGGTTCGAAATGCAAGGTGTACGGATACTCCCCCTGCGTAACGTCGAGGCGCGCCAGCCGATGGTTCATCATCACGCGCTGCTCGGAGGGGAGTATTCCAGGCATCTCCTGAAACTTCTTCGCCAGCGTTATCGGCAGTGTGTCGTAGCCGTCGCGCAGCGTCAGAAACTCGGTATTGTCGCCGTACTCGGTGGCAGGTAGTTGCGTTACAGCGCTCGCGTTCGCGACGTTCGCCTCGTAGCCGCCGGCGTCCTTCATGAACTGGTAGCCCTCGCTGCTGAGCGCGCGATTCAGCAGGTTCCAGAAGCCGAACTTGTACAGCGGCTGCCCGAATACCTGGATCTTCATCTGGTCGCAGAGGCTCAGGTTCCCGAAGTTCGGGTAGATGGTGTTCATCACCTGAACCTGCAACTGAGTCGGCCCCAGCCCGCGCTCCGGCCACCCGAGGTTGTACGGGACCTTCGCCGGGTCCGCGAGGTCCCACAGCCGCAGATGCTTGCCGCGCAGGTAAAAGAAGTTACAATTCGGCCCAATCTTCGGGTCGGGTGACCCCATCGGAAACGGCGCGGTCGCGAGCTTCAGATGATCGACGACGCTGGTGACCACTGGATGCGCATCTTTGATATATCGCATCCCACCGACCTCGGCCTTCACGTTCGGCAACCCCCGCATCGTGATGGTAAACAGTCGGCCCCCGATCCGATTGCTGTACTCGAACAGCGCGACCCGTTCCTTGGGTCCACTTTCCGTTTGTAGCCGCCAGGCGCTATAGGCGCCCGAAACACCGCCCCCCACTATCGCAACATCTAGATCCATAAGAGCTCCTTCGATTGATTCGAGCCCAGATCGTAGGTTCAGTTTTACACTGAGAAGGATCGATCAGTCAAGTGGGGTGATCTCCTAATCCAAGCGGCCTACTACGGCGTGAACCGGGGCTAGTAGAATCTTTCGTGGCGAACATCCGTCGAATGGAAACACCTCGCCTCGAACTCCAGCCCCTGGAACAGAAGAACAACCGCCAAGCACACCCAGGCGCTTTCCTCTGTTGGGAAAAGCCAAAGACCTGGCCAGCGCCGTGCCGTGGTCGTATGCCGAGGACGGAGCATTGACCTACAACCGCGAAGCGGCTTTGCGCGCAAGGGAACGTGGACGAGCGGCATTGGGCGTTGCTGCTGAACAGCAGGCCGGATCAACACATTGGATGCGCCTGCCCGTGACGAGATCAGAAGGGCGGTCTTCGTCGCTTCTGTCCGAGTGACGAGCCATCCGGAAGTTAGCCGGATTTTGGGTAGATCCTCCCTGGTGCCACAGCATTAAGTCACGCTCAAATGCAAACGAGGGTACCGTCAAGCTATACCCGAGATTCCATAATCCTGGCCGGGAAGTGATTCGACGCGTGGCCATTTGTTCGTTCAAGTCACACATGTTGGACTGCCCTCGGACAGCCCACCGCCGCCCGAATCATGTCTTTCGTGCAGCCGGCCCAGCAGATGTACTTGCGGGGATCTTCAATCGAGATTGAGAGATTATCACCACTGGTGTCGTGGCCTTCTTCAGCGCAGGATGGACACCGCGTCACATTGTTGTGTCCAACCGTGCGAAGGCTGGTGCTGATGTGGTCGAGGATTCGGAATGCTCCGGAGTGCCTGGTTACGTTTAGCTCAGGCTTGGGTTCGGGTGGCGCAAGCTGAGGTGGGATTGTCTTCCCGGCGATCAACCGAGCGAGCTGCTCACGTGTCATCTTCGGAAGCGAATTGAGGTAGGACATCTGCGTCTCAAGATCTTCATCGGCGCCGGCAAACCAGAAGCGCTGATGTGCGCCGCGATGAATGCCCAGCGGTCCCCGGATGGCATCGCCATACCTGCCGGGCTTCAACGCATCATGCTTGGGGAAGACTTCGATCCCTTCCCGCGGCCTGCCTCCCTTGACCGGGATACCCAACTTCAGGGCAAGACCGCAAACGTAAATGCGGCAGTCCCGCGCCGGGAGCGGCTCAGCCAGGAATGTCCAGAGATGTCCGCCCCGATGGCTGTTCTCAAGAGCCGACTCCACCCCATCCTGCCTGAGGTAGAAGCTGAGCTTGAGGAGATCCGCGAGCGAATCCTCATAGTCCGCGTCAATGGCCACCCACTTTGAGCACTGGGTGGCAGGGTTGATCGAATAGAGGCCGATAGTGATTTCGCCCTCAAGGTGGCGGCGGATGATCTCTGGCGTCAGGCTTAACCCCTGGCCGGTTTTCTTGTCCTTGGGACGGTAGTAGTAATGCCGGGCACTTTCTGGGTGCGGCAGGTTGGACTGGAGCGTGTAAGCACGCCGATTCACGAAGAAGCGAAGGTAATGCGCCACCACGCTGGGGGGCGCTTTGAGACGAAGATTCCGCATTCTCTGCTCCCTGGAGTCAGGTGGGCGGGGCCGCTATTTCATGGGGGGGGAGAACGATGAGGTCTTTTTGTCACTTAGTTCAGCGGGTTGTAGTCGTGAACTGAATGTTCATTGCGTTAACCGTGCCCACCCGTCCCACAAAGATTCCACCGTTCTGTGTGACAGTGTGTCATGGATTCAAAGGTCGGATCTTTGAAGCTAACGAGCTTAACCACCCATTCCGAGGGCACGGGACCTCGAACACGGGTTTCATACAGTTCGGGCTTGCACGCTACGCCTCGCGTCGTGGAGTTAAAGAGTCTATTGGCGAAATATCTTGCCAGCCCATATTGGAACTCTTCGAGCTTATTCACCGGCAGACTGGCAGTCACGATATAAGGCTCGCCAAGGCACCTCAACGTCGGACCTGTACCAGGGTCATCTTCATGAGAGTTGTACAGGGCTTCCCCACCCCATGACTCAAAGAAACGGCAAACTTTGCTCTCTTCCATCAGGTACGACCTCATACTCACAAAACATATCGCGCCCATCCGATTCGCGTCCGCCGCTTGATTCTCAGCAAGGAGTCTTGCGCATATGTCAGCAGATAGATAACCGGCGTCTCTCGCTCTACTTATTCGTTGTGCCAAGAAAGTCGGAGAGGGCGGACACAGACCACCCTCAAGGACTTCCGTAGCCTCGTAAGGCAAGAGACGCGTACAGTGGAATCCCAGAAGCATCTCATGGGCAAGGATCTCGTCTGCTTGCTGTTCCGCGGCGAAAGCCCCTCTGCACTTATCCAGAGCCGCCTTGAGACACTCAGGCCAAGTTGCGTCGTCTTCGAAATCGATGGGGGAGCGATAAGGAGCAGCAGACAACATTCATCACCGAGTGGGGCAGCATGGCGAAGCCGTAACCAAACAATAAAGCAGTTCTTATACTTACAATACCGCTGATGGTACAATGCTCTTGCTAAGAAAGCAAGAATCTACGTTATTGCAATGCGGCCTCTTGCGTTCCAAAGACTCTGCGACCCCTTTATATTTGTGGTCGCTCGTGGGCGGGCGACGAGTAGGCCAGGTAGGCCAATGAAAGCCTGGCCGATCTCGTGAATTGAAAGGAACTTGGCAAGTAATTGCTCATATAGCCGGTAGTCGACCAAACTTGGGAAGAGCAACCCGACCTAGAATTTCACTGTCGATCGTATGCGAGAGCCTGGGAGGCACTGCTTAGCGAGGTGCGCCAGCCAGGGTTGATGCCATGAGTTCAGTAGCCGCTCGTAGCTTTGGGGTATCAGCCTCCGTCATGCGGCCAATATCGCCGTACTTGAAGCAGCCTCCACTGGCCCACTCAACTACTTCACCGACGGCTTGCCTCTTGGTTGTGGCAACACGACGTGCCGCCCTCAGGAACTCGTTGCGAAGCTGGTTGAACCCCGAACTTCCATTGCCATTGTTGGGCGCAGAAAGTGAGCCAGACCCGTTGACAGGTGGCTTGGCAGGTCCGTTTGCGCCGACAAGGGCAGAACCGTTCTCAGGTGACGGAGGTTTCCCCGGTGGCTTTGGCGCGTTGGCTGCAGAGGTCGTATCTGTAGCAGAACCGACTTCACCGCCTTCCGCAGGCGCAGAGCCGTTCATTGGTGCCGGATAGAACTCAGCCGTGACCTCCGGTGCCTGCTCTTGCTCGTCCTCTACCACCTCCAAGACCTTGCCTCCTGATCCGAGCAGCTTTCGAGTCTCAGCGAAAAGGCGCGCGTTCTCCGTCAGGTTGGCGATGAGTTTGCGCATATCGTCGCCTTCAACCTCCAGACTCAGCGCCCAGATGGATGAAGTCTTCTTCCTCTTGTCCTTTCGGTCGAAGTACGTGGCTTCCTCGGGGCGAACCGTCAGCTTGGCGGTGATCCCCGCTAAGCGACCGCCAGTGAAAGTCTGGATCTCCTCCAAGGCAGAGTGGATCTGGCGGATCGAGCGATAGGAACTGGTGTGGATGCGGCAGACACTCCCCAGGCGGGGGAAGTCCGCCAATACAAACCGCAGGTCGCCACTTGGCTTGCACAGGCCGGCAGCAAGCTCCGCGCATCCGGTGCCACAATGTGGCCAGGGTTCCCCTGAGGGCTTGGCAGGCGTGCGCCGAGTGGCCGTCACGCCATCACCCCAGCACTTCCTCTCGATGGCCGTCCACCAGGCATAAGAACTGGGGAAGACGTTCTCGATGTCGTCGTCGATCAGCATGATGTGGAGTTCGCGGCACTGCTCGCCGTAGTGTGCCGTCAGGTCAGGGTCAACTTCCCACTTGACCTTGTTGACCGTCTTGCTCTTCCGCGAGAAGGCGAAGTGGTCGAGCTTGGTAGGATGGTTGCGATCTCCGTTGGGTGGCAGCCCAATAGAGACCTTGGTGGAAACGGACAGCCGCTGGACAACGCGGCCGTCGGGATCGTGCGTGACACCAATGATCATGGGGATTGCTCCTTGTAGATGGCATTGAGCCGGCAAGCCGAGTCAGCGGGCCCAATCAACCATTAGGATATCTTTGCAGGCGCTTGCCGGGCGGGCATATGATGGGGCCATGGGGAAATTCAGCGTATTCTTGAGCCACGTAACGGTCGAATCGGCACTAGCCGACGTACTGCGAAAGCACTTGGTTCGTGATTTTATTGGGTTAGTTGACGTGTTTGAATCCTGCGACCGGCTTAGCATTCCCGCCGGCAAGAAGTGGCTCAGCGAGGTTACGGAAGCTCTGAAGCAGGCTAACCTCCATCTCATTCTTTGCAGCAAAGACGCCGCACTACGCCCCTGGATTCAATTCGAAGCCGGAGCGGCACATCTACGTGGAATTCCCATCATACCCTTATGCCACAGTGGCTTGACGTGTGCTCAGCTACCGGTACCCTTGAGCGAGAATGAAGGTGTACAACTTTCAGAGCTGGAAGGCCTGATCTCGCTGTATCGGAGCATCGCCAGTGCTCTCGGCTCAAGTCTACCCGAGATCGATTTCCAAGCCTTTGCCAATGAAGTAGCTTCCTTCGAAGCAAAGTATGTAGAGCAACAATCTCTAACCGCTTCGGAATTTGGCGTGGAGGGAGGTGTTGAGAGGGTACGTAACCCGAAGGCTCTCTGTATCTCCAGCCCTCAGTTTGCGCAACTTGGATTCGAGAATCAGCTAGAGATCGTATTACTAATCAAATCAGAAGTAAGTAGACATAAATGAAGCTATCGGCTATACTTCGGGCATGGCTACGCAAGATGCCCGGAAGTTGGATCACAAAACCCTGGAAGAGATTCGGATTCGTGCGGTCGAGC
>Ga0209517_10007251_pt1 | contig 13365 bp, 14 predicted proteins | sample PeaSoiMetSII2010_FD_187695 | JGI IMG/M metagenome (GOLD analysis project Ga0209517, IMG submission 187695) | Peat soil microbial communities from Weissenstadt, Germany - SII-2010 (SPAdes) (version 2) | ecosystem: Environmental > Terrestrial > Soil > Wetlands > Peat | place: Germany...
GGTGCGACGTGGGAACAGATTCTCCACACGATCCAGCCTTGGCTGGTGAGATGGAGCGGACTCTGTCCCTTCTGCGGAACGAAGTTCAATCGAGTCTTTGAGGACACTACTTAACATAGTAATACTAGAGCATCGGCGATCTGGATCCCCAGTTCCAGCAGTTCGTCGGCCTTGAGCGGCTTTCCGGCGATCCGACGCCTGAGGGTCTGGCCCTCCAGGTACTCCATGGCGATGAACGGCTGGCCTTCATGCTCGTCAATATCGTAAACGGTACAGATGTTGGGATGGTTCAGCGCCGAAGCGGCGCGAGCTTCACGCTTGAAGCGTTCCAGGGCTTCCCGTTGTTGAAGAGCCGCCCCCGGGGAGAGCGCCGCCAGCCCCGACTTTCCATAGGCGAGGAATTTGAGGGCCACCGGGCGGTCGAGCTTGCTGTCGTGGGCTTTGTAAACCACCCCCATGCCGCCCCCACCCAGCTTCTCCACAATCCGATAGTGAGACACGCTCTGGCTCGGCGTCAGTGCGAGCGCGGCGTGGGCCTGGTCCTGGGCCAAGGCCCTGGCCGCCAAGGCCACGGCGGGGACTTCGATGAACTTCTCGGCGGGTCTCTCGCAGGCCAACAGGGACTCGACCTGGCGCAACAGTTCAGCGTCTCCGGCACAAGCTTCGCGCAGAAACTCCGGACGCTCGCTGTCCTCGTGCTCCAGAGCAGAATCGTACAGCTCTTCAACTCGCCGCCATTGCTCGGGCGTCATACCGCTGCTCCCGCCGCATCTCGTGCCACAGCCAGACCTTGGCCAGTCTCCAGTCGCGCATCACCGTTGCCGGTGAAACCTTCAGTACCTCGGCTGCTTCTTCCACACTCAGCCCGCCGAAGAACCGTAGTTCCACCACCTGGCTCTTGCGCGGGTCGATGGCTGCCAGACCCTTCAGAGCATCATCCAGGGCCACCAGATCTGCACGGTCGCCCGACCCGAGCCGCGATTCGTCCAACACAACTGGCGTGGCGCCACCCCCACGCTTCGGACCCTGGCGGGCGCGGGCGAACTCCACCAGAATCCTTCGCATTAACTGCGCGGAAATCGCAAAGAAATGGGCGCGGTTTTGCCAGCTCACCCGGCTGGCGTCGATGAGCCGAAGGTAGGCTTCATTGACCAGAGCCGAGGTCTGCAAAATGTGGCCGGGTTGTTCGCGGGCCATGTAGTGCTGCGCCAGTTGGTGCAGTTGGTCATAGACCAATGGCATCAGCTTTTCGAGCGCTGCCTGATCCCCGTTGCTCCAGGCCTGGAGCAGGAAGGTTACGTCGTGAGAGGAAGGCTGCATCATGCGCCCCCTTTCGGGCTGCGCGTTTACTCTTTAGATGACGGCACACTACCACATACCCCGGGGGTTTTCAACGTGAAAGCATACCCACTTCCGCCTTCTCCCCCTGGCGGCATTTCTGACATCTTGTCCATCGGCGTGAAATATTTTGCATCGGACGTTGAAGTTTTGTGCCTCGATTTTCGCATATAGAGACACGAGCGAGTTGCCGATCGGCCGCTAACGGCGTGAGGGCGAGGAAGCAAGCCTGTCGCCGTCGTGGCAAACCGACGAGGTATGCGCAGCCAATGCCCCTGCGTGTGCTTGTAAGTCGACGGCATCGACCGGCGTTCCATCACCGCCGTACAACCAGAATAAGGAGGAACACATGAAGTCTCAAACTTCGACACCTGAAGGCCAAACCATGACTCAACCGACCCCAGCTACAGCACCCTCCCCACAACGCACGGCGCCTCCGACGCTGCCATTCCTGCCAGCGTATTACTTCTTCCGCCTCGATAACTTCAGAATCACAAACACACGTTCTTGGGACGAGGACACAGACCATGTAACGTTTGCGCTAAAAGTCGGCGATAACGTGTATGGTCCGCAAACCATACACACGGGAAATGTCGACAACGGAACTCACCAGATTGGCCTTCAATTTGGCCCCGTACTTGTTGACAGTGCATCCGAGTCGGTGGTTTTCAATTACCTGATCGTGAACAGCGGACACGAGAGTACTTCGGACATCGAAAAACAAATGGGATCGGCTGCATTATCAATGCTCGGAAACGTTTTTTCGCTAGGTACACCATGGACAGCGATTATTGCAGTTGTTTGGAACATTCTCTTCGGGATTTTCGACGCTAACTGCGACGGTGCCGTCGCGTCTGACCAGATTAACCTCAACGGTGGGACTCTGTGGGCCCGGACACACGGGGCCGGCGTGCGCGCACAAACTAACTACTATCCAGGTACAGATTCGCCGGTCGGATGCGGAGATAATTCCCAGTACTATGTCACTTGGTCCATTGTTGGAGGGGGCATCGCCATCCGACCCATACACACGAATGTCGTCCACGAAGTGAAGTTGCCGTAACGGGAATAAAAGTCTTTGCGCACGTACGCGCGGTACGTGACGATAGAAGCAGGAGGCAGTTTTGGGCGCTGGAATTTCAGTTTCGCTAGGGAAGTGATTTCTCTCTGAGTGCAGTGTTGTCCTCCACTGAGGGAGCGTGTGCGTTATGAAATTCTACTGGCTCGTGCTCGGCACATTCGGCGTGTGGCGTATCACACATTTTCTCTCATCAGAAGATGGACCCTGGAGTGTTGTTGTCTGGGTCCGGAGGAAAGCTGGAACGGGATTTTGGGCGAACTTACTCGACTGCTTCCTATGCCTAAGCCTCTGGGTGGCGATCCCATTCGCACTTGTCCTTGGAACCGGGGTGAGGGAACGATTCTGCTTATGGTTGGCCTTTTCTGCGGGTGCCATCGTCATTCAGGTACTTACTCGTGACAATCGTGTGGGTGCACTCTCGAACTATGCCGAAAGAGGAGGTCAAGAAGATGGCGTGTTGCGGCAAAGCGAGATCTCAACTAAGAGCGCTGGCTCTAAACCAAATCAATAGTGCACCTGAGAGCGCAGTATCCCAGCTCAAGCCGCGGTCCCGTGAATCGGTCTATTTCAGTTATCTTGGGAGTACATCTATAAATGTAGTCGGACCAACCTCGTTGCGCGTGTATCGTTTCCAGGCTAACGCTCCTGCCATTGCGGTGGATGCCACCGATGCTGATGCCCTCGCGCAAGTGCCCGGTCTGACGCTGATTCCGAACATTTAAGACCCCGGCACCCACACGGCCTGCGAACTGGTAGCGCGGAGGTGGGCGCAGTCAGCCCTCCTCCGTGGTTCTTCTCTTCTTGCCGCAGGATGGTTTCCGTAAATGGCGGTTTGGGCAGCATGGCCTCTTTACGAACTCCTTGCCGCTCGAATGACCGTGTCAAATATCGCAGTTGCCGTAGCTTCGATTCTGTGGCTGATCCCCGCTTACGGCGGCCAAGCGGCAAGTCGGCCATCGCCACAACCGGCGGCGGAAATGACCGCGCCAGCTCCAGAGCTTACAGTCAGACGGGCTAAGCTGCGCGAAGGCCCTGGCACAAGGAGGCAAGCATGAAACGGCTGATCAGCACATTGTTCGTTTTGGTGTTCCTGCCGGCGCTGGGGTTTGCACAGGCAAGTGACTACTCCAAAGGCCACGGGTATGCCTACTTCGCGCCGGGCGCCAGCAGTCCCAGCAGCGTGGCCTATGCGCACGTCGGCGCGGGTGGGGAGGGGTTCTTCACCAGGAACCTCGGCGCCGGAACCGAACTGGGCTACCTCACTCCCATGCGAAGCTGGAGCGACGGGATCGGAACGCTTTCTCCGAACATCGTCGCACGGTTTCGCGCCAAGGACAAAAACCACAAGCTCGAGCCCTTCGTGACCGGAGGCTACACCCTCTTCTTCCGTTCCGGCACGGCCAGTGGCGTCAATTTCGGCGGCGGAGTCAACTACTGGTTCAACGACAACGTCGGACTGCGGCTTGAGTTTCGGGACAATGTCTGGACCCAAAACGCGACCATTCATTTCGTAGATTTTCGGGTCGCAGTGACGTTTCGGTGAGCGCGCGGAACGAATTGTGTCGAGCCGTGATCTCCAAGACAGGCATCTGGGCCGCGAACAGCCAAGCGCAGTCTTGCTCTGGAAGGCAGCGGCTCTTCGGTCGTGATTCCAGGTGGCGTGCTTTCAAGCGTGGGCTTGTGTCTTACGAACCCACGGTTGACTCCAGACCTTCCAAGGAACAACGCACCCATGGCACCTGGAGCGAACCGCGGCGAACCTGAATTCGGATGGAGCAAAACATGAATAACTGGAGGAAGCATACGGTCATGGGGCTGGCTATTTGTCTCAAGCAATTATCGTTGGCCGACCTAGCTTTGTCGGCGGACACCGCGGTACCCAATACGAAACGGCGATAAGACATCGCCGCCAGAACCACAAGCCCAACCGACAGACTCGCTCGTTGAGCCTGCGGCCCAAGCCATGGAGGGAGGCTCTAATGAAATACAAGGTCTTAGGTCTTCTTTTTCTGTGTCTAATTTGCGGAGTCGCACTCGCTCTTGTGCTTCGCAATACGGCGGCGAAGGAAACGTTGCAGGCCGGCAGGCCTGACGCGTCACTTCCGCCTGTCGTCGCAACCTATGGGAAGCTGCCACTGGCTTTCGAGATTAATGAAGGGCAGACAGATTCCCAAGTGAAGTTCCTCTCGCGGGGTAGCGGATACACCCTGTTCTTGACTGGAAGTGAAGCCGTGCTGGCGGTACGCGAGCCATCCGCCTCCAGACCCCAGGGAGGACGAATTCCAAACCTGAAATACGGGACCGCCAACCCGGCTCAACGACGAAGTACGCAGGCCCGCCCGCCGGACTTGGGAATCCGGACGCTGGACTTGGGGCTTCTGCCGATCGACCTTCGTCAATCGGCAATGGGTAATTCCCCGGCTCCCAGCCCCCAGCTCCAAACACCCGCGGTCCTGCGGATGAAGTTGGTGGGCGCGAACGCCGCCGCTAAGGTTGTGGGTGCTGAAGAGTTGCCCGGCAGGAGCAACTACTTCCTCGGCAAGGACCCGAAGAAGTGGCGGACGGGCGTCGCCAACTACGCCAAGGTACGGTATGAAGGCGTCTACCCGGGCGTGGACGTCGTTTACTACGGCAAGCAGAGGCAGATAGAGCACGACTTCGTTGTCTCGCCCGGGACCGATCCCGCCACCATTAAGCTGGCTATCGAGGGAGCCGATTCCCTGGGCCTCGACAAGCAGGGCAATCTCGTGGCTCAACTCACCTCCGGCATGGTTGTTCTAAACAAGCCTGCCGTCTATCAGCCGGGCAATTCGAACTCCGAGATCCAAAATCCCAAATCGGTGGACGGGCGTTTCCTTCTCCTGGCAGACAACCGCATCGGCTTCGAAATCGGCTCCTACGACAAGACCAGACCCCTGGTCATCGATCCCGTCCTTTTATACTCGACCTACCTGGGGGGCAGTGTCAGCGACGGGGGGTATGGCATCGCGGTGGACGCGGCGGGCAGCGCTTACGTTACGGGCTACACAGGATCTCCCGATTTTCCCACTGCCAATCCCTTGCAGCCCAGTCTTAGCGGCTACGACAACGCCTTTGTCGCCAAACTGAATCCCACGGGTTCGGCCCTGGTTTACTCGACCTACCTAGGGGGCAGTGGTGGCGACATAGGGTATGGCATCGCGGTGGACATGGTGGGGAACGCTTACGTGGCGGGCCTCACGAGTTCGTCCGATTTTCCCACTGCCAATCCCTTGCAGGACGCCTATGGCGGCGGGGACTACGACGGCTTTGTCGCCAAACTGAGTTCCACAGGTTCGGCCCTGGTTTTCTCGACCTACCTGGGCGGCAGTGGCAACGACCAACCGATTGGCATCGCAGTGGACAAAAAGGGCAATGCCTACGTGACAGGCGCCACATCTTCCCTCGACTTCCCCACCGCCAGTCCCTTGCAGGGTGCCTATGGCGGCGGGTCCTTCGATGGCTTTGTCGCCAAACTGAATTCCGCAGGTTCGGCCCTCGTTTATTCGACCTACCTGGGCGGCACTAATGAAGACGGTGGTGGTAGCATCGCCGTCGACACGGCGGGCAGTGCTTACGTTGCTGGCTACACGGGCTCCCGCAACTTTCCCACTGCCAATCCCTTGCAGCCAAGCCTTGGCGGCGGCTACGACGTCTTTGTCTCCAAGTTAAACGCCGCCGGGTCAGCCCTGGTTTACTCGACTTACCTGGGCGGCGGTGACTACGACTTGGGACTTGGCATAGCCGCGGACAGGTGGGGAAGTGCGTACGTTACGGGCTGGACGCGTTCAGCGAACTTTCCCGCCGCCGGCGCCGTGCAGGGCAGCCTGCTAGGATATCAGAACGTGTTCGTGGCCAAATTGAGTTCCACGGGGTCGGTCCTGGTTTACTTAACCTACCTGGGCGGCAATTACTACGATGGAGGGAACGGCATCGCGGTGGACAGGGCGGGAAACGCTTACGTGACGGGCTACACGGGTTCTTCCGATTTTCCCACTGCCAGTCCCTTGCAGCCAACCCTTGGCGGCGGCTACGAAGTCTTCGTCTCCAAGTTCAATGCCGCCGGTTCGGCCTTGGTTTATTCGACTTACCTGGGCGGCAGTAGCGGTGAAGACTATGGGTGGGGCATCGCCTTGGACACTGCGACCAACGCGTACGTGACTGGCTACACGGCTTCACACGACTTTCCCACCGCCAGTCCATTGCAGGGCATCAACGGCGGCAGGACATACAACGGCTTTGTTACCAAGGTCAGTCCCATGGACGTTGCGGGTGCCGGTGTTTCTGCCAGGAGTGTCTCATTTGGTGAACAGAAGGTGAGGACAACGAGTCAAACGCAGACCCTCACTCTTCGGAGCGTAGGCAGTAAACCGCTCCCAGTTGCCTGGGTTGCCACCTTGAATCCTTCGGTGTTCAAACAGCGCAATTCGTGCGCTAGGCAAACCCTGGACCCTGGACAGAACTGCACCATTGATCTCACATTTACGCCCAAGGCCCCCGGGCCACAAACGGGAATCTTGCTGATATCCACTCCGAAGCCGCTCTCAATCCCGTTGTCAGGAACCGGCATAAAGTGAATGTCGCCATGGAGCGGCTACGTCCGATCGTTTAGGGTCTCCGGCACCGCGACGCCTGAGACCACAGGAGGTCTGGCTCGACGACTCTACGTTGCCATGGCCTGTTGCGACAAAGCGGAGACTGGCGCACGCTCGTGACCGTCAGGGCCAGACGGTCTTTGTGGCCGTCTGGCACGGCCCGAATTGTGGCCGCAGCATCGCCTGAGAGAAAGGCTATGCGGCGGCGAGGCACACGGGCGCGGGTTCTCGAAGGCAGACGCGAAGGTTCTAATGTCGCAACGGGGTTGCCGGCGCGGGTTTTCAGTGTCAGCGGATTCTTGCTCCCTTGCAGATTGTTGCTCATTAGATTGGGAGTTCATCCTTCAAACGGAAAGAGAGCAAAGGACACCTGCCATGCGCAGAGTGCCACCGGAGGCGCACCATGGACAAGTCGCGAACGACTAACCTCCTGCGGTTCACAGTTCCACAGGTTCTGACAGCTTCCAGGCTCATTCTGGCGATGTTCGCCATTCATTGGGCCGCACAGCATCAGTTTGACCTTGCCGCCAGGATTCTCGTTCTCGGTTTCATGACCGATGTATTTGATGGGGCCCTGGCCCGTAGACTGCGAGTCACGAGCGCATTCGGACTGCTCTTCGACCGCTTTGCCGATTACCTCTACTATGTGATTTCCCCAACTTGCCTCGTGCTGTTCCTCGTGGCGGAGAAGGCAGGGTGGTTCTCACTCTTCATGCTCACTTTGCCCACTGTGGGCGGAGCCTTGCGGTATGCTCAGGGCCTGGCCCGGAGTGATGTGCCGCACCCAGGCATCCGAGGCACTCCTGGCTTACCCACTAACGTTTGCGCATTCTACGTGCTCACGCTCATCTTTCTATGGCGGGAACAGATCCTAGGCACTGATTCGCTGCGCCAGATCCTATCCGTCACCCTTCCGCTCCTCGCTCTCCGCATGGCGGGGCCGCGGAACTACCCATGGCTCACAGACTATCTCTGGATACTCGTCCCCACAGCCGTGGGGTTGTGCGCGATGCCATTCTTTTGCACCACCGTTTTGGCCAGCATCAACCTCGGGATCATCGTCATCTATGTGTTGTTCTCTCCGCTACTGATTGCCCAAGACGCGGTACACGCTGCCGCCCAATCTGGGGAGGCGCCGTCTAGGCATGCTGTGGTGCACTAGCCGGCTGATGCAAGAGGGCGTAGAGGCGGTTTTACGCCCGCATCGGTCGTTGAACTTATTGGAGATATGGCTGGGGAAACCCGCCGCTTCGCCGGCTGAGCACAGAACAAGCAGATCCGCCGAGGAGGAATCCCATGTCCCTCAGTCAAGAATTCCTGGAAGCCTTGGCAGTGCCCGCTCTCTGTCGTTTCCTTACGGGTCGGCCGGAAGACCTTCGCAAGCTGCTCGTCCTCGAAAAGATCCCGTACCCCAGTCCAGTTCTCCGGGCGTTCCTCAGACGCCTTTCGCGAGATTTGGAAAACGGTTCAGGAATGTTCCGCGATCTTCTTTTGCGCATCGGCCGGTTCGCCAACCCCACCACCCGGGAGAAACTGATTGCTAACATCCTGTTCCATTGGCTGGTAAAGGGTGCAGGCACCCGAACCCGCATCCGCAGCGAGGGCATGTGGCCGCCGTTTCTTGTGGCCTTCAGTCCCACGATGCGATGCAACGTGAAATGCACCGGGTGTTACTCGGGCCTCTATTCCAAGGATGGAGAGTTAACTGAACAGGAGCTGGATCGACTCTTCAGGGAGTGCAAGGAGCTGGGGGTTTACTTTGTGGTTCTGACCGGAGGCGAGCCCTATCTGATGAAGGAATCCTTGCTGCGACTGTTCCGGAAGCACAACGATATATTCTTTCTGACATTTACAAACGGTACGCGGTTCGATTCGCCTCTCGTGGACGAACTCGCGGAGCTGGGCAATGTCGCGCCGGCGGTCAGCTTGGAAGGATTCGAACGCGAAACCGATGGCCGCCGCGGCGCGGGGGTCTTTGCCCGGATTCTACGAGGCATGGAGCTACTCAGAGAAAAAGGAGGGCTGTTTGGTTTTAGCGTTACGTATACGAGCGAAAACGTGGATGTCGTGACCGACGACAGGTTTATCGAGTTCATGCTCGGCCAGGGCGCGCTCTTCGCGTGGTACTTCATGTTCATGCCTATCGGCCAGGATCCCGTATTGGCACTGGTCCCGTCACCGGAGCAGCGTGTTCGCTGCGGGCGCCGTGTCGCCGAGTTAAGAAGAAAGTACGGCCTCTTCATGGCTGACTTCTGGAATGACGGGCCCGCGGTGGCGGGTTGTCTCGGCGGGGCACGTCGCTTCATGCATGTTCTGAACTCTGGGCGCGTAGAAGCCTGCGTCTTCGCCCATTTCGGCGTCGACAACATCCGGGAAAAGACCCTTCTAGAGGCGGCAAACTCCCCCTTTTTCAGAGCGATCCGCGAGGCCTTCCCCTACAACGAAACCGGGAACCTCAAGCGCCCGTGCATGATCATTGACAACCCTCAGGTTCTGCGCAACCTGGTGAATCAGTTCATGGTTCCGCAGGGTCATCCGCATTCGGAAGACATCATCCACGATCCCGTTGTCATGAAATTCGTCGATGATAACGCCGCGAAGCTCAAGGAGTTGACGGAGCCGGAGTGGCTGAGCATGATCGAGAATCCCGAATCCCGCTGGTACAAAGAAAAGGATGAATACAAGAATCTGTTCACTTTCGGGAAGATCGGCAGCACAAGGTACAGCGCAGCGCAGATGATATCCCTTGGCGAACGTATAGCGTAGGTCCCGAGTGCAGGTGAGACCTTCCACTGTCAGCGGATTCATGCTCCCGTGCGGTCACTTTTCTCACGGCTGCACAACAGAACGCCGCGTTTATGAAGGAGTTAATGGAAGAACCCGTTTGGAATTCAGCGTGCCGGATAGCCGGCAAACGTCTGGGACTGCGAAAGCCCAGGCTAATAGGAGGTAGTCATGAAAAGAGTAATTGAAACACTGTTGTTTCTGCTTCTGATCCCAGGATTCGGGTGGGCCAAATCTGCACAGAATAACTGGGAAAACCTCAAAGAGTTACACCCGGGACAGAAGATCCAGGTGGTGGACTCGACGTTGAAGACACTCAACGGGAGCTTCGTCTCCGTCTCTGACGAAGCCCTCTCGCTTCAGGTCGGCAAGAACGAGGAATCCGTTCCACGCGCCAAAATTGTGCGGGTCAGCGTCCGCGATAATTCGCACCGGACGCGCAACATGGCATTGGCATCGGGCATTATTGGCGGCATCACCCTCATACCAGCCCTTATTGGCCTTGGGATAAACAGCAACGAAGGTCATAGCTGCGGCGCCTGCGTGGCTGCAATCGCGGCCGGGTTCGGTGGTGGAGCCGCCTTAGGAGCAGTCCCCGGCAGTCGGACCCTCTACCGAGTCAAGAAGTAGTGAACTGGAATGCTTATCAACTGACCCGACGACGGCGTTGACGGGCCCTGGTTTCCGGCCTTGGCCCCCCGACACCACGAGCATGAGGAGAGTCAAGAACCTGACATCCGCAGGAGGTGAAACATGGATCGACGCAGACCTTGGTCTACCATAGGAATGATCGTCATGATGTTCAGTTCCATCGGGGTCTCCACCGTGCACGCGGAGCAGGGCAAGTCAGCCCAGGCCAATTGGAACATCCTCAAGGGCCTGACGCCCGGCGATGACATCCGCATTGTCCTCAACGACAAGAAGTCCTACAAAGCCAAATTCCAAAGCGTGACCGACGAGGCGGTAGTGGTTCGTCTGGCGACGGGCGATCAATCCTTTGAGCGGCAAAACGTTCTGCGTGTCTCCACGCGAGGCAAAAGACATCGCGGCCGGAACGCGCTGATCGGCCTCGCCATCGGCGCCAGTGCTGGTGTAATTGTCGCTGTTGCCTCCCCTGAATTGGGAACAGGGAAATGCGTGCAGGGGCCCTGTGTCGATGCTGGGACTGTCTCCATGTTAGGGTTTGGGGGAGGCGTTCTAGGCGCTGGCCTGGGAGCCGCCATCCCCACCGGCGGCTGGCACGACGTCTATCGCGCCGCGACGAAGCCTGGAAAATGAGCCTGAGCTGAAAGGGGAATGCGATGCTCAAGGCAAGCCTTGGATTGCTGATTATGCTACTCGCTTCTTTGCCGGCCTCAGGCCAGATGTCGAGCGGCTATGTGTACGTGTTTGGCGGGCCGGTGGTCGTGCCCAAGAGCGCCTACACACGCTGGAACGGGGACTTCGTCCATGTGGGAGGAGGGGGTGAGGGCCACCTCACCGACCGGTTCGCCTTGGGCGGTGAAATCGGCGTGCTCAAGCCAGTAACCAACCTGTACGCGGTCACGACGGGCTTGGCGTCGGTGACCCCCGCCTTTCATTTCATCTCGAAGGATTCGAAGCGCAAATTCGATCCTTTCGCGGACGGGGGGCTCTCTCTACTGGCCGGAAGAGGCGGAGCAATAGCGATTCACTATGGTGGTGGAGTGAATTACTGGCTGCGCCGCCGCATCGGCCTGCGATTCGAGTTCCGGCATCACATTTGGTCAATCGAGTCCGGAGAGGTCGTGCACATGGTCGGCTTTCGAGTTGGAATTATCCTCGGCACGGGCTGAATGCGGTTTGGCGGGGAGGCGTGGCCGGAGTGCAGAGCGACGGTCAAACCGCCGCGCCAACCTGCGGCCAAATATCGGGGGTAAGCATGAGCAAAGCCAATTGAATTCGGCCCGATGCCAATTTGGCGAGGCGTGGGCGTGAGCTCCTGACACCGCATCAGTCCGCGCTGCTGCAAGCCAATGTGCTTCGCAGGCAGTAGGAGGCCATTCGTGGTACAGCATTGCGGATGGCGTCGGCGTCCCGCGGTGCAGGACCGTTAAGAAGCCAGGACAGGTCGCACGTTGAACGGGGTGACACAGATGTTGCTCGCGTCAGTGGGGTGCATACATAAAACGAAATGTATCCGACTCCCTCGAAACAGTTGCGAACCCGCTTGTGGATCTGGAATGAAAAGTCGGCTTCCCGGAGAATGGCTGCCAGCGAAGATCAACACTATGTGACGCCGTAGCGTTTAGATTCCGCCGAGATCCCGATGTCGTTGGCGTCCCGCCGAATTATCCGGGGCACGCGACGACCGAGGTCTAGGAAGGCGGCTTCGCGAGCAACAGACACGATAGGATCGCTGCAGTGATGGGAGGCTAAATCACAGACCAGGAGGCTCATCCCCGTCGAAGTGCGGATCGTAGCCAGAGAAGAGCAAGCATTCCAATCTTTCGGCTTCGAGCAAGACTTCGTCCGGCACCCTCTTGCGTTCGCTTTGCAAATACTCGACCAACCCGTTCACGGCCTGGACAACACTCCGGTGTAGCATCTTGTCGGCGCGAGTGGCCTGTACGTACTGTCGTATCGCCGTAGCGAAGGACCTGAACTCATGCGTCGGATTGCGCCTCTGGCTCCCAGCGAGTGCCTGTTCGAAAGCGCAGTGCTGATCGACTACTAATGCCGCGAGCCGGTCTTTTTCCGTGCCTGACATTTCGTGTTGCCGCCGAGATATAAGCGTAGCCGGAGAGTGGGGCCGATTGCAAGGAGCCTCTCCAATTTCGTCGCCTTCGAAGATTCGCAGGCCGACACTCGTTTGGTGGTGGTTTGAGGCCGTTATCGACAGCTATTGGTAAACATGCCTTGGCCATAGAGCAGGAGTAATATGCGATGGCGTGAACCAACTTCCGAGTCGCCGATATGCCAAGTGACCAGCCGATTCTCGGTTGTACGCGCTAACGCGATTTTGTGACTACTATCTTAGGGTGCTTCATTGGGTGGCGACGAGAAGATCCTGCGCAATAAGCTGCATCTTCTCTAACCTATGCGTTATCATTTGCTCGGGCGTATCCTGATAGCCGATTCAGCAGCTAGGCCAACGCCGCGATATCCGTTAGGTGTGCCGTGAAATGTCTCCTGCGACTATGGTCTCCCCTCGCCATCCTCTGCTGTGTCAGCTTCACGCCCGCACAACCTCAGATCGATTCCCGTCTTCTTGTGACCATTGATTCCGGGACGCTCAAAGGCGCGTAGTTTGGGCGGCACCGGATGACGTCCTGTTCCTCGGCATTCCATTCGCCGCGCCGCCCACCGGGGAACGACGCTGGAAGGCCTCCCCAGCCCGTCGATAAATGGCCCGGCAGTCGCCGGGCAAACTCGTACGGGGCGGCTTGTCCGCAGCAGGTCCCGGCAGGATGGATGGAAGCCTACACAAAGGAAATGAATCAGACCTTCGAACCTTATTAGACGTACCACACCGACGAAGATTGTGTCTATTTGAACGTGTGGACGACGAACATGGCGGGAGATCGTCCC
>Ga0209517_10007252_pt1 | contig 13364 bp, 10 predicted proteins | sample PeaSoiMetSII2010_FD_187695 | JGI IMG/M metagenome (GOLD analysis project Ga0209517, IMG submission 187695) | Peat soil microbial communities from Weissenstadt, Germany - SII-2010 (SPAdes) (version 2) | ecosystem: Environmental > Terrestrial > Soil > Wetlands > Peat | place: Germany...
GACAACCTACAACTGCGTGAGGCCTCACCAGTCTCTCAACTACCTCACCCCACTGGAATTCGTCACTCGGTGAAAACTGAATCTCAGAAAGGCAAAGTGTCACTAATCTACTGGACGAGTACACCTCCTTTCTCCGAATCCAATTGATGTACTACAATGGTTTGCATGAGCACTGACCCTCTCCCAGTCTCTTATTCCATTGTTGTGCCGCTCTACAACGAGCAGGAAAGCGTTCCGCAGCTCTACGTCAAGATCATTGACGTGATGGACGCCATCGGTGAGCCGTTTGAAATCATATTTGTGGACGACGGCAGCAAAGATGGAACGTTTCGCCAACTTTCGGAGATCGCTCGCGACGACGGGCGAGTGCTCGTCGTGCGCCTGCGCCGCAATTTCGGACAGACCGCCGCGCTCAAGGCGGGATTCGATCACTCCCAGGGCGAGATCATCATTTCGATGGACGGGGATCTGCAGCACGATCCCGCCGAGATTCCGAAGTTCATCGAAAAAATGAAGGAAGGTTACGACATCGTAAGCGGCTGGCGCGTAGCGCGCACCGATGCCTGGCTTACCCGGCAGTTTCCCAGCCGCGTTGCCAACCGGATCATGGCGAGGCTTTCCAGGGTGGACCTGCACGACTTCGGCACCACGTTTAAGGCGTATCGCCGCGAAATCCTGTCGGAAATTCATCTCTATGGTGAGCTCCACCGTTTCATTCCCGCGCTCGCCAGCTGGGCGGGCGCTTCGATTGGCGAGGTGCCCATCACCAATGAGCCGCGCAAGAGCGGGAAATCAAACTACGGAATTTCGCGCACCATCCGCGTGCTGCTGGACCTCGTGAGCGTAAAGTTTCTGCTGGATTATTCAACCAAGCCGCTGCAACTGTTCGGCGTGGCCGGTCTCTTTTGTCTCAGCGGCGGTTTCGGCATTGGGTTGTGGGTCTTTATCCGTAAGGCTATCTTGAACGAAGGCCTGATGGAGAACCACGGCCCCCTGCTGCTTCTCGGGATGGCGCTGGTAATGGGTGGCATCCAGTTTATCTCCATTGGCCTGATCGGCGAGTTGCTCGCCAGGACGTACTACGAATCCCAGAACAAGCCTGTCTACAACGTGCGCGAGTTGCGCGGCCGCCGGGGCACCAACGCGGGACGACCCGATCCTCCCCGGACAGCCGGCGCGGCCGGCCGTTAGCATGCCGCGCGAAGGCCATCCCATGGCCGGCGCTCGCGAGCCTTCAGCAGAAATCGCCTCCCCTGTGCGACCCGCCCGCAGAGTTCTTGGCTTTTTGGTGCGCCTCGCGATTGCCGGCGGCCTCCTCGCCTATCTAGCCAAATCCGGAATGATCGATGCACGGGCGTTGTCCAGGCCTTTCACCGCTTGGCCCATCGCGATCATCGCCGTCGCGCTGATATTGATTGATGTATCGCTGATGGCGGTGCGGTTGTCGTGGCTCTTCCGGCCGCTCGGTCTGCACCTTCCCTGGACTAAATCCTTTCAAGTGACGGTGGTCAGCTTCTTTTTCGCTCAATTTCTGCCGGGAGCGACCGGCGGCGACCTGGCGAGACTCTTCTACGTTGCGAAGGACTACAAAGGCCGCCGCTCTGAAATTCTCACCGTGTCTCTATTCGACCGCGCGGTCGGCATGCTTTCGCTGCTGGTCATGCCGCTGCTATTCGCCCCGGCGTTCGCCGGGTTGATTCGATCCACACTGGCGTTGCAAGCCTTGCTCATCAGCTCCGCGGTTCTAGCCGCGATTCTTCTGGCTGGATTCCTGGCCTGCCTCTTCTATCAGTCGCACATGGAGCGGCTCGCGCATGCGGTCTTCGGATTCCTGCCGTGGAAGGACTGGCACGGGCAGATCATTCGAACGATCGCCTCCTATCGCCACCACCTCGGGACAGTCGCCGCCGCCCTTTGTATCTCGATTACGGCCAATTTCTTGAATCTCATCGTGATGGCGCTGGCCGTTTTCGCCCTGAATCCGGCGAGGCTCAATCTAAGAATGTGCCTCATCGTCCCGCTGGGTTTCGTTGCCAACACCCTGCCCTTCACCCCGGGCGGGTTGGGCGTCGGCGAAACGGCATTCAATGCGCTATTCGCGGTGGCGGGACTCACCGGAGGCGCCGACGCGCTTCTTTGCTGGCGCGTTTGGACAGCCCTGGTCCGACTTCTCGGGCTGGTTTTTTACCTGCGCGGGATCAAGCGAGTCTTCGGCCATCACGCAGCCGGCGACCGCAATCCAGCTCCGGCCACCCGTGCATAGTCTCGCCATCCCGTCCGGCTGATGTGTGGGATCAAGAAACAAGCGCATTCGCGCGAAAGCACCAGATGAGCAAAAGTCGCTTGCCACGCTTCCGTGCCACAGGGTAAAACGTTACAATCGGATGGATCGAGTCTGGCCATCGCGATTCCTGACAATCAGGCGCGACAACTGGCACGGTAGAGCGTTGAAGTCGACTGCTCCCTTGATTGCCCCGGCGGTACGCATCGGGGCGGAAAAGAGAAGACACTCTTGCGTCGAGAAACCAACCACTTGCACCGCGGTTTGACCGTCTGGCTCACTGGCTTGCCGTCCGCTGGCAAGACCACACTCGGCCGAAACATTGCGCAACGGTTGCTGGATGGCGGCGAGGCCGTCGAGCTGCTCGATGGCGACCTGATTCGGTCGAAGATTTGTCTGGATTTGGGGTTCTCCCGGAAAGATCGCGAAGACAGTCTGCGCCGGATCAGCTTTGTCGCCGATCTGCTGACGCGCAACGGCGTTAATGTCGTGGTCGCGGCGATCTCCCCTTACGTCTCGCTGCGGAGCGAAATCCGCGAGCAGCTTTCCCCGTTCCTGGAGGTTTACGTCAACGCGCCGCTCGCGGTGTGCGAGAAGCGCGATGTCAAAGGGCTCTATAGGCGCTGTCGGAACCATGAAATCACGGGGCTCACGGGCGTTGACGATATCTACGAGCCGCCGCCTTCGCCGGAAGTCGAGTGCCGCACCGACCTCGAATCAGTGGAAGAGAGCGTCGGCAAGATATTGGCGGCCATTCGTGCTCAGCGAGAGCGTGACTTTGTGGAATCAAAATCCACCTACCGAAGTCGTGCTGCGGTCAAAGATTGAGATTTCTACATCCGTCGAATTCTTCCTCATATCGAAATCCAGGCAGCTCTTCTCGCCGCCGGAGATTTTAGCAACCGTGTTATATTAGCCCGTTCTAGTTTGGCTGGGGGCGAGAGGCCACGCGCTTGCCACGAAAAAGATTCGATGGCTTTGACATCAACTAACCATGTTTTGCTGAGGATAGCGGCCCTTCCCTCCATCTACTATCCTTTAACCCTCCAGCGTTCCCGGCGGTTTTTTCGCCGCTCATCGAACGGGCGAACCGTCGCAGTCTCTCACTCAATTTCGCGCGAATCATCCAAGAGGCGCGTCCAGTGATCCTTTCCATCCACGTTCCCAAGGCGGGCGGAAATTCGTTTCGCGAGCTATTGCAGGCGGATTTCGGCGATCGGATGATGAAAGACTATGGCGATTGGGCGGGGTTCAGAGTTCCCGAAGCCATCGAGCGCTGCCGGGTCCGCACGCTTGCGATGCGCGCTCGCCGTGATGAACTCCTCCAAAAATACGACATCATTCACGGTCACTTCCCACCGGATAAGTATCTGGGGCTTTTCCCGACCGAGGATTTCGTAGCATTCTTCCGCGACCCGTATCAGCAGACCTATTCGCATTACTGCTTTCTGCTGCGAAATCCGCAGCGGGAGCATCTGGAAGAAAAGATGTTCCACGAAGCCAAGATGACGCTGAACGATTATCTGGAGTGGGACGCCTTTCACAATCAGCAAACGCAATATCTCGGCAGCCTCTCCATCGACGACCTCGCGATGGTGGGAATTGCGGAGGAGTTCTACCGGGGGGTGAACCTGTTCAATTCCATGTTTGGCCGCAATCTGCGAGGCGAGAGTTTTCTCAACGTCAATCCGGACCATAACGGAGCCGGGTACACGATCGACGACGACTTTCGAAAAGCGGTGGATAAATATCGGGGAGCCGACGTCGAGCTCTACCGGCGCGCGAAAGAAATCTACGCGCGGCAAACCGCCAAGGTAGGGGTATAGCTATTTCGCAAGGCCCTGGCGGCCCTTTGAAAGAGGACGCCGATAAAACCGCAACCGCCTGTGACCCAATACTGTTTCATCTCAGGTTCGTGGGGTTTTCTCTGTCGTGCGTGCAGCTAGGCTCCGGCAGCATTTCGCGTCTTAATGGTCGTACTTTTCGCGGCGCCGGATGCAGCTGCGATCAGCCTGCCATCCTGCAGGCGGTAATCCACGCCCCGCCAGCGAATCGTCCTGCGGGTGAAACTGACCAGCCAAATTCCAAACGCCAGCGCGTCCCACAGCGGGATCAGCGGAATGCGTTTCCAGATTCCGGGCTGCTTGATAGTACGCACTCCGATCAGCCAGGTGATGCCAATTCGCATCGCGAGGTAGCCGCCCAAATAGGCGACGCCGGTCGCCAGCGTCGGATGCACGGCCACGGCCAGCAGCGCCCAAGGCAGGCCCCACGTGAAGAACAGGCCTGCGTGGCCCCATGGTCGCATGAGACGCATTCCCGTCATCCACCGCACCCGCTTGTAGAGGAATTCATGCCACGTGTGAAAATCCGCGACCGACTGCACCACGTAGGGAAGCAGCTGCGTCTCAAATCCGTTTTCGGCGGCGAGGCGGCCGACCTGCATATCGTCCACCGGGCGGTCCTCGAGGTACGGGAAGCCCCCAAAAGCCTCGATGTTCTTGCGCGTGGTGAGGATCGATTGCCCCAGCGTGAACTTCACTCCGTCCAGCTTCCAGGCGACCAGAATTCCGGCGAAAAAGTCGGAGGCCATGGAAATCGATTGGAGGCTTTCTAGAAACGTCCGTTCCTTCGTGGCTCGGTAGAGGCAGGTTGCCGCGCCCAGCTTGGGATTCCGAAACGGTGACACGACCGAGCGCAAGTAATCGGGACCGACCCGCACGTCCCCATCGGTGATGATGAAAATGTCGTATTTCGCATCGCTCGTGAGCCGCGTCAGCCGGGCCACTTTATCGTTTACTGCTTCGCGGCCGGATCCGAAGAGCACGCGAATATCCTGCTCCGGAAATTCGCGGACCAGTCTTTCGATGACCGCGAGCGCGGGGTCGCCGGGATCGATGCAGAAAACGATTTCGTATTCGGGGTAGTCCTGCCGGCAGAAGCTCGCATAGTTTTCATAGGCGTCGATGTCCAGGCCCTTGATCGGTTTCAGGCAGCTTACCGGGGGAGTGAAATCGTCGTTTCTTGGATTCTCGCGTTTCGATACCTGCAGGAATCGGGTGGCGCTGTAAATCACCAGAAGGTAATAGATGAAGGGAATCGCGGCGAAGGCAAGAAGAGTGTACTCCGCGGCCGCGCGAATTATTGCACCTCGCTCAACAAGTATAGCATAAAAGCAAATCGAGCCCAGGCCCCCCGCCGCGATCTCATTCGCCGCGCGGTTTCGGCGAATGGACGTTTCAAGTCCGGATTACGCACTAACCAAGACAAGGAATTTCTTTTCGCCGTATCTGCGTTGCCAACTTCGCATCGCGCCGAAAAGAATGTACGATATTGGCGATGATTCGACGCGCCCTCGCAGCTTTTCTGTTTCTGATCCCGGCCGTTTCTCTCGCTTCGCATGCGTGTACTTGTTCGGATGCGCCGCCCGGAAAGTGCCCGGGCCTGCAGAAGGACGACGTCGTTTTCCTGGGCACCGTGACGGCGGTGGAAGACATCGCCTACGCCGCGCTGCATTCGTCCGATTCGCCCGGCGCGGCATCCGAAGCCCCGGCGAAGGACACCGCGCCCGTGGACATCATCGCCTCGCGCCTGACGCGCTATCATTTCCGGATTGATGAGAGCTTCGCCGTTCCCGGCGCGCCCGAATCCGCCGCGGAAATCGACATCTTCGCCGGCGGAGAGGATGGCGACTGCGGCTATCGCTTCAAGCCCGGCCAGCAATACGTCGTGTTCACGCACCAGGGCGCCGACAATCGTCTCTTTGCGACCATCTGCAGTGGGACGCGTCCGGTCGGTGAAGCCCGCGCGCTTCTCCCGCAACTCCGCGCGATGCGCAACGGCCAGCGCGTCGCTTCGGTCTTCGGAGTGCTGCACCGCTCCGAGCCTCCGTTTCTTGCGCTGCCCGATGATCCCGACGAGCCTCTGGCGAATGTTTCCTTGAAACTGCGTTCGCGCGACGACCGCTTTGAAACCAGCTCCGATTCCGACGGCGTCTACTCCTTCTACGACGTGCACGCCGGAGTTTACAATTTCACGGCGCGTCTGCCGGTTCGCATGGAGCTGACGCGCAAATCGCTCACCGGCGGCCTGCCGCCGTTCAAGATTCCCAACGGCGCGTGTTACGAATACGATGTGGTCGCGCTGCCAACTGGCCACATTCGCGGCAGTGTTCTCGGCCCCGGCGGCAAGCCGCTTCCGCTCGCATCGGTCGAGCTTTACCGCGCCGGCAGCTACGACGATTCGCGTCCCGGTCTGTGGGGATTTCAAGGCGCCGAGGGCGTATTCGATTTGGACCACGTGGGAGCAGGGGAATACATACTCGTCTTCAACCGCGCGAACCGCATGGATCCCAACGCGCCCTTTCGTCGCGCGTTCTATCCTGGGGTCGCTGACGTGAGCGACGCGCGCACGATCAAGCTCAAGGATGGACAGCAGCTCCTGAAAGTGAATATGCAGGTGATCGACGGCTATCCATCTCATCTTCTCCGCGTCCAAGTGAAATGGCAGGGCACTCGTTTGCCTGGAAGCGTTACCGTGATGGCGAAGGCGGATCAGGGTGAGAACCCGTCCGCGGAAAAGCTCGGCGATGGCCTCTATCAGTTCACGTTGCTCGAATCGGCAAACTATGCGATTTCCGCCTGGGAGGATCTGACGCCACGGCGGGCCGCTCCCGGCCGCAGCCGCGCCGATTGCCCGGCGCCCGCACGAATCGAAGCCGCGCCCGTGACGGTTTCCGGATCCGACGGCAGCACGAAGGCGATAACACTTACTCTGATCAATCCAGCATGCGACAAACCAACGCCGTGAAGGGAGCTTAGGATGAAGAAGATTCTGGGTCATTGTCTGGGATGGGGCGCGATCGCGCTGCTTCTGATTCTCGGACAGACCGCAAGAAGCGCCGCGCAAGAGCCCTCGAAAGACGCGAAGCCTGCCGACGCGAAGCCCGCGGACGCCAAGGCCGCGCCGGAAGAGAAGCCCAAGGAGGAATCCTCCGCGACCGACCACATGATTCGCATCGGCGGGCAGACCATCAACTACAAGGCTACCGCCTCGACAACTCTGCTGAAGGACGACAAAGGGGAGCAGACCGCGCTGATGTATTCGACCGCTTACACTCGCAGCGACGTGAAGGATTTCAGCCAGCGGCCGATCGCATTCATTTACAACGGCGGCCCCGGATCGGCGTCGGTGTGGTTGCACATGGGCGCATTTGGACCGCGCCGCGTGGTTACCGAGAATGCTTCGGCGACGCCTCCCGCGCCCTACAAGGTCGTGGACAATACGGAATCCCTGCTCGACAAGACGGATATGGTTTTTATCGACCCGGTTGGCACAGGATTCAGCCGCGCCGCCGGAAAGGCGCAGGACAAGGATTTCTGGGGTGTGGATTCCGACGTTCGATCGCTCGCGCAGTTCATCTCGACTTATGTGAGCCGGAACAACCGCTGGAACTCTCCCAAGTTTCTGATCGGCGAAAGCTACGGGACGTTTCGTTCCGTGGCGCTGGCAAACTATCTGCAAACCCACGAAGGGATGTACGTCAACGGCATCGTGTTAATTTCGAGCGTGCTCGATGCGGGCACGCTTTCGTTCAGTGCCGGCGACGACCGGTCGTACATCTTCTATGTGCCCTCTTATGCGGCGACGGCGTGGCATTACAAGCTACTGAAGAATCGCCCCGAAGACCTGGACGCTTTTGTAGAGAGCGCGCGACAGTTTGCCTCCACCGAATATGCGGCCGCGCTGATGAAAGGCTCGAAACTCAGCGGCGCCGAGACGGCGGACATCGCCAAGAAACTTTCGGGCTTCATTGGCCTGAGCGAGGATTATCTGATCAAAGCGGAACTGCGGGTCGCGCTGCCTCAGTTCAGCGCCGAACTCCAGCGGAGCCGCGGCCTCACCATTGGCCGCTACGATGCCCGATATAACGGCCCGACGTACGACCTGCTGACGGAAAATGCCGAATTCGATCCGTCGTACACGGCTGTGGTTGGCGCGTTTACCGCGGCGCTGAACAGCTACGTGCGCGAGGATTTGAAATTCGGGCAGGACAAAACTTACAAGGTGCTTCCGAACGAGCCGAGCCGGGTATGGGACTGGAAGCACAACGTCCCTCCGGGCGAATTTTTTCCCAGTGCGCCAACCGTCGGGAACGATTTGGTCCGGGAGCTGATCGACAATCCCCGCCTGCAGGTGCAGGTCGAGAATGGGTATTTTGATATGGCCACTCCGTTCTTCGCCACGGAATACACGATGGACCATCTCGCTCTGCCGGCGGATGCCCGCGCCCGGATTCATCTCCAGTATTACGATTCGGGCCACATGATCTACCTGCACGACGAGGATCGCGTGAAGCTGAAGGCGAATATCGCGGGGTTCATCGATGGGGCCGTGAAGCAATAACTTGGCGCGTCCGATGGGCGCATGCTTTTGTCGCACCCTTGGCGCCGGGGTACGATCGGCTCCTGTCCCTACAGCCACCTTGAGTCCTGAGGTCGCCGCTCCGTCCTTTGCCTTTGTAGCCGCCAAAACGTACAGGGTACTAGTTCCTGTACTTTTCTTATCCCTTCGACCGGCGCGCCGAAAAACTTCTCGTGCTAGCTTGTTCCGGTAGGCCACAACTGAAATGGAACGCCACAAACGAAGTTCGAAGTCACCGCTCTCCTGGCGAGAGCGCGATGCTCTTTGACAACTGACGATCCGACGATCAGGGCTCACAGTGTCGACGGTTAGTCGAGCCTGGGAGATCAATCGGGCATCCCGAGCGAGGCCGTTCTCGGGCCGACGAGGGATCTCTCTGTTTACTTGCAGATGATTCGAGTGGCACAGACGATCACCTGCCCTGAGCGCCTTGGCGAAGGGTGTCTGTGCTCTTGCGATCTCAGCTCAGCGAGATGTATGCGTGCGCACGGACGAAACAGCAGCGGTCGTCGCCTCGGTTCTCCTCCCGAACTAGGCGTCGCGACTGAACCCACGAATCGTCTGTCAGGAGTCACCAGTTTCCGGTTCGCACTACGAACCGGAATCCCGGCGCACCGTTTTCGTGTTCCGGACGATTCTGCGGGACATGGTTTCCAAGCGCAGCCGGGACGCAAATCTTGGAAATTAAGTGTCACACCATGCCGAGTCATTTTCGGCCTAACTCACTGAAAACAAAGAAAAGGGGCACCGGGGAAGTGTCACACTTTTTCGAGGGGTTCACGCCTGCCGCATTAGCTCAAAGTTGCAGCGTGCTCCGAAAACCTCGCCCCTAAACCCTACCCCCTCATACGCTATACCCCGCATTTCTAATCGACACTGAGGCGATTAGAAATGCCCCTAACCATGTGAAAACAAAGAGTGGGCACCGCTTCTAATCGACACTGATCGGGTCTCCATGCCGCGCAAAATGCGCCCGCCTGAAAGGCGGCCGCTACAAAGGCAACGGCACGGTAGGCGTTCGCGCTTCCCGGCTTTGCGTCTCCGTGCTAGGCTGACCGCGTGACGCCTGCCGCAGTCGAGATTCCGAAGCCGTTCGCGCTGCGTCCGCATCCGCATCTTTACGAGATCAACACCTGGGCGTGGCTCGAGAAACTGTCGGCGCCGCTGGGGCGTTTGATCAAGCTCGCGGATGTGCCGGATGCGGAGTGGGACGCGATTGCGCGGCTCGGGTTCGACATCGTGTGGCTGATGGGAGTGTGGCAGCGCAGCCCGGAATCGCGCCGGATCAAGCTTGGCAATCCCGCGAATCACGCGGAATTCGATCGCGCGCTGCCGGGCTGGAAGCCGGACGACGTGATCGGCTCAGCCTACGCCGTCGCGCAATACGTTCCCGATCCGCGCATCGGCACGTGGGAGTCCCTCGATGCGGTTCGCGCGAAACTGCGGGCGCGCGGCATAGCGCTGTTCCTCGATTTCGTGGGAAACCATACGGCGCTCGATCATCCGTGGACACGTGAGCACCCGGACTTCTACGTGCAGGGAACGGCGGAGGATTTTGAGCGGGACCCGGGCAGCTTTTACAAGATCGAAACGCCGAGGGGCGTTTTTTATCCGGCATACGGACGCGATCCGTATTTTCCTCCCTGGGACGACGTCGCGCAGCTGAACCATTTTTCGCCGCAGATGCGCGCGGCGCAGATGGCCGATTTGCGCACCATTGCGAGCCACTGCGACGGCGTGCGGTGCGACATGGCCATGCTGCACCTACATGAAATCTTCGAGAAGATCTGGGGCCACTTGCTGCATGGCGCGAGCGCGCCTCCGCAGCAGTTCTGGGCGAAGGCGCACGCCGCCGTGCCGAATCTGATCCTGCTCGCCGAGGCCTATTGGGGAACGGAATCGCGGCTGCTCGATCTTGGATTTTCGTTCGTGTACGACAAGGGCCTGTACGACGCGGTCCGCGGCATTCAAATGCCGGACGTGCACGCGCAGATGGCGGCCCCGGCTGCGTATCAAAGCCGACTCGCGCGCTTCCTTGAGAATCATGACGAGGACCGCTGCGCCGCCGTTTTCGGCAAGGACCGGCGAACGTCCGTGGGAACACTGATGGGTACGCTGCCCGGCATGCGCTTCTATCATCAGGGCGAGATCGAAGGCGCGAGCGTGCGGCTGCCGATCACGCTGCGGATTGGCGCGGACGAGCCAGCCGATCCGGCGAGCACGGCGTTCTTCACGAGACTCTTGAGGATTACGCGGGACGATGTGTTTCACCGCGGCGAGTGGAATCTTCTGTCCGTCACGCCCGAAGGTGATGACACCGCCGGCAACCTGGTCGCGTATGAATGGCGGTCGGAAAAGGCCTGGAAGGTGATTTCGATTAATCTCGCGGGATCTGCTTCGCAGGGACGCGTGCACTTCGGCGCGCGCGCGCTCGCAGCGAAGGATTATGTCTTCTACGACGAGTTGAACGACGTCCGCTACATTCGCAGCGCCGACGAGCTTCGCAGCCCCGGTTTATTCGTGCGCCGCGACGGGTTTGACGCGCACTTGTTCAGTGTTTTTCCGGCGTGAATTCGGGATGCGGAAGAAGGATATCGAGAATGTCCTCGGGCGCGTCGAGCATAGATGTGTCGCACCTACGGCGCTTGGAATGACGGCGGCATAGTTTCCCAACGCTTCCGTGTTGGGCTAAGGTCTTACGCGCCTACGGCGCTGGGGACATGGTGCTTCCACCAGTGGAGCGATTGCTAGCCGCGCCTTCTTCCGCGAGCTGTGAAGCCGCGACCTACAAAGGTTCTCGAGTTCCCACGCCGATTCTGAAAGTCGTTCAATCGTCCCTCCGGGACTATGGGTTTTTTTCGCCCTGTGCCCGGCACTGCGCTGCGCTTCGTGCCGGGCTAATTACAATCGCCGCTCCGCGGCTAAGCATGGCGTTCAAACCGTCACGTCGTCCACGAAATGGTTGAATCCGGTGTGCAGTTCAATAGATCTACGCTCCACTTTGCGCTGCCCGTGCCAAATCGGAGCGGCTGTGTGCGACTGGCCGCCGAACGCCGCGATATTTCTGATATCCTTTGCGCCGTGCGGAATTCTCTTTTTCTATTGAGTTTGATGGCGGCGGCGTCCGTTTTCGCGGCCAGCGCGAAGGCGCAGGCAACACCCGCGCCGCAGCAGGAGGCGCCGGTGGCCGCGCCCGCACCTGCACCGCCGCAGGCTGCCGCGCCCGGCGTACCCGTCATCGTTCTCGATCCAGCGCACGGCGGCACGGATACCGGAGCGCGCGGCGAAACGATCTCCGAGAAGGACATTGTGTTGAGGATGGCGCAGTCGGTGCGCGCCGAGCTCGAGCGGCACGGCTATCGCGTGGTTATGACGCGCAGCGACGACTCGAATCCCTCCTACGACGACCGGGCCGCGGTCGCTAACGCCCATCGCGACGCCATATTCATTAGCTTGCACGTTTCCTCGACTGGAACGGCCGGCACGGTGCGCGCCTACTACATGCAATTTTCTTCGCCAATGCCCGCCGCGGCGGGCGGGCCGGCCGCGGCAGTAGCTCTGGCTGCGGGCGCGAAAACTCCCAATTCCGCGTCGTCCGGATTGCTCGTGTGGGAGGAAGCGCAGAGGCCATACCTCGAAGCGAGCCATCGCCTCGCGGATTCGATTCAGGGAGAACTGGCGCAGGCGTTCTCCGGGTCGCCTCCCACTTCCACGGGAGTTCCTGTGCGCGCGTTGCGCTCGGTCGCGGCGCCGGCCGTGGCCATTGAAATCTCGAGCGTGTCCACGCCGACTCCGGATTTGCTGACGGCTTCGGCCACGCCGCTGGGGGCCGCCATCGCGCGCGCCATCGCGGCGTCGCGTCAAGCGGGTCAGGGTGGAGCGAGATAATGCCGCGTGCGATGAAGATCGTGATCGGAGTGCTGATCGTGGCGGTGGTGATCGGATTGATCAGCTTCCGCGGACTGCACCGGCGCATGCAACGCCTTGCCGAATCGCAATCTGCCGACGAAAAAGCGCGGCATGAAGTTCTGGCTCCGCCGATTTCCACGCCGACAGACGTGACCGTCAACGCGAAGATTTTCTGGGCCGCGGGCTCGGATAAAATCGCGCCGGTCGCGGTCCAATTGCCGCTCTCCGCCGACCCGGTCGAGCGATCGAGGCAATTGCTGCACGAGCTTACCGTGGACCCTCCCACGCCCGGGCAGCGAACGATTCCCGCCGATACCGCGCTGCTGGGTTTCTACATTCTCCCGGATGGCACGGCCGTCGCCGATTTCTCCGACGCGCTTACTTCGGAGATGCCATCGGGAATTCTGAGCGAGGAGATGGCGGTGAACTCGATCGCGCAGACGCTCGGGAGCAACGTGCCGGTCCTTCATCGCCTGAAGATTCTGATTCACGGGCAGGAAGTGGACACACTGGCCGGCAACGTGGACTTGATCGGGTTCTTTGATTTGAACCCGGCGGTTGCGCCCTCGACGGGAGCTCCGGCGACGCCAGCGAAATCCGCGCACTAGGGCCTTCCGGGGCTAAAGAGTCTGTGTGAGAACTTGGGGTTGACGCGCGTCTTATACTGCACGAGGGAGGAGACGCGATGGCGAAGTTTTTCGACTACAGCCCGGAGCAGGCGTATTTGCTGCCGCCGAGCGTGCGGGATGTG
>Ga0209517_10007254_pt1 | contig 13358 bp, 7 predicted proteins | sample PeaSoiMetSII2010_FD_187695 | JGI IMG/M metagenome (GOLD analysis project Ga0209517, IMG submission 187695) | Peat soil microbial communities from Weissenstadt, Germany - SII-2010 (SPAdes) (version 2) | ecosystem: Environmental > Terrestrial > Soil > Wetlands > Peat | place: Germany: Weissenstadt...
AGCTTCTGGACGGACTTCGGCCGCACTTGCGATCAGCTCCGCACGCGCAAGCTCTTTGCCGAACTCAAGCCCGATGCCGACAGCATCATCCGCATTTACCTTCGCCGCAATGGCAACTATCGCTCGAACGCTCTGCTGCAGCCGGCTTATGCGGCCATCGCCGATCCCGCCTCCGCCACCACGTGGCTGTTGGATGTTTCTTCCGCAGCACAAGACCCCACGCAGATTCTGGCCGATGTGGTCGACGCTCCCTGGATTCCGCTTGCTCAACGCGCGCCGATCTATCAGCGCATTCTCCAATCGAAGCAGGACGCGCTCGGCAAGCTTGCTGGCCTTGAGCGTGACAACGCCGAGCAAAATGTCGGTTCCTGGCAAGTGCGCTGGATCGCGTACCTCATCCGGACTAAGCAGTATGCACAAGCGGCGGACGCCATCGCCGCCTTGTCCAAAGAAACTTTGTCCAAAGAAACTCGCGAGGCGCAGGCGGCCGCTCTGGTCCCGCTTGATCTGCGGGTGACCGCGCGACTAGGAACTCTGGATTCCAAAATTGCCGGATATCGCGCCGAGCCGCAGAGCACTCCCGCATCCAACCTGCTCCGCAACGCGGCTCGCCAGCTGTTCGAAGCTGGGGACAAGCAGTCGGCGCGCAAGATCCTGGAATTCGTTTTCGCTCGCGAAATCGATGAGCACCAGCTCAACGCCGCCAACTTCCTGGGCCTCGCCGAGATTCGCCTCGCTTCGGAAGACGCTCCCGGGGCACTCGACCTGCTCCGCCGTTTAGTGGTGGCCGTTGGAAATCCCTTCGAAAATCTCGATCCCGCTGCGGCCCTGCTGGAGAAAACCGGCCACAATGCGGAAGCCATCGAGTTTCTCGATCAGCTCGTGAAGTCGGCGCCGTGGGATCCCTCCTATCGCCTGCGACTGGCCAAAGCCCGGCTTGCCGCGGGACGGGATGCTTCGTCTGCCCAGGATGCACTGGGCTCGGTCGCCTCGGGGCCGGGCGTGCCGTACGATCTCCGAATCAAAGCGGCTGCGGCGCTCTCCGGCCGCGCGCATGGCGATCTGGGAAGTGGCGAACTGAATCTGCTTGCCGGTAACTCTGCGGCCATCTCCCCCGCGGCGGCCGACAAGTTCTACTTCTACGAAGCTCGTATCAAAGCCGCGCAAAATGCGGCCGACTCACAGACGAAGCTCCAACTGCTCAGCCATTGCGTCATCGATTTCCCGCGGCGAGACGAAGCGCGGGTCCCGCTGTTCCAGGCCGCCGAGAGCACGCACTCCGACGAATTTGCGATTGGAGTACTCGGCCCATTGCTGCACACGCAATTCCTCGGCATCGCGGCTCGCTCCAGTGCCGAATCGGAGGACGAACAGATCATCAGTTCCGACATCGGCTCCGACGACGAAGAAGGAACCGAAGGTGACGACTCGAACACCCCGGTTACGCCATCGTCCAGACTCTCGCGCGCCCAACAGGCTCAGGTGGCGCAGATGATTGGCGAAACGATGGCGCGCCTCAATCGGTTGCCGGATGCGGTTTCCTATTTCGGAATCGCGCGCCGTTCCCAGACTTCACCCGCAGCCCGCAAAGACTTGGCACGCAAGATTACCGATCTCAAAGCCGCGCTGCGAATACAACATCAAAACGCTGCTCGCCAGCCGCTGCTGCATGAGGCGCTGGAGCAGGATCGTATCGTGCGGCCGCGGCTGCTGGCCCGTGCCGCTCCGGTGCCTAAGACCGTAACGAAGACCGTATCGAAGACCGTAACTGCGAAGGGAGGCGTAAAGCCATGAAACGCACCGCCATCTTCTTATTGTTATTGCTCGCGCTCGTCTGCGCTGGAATCGGCCGTGCGGCTTATCAGGACGCGGCACCTTCCGGGGCGCCGCTCTCGAAATACGTTCCAGCCGGCCCACTGCTTTATCTGGAGGCCAAGGACTTCTCCGCGCTCCTTGCCGACTGGAACTCTTCTCCGCAGAAGAAGCAATGGGTCGAGAGCAGTAACTACGAGGTCTTTTCCCGCTCGCGCCTCTTCCTGCGTCTCCACGGCGCCGGCGATCAATTTGCAGCCGCCGCCGGGCTTCCGCCCGATATGAACTTTCTTTCGCAGGTGGCTGGAACCCGCAGCGCGGTTGCTCTCTATGACATCGGCAACTTGCAATTCCTCTACATTACCTACCTGCCGTCGGCCAAATCCATGCAGACAACGCTCTGGCAAACTCGTGCCAAGTTTGAGCCACGCAGTGCCGGCGGCGTGAATTTCTACGTGCGCCGCGATCCCGAGTCGCAAAAGGAAGTCGCCTTCGCGGTTTCCGGCGACTATCTGCTGCTGGCGACGCGTGAAGATCTGCTGGCAGGCGCGCTGCAATTAATGTCCGGCAGCCAGAACCGCGCGGTCGAAAGCGAACAGTGGTGGGCGCAGTCGGTAGCCTCGGCCGGAGCTCCGGGCGATCTGCGCATGGTGTTGAACCTCGAGAAGATTGTTCCCAGCCCGTACTTCCGCACCTACTGGGTACAACAAAACATCACGGACCTGTCGCAGTACTCCGCAGCGGTTTCCGATTTATTCCGCTCCGGCTGGCAATACCGCGAAGAGCGCGTGTTGCTACGAAAGGCTCCGGCGACCGCTGCATCATCCGCCGACGGACTGGAAGCAGCCGCCGATCTAGTCCGCCTCGTGCCCGATAGCGCGGGCGTCTATGAAGCCAAGGCAAATCCCTCGGCCGATTCCTGCCTCGACCTGGTTGAGACCAAACTGCTCGCGCCCCATCTGGGCCCAGCGCCGCCCTCGCAGATCGCCCCGCAGGTCCAGCTCACCTCCGGAGAAACGGGCGCGGGCTCCGATCTAGAGACCCGCATAGATCAGCCGGCGGTACAGCGTCCCGTCACGTCGCAGAACACAACCGCGCTGAAGGAACTCCTCGACAAAGCCCAGCTCCTCGCCTCTCTGCAGGTGCAATCCACCGAACGCGACAACGCAGGAGTCTTCGTGAGGATTCATTCCACGGTTGTCCTGGCCGCATCCTCCGACTGGAACGAAGCAAGCGTTCACTCCGCTCTCGCCGAGTTCGTCCGTCCAGGCCTCACCGCCAGCCAGCTCGGTGTCACCTGGCAGCAGAAATCCGGTTACCAGGAATTGGACGGCCTCTGGCCGCTCGTGGCCTCCGTCCGCGGCAAATATCTTCTGCTTTCCGATGATCCGAACTTAATCGCGGCCATGCTTTCCAACTTCAACCGCAAATCGGATGTGAAGCCCGTGGTCTTCGTTGCTGGCCTCAATCACGCGCGCGAACGAGCGAACTTCGCGCGCTTCTCGGACGTAATCGACCGGCCCAACCTGAGGCAGTCCAATTTTCCCGGCAATCCTCCTGGCATGGAGCGGGAACCACAGTTCTTTTCTGAGAACATGGCGAGCCTGAGTTCCACGCTCGCTGGTGTCTCCGCAGAGCGCATCACCGTTCGCACCGAGGGCGACAGAATCCTGCAAACGGTTACTTACGAATGGTCGCAATAAGAAATGTCGTGCTTCTGTCGCTCGTGAGCCTGCTCGCACTGTCGCCGTCCAGCGGCCGCGCCGGCGCAGCTGCTTCGGATCGCGCGAGCCCTCCCCGAAGCTCGCTTTTTGCGCAGTCGGCGGGTCAGATACTGAATCGCGATTTCCCCAGCGGCGATATTTCATTTCTGCTGCTCGACGCTCGCACTGGCAGAGTGCTGGCCTCCCGCTGGGATAACCCACAGGCGCCGATTCCTCTCGGCTCGCTGGTCAAGCCGTTCACTGCGCTGGCCTATGGCGAGCATCACGCGTTCCGCTATCCGGCGCACATTTGCCGCGGAACGGCGACCGGTTGCTGGTTTCCGCACGGCCATGGCGAAGTCGATCTTCCCTCCGCAATCGCTTACTCCTGCAACTCGTATTTTCGAGCGCTTACGGCAAACATGACCGCGGTCGACGTCTCGCCCACCGCGATGCGCTTCGGCCTCGAGCCTCCGCCTGCGGAAACCGCTGGACCAACTCTCGCCGGTCTCGGCAATCGCTGGCTGATCTCGCCGCTAAGCATGGCCCGTGCCTATCTCGAATTCGTTCGCCGCCGCGATCAGCCCGGCGTGCGCCAGATTCTCGCCGGGATGGCGCAGTCAGCAGAGCAGGGTACTGGCGCCGAGGTCGATCGTGCTCTCCCATTTCCCGACGCTCTGGTTAAGACTGGCACCGCGATGTGCACTCACCTCAAGCGTGCTCCTGGTGATGGTTTCGCCATCGTCATGGCGCCGTCCGACGATCCACAGATTCTGCTCATGGTTCGCGTGCACGGCGTTCCCGGAGCACAGGCCGCCAAAACCGCGGGACAGATGTTGAGCCGTCTCGAACCATGACTTATCGAACCATGACTCATCGAAACATGAATGGTCGAATCACGACCCGCCGCGTGCGCATACGAATTACGATCTTCGCTGCCCTGATGCTGGCCGGTGTTTTCGTACACGCGCAGGACGTGCGCGTCGGCGTCCTCGGCCTCTTTCGCCCGCATCAGTTCGCATTGAGCCCTCTGGCGGGTTCTGCTCTGATCGTGCATGTCGGAGCAGAGTCCGTCGTACTCGAAGCAAGCTCAGGTATGAACATCGCCCACATCTCGGTCCGCGGAGACAACGTAGTTCTGACAGTCGGAACCCGCGTCCTCCGTGCCGCCGAAGTCACCGTGACAAGCCGTGCGAACGGTCCGGTTGACTTCACTCTCGCCGTCCCCGGGAAGATCGCACGTCGCTATCGCGGCGCACTCGAATTGAAACCAGATTCCCGAGTTCTGACGGCTGTCGTGACCATGGATCTGGAAACCGCCGTTGCCTCCGTCGTGGCGGCGGAAGGCACGGTGGACGCGCCTTCTGAAGCTTTGAAAGCCTTGGCCGTCGCGGCCCGTTCCTATTTCGTTGCCGGCAAAGGACGCCACCGCGACTTCGACTTCTGCGATACCACCCACTGTCAGTTTCTGCGCGCGCCGCCGGCGAGCGCCAGCGCCGCCACCCAAGCCGTCTCCGCCACCCGGGGTTTGGTGATTACCTACCAATCTGCTTACCAATCTCAGCCCATCGCCGCCATGTACACCCGCAGTTGCAGCGGGCGTACCCGCACTCCCTCCGAACTCGGCCTGCCTCCCGCCGCCTACCCGTACTATTCAGTCGAGTGCAATTATTGCCGCCAGCACCCAGCGCGCTGGGAGAGTCGACTCTCGGCTGAGGATGCTGCAACCCTCCGCAGCTTCAACGAGTCTTCGCGTCTGCGCCTCGGCCGCCGCTTAGGCTGGAGCGCCGTCCCGAGCAATGACTTCGTCATGCGAAAAGAAGGCAAGCAAACCGTCCTTCGAGGAGTCGGCCGGGGACACGGCATCGGCCTCTGCCAAGCCGGGGCCAAGGCGATGGCCGAAGCGGGCGCGGACTTTCGCGAAATCCTCGCCCACTATTACCCGAATACAGTCATCATCGCGCTCGGCAGCGCCGCCCCTCTGCGTTGATCGCATCCTTTGTCGCGCCATCGAGCGGGCATTTTGATGCCTCCGATCTCGACCGGGATCGCGGCCGTCAGCCCGTTCCTTACACCCCTGGCTCTAATCCACGTGCTCGCCTACCTCGAATTCTTCTTCTGCCGCGGGCAGCACGTCGCGGTCGCCCGCGATCCACACATATAAGGTGGGCAGCAGAAAGACGCTCATGATGAGGGCTGCGATTAGGCCTCCTACGATAACGATCGCGAACGGACGCTGAGAGTCGGAACCAATCGCATGCGAGAGAGCGGCGGGCAGCAGACCTAGAGTCGCCACCAACATGGTCATCATGATCGGCCGCAGCCGCAACACTGCTCCCTCCACGGCGGCGTCCTCAATGGAGTAGCGCCGCGCTCGAAGCTGATTGATGTATTCCAGCATGATGACTCCGGTCTGCACCGACACGCCGAACAGCGCCAGGAAGCCCACGCCGGAAGAAACACTGAAATTTGTGCCGGTGAACCAAAGTGCAAGCAGGCCGCCGACGGGCGCAACGGCAATGTTTACCAGGATCAGTCCCGCCCATTTGAAGGACTTGAACATCGTGTACAGGATGACGAAGATGATGAGAATCGTGATGGGGAGCACGATCAGCAGCCGCTCGTCGGCTCTTTTCTGGCTTTCGTACTCGCCTTCCCAATCGATAGTGTATCCGGTGGGCAATTTGACCTGTTCATTCACCTTTTTAATCGCCTCCTCCACCGTGCTGCCCAGGTCTCGGCCGCGGACGCTGTACTTGATGGCAACGTAACGCCGATTGCCCTCGCGATAGATTTCCGAAGCCCCGTCGGTCACGCCGATCTTGCACAGCTGTCCGAGCGATACCCGTTCGCCCGACGGCGATAACAGACGGATGCTCTCAATCGCTTCCTTCGTGTCGCGATATCTTGGGAGATAGCGCAGCGTGAGGTCGTATCGCGCCTCGCCCTTGAGGACCTGAGTGAGCGCGGTTCCCCCCACCGCGGTCTGAATCGCATCCTGAACGTCGGCAACGTTGATCTGGTAGCGCGCCGCCGCATCGCGGTCGACCGTGATGTTCAAATTGGGCTGGCCGAGCACGCGGAAAACTCCAAGATCCTCAACCCCGTTGATTTTTCGCATAATGCCGACGATCTCATCGCTCTTGGCTTCGAGAACTTTCAAATCGTCGCCATAGATTTTCGTAGCCAGGGCGCCTTTCACCCCGCTCACCGCCTCTTCCATATTGTCTTCGATGGGCTGGGAAAAACCCCACACGACGCCGGGAATCTTGTTGAGTTCCCGATTCATGGCGGCGATTAGCTCATCTTTGTTTTCGTGGAAGACAGGCCGCCACTGTTCTTTCGGCTTTAGATCGACAAAATACTCGGTATTGAAAAAGCTGGTTGTGTCCGTGCCATCATCCGGCCGGCCGGTTTGACTGGTGCACTGCGGGACTTCGGGGAAAGAGCAAAGAATGATCCGCGCTTGATTGGAGACTCGGATACCCTCGTCCGGGCCGGTGCTGGGCGCAAGCGTGCCACGCACCCAGAGCGCGCCTTCATCGAGGTGGGGCAGGAATTCCGAACCGATGGTGCCACTATAGGCGAGGTAATTCCCAACCGCCACCAGCAGCAAGCACACTCCGATGGTGACCGCACGATGGCGAATGGCCCAGCGAACCGCGATGCGGTAGCGTTCAATCAAGAAGTGCAGAAGCGGGTTGCGCCACTCGCTCGCTCCCTTCTGAAAGGCGAAACTGGCCAGCACGGGCGCGATCAAAATCGAGAACAGCAGCGCCCCGAGCAGTGCAAGAGCGACGGTCCAGGCCATGGGATGGAACAGCCGGCCTTCGACCCGTTCCAGCGTAAAGATCGGCAAATAAGCGGTAATAATGATGGCGATGGCGTAGAACACGGGGCGCTGTACTTCGTGGGAGGCCTCGCTGATTCGTTCGCGTGCGGTCTTGATCCCGTCCTGATGGCTCAAATGGCGCACGATGTTCTCGATCATCACCACCGCGCCGTCGACCACCATGCCAAAATCCAGCGCGCCGAGAGACAGAAGGTTGGCGGGAATGTGCCTGAAGTCCAAACAAATGGAGGCAAACAACAGCGAAAACGGAATCGTGGCCGCAACGATTAGGGCGCCTCGCACGTTGCCTAGAAATAAGAACAGGACGATCGATACCAGGATCATGCCTTCCGTAAGGTTGTGGAGCACGGTGTGACTGGTGAAGTGGACAAGATCGCTGCGATCGATGAAGGGAACAACTTTCACCCCCGGAGGCAAAATATGATTGTTCAGTTCCTCCACTTTCTTGTGGATACCTTGCAGGGCAGCGTCCGCTGCCGCGCCTTTGCGCAACAGCACGATGCCTGAAACAACATCGTCGTTATCGACAATCTTTCCATCTTCGTGGTGAATGGCTCGGGCAAACTGGCCGAGGCGAATCTTTGGACCTTGCGAAACCACGGCAATGTCCTTGACCCGGAGCGGCGTGCCATTCTTGGTCATGATCACGGTGCGTTCGATGTCCTGAGCGCGGTCGACCAATCCGACCGAGCGCACGTTGATCTGCTGCAGACCCTCCTGGATAAAGCTTCCGCCGGCATTGACGTTGTTGTTGGTGAGTTGCTGCTCGACCTGGGCCAAGCTCAGGCCGTAGGCAACTAGCTTGTTGGGGTCAACGCGGACCTGGTATTCGCGGGTGGGGCCGCCGAAGCTGGCCACGTCGACGATGTTGGGAACGGCTTTAAAGCTTTTTTCGATGACCCAGTCTTCAATGGACTTCAGCTCCATCGGGTCATACTTCGGATTGGTGCTGTGCAACGTGAAAAAGTAAATCTGGCCGACTGGACTCCAATCCGTTCCCATTTGTGGCACAACGCCCGGCGGCAGGGTGACCTGGCTCAACCGCTCCAGCACCCGTTCACGGTTCCAGTCGTTGTCCGATTCGTCGTCGAAGATCAGCTTCAGGTCGGAGAGTCCGAACAGCGAGAACGAACGCAAGTGGGTTACGTGCGGGATGCCATTCATGACGATTTCGAGCGGAATCGTGACCTGCTGTTCGATTTGTTCCGCCGAAATTCCTGGCCATTGCGTAATGATCTCGACGTAGTTGTCGGCCACGTCGGGATAGGCCTCTATAGGCAGATCACGGAAGGCGACGATGCCGCTTGCGAAAAGCAACACTGCGAAGCCCAGCACAAGCAGGCGGTTGTTAAGAGCAAAATCAACGACTCGGCGAATCATTCATTGCTCCTATTGATTGCTCCCATCTATTGCTCCAACGTGTTTTGCAGTGGAAGCGCGTTTGAGACCACTCGATCTCCCGGCTTGATGCCGGAAACAACCTCCTGCAGGTTGCCGGAAAGCATGTTCCCGGTGACCACTTCCAGGCGTTTGAAATGCCCTGTGCTCACTGGCGTGTATACCCACTCGCGATCGTGCAAGTGCAGAATCGCCGTTGCTGGAACGGCAGCGTGCGTTTCCGGCTGCTTGCCGTAGAAGGTCGCAGCCGCAAACATGCCCACACGCATCATTCCCGGGTTGGCGACTTCGAGGCGAACCTTCGCCGTACGCAGGCTGGGATCGAGAACGGGCAAGATGTTATCCACCCGCGCTTTGAAGACCTTGTTGGGATAGGCGTTCAGGCGGATATCCGCGTACTCGCCGACGCGAACGGCATCGAGATCGTTCTCGTAAACGTCGCAGATAATCCAGACGTACGACAGATCGGAAATGGTAAACGGATTGGGACCCGACAGACCCTGGACGCCGGCTGCGTTGGTAACCTGTTGGTCGGTGATTACACCCGAGATGGGAGCGGTAACGTCGACGATCCCCGAGGGATGGTCCTTGTCTACGCCGAGAAGATGCAGTTGCTCGGTGGCTGTACTCAGATCGACTTTGGCATCCTGCTCGGTGTCTTCCGCCTGTTCGAGGGCGCTTTTTGCGATCGCGCCCTTGTCGTAAAGAGTCTGCTCTCGTTCGAGTTGTTGCCGCGCCAACCGTTCATCGTTCACGGCCTTCAGATATGTCTGGTATGCCCCGGAAACATCGTTGCTTCGAACCCTGAGCAGCAACTGGCCTTTTTTCACGGAGTCGCCCAGCCTGGCCTTAATCTCCACCACTCGTCCCGAAGCGAGCGAAATCACCGGCACGGCGCGCGCGATATCGGGCTGCACTACGCCGGTCACGTTCAGGGCCGGCGCCGCCTTATGCTCAATCGCAGTCGCCAATGGAAACTGGTCTGGGCGGTCAACTTTGAAGTTGTTCGCATCCAGGTCCGGCTCGACGGTGGCCGGGGGCGGGGCTTCGGCCTTCGGGTCCGCTTTATTTTCGCCGCAGCCAGAAAAAACGAGCACAGCCAGGCACAGCAGGAGTGCCGCGGACACACGGATGCGCGCGCCAGAAAGTTTCGGCGCGGAAACAGGGGGAAGGGCTGAGACCGCGCCGCAAGAGTCCGCCGACGGTACAGCATTGGCGGCTCTTGAAATCAAGAAGTATTTCGCTTGCGATGTCATGGGATCACCTCGCGGCCCACAGCTAGATTCAATTGGGCGGCTGCGGTCAGGTAAGAACCAACTAAGTTCACGTAGGCCAATTGCACGGTGCGGTATTCCGCCTGGGCGTTCAGGAAATCCAGCAACGACGCCCCGCCGTGCTGGTAGGAAAACGTAATCGTGTCCCGCACCCGGACCGACTGCTGCAGGTACTTAGCCTTGTACGGCCGCAGCAGAATCAAATTGCTGTCAACCGTGGCGTAGCTGGAATCCACGTCGCTGTACACTTGCGCTTCGGTCGCGTCGCGCAATCGTTCGTTGCGCCTGATGTCGAGCTGGGTGCGCAGCTTCTCTCCCTGGTTGCGGTCGAAGATGCGCAGCGGAACGCTGACACTGACGCCAACCGTATTGACGCCAAATGGATTATTAGTGGATGAGTTGTGCGTATACCATGCGCTCAAGGTCGGATCGGTTGAGCCGTTGGCAATCGCCAGTTTGTGATCGGTTTGAGCTTTGTCCACGGCTTCGACGGCTGCCTTCAAGTCGGGCCGCGTGTCCAGAGCCATCTTCCGGAACTCGTCGCGTGGCGTGAGTTGGTCGATGAAGTCGTAGGGCCCAGTCACGTCGACTCGTTCAATCGGAGCTCGGTCGTTGAGCAGCGTGAGCAGTTGGATCTTTGCGTTTTCCAGGTTCTCCTCGGCGGCCTGCAAATCGGATTCGTACTGCACTCGCTGCAGTTCCAGCCGATCGAGATCGATCTGCGCAATGTCGCCGGCGCTGAAGCGAGTTCTACTGATATCGAGCACGTGGTCGTAGTAGGCAAGATTGTCTTTTGCCAACTGCAGCACCACCTTCGCTTCGAGCGTGGACACAAATGCGCTGCGCAAGTTGAAGAACAGAGTTCTCTCCAAGTCGGCGTGACTCGACTCCGCGATCAGAGTCCCCTTTTTTGCGCTCTCCAGGCGCAACTCTCGCTTGTGCCGCCGTTCGTGCAGATAGCTGATGCTGGGCGACTCAAAGGTGCCCGCGAAAGGCCGCCAGTAGTCCTTCTGATCGGCGGTTCGATGCGGAGCGAGTTGTGTCCCATCCGCCGACAGAGTGAACGTCGGGTTCGGCCGCAGGTACGCCGTGATCTCCTGTGCCCGCGATTCGTCGATGCTCAGCCGGTCGGCCAGCAGAGTGGGATTGTTCTGCTCAAAGCGCAGGCGGACCTGTTCCCATGTCCAAGGCTCCTGTGCGGTCGCACGCCGCCCAACCCAGAGCAGAAGATATAGTGTCAGACAACGCAAATGAATCTTTCGCATTGCACAACTCCGTAGTCGCGACGGCACTCTTCGCGACTGGCAGCTGCCAGTGCTGCGATCCGCCGCGAATGGCGAGCGAGCGCAGCAACAATCCGTTTGCAATTTAATGAGATCGCGCCGCTGATGACAGCGCAAAACGGTCTAAGAACTTAGGCCTCGGGAGGGGCCCGGTCATCGATGGAGCGGACGAGAGTTGGCCGGGGAAGAACACGTAGATATTCAGAAACCGCCCCAAACGCATCGTTTTCGGGTCGGACCGAAGCCACGTGAACCGGTCGCGCCGCCCCTCCGCCGTCATAGCTGCACGCCGGAGACTTGACGGCTGGCGATTGTTTGACGGTGCGCTTGAAGGGTCCGGACTCTTCAATTTCGGCGCTTAGGGGATGCAGGTCGTCCGACGCAGAGACCACGGGAAACAGCAGCGCCAGAAGGCAACCCAAAAGAACCAACGGACGAAAGCGAGCCTGCTTCCCTGAACTCCACGGCGACGCCGGTTGGCGGCGCCAGATAAGCACCGCCGGCAATGCCAATGCCAGCCAGAGAAGGTTGAGAAGTAATTCCATTCCTAATACGCGAAATCAATGCCCCTTCCGCGGTTGTGGAAATTGTATCCGCAACTTGCGGAAGATGTCGAATCGAAATCGCAGTCTGATTCGGCGCGGCATTAGCAGGCTGCGGAAAAACTCGACGTTGCACTTGATTTTGGGTGGAGCAGCGCTTCAGCGCTGCATAACCGGCTTGTTTTCATCAACGGCTTTACAGGCTGCGGAAAAACTCCATTTCAAGCAGGGTTTTGGGAAGGGCACGACTTCAGTCGTGCCGTAAGCCGCTGACATTGCGCCGCGCTTCAGCGCCCGAGCTGAGCTTCTTGCGCCCTCGGCGACTTTTTCCGCAGCCTGTTAGAGTGCAGCACACACTTTTGTGAAGTCCGAGCGGGCTACTCGGGACACGTTGAAGCCGGCTTCGGCGCCGTCTTTTTCGGCCTCATCGTCTCCCACTCCTTCTCCGTCAACTCCCGCCCCAGCGCCGTGAACTCGCCTGCCCCTTGCAGCCACTCACCGCCATCCATGGTCACGACTTCTCCATTGACATAGCCGGCGCCATCGCTAACCAAAAATGCGGCGAGGTTGGCAAACTCTTCCGTCGTGCCAAAGCGTCCCAGGGGATTTCGTTTCTTCGCCTCCACCTCCAGTTCCGGACGCGGCAGCAGCCGCGAAAACGCGCCCTCGGTTGGAATCGGCCCCGGCGCGATGGCGTTCATGCGAATCCCGCGATTGCCCCACTCGACCGCCAGGCTGCGGGTCAGCGCTTGCACTCCCGCCTTCGCCACCGCCGACGGCACCACATAGGCTGAGCCCGTGGTGGTGTAGGTCGTAGTTATGTTGAGCACGACCGCTTTGTGCCCAGCCGCCAGCCAGCGCCGCCCGCAAGCCATCGTCGTATGCAGCGTGCCCATCAGGACAATGCCAATCACCGATTGAAATGCCCCCAGCGAAAGATCTTCCGTGCGCGCCAGAAAATTCCCCGCCGCGTTATTCATAAGCACGTCGAGCGCCCCGTCAGCCCAGATGCCGTCGATCATCGCTTCGACCGCAACCGCGTCGCGCACATCACACGGCACGGAATGGATCATCTTCTTCTTGTCATCGTCTTTTTTGTTGTTGCCTCTGTCGCTGCCGCCGCCCTCGTCGAATTCCCGTTCCGTGGCCGCGAGAACCTCCTGCCGCCGTCCGCAGATATAGACTTCCGCTCCGAGTTCCAAAAAACGCCGCGCCGCAGCCTTCCCCAGCCCGGTGCCTCCGCCCGTAATTAGGATGCGCTTGCCTTGCAGAAGACCCTTCTGGAACATAATGAATTTCCTCCGCCCAATGAACCGACGATTGTACCGGACAGCCTCGCCTGGCAATGGCGAACGCTCTCGTACCGTGACCGCATGATGATTACCGCGTGGAAGACGAGTAGCGCCGGCATCTTGCCGGCTGTCCCGAGGGCGTCTCGCCCTCGGCGCGGCGGGCGAAGACGCCCGCCGGACAGCCGCCGGGACGGCGGCGCT
>Ga0209517_10007256_pt1 | contig 13351 bp, 12 predicted proteins | sample PeaSoiMetSII2010_FD_187695 | JGI IMG/M metagenome (GOLD analysis project Ga0209517, IMG submission 187695) | Peat soil microbial communities from Weissenstadt, Germany - SII-2010 (SPAdes) (version 2) | ecosystem: Environmental > Terrestrial > Soil > Wetlands > Peat | place: Germany...
CTTCTTTGCGAAGCTCACGCCGAACTTGTTCGACTCCTCGGGACCCATCAGCTTGGCCAAACCACTAACCTCCGCCCACGATCCTCACGCCCGAGAGCAGGGTGTCGGGTCCTCCCGTCCAGACCGGGATGCCCTGCATGGGGTCGCCCTTCCCACAGTTTGCGGCCTCGAACTCGAGCCTCTTGCTCCTGCCCTTCACGCTCCCCCACAGGGCGGGCGTGGTGATCTCGAGTATGGGCGCCCTCACGAGGTTGGTCGTCTCCCCGTTCTTTATGCGGTATGCCTCGAGACCTGTGTATCTCTGGTTGAGGCGCTTGTCGTCGATGTTCCACTCTGTGAACGACTTTAGGTATATCCCGTCCTTGACCTCCTTGATCAGCTCCTCCGTCGTCGCGTAGTCTCCAGGCTCGACGAACGTGTTCGACATCCTGATTATCGGCTCGCGGTCGAACCCCGACGACCTCGATGCCCCGTTGTTCCTGACCTTGAGGAGCGAGGAGGTGGCGCGGTTCTGCAAGAATTCCGTTATCTTCCCGTCCACTATGAGGCGCCTCTTCTTGGCCGCGACGCCCTCGTCGTCGACTGGGCTGTACCCGTTCGAGTGCGGGATGGTCGGGTCGTCGCTCACGTTTGCCTCCTTGCTTCCCACCTTCGTCCCGAGGCTGTCCTTCGTAAGGTAGGACTCGCCAGCCTGGGCCCCTTCCCTACCGAGGATCCTGTCCGCCTCCTGGGGGTGCCCCACCGACTCGTGGGCTGCTATCCCGGAAAGCTCCGGTGAAAGGACGACGTCCATTATCCCCGTGGGTGCCTTCTCAGCCTCCTTGAGAACTTCCGCCAGTGTCTGCGCCTCAGCTTCGACCAGCTCGAGCAGCCTTATCCTCTTGACAATCTCCAGGCCACCGGTCTCGCCCTGCTGGATCGTCCTCTGAGCAGCGTCTCCGCCCTTGAGCGCGGTGAGTATCGCGAAGAAGTTGAAGCGGGGAACCCTGCTCTCGACCTTCCCTCCGTCGCTCGTCACGACGTACTTCTCCTCGACCCCGGCCGAGGCGACCATGATTCTGTTCGGTATCTTGACCCCGCCGGCGCCACCCTCGAGCTTGACCACGCTCCTGTCAATCTCCAGCAGAATCGACTTCAGCCAGTTGGGGTCTGCTCCCTCCACAGGTTCCTTCTCCGCGACCCTCACCTTCCGGGTCGCCGTCCTTGAGTCGCCCATCGCAATCCGCTCCTTCACGAGGGGAGCCGAGGACTTCGCCATCTTGACGGTCGTCGCCGTCAAGTCCTTCACCCTCTCCCTCGAGAGGAGGTTCGTCGCGCCGAAGCCCATCGCCCCGTCTACAATCACCCTCGCGGCGATTCCGAAGCTGTCGTCTATCATCGATGGCTGGGGCTCGCCGTTCTTCAGCAAGAAACCCGTCCCCTTCCCTCCGTGGATCCTCGCCTCGGCGTACTCAGCGCCGAGCCTTCGCGCCTCGCGGACGCAGTAGTCAGCTAAGTCTTTGTATTCTTCGAGCAGCAAGCGTTGTCCCCATCGTCTCGTTGGGCGAGCGGGCCCGTTCGTTATTTCTACCTTGCTGTGCCTTCTATATCTCGATCCACTGGTTCCTGACCGGCAGGAACCCGGCGTCCCTCTCCTCTACGGCGAACTTCAGGAAGAGCTCCGGGTGCTCCGTGTGGATCGGCGCCACCCTCCTCGCCCCTATGCCGCTCACGAGGCTGCGGAGCTGCTGGGGCATTATGTGCCCAGAGACGTGGATGTGGTAGAGCGGCATCCCGTAGAAGTCGAGCCACTCGATCAGCCTCTGGTTGTCGAGCTCCATCTCCTCGTTGTAGGGCTCGGAGGACGACAGGATGTAGACGCTCCCCGCGCCGGGCTTGACCCCCACCATCCCCTCCATGTCCGAAAGGGTGGTGGCGACCACGTACCTCTTGGGGGCAGCGCTGAGTTCTTCTGAGGTTATCACCTCAGCCTTGCCGGAGACCTCCTCCTCCCACTTCTCGTATCTCTTCTTGTTGCGCCTGTAGATCACGACGTTCCCCTTTGCGAGCTTGGGGAGGCCGTCGACGTGCCCGTCGCCGTCCAGCGTCGAGATGAGGTGGGCCTGGCGCATCGATATCGCAAGCTTGCGGTCGGCGGCCTCGGCCGCCCTGTGGAACGAGGTGAGCCTGTCGGTGTCCATGCCCGAGAAGCTCGCCATCACCAGGCCTTTCGCCTCCCGGATGACGACCTCTAGCTTGCGCGCCACCTCCTCTTCGCTCGAGACGGAGCCTCCCACCATGTTGGTCGCCTCAGTGAGTAGGAGGCTCGCGTCGCTCCCCGCCGCGGCCCGCGCGAAATCCTGCGTGAGGTGAGAAGCCCTCCCGTGTGCTCTGAGGTCGCCTGTGTAGACGAAGGAGCCGGTCGACGTCTCCACGACGAGCCCGTACGCCCCCGGGATGCTGTGGTCGACGTGGACAGGTCGGATCGTGAGGCTCCCGACCTTCACAGAGGCGCCTGTCCTGAACGTCTTATAGTCGAGCCCTCGGTAGTCAGTCTCGAACGAAGCGCGCTTCGTCTCTGTGATGGCGTCCATGAGCCTCTCAGTCGTCTCACCACAGTGTACGGGGATCTCCCTGTGCACCATCGAGAGGTAGCCGTAGTGGTCTAGGTGCGCGTGACTGAGGAAGATGGCGTCGAGCTTCGTCTCCGCCGCGTCCCAACTGTACACGCCGTCGATGCTCGGGATTATCCCGAGGCTCAAGAGGCTCTCGGCTCGCCTAGGCGAGACGTAAGGGTCGGAGAAGAACCTAGCGCGCTGGGCAATCGACATACCAAAGTCCAGCATCACCCGCGCGTCCTTGTCTTCGACGAGTATCTTGTTCCCGCCTATCTCTCCGACGCCGCCCAGGACGGAAACGCGCGCCATGGGCCGACGAAAGACCGCAAATATTTAAGTGGCCCACGCCTACCTTCCCTAGAAGTAGACGCATGATCTCCCTCCGGCTCATAGCCGCGCTCAGTACGCAGTCGGACCTCTCGCAACCGGTCGTCATACTCGCCATCGCGCTCGGTCTGGCGGGCCTGGCCATCTTGTTGCTCTTCGCCAGGGATAAGATCTGAGGAAAGCTTACCTACCGACCGGGTCGGCTTGGGGTGCTCGATCTTGCTCAGGGGGATAATCTTCGACCTGGACGGGACGCTCATCTCGCTCCACGTCGACGGCTCGGCGTTCAGAAGAGAGATCGCTCAGGAGCTTTCGCAGGGCGGGTTCAAGATGGACCTGATCCAAGCGGAATCGAAGGGCCTCTACGTCCAGGACATCCTCGACAGGGCGAGGTCACAGATACTCGACGGACTCGTGAAGGCCGACTACGAGGACGTGAGGAGAAGGACCTTCAAGGCGCTCGACGCCCTAGAGGTGGAGTGGATCCGGCACTCCCAGCTGCTTCCCGGCGCCGACGCCATCCTCTCGAGGCTGAGCGGCGAGGGCAAGGTTCCCATCACGCTCGCGCTTCTCACGAACAGCGGCCGGGCGGCTACGAAGTACGCGCTCGAGGAACTCCGCCTTGGTAGATACTTCCCCAGGTCCTTCACCAGAGACGACCTCCCGGCAATGAAGCCTCGTCCCGAGGGCATCACCACCGCCCTCGCGCAACTCGGGCTGCAAAAGGGCGAGGTCCTCTATGTGGGGGACAGCCCGACGGACATACTTGCATCGAGAGGGGCAGGAATCCGAGTCGCCTCAGTCGCGACGCACAGGTACGACGCCGAGGCGCTTCGGAAGCTCGGTCCTGACTACACGATAGGCTCTCTCCCTGAGCTTGAGGAGCTCCTCCCCCGCCTGGGGTGAACGCGTCCCTTAGGAGAGCTTCATGCTGGAGAACCTCTCCCTGAACTCCCTGCTCTCCGTCCGGACGTGCTCCACTTCGTCCTTTACTTCGCTCAGGGCTTTCTCCATGGACGACGCGTCCTCGAGCCGCAGCGCGACTTCCCTCGCCCTCCTCCTCGCGCGGGGGTCGACGTCCTTCTCGGAGGCCTCCCTGACCGCCGCGAGCAGCCTCTTGTCGAGGAGCTCGGACACGGCCTCGAGGACCTGCGTCCGTATCGTGAACTCCTTGTCCTCGAGCAGGAATTCCTTGAAGGTCGCGACGTCCTCCTCCTCGAGCCATCCAAGCCTGATCAACCCCTTCAACGCGCCCACCCTGACCCTCGTGGGCCGTCCGTAGGGTAGATGCTTCCTGAGGAACTGCCTCGTCCTTGAGTCCTTGACGTAGCCCAACGCCTCCATGCAGGCTTCGGTCACCGCGTCTTCAGGAGAGGGCGTCCCCACCGCCGACGTAATGACCTCGAACGCGTCTGGAAGCCGTGCCTTCCCATAGGAGACCGCCGCCTGGCACTGGACGTATGGGCTCTCGTCCCCCCGGAGCGCGGCGAGGAGCGGCTTCGCCACCCTCGGGTCCTTGAACTCACCGAGGGCAGCCACGACCGCGCGCCTGACCCTCCTGTTGGTCAAGCCCGAAAGCCCGATGAGCGTCTCGAGGGCGTCCTTTGTCCCTATCCTCCCCAGGGACCTTGCAGCCTCCGACCTCACCGAAAAGTGCTGGTCGTCCCTTCTGACCGCCTTTGCGAGAGCCTCGACCACCTCCGGCGCGCCGCTCAAAGAGCCGAGCGCCTCCGCCGCCCTTCTCCTGCTCGACGCGTCCACGCTCGCCTCGAGCTGGCTCAGCAACATCGAGACCGGCTTTTCGAACTTGACCTTCTTCAATAGGCGCTCCTCCGGGTCGAACTCCACTATCGTCGGCTTCCACGGCAGCTCGAAGTGGAACTTCTCCTCTTTCGAGCCGAGGCGGACCCGCCTTACGTGCCTCCCCCCGTTCTTTGCCCCCCCGACCGCGCCCGTTATGTAGAACGCGATGTCGCACGGCAGCGAGAAGACGGGCGTCAGCTCGTCGACCTGCTGGTTCTGCTTGACAGCAACCTCCGCAGTGTGAGTGCCCTCGTCCCACAAGTAGTTGACCTCGAACTCGGGGTGCCCCGCCTTGAAGAAGGCCTGCTCGAAGTAACCCTGGAGCGAGAACCCGCTCTTCTCCTCCATGACCTTCATGTAGTCGTGCGTGTCGGCGTTAGAGGCGGCGTATCGCTTCAAGTATTCGCTGGTCGCGTCGAAGAACAGATCGTCGCCGAGTATGTACCTCAGCTGGTGGATCATCCAGGCCGCCTTCTCGTAGGCGTACGAGTCGAACACGTCGTCCGAGTAGACGTAGACGTCGTCGACGATGGCCCTCCTGTACATGGAGTCGTCCTCCTCGAAGTAGGTCTCCGCCTTGGAATGCATGTCGTGCCGGAACTCGTCCTCGCCGAACTTCTCCCTGGTGTAGAGCGCTTGGAAGTACGTCGCGAAGCCCTCGTTGAGCCAAAGGTGTGACCAATGCTTCGCGGTCACCAGGTTGCCGAACCACATGTGGGCGAGCTCATGAGCTACGAGCTCGATGTGGTTCCTGTCGGGCCTCGAGTACCTCGCGGCATAGTCCTCTTCCGACCTCTCGTCAGGGAACCTGGTGTCGGTGAGCGTCGTGACGCTCACGTTCTCCATCCCCCCGATGAGGAAGTCGTGGACAGCCACCTGCGCGTACTTCTCGTAGGGGTACTTCACGCGCGTGAGGGACTCGAAGACCCTGAGCATGTCGGGGGTCAACCCGAAGAGCCGGAGGGCGTCGCCGCGTCTCGACTCGGGGAAATAGTATTGCAAGGGCACGCCTTCCGCCTGGTCCTCGATCACACCGAACTTGCCCACGACGAAGGAGTTCAGGTATGCCGAGTGTGGGACGTCCTCCTTCCAGTGGAATGTGACCCAGCCGCCCTTGTCCTCCTTCGAGACGAGCCTTCCATTCGAGATCGCGAGATACCCACCGGGGACCGTGACGAGCATCTCCGAGGTCGCCTTGTCGTTGAGGTGGTCGTGGCAAGGGAACCAGTACCTCGAAAACTCCGGCTCACCTTGGGACCATGCCTGGACAGGCTTGTCCGGGAACTTCTCGTCCGGAGAGACGAAGTACACCCCGTGTCGAGGCTCAGCGGAGTAGTCCACTCTCAGCTCGTGCGGGGCCGTGGCGAGAGGCCCTGGAGGGGAGACAGTCAGGACATTCCCGTCGTGCTCGAACGGGACCCTCACCCCGTCGAGTGTGACGCCGGTGACGCGCATCTCCCGCGCGTCGAGGTGCAGAGCGGCGATGCCTTCCCTCAGCGGGACGAGCTTCGTCCTGCAGCTTCCGCTGATTTGCTTCTTCTCGAGGTCGACCTTCAGTTGAATCGTTATGTGCTCTGCATGAAATTCCTTGTCCGGGGGCAAGTGCCGGGACGCCCCTGGGATGTGGAAATCTCCCTTCTTGCTAGGCATGTGCGCCATTCGCCAGTTTTGGGCCTTGAAAAAGCATTTTCACCGCAGTTTTCATCCCATTGTGCTTAGGCTCGCGCCGTCAGGGCTCTCCGCCTTTATATCCGACGCAGCCGAGCATCGGCCCAGATGCCTTCCGCCCCCCCACGCACGTCCTTGGTAGTCCACTATGCGGAGATCGGCACCAAGGGGAACAACCGAGCCTTCTTCGAGAACCATCTCGAAAGAAACCTACAAGAGAAGCTCGAGCCCCTCGGCAAGTTCAAGGTCGAGCTGGTCGACCAGCGCCTTCTCGTCTCAAAGCAAGGAGACCCGGAGGCCCTGCGCGGCGCGATGCCCGTCCTGAAGGACGTCTTCGGGGTCGCTTGGCTCGCCAATGTAATCGAATGCCCACTCGACTACGAGAGCGTGAAGAGGGCAGCGGCGAGAGAGATGAACCTCCTTATTGAGACGTCGCACCCCTCAACGTTTAGAGTAACTTCGAAGCGCGCCAACAAGAGCTACGCTCTTTCGTCGCAGCAGATGGCCGTCAAGCTGGGGGATGACCTGATGAAAGAGACGGGCCTAGGCGTCGACCTCACGAACCCGCAAGCGACGCTCTTCGTGGACATCCTTTCGGACCGTATCCTCCTCCACACTTCAAAGGAGCGGGGGCCTGGAGGCCTCCCCGTCGGGGTGACGGGCAAGGTCGTCCACCTGCTCTCCGGGGGGATAGACTCGCCCGTAGCAGCATGGCTCATGATGAAACGCGGATGCGACCTCACCTACGTCCACTTCTTCGTCGCTCCAAGCGCGGAGCAGATCCTCCAGACCAAGATGTCCCGCCTCCTGAAGACCCTTTCGAGGTTCGGCATCGGCGGAGGCCGCCTGGTCCTCGTCCCGTTCACGGACTACCAGGTCGCGACCGGCGACCTGCGCCCCGAGTACGAGCCGGTCGTCTTCCGGCACTTCATGAGGATCGTCGCCGAGAAGGTCGCCCGCCGCGTCGGCGCCATCGCCATCTCCACCGGGGACAACCTGGGGCAGGTGGCGTCGCAGACGCTATACAACCTCGCCTGCATCGACGCCGGCGCCTCGATGCCCACGCTCAGGCCGGTCGTTGGCTACGACAAGTCGGAGATAGTGAAGCTCGCCCAGGAGATCGGCACCTACGAGGAATCCATCGCGGACTACAAGGACTGCTGCTCCATCGTGAGCAGGCACCCCAGGACGCGGATGAACGTGGAGGCAGTCCTCGAGGCGTCCGTCCGCTACGACTTTCCGGCCCTCGCAGAGAGGACCCTGGCGCGGGCGGCGACGATGAAACTCGACTCACACTCGCAAGATCTGGTGTTGGAGCAGCTGGAGGCCGCCCCTACGGTCAAGGGCGGGGGCTGAGGGTGCTGTTTCGTTGATCGAGAACGAAGAGTCAGGGCTCAGCGCACAAGGCAAGCGCCTAGCTCGGAGAGGACGTGCATGAGACCCAAGGACATCAAGGCGGTAATCCCAGTGGCCGGGCTTGGGACTCGGCTCCTGACCGCGACCAAGGTGCAGCCCAAGGAGATGCTCCCCGTGTTCGCCAAGGAGGGCGACGAGCTCTGCATAAAGCCCCTGGTCCAGCTCGTGTTCGAGCAGCTCTTCGACTTTGGCATAAGGGAGTTCTGCTTCGTCGTGGGGCGCGGGAAGAGGGCTATCGAGGACCACTTCACGCCGGACAGCGACTATGTGAAGCGGCTGACGGTCCGCGACACTTCGACACCCTCTCCAAAGGCCGCCATGGCCTCCGCGCTCGAGAGGTTCTACAGCCGCATAGACGAGGCAAGCATAATGTGGGTGAACCAGCCCGTCCCCCTGGGGTTCGGCCACGCGGTCCTCCAGGCAAAGGTCTTCGTTGGAGACGACCCTTTCCTCGTCCACGCGGGGGACGCCTACGTGTATTGCACCGACTTCGGGCACCTCCGGAGGCTCCTCTCCTCCTTCGAGGACGGCGCGGAGTGCTCCCTTGCGCTGAGGAAGGTCACTGACCCGCGCATGTATGGGGTAGCGACGGGGAAGAGCTCGCGAGGCCTGGTCGCCATCGACGAGATCGTCGAGAAGCCGAAAGCCCCAAAGTCGAACCTGGCCGTCACACCGGTCTACCTCTTCAGGCACTCGATCTTCGACGCCATTGAGGAGGCCGGGCCAGGGATCGGCGGAGAGCTGCAGTTGACAGACGGCATCCAAACCCTGCTACAACAGGGCAAGAAGGTGATCGGTGTGGAGTTGAGACCTGACGAGTCTTGGATTGACATAGGGACGCCCGCCACGTACTGGGAGGCGCTTGGGATCTCCTACCGAAACTCTGAGACCTAGCGCCTGGTCCAGCCCGTCTTGGCGCTGGTGGCGGATCGCACTCCTCGACTGGGCTCTTCGGTCTTGTCCACCATCGCGGCGGAGGCTGGGACGCGCGCTCTCCCACTAGCGTCGTGCATCTCTCTCCAGTCTGTTTGGGTTTACCATCAGGGCGAGCAGAAAGGGAGAGGGAGAATCTGGCAACACCACACACGTTATATCGTCCCTTTCGGTCGAGATGGCCATGCAGAAGCGTCTTCCCAAGCTTATGGGAGCAACCATGCTCATGCTCTTGATGCTATCATTCCTAGTCGCGACGCCGGCACGTGCTGCCAACCCCGCACCTCCGTACGGGGTCCCCGCCCAGCCGATCTGGGCCGTTGTGAACGCGTTGCCACAGGGGAACTATCCAGGCGGCAATGAGATATTCGACATCTTCGTGGTCAACTCCGAGCAGCCGCCCAACGGCAACGTAACGCTGGTCAACGAGACGCTGACCGCGCCAGCGCTCCCTCCAGAGTCTCAGACCAACAGCGCGATAGGCATTCCCATAATGTTGTCCCCCGGACAGGCCATCTTGAACACCATCGCGCTACCGATCCCCAGCGACTTCACCCAGTCCAACTTCACGGCCAACCTAGTCGCGTACGTCTTCTACTGGAACGGGACGACCAACATCCCGCTCAAGCTGACGGCTACTGCCCAGGTGTTCATGTTGAGCCTTCCAGGTTCAACATCTCAAACCACCACCTCGTCCAGCGCCTCCCAGACCACGCAGACGACCCAGACCGCCACGCAAAGCGGGACGGTCTCTACGACGCTCTTTGCGGCAGGAGTCGCCTTGCCGTCGATAGTCGTGGTCATTCTGCTGATTCTATTGGTCAGGGGAAGAGGCCCCCCAAAGTGAGGCCCGTAGCACCAGCGCAACGCCTCGACTGCCAGATAGACTCGCCCCCCTAGATTGCAGACGTCTGCCGCGCCCAAAGGGCCGGGGTGGCTCCCGGGTAGGCGGGGACCACATCAAGGTCCGGACCAAGGCCCGACACGCGGCGGAAGAAGTCAGAGCCTACAGCGCGGCATCGCTCCCCTTGCTAAACACTGGGCGTCGAGCCGAAGATTCGCGAGGCTTCCGCTCGTTGCATCAGTCGTGAACCTCGGACGCGACTTGGCCCCCTTCCGGCTCGTGATCGGTGGCTGAACGGCTTGAGCTGTCAGCCCTCAAATACTGCCGCATCGTTGAGGTTTAGGACGAACGTCACCGTGTCGTTCTGTCCGCTCTGATTCACCCAGGTGATCGAATATCCTCTGACGCCAAAGAGGAGGACGTCGGGCATAGAGAGGACCGTCGTGTCGTTCCCGGAGGTGACCGTGGCTCCATTTCCTGCGGCGGTCAAGTTCCCGACCTTAGCGCCGGCCACCGTGATTTGACTCGCGTACTGGGCCCTGATTACTCCCTGCACAACCACCCCGTTCGGGTCTGTTATTCCAATCAAATAGACGCCTGTGGCCCCCGCGGTAAGGCAGCCTGTGAAGACGAGGGCAACCGACTTGTTCACCATCGGCGTAGGAGGGGAGAAGACGCAGCCCACAGGAACTGTGCTCGAAGACGTCGTGGTCGATGAATTAGAGGTCTCGCTGCTCGAGGTCGTGGAAACGACGCTCGAAGACGTCGTGGTCGACGAGGAAGAGATCTCGCTGCTCGAGGTCGTAGAGGTGGTAGAAGTCGTCGAGCTCGTTGTAGGACCTTCAAATCTAAAAGCGATGCTGACGCCTAGGGCTATCACGACTATGACGAGGACCGCCAAAGCAACGGCTATCCTCCCAATTCCATTGCGCGAAGTCCTCGGCATCAACCGCAAGAACAAAAGGGGCTCCATATTTAAAACGTCTCCAGGAAGCTCGACCGTCTTCGAGGTACCTTTCATCAAGATCTCGCGCTCTCCACGAGAGGACCATCCAGCTGGCGCGACGACGTGCGACATCTAGGGCATGAAGCCCATGGCGTATTTCCGCGCTCCCTCCCCGGCGAGGAGGCCCGTCACTGCCGCGTGAGAGATGCCTCCGAGGTACCCGCCGTTTCGCCCCCCCATGAGACCCCCTACGAGGTCTCCCGCCGCGAAGAGTCCGGGGATGGGCTTCTCGTTCCTGTCGAGGACGTTCGCCCGCCTGTTTATCAGCGGGCCTCCCATCGTCGATATTATCCCGGGGATCAGCTTCACGCCGTAGTAGGGCGGTTTGAGCGGCCTCGTGTTGTTGAACCGCGGGACCGGAAGTTCGCCCAGCCGGCGGCGGACAGCCGCCGCGTTGAACTGCTCGAGCGTCGCCTCGAGGGCCTTGCCGTCGATCCCTAGCTTGGTCCCCAACTCGGAGATGCTCTCGGCCTTGAACAGCAGCCCGTCCTTCTCCCGCAGCCAAGGGTTGGGCGGCACCACAGACTGGGTATCGGTGCTCGAGCGCTGCCACGCCTCTTCGTCGAAGATCAGGCAGGCCTTCGTGACATCGTCCCACTTCGCCAGCTCGTTCGCCAGCGGGATGTCTCCCCAACCTTCGTCCCGGAACCGCCTCCCCTTTCGGTCGACAACCACGCCGTCCTCGATGAGCGTGTCCATCGTCGGGTACGGCCAGAACCTGTCGTCCGTCATCGCCTTCAGGGAGACCACGCGCCCGTAGATGTATTGGAGGTTCACCACCTTCGCCCTGACGTCGAGGGCCATCCTCAAGCCGTCCCCCGTCGCTGTGGACGAACCCATGAGCTTGCAGGCGTCGGCGTGGCGTCCCACGTGCTTCCTTAGGAGCTCTCTGTTCGCTTGGAAACCTCCCGTGGCGAGGACCGTCGCCGTGCTCCTTATCGTGAGGCGGTTCCCGGAGCTGTCCATCGCCTCCAAACCAACGACCTTCCCATCGCTCGTGAGCAGCTTCGAAGCTCGCGTCTTGGACATGCTTACCCCCTGCCTCGCCTCCAGGAAGGCACGGAGCTTCTTGATTATGCTCGTGCCGACGTCGATTAAGTACACGGGTCCCGTCGAGATCGCCGATTTGGACTCGAGACGCGGGACGTCGCCCCCTCGCCTGTCCACATCGATGCCGGCGTGCTCCAGCCATTCGAGGGCCCTCTGGCAGTTGTCGGCCCAGACCCTCGCGAGCTCTGGGTGGGCAGCCCCGCCCCTCAGGGCGCGCGTGTAGAGCTCGTCCGGGTCCGAGCTGACGCGGATTCCTGCCGTGTAGTAAGCGCCCGACGTCGTCTGCGTGTTCCCATCGCCCAGGAAGCTCCCCTTGTCCAGAAGGAGGACGGCCGCGTTGAGCTCGGCCGCCCTCGAGGCAGCGACCAGCCCAGCCAGCCCGCCGCCCACCACAAGGACATCCACCTTCGTCGCCGACATGGCCCGCTTCTATGGAGGCACCGGATATTAATGTCTCAAGCATCACCGACACTGATTCCGGCTCCGCGGCGCCAGGCCTGGCCGAACGCTCCCTACGACCGTCGACGAAGGCTGTTGCAACCTAGCCCCATACAGAAGCCGAAGACCGCGGCTAGGGGCCGCGCCCGCGAGGATCCCAGCGGCGTCTACTTGGCTTGCTGATACTTGCCCTTCGTCCCGATCTCCACCAGGCTGCAGCTGATCTGGTGCGTCCGGCTCTCGCCGTCAATGACTGAAGGCAGGGAGATCTTCCCGTTGACGTAGTACCCCGCTGAGCCGGAGCTGAATGGCTTTGTCTTCCCCCTCGAGGTCGCGTCGACCATCCCCAGCACCTTCCCGTTGTCGTCCTGAATGACGAGTTTCAGTCCCATGGGCACACTTGGAATCTGGGGTATATAGTCACTAGTCGCGGGTCGCGCGGGATTTTCGGATTTAGACCGTTCGGCTCGAGGCTCAGGAGAGAGTGAAGTTCGCTTCCAACGAGTCGTCTGCGGAAGAGCCGGTCGCTACAAGAAGGTAGGCCCCTGCTCCGATCGCATTTCCGTGGGCGTCGGGGTTCGCGGTGTTCCAAAAGGCCAGACAAGATTCATTCGAGGGGTTTCCGCTCGTCCCGGGGGCTTGACTTGCGAAGCATGACGCCGAGAAAACGAGGCTTCCGGTCGAGTTCGTGACGCTGATTTGCGCTTGGTCCGAATCGCTGAAGTATGCCTCCAAGCACACGTTGTCCCCCACCTTGGGGTCCGGCGAAGCATAGAGACTGCCGACTGAGTTCGAGTCCACCAAAGTGCATCCGCAGGGAGGCGCGGACGGACCAATGGTTTCCGTGACAGTTGTTCCCGCGGTGCACGTGGATTGAGCGTTCGACGAAAAGGACGAACGTTGACTCGTCGAGGATGCCGCCAGCTCCGACGAGATTATTTGCTGCGCGGACTGCTTCTGAGGCGGACCCTGAGACGCGAAGAAGCCGCCGACGCCAACCACCATCGCGACCATAACGACGATTACCACGGCCGCGTCTATCTTCCCGATTCCGCGGCGCGAGGTCTTGGTCATTTCGACGCCGGGACCGGGAGCCTTGGCGGTTTAGATGTTGTGTGGAGCATCCAAGACCCGTCGTTCGCGGGAAGAGCGCGAGGGCGAGGAACCTGGAACCTGCGACACTTCCGAGCTCGGCAGCAGGCCAGACGCTCTGTCGCGCCTTGAAGGCGCCGTGGCCAGCAAGCGCAACAATCGCGGCGAGGGTCTACC
>Ga0209517_10007257_pt1 | contig 13347 bp, 13 predicted proteins | sample PeaSoiMetSII2010_FD_187695 | JGI IMG/M metagenome (GOLD analysis project Ga0209517, IMG submission 187695) | Peat soil microbial communities from Weissenstadt, Germany - SII-2010 (SPAdes) (version 2) | ecosystem: Environmental > Terrestrial > Soil > Wetlands > Peat | place: Germany...
TATGGTGTCGGCTTCCCAGATTTTCTTGCCGGTGGCCGCGTTGATGGCGTGCAGACGCCCATCGCCGGATCCCACATAGACCTTTCCCTGCCATACCGCGACACCGCGGTTCACGAGATCGCAACAGGGGTTGCGTCCCGCGAAGAAATCACTGTGAGGGTCGTAGCGCCACACTTCACGGCCCGTGGCCGCGTTCACCGCATAGACGTAGCCCCACGTACCGGATGTGTACATGACTCCGTCGACGACCACCGGGGTGGCCTCTTGACCGCGAAGCGGGCTGCCCAGGTCGTATTCCCAAGCGAAGCCCAGGTTTTTGACGTTGTCGGCGGTGATGGTTGCCAGCGGCGAGTAGTAAGTGCCGCCCTGGTCGCGGCCGCCGGCGTACCAATTCTGCGGCTCCGAGTCCGCCGCCTGCATTCGCGCCGCATCGACGGTTCCCGGTGCGGCCGCAGCCGCGCGGCTCGCTGCGCCGATCACCAACATCAGAGCCACGCAGCATAGCCATCGACCGGCGGCGCGAGCGAACATCGGGTGTCGTGGCAAGACGAATTCTCCTATGCGAGGGGATGGGAAAGCTTAGCGAACATCGGCGACGAAAGGTATCACGGGTCAGATCGCCGCCGGCCGTTCCGTGCGCGACGACAGCACGAATCCGATTGCCATGATAAAGAGCACGGCGGTCATCGCTGAACTGCCGAAGTGCTGCATGACGATGCCGGTAGCGGCTGCACCCACGCTGCTTGCAAGACTCCAAGTCAGAGCGATCAGGCCGGATGCGCGCAGCAACGCGGCGCCGCTGAAGCGCTCTCCGCTCGATACCATGGAGAGCGTGTAAACCGACCCGGCCACGCCGCCCAGCAAAAATAAGTACAGCTCCCATAGCCCGGGGACAACGATCATCCAAGGCATCAGCGGCAGCATAACGCACAACGCTAGGCCGCCCAGGCGGTGCACGCGCGCGTGCCCGAAGCGGTCCGCCAGCCACCCGGCCGCGAATTGCAGCGTGGCGTCGCCGATGAAGACGACCACCACCGCGGCCAACGCGCGGCTTGGGCGGAAGGCCCGGTCGAGGGCGAACAACGGAAGAAAACTCAAGACGATGTTGTCGAAGGCGGCGAACAGAGCCGCGCCGGCGAGGATGCCCGGCGCGGTACGGAGGATGGTCCACCAAGAGGCCGCGGCGTCCTTATCGCCGACCGATGCGCCGTTCCGTGCGCGCGCTCCGTCGGGCGTCGCGGTGCCTGCCGTGTGCGTCGCGTCGCGCGCCAATGCAATGCCGGGAAGCCCAAGCAAGAATACCGCGCCGCATATCAAGAATGCATGCTGCGGCAGATTTGCCAGGGCATCGGTCAACAGGGGCCCCAATACCTGACAGAGCGTGAAACTCGTCGTGTAGATCGCCACCACCCGTCCTCGGACTGCATCGCCGGGCAATGAGTTAATCCAGGCTTCGCCGATGACGAACAGCGGCGCCATGGAGGCGCCGAATACGGCGCGTAGCGTCCCCCAGCCCCAAAGCGAATCGACATATTGCAAGGAAATCACGGACGCAGCGGCCACGGCGACGCAAAAAAGCATCACGAAACGCCGTCCGAAGCGCAGCGTCGCCGCCGGCGACGCGAGGGTGCCGATAACGCCTCCGGCGGCGGTGGCGGCCGTCATCCAGCCGACCACCTCGGGCCCGAGGCCACGGGCGGTCAGCACCAGGGCAGTCAGCGGCAAGGTGCTGCCGACGCCCACGCCGAGTACGGCCACGCTGGATGTCACCCCCACAAAGTCGCGCCAGAGATGTTTTTCGAGCATGCGCGATCGTCGCAATCGTCAAACTTCTTCTTCGGTGGCGTAGATGATGATCGACAGCATGCGGATGGGAACCTTTTCCAATCGTTCCGGCCCATGAGCTACGTCGCCGCGAAAGGTCAGGGTGTCGCCCGGCCTGAGCACATAGCTGTGCCGGCCGTGGCGGTAATGCAGGATGCCCGACAGCATGTGAATGAATTCCACGCCGGGGTGTTGAAAGCCGGGGAACACTTCACTGCGATCATTCAAGGTCACCAGGAAGGGTTCGAACACCTTGCGCGGACCGCGCTGCGCCGCCAAGAGGTGATAGGTATGGCCACGCCGCGTACCGCTGCGCACCGTTTCGAGGCCCTCGCCGGCACGAATCAATTGAGCACCGCCGTCGTCAGCCCCCACGCGCTGCATCAAGATCGAGGCAGTGACGCCAAGCGCCTGCGAGAGGGCAACGATGGTCTCCAAGCTGGGAGAAACCCGGCCCGTCTCCAGCCTGCTCAACATGGCGCTGCTGATGTTGGCCCGCCCGGCGACGTCCGCCAGTGTAAGATTTTGGCTCTCGCGCAGCCGCCGCGCCGTGCGTCCCAAGTCGACGGCGGGACTCTCGGTGCGGTCGGCGGATGGCTTGACGGTGGCAGGCCGACTGCCTGGGCGCCCAAGTGCCTTGCCGTGGCGCCGGTGCGACTTGCGCTTCATCGGCGGCATTGCGCAATACGCAAATTAAGTTGCTCCACAGTTAAAAATCGTGCTTATATTCGCATATGGCGTCTCTGCTGTTAAACGATTATCTCCGCTCCGAATTCCGCTGACCCCGCATGCCCTATCGATTACTGCGTTTCGGCTGGTCGCGCAAGCACCCGGAACCTCGGATGTTCTCGCGACATGACTCCTTGAAATCGGCCTATGACGTCGTAATCATCGGCGCCGGCGGCCACGGCTTGGCATGCGCGTATTACCTGGCCCGCGATCACGGTATTCGAAACATTGCGGTCCTCGAAAAAGGTTATATCGGCGGAGGAAATACCGGCCGCAACACGACGATCATCCGCTCGAATTACTTGACTCCCGAAGGCGTCAAGTTCTACGACGAGAGCGTGCGCCTTTGGCAGGATCTGGGCGAAGATTTCGACTTGAACCTTTTTTATTCGACCCGCGGCCATTACACCCTGGCGCACACCGATTCGGCCATGCGCACCATGCGCTGGCGCGCCGAGGTCAACAAGCACCTGGGAGTGCGCTCGGAAGCGGTGGATGCCGCTTTCGTCAAGCGCGGCATCCCGTCGATCGACATGAGCTGCGGCGGCCATGCACCCATCCTCGGCGCATTGTTCCACGAACCCGGTGCCATCGCGCGCCACGATGCGGTGGCGTGGGGCTACGGCCGGGGGGCGGACCGGCGAGGCGTGGAAATACATCAGCAGACCGAAGTGACCGGGATTCGGGTCCAAGGCGGCCGTGTCGTGGGCGTCGAGTCGTCGCGCGGGTTCATCAGCACGCCGCGAGTGTTGTGCGCAGTGGCCGGGTATACGCCGCGCATTCTCGACATGGTGCATCTGCGCACGCCCATCTATATACATCCCCTTCAGGCCATGGTGTCCGAGCCGGTGAAGCCCTGGCTCGACCCCATCATCGTATCGGGATCGCTGCATGTGTATGTTTCTCAGACTGCGCGTGGCGAACTGGTCATGGGTGCGTCGCTCGATCCGTACGAACTGCACCAGTCGCGCTCGACGCTCGATTTCGTCGAGGGCCTGAGTTCGCACATGCTCGACATGTTTCCGTTCTTGAGCGATGTGAAAGTCAATCGGCAGTGGGCCGGCCTTTCCGATATGACGCCGGATTTCGCGCCCATCATGGGTGTCACGCCGGTGGAGGGCTTCTTCCTCGACGCGGGGTGGGGAACCTGGGGCTTCAAAGCGACCCCGGTGTGCGGCAAGACGATGAGCTACACCGTGGCGACCGGGACCAATCACCCGTTGATCGAAGGGTTCACCATGGATCGGTTCGCGCGCTATCAGCTCACGGGCGAAAAGGGCGCGGCGTCGGTGGGGCACTGATGAAGATCATGGTGTGCCCCTTGAACGGACCGCGTCCGGTCATGGAATTCGTCTACGGCGGCGAAGTGCGCGTGAGCCCCGACCCCGATACCTGCAGCGACGCCGAGTGGAGCGCCTACGTGTTCAATCGGTCCGGATCGCCGGGCGTCAAGTATGAGTGGTGGTGCCACATTGCGTCGGGCTACTGGTTCATCGCATTGCGCGACACCGCGCGCGACATCGTCGTCGCCACCTATCCCGTGGAGTCCGTGCGGGGTGGGCTACCGGCGTACGATGCCGATGCCGCGGCGCAGGCCGCCGGTATCCGGGCGCAGGATCGCGCGTCGTGATGTATCGGCTCGACGGGCATCCAGACGAGTGGATCGATCGGTCAACCGTGCTGTCCTTCCGGTTCGAGGGCGGCGAATACCAGGGATTCGGCGGCGACACGATCTCATCCGCGCTCGCGGCGGCCGGTGTGCCCTATCTAGCGCGCAGCTTCAAATATCATCGGCGACGACACATCCTGTCGTTCGCGAATCACGACAGTAATACGCTGTTTCAAGTCGACGGCGTGCCGAACGTGCGCGGCGATGTCACGCCGTTGCACGACGGCATGCGGGTAGCGGCGATCAATACGTTCGGGGGACTGACTCACGACAAGGCGCGATATCTGGATCGGCTCGCTCGCTGGTTGCCCGTGGGCTTTTATTACAAGGCGTTTCATACCAAGCGTTTGTTCCCTCAATGGGAGCGCATGTTCCGAGCCTTCACGGGCTTGGGTGCCGTATCACTCGATGCCGGGCGGCAAACGAGCGCGAAGCGCTACGGCTTCAGTGACGTGTTGGTGGTCGGCGCAGGTCCCAGCGGTCTTTCGGCGGCTCTCGCGGCAGGGGCCGCCGGCGCACGCGTGACGTTGGTCGATGAGGCGTTTCGTTTGGGCGGCAGCGGAATCGGCTTTCACGATGGCACGCATGGGTCGACGCGAGCGCTCATCGAAGCCGTGCGGCGAACGCCGTCCATCACCGTATGCTGCGCCACCGTGGCGGCGGCCTACTATGCTGATCACTGGGTTGCGCTCGTGGACGCAGAACGCCTGACGAAAATGCGCGCCAAAGCCGTCGTGTTCGCTTCCGGCGTGATCGAACAGCCGGCCGTGTTCCGCAACAACGATTTGCCCGGGATAATGCTGGCATCCGCGGCGTGGCGCCTGGTGCTGCGCTATCGGGTCGCGCCCGGCCGGCAAGTCGTGATGGTCGCCGCGAATGTTGAAGCCTATCAGATATGTCTCGACCTGCATTCTCAAGGCGTGCACGTCGTCGCCGTCGTCGACCTGCGATCGGCGCAGGACGGCGTAGATGATGCGGAAGCGGCCGCGTGCGCGGCGCTGGGAATATCGGTCGTGCGCGGCCATGCGCCGTACGAGGCGGTTGCCGGTGGCGAAGGCGCGGTGGCCGCGCTCGAGATCGTGCCGCTCGATGCCGCAGGCCGTATCGACTCGATCAAACGCCGGCGGATCGAGTGCGATGCCGTGCTCATGAGCGTGGGGTGGGCGGCAGCCGCGAATCTGTTCCTGCAGGCGGGCGGAACCACGCGTTTTTCCGAGGAGTTGCAGCAGTTCGTTCCCAGCGAATTGCCGGCGGGGATTTTTGCGTGCGGCCGCATGAACGGCGTGTACGACTGCGAGGCGCGGGTCGCCGACGGCGCGCGCGCCGGCTCCCAAGCAGCGTCACATGCGGGGTTCGGTGTGGCGAGCGCGGCGGTCGTTGCGCCTGGCGCGCGTTGTCCCTCGCATCGCTTTCCGATCATCGATCATCCCAAGGCTAAGAATTTCGTCGACTTCGACGAGGATTTGCAGATAAAGGACTTGGAGAACGCCGCCCAGGAAGGTTTCGATTCCAGCGAACTTCTCAAGCGCTACAGCACGGTCGGCATGGGTCCTTCACAGGGCAAGCACTCGAACATGAACGCGCTGCGCGTATTGGCGCGGTATCGCGGCGTCGAGGTCGAGCGGTTGGGCTTGACCACGTCCCGGCCGATGTATCACCCGGTACCGCTCAAACTGTTGGCCGGCCGAAGTTTCAACGCTGAACGGCGCACCCCGGTGGATGCCGAGCACGAATCCTCGAGCGCGGTGTGGATGCCGGCGGGAAACTGGCGAAGGCCCGAATATTATGCGGTCACCGGGGAGAGCCGCACACAAAGCATCGAAGCCGAGGTGCACGCGGTACGCAACAGCGCCGGCATCATCGATGTCGGAACGCTGGGGAAGATCGAGATCTATGGGCCGCAAGCCGGCCTGTTTCTCGACCGCGTGTACGCCGGCAAGTACGCGGATCTCAAAGTCGGCATGACGCGCTATGGACTCATGTTGGATGAATCGGGCGTCATCGTCGATGACGGCGTGATCGCTCGGATGGCGCCCGAAATGTTCTATTTCACGACCACCACGGGCGGCTCAGCGACCGTGTTTCGTGAATTGCTCCGGCTCAACGCGCTCTGGGGCTTGGATTGCGCGCTAATTAATGTCACCGGCCACCGCGCCGCATTCAATTTTGCCGGTCCTTTGAGCCGCGAACTGCTGCAGCCGTTGACCGATGTGGATCTCGGCGATGCGAAGTTTCCCTATCAGGGCGTGCGCAGCGGCCGAATTGCCGGGGTCGCGGCGCGGCTGTTGCGCGTTGGATTCGTCGGCGAACTCGGCTATGAGATTCACATTGCTGCCGGTGATGCCGCGTATGTATGGCGCGCGCTGTCGGCTGCCGGGTCGTCGCGGGGCTTGCGCCCGTTCGGCGTCGAGGCGCAGCGCGTGCTGCGTCTGGAGAAGGGCCACTTCATCGTGGGCCAGGATACGGATGGACTCACGGATCCGTTCGAGGCGAATGCCTCGTGGGCGGTCAACATGCAAAAGCCGTTTTTCGTGGGACAACGCAGCTTGAAGATTTTGCGGACCCGAGGTCCACGGCAACTGTTGGTGGGCTTCGAATTGCTGGATCCCGTCCGGATGCCGAAGGAATGCCATTTGGTGATCGAGAGGGGCGTCATTGCCGGACGCATCACCAGCGTGGTGCATTCGCGGACGCTGAACAAGTCGATTGGCCTCGCGATGCTTTCGCCGGATCTCGCGCGAACCGGCGGCGACATCGAGATTCGCGGTGAGCACGGCGACCCGTTGAAGGCACGGATCGTGCCCACGCCGTTTTACGACCCGCGACACGCGCGGCAGCGCGCGGCGGTCGCTGAACGCGCGGTCGCCGCCCTATGACTGTGCTCGAATTCAAAACAAGAGACCTGCTGGACCGCTTCGGACTCAAGGGTCCCGGTGCGGCAGAATGGCTGGCGGCGCACGGCATCGTCGTGCCGCCGGCGCCCAATACATGGGCCGGCGCAGCGGATGCCGACGATGATGCGATCTTGGTGGCGCGGCTCGGAGCAGGAGAATTCTTTGTCGAGGACTGCGTGGGGGGCACTACGTTGCGCGGAGTCGAGCCGGCGCCCGAGGCACATCCGCCGGGGGTCTATCCGGTATTGCGCGAGGATGCGGCTTTCTTGCTGTCCGGTCAGGGTTCGCTCGATGTGCTTGCACAAGTTTGCAACGTGAATTTTGCGGACCTGGCATTGGATAGTCATCCCGTGATCATGACTTCGATGATAGGCGTTTCAGTACTTGTGGTGCCGCAGGACTCGGGTGCCGAGCGTCAATATCGGATCTGGTGCGATCCGACTTTCGGGCCTTATTTGGAAGAGTCCCTCGGGATGGTGGTGAGTGAGTGCGGCGGTAGCTACAGGGGAGTGTTGGCATGACTCGGGAACAGGCGAAAGTGTTCTTCGTTGAGAACAATATTCGGTATGTCTTGGCGCAGTTCGTCGACATTCACGGCTCCGCCAAGGCGAAAGCCGTGCCGGTGGAGCACCTCGACATGGTGTTGACGGACGGCGCGGGATTCGCGGGATTCGCGCTGTGGGGATTCGGCATGGGTCCGGAAGGGCCGGACTATATGGCCGTCGGCGATCTTGCGACGCTGCAGAGCATTCCCTGGATGCCGGGATATGCGCGGCTCATCTGCAACGGCGTGGTGAACAGGAAGCCGTATCCGTATTGCTCGCGCGTGGCGCTGCAAGCGCAGATCGAACGGCTCACGCAGCGCGGACTCACCATGTTCACCGGCATCGAGCCGGAGTTCATGTTGCTCCGTCGTCGCGCGGACGGCAGCTTGGGGCCGGCCGATCCGACCGATGATCTCGACAAGCCGTGCTATGACTACAAAGGACTGTACCGCACGCGCGACGTGCTCGACGAAATGGTGAGCGGACTACGAAGCGCGGGTATCGACGTCTATCAAATCGACCATGAAGACGGCAACGGCCAGTTCGAGATCAATTTCACCTATGCCGATGCGCTCAAATCCGCCGATAATTTTACATTCGTGAAAATGGCTGCGAGCGAGATCGCCCACAAACACGGCATGATCGCCACCTTCATGCCGAAGCCATTCTCGAATCGCACCGGCAGCGGCGCGCATTTCCACGTCTCCGTGGGTTCCGCTACCCAGAAAAATGCGTTCTACGAGCCCAACGACAAGTCCGGCATGGGTTTGTCGACCATGGCGTATCAGTTTTTGGCCGGTGTATTGGAGCACGCGCGTGCCTTCTGCGCTGTCGCGGCGCCGACCGTGAATTCGTACAAACGCTTGGTCGTCGGCCGATCGCTGTCGGGAGCCACGTGGGCGCCGGCCTACATTGCGTACGGCGACAACAATCGAACCGCGTGTGTGCGGGTTCCCCATGGACGCCTCGAAGTACGATTGCCCGATTCCGGATGTAACCCGTATCTGGTCTCGGCGGCGCTGATCGCGGCCGGACTCGACGGAATCGACCGCAAACTCGATCCTGGTCCGGCGCAGAACATCAACATGTACCAATTGTCGATGGAAGAGCTTGCCGCCAAGGGCATCAAGCTGTTGCCGCAATCCTTGCACGAAGCCATCGATGCGCTTGAAGAAGACTCCGTCATCTGCAATGGATTGGGGGCCGACCTGGCGCGCGAATTCATTCGCTTGAAGCGCATGGAATGGACCGAATACTCGCGCCATGTGTCCGATTGGGAATCCAAACGCTATCTTGAGTTTTTTTAGGCGAATTCTCTAGGAGCCGCCCATGTGTGGAATTGTCGGTCTGTTGGTGAAGAAACCTGCCTTGCGCGAATCGTTGGGCGCACTCATGGTGCCGATGTTGATCGGCATGACCGAGCGCGGCCCTGATTCGGCCGGTTTGGCCGTCTACACTTCCCCGGTGTCGGACCGGCAACACAAGCTCAGCCTTTACAGCGGCATGCATGCGGTGGACTGGTCGCAGCTCCTGGGGAGTATCTCGAATGAATTCGTACAGCACCATGAGATTGCAGTGCACGGCAATCAGGCGGTGCTGACCACCGCGGCCGACGCCGACCAGGTGGTAACCTGGCTGAAGCGTCACGCTCCTTTGGTCGCGGTCTTGTCGGTGGGACGGTCCATCGACCTCTACAAGGATGTGGGCGCACCCGCCGACATTGCGCGGCGCTACAGGTTCGCGGAATTGCATGGAACTCACCTGGTGGGACATACCCGCATGGCCACGGAGTCGGCGGTCACTCCGGCGCACGCGCATCCCTTCACGGCGGGCCGCGATTTTTGCCTCGTGCACAATGGTTCATTGTCGAATCCGCACTTGGTGCGCAAGCACTTGGAGCCGCTCGGGATCGAATTCGAGACGGACAACGACACCGAAGCGGCCTGCCGTTTCTTCGAGTGGCGATTACGCGAGGGCGATGATTTGGAGAAGGCCGTAGAACGCGGCTTCAGCCAACTGGACGGATTCTTCACGTTCTTGATGGGCACGGACACGGAAATGCTCATCGTGCGCGATGCGTTTGCGTGCAAGCCGGCGGTCGTCGCCGAAACGGACGACTATGTCGCCATCGCCTCCGAGTTTCGCTCGCTCGCGCATCTGCCCGACATCGGCCATGCCACGTTGTTCGAACCCAAGCCGGAGGAGATTTATTCATGGCGAATTTGAAGCCTCTACCGTCGGCACGCGAGTTCGATCTGTCCCGAGATTCGCTGCGGCAAGTGAATCTCTACCTGCATAAGCATGCGGTGGATGAAGGAATATCGCAGATCCGGGTGCAGAATCCCGACGGTGCGCATTCCATCGCCTGCGGTCTGGATGCCGATCTGGATGTCCACATTCATGGCCATGTCGGCTATTACGTCGCCGGCATGAATCAACGGGCCTCGGTCACCGTCTACGGCAACGCCGGTCCGGGTGCCGCGGAAAACATGATGTCGGGACGCGTGCACGTGAAGGGATTCGCGTCCACGGCCGCAGGCGCCTCCGCACACGGGGGTCTTTTGGTCATCGACGGCGATGCGTCATTACGCTGCGGCATTTCGCTCAAGGGCGGGGACATCGTGGTCGGCGGCAGTGTCGGTAGTTTCTCGGCATTCATGGCGCAGGCGGGGCGTATCGTCATTTGCGGCGATGCCGAGGATGCTCTCGGCGATTCCCTGTACGAAGCCGTGATTTACGTCCGCGGCAAAGTCCGCTCCCTCGGCGCCGACGCGCGCTTCGAGCCGATGTCGGACAGCGATCGTGCGGCCGTCAAAGGGTTGCTGGCGGCCGCCGGCCGCTCCGAGGATCCGGGAGAATTCAAGCGCGTGGCATCCGCCAAAAGTCTCTATCACTGGCATGCTGATGCCAACCAGGAGTATTGATTCTATGACTGCTCTGCAGCTGGAAGAATCGGCAGGCTTCGACCGTCACACCATCGAGTACATTCAGCGCGCAGCGGCGAGCGGTTTGTACGAAATTCGCGGGCTGGGTGCGAAGCGGCGCGTGCCGAACTTCGACGACCTCCTGTTCCTGGCCGCCTCTCTGTCGCGCTATCCGCTCGAGGGCTATCGGGAGCGTTGCGCGACGAAGACGGTACTCGGGACTCGCTTCGCCTCCAGGCCTATCGAACTCGCCATCCCGATCACGGTTGCCGGCATGAGTTTTGGCGCACTGTCCGCGCGCGTCAAAGACGCGCTGGGCCGTGCGGCCACCGAAGTGGGCACGTCGACGACCACCGGCGACGGGGGCATGACTGCCGAGGAGCGTGCCTCGTCGAAGACCTTGGTGTACCAGTGCCTGCCGTCGCGCTACGGTTTCAACCCCGACGATGTGCGGCGCGCCGATGCCATCGAAATCGTCATCGGCCAGGGCGCCAAGCCCGGCGGCGGCGGCATGCTGCTCGGGCAGAAGGTCAACCCGCGGGTGGCGCGCATGCGGACGTTGCCGGAAGGCGTGGACCAGCGCTCTGCCTCGCGCCATCCCGACTGGACGGGTCCGGATGATCTCGTGATCAAGATCAAGGAGCTGCGCGAAATCACCGATTGGGAGAAACCGATCTACGTGAAGGTCGGCGCGACGCGGACATTCAATGACGTGAAGTTGGCGGTGCACGCCGGTGCGGATGTGGTTGTGGTCGACGGTATGCAGGGCGGTACTGCCGCCACCCAAACCGTATTCATCGAGCACGTGGGCATTCCGACGCTGGCGGCGCTGCGCCAGGCAGTGGATGCTCTGGATGATCTCAATATGCGCGGCACGGTGCAGTTGGTGATCTCCGGGGGCATCCGCAGCGGCGCCGATGTCGCGAAAGCGCTGGCGATGGGTGCCGACGCCGTGGCCATCGGACAGGGTGTGCTGGTGGCGCTTGGGTGCAACAGCGACACCTACGTCATGGACGGAAAGCATGTGCCGGCTCGGGAGGACTATGCCGCCCTCGGCACGGCGCCGGGATTTTGCCACCACTGCCACACGGGCAAGTGTCCGGTCGGCATCACGACGCAGGATGCGCAGCTCGAGTTGCGGCTCGATCCGGCGGTAGGCGCCAAACGCTTGAGAAACTATTTGAAGACCGTCAACATGGAACTCACCACGGTTGCACGAGCTTGCGGCAAGCAGGATGTGCACCACTTGGAGAAAGAGGACTTGGTCGCGCTGACCGTCGAGGCGGCCGCCATGGCGGCCGTGCCGCTCGCCGGTACGTCGTGGATTCCAGGTCAGGAACCGAAGTAATGATCGTCGAACTCGCGCAATTGACCATCACGCCGGGACGGGAAAGCGAATTTGAAGCGGCATTCACGGACGCCATCAAGTGGGCTGCCGACAGCAAAGGTTACCTCGCGCATGAATTGCGCCGCTCGGTCGAAAATCCCAGCCGCTACGTGCTGCGAATCGAATGGGCGACGCTCGAGGACCACACGATAGATTTTCGCGGCTCGCCGGCCTTCACGCAATGGCGCGCAGGAGTCGGACCGTTCTTCGCGGTCCCCCCGGTGGTCGAGCACTTTCGACCGGTCGCAGGCGAGGACGCGTAGCGTCGGACGGCCGCAACGACGTTTACTTGCAGGCGATCAGCAGACTGCGGTCGTCTTCGCTGCCTTGTATCGTGTCGTAGCCGCCTCTTCCGCATGCGCGACCGGCTTTGGTGAGGCAAGATGCCCAGCTGTTCATAAATCCCGAACAGGTGATCACGTAGCCGCGACGTCCATCCGGTGCATAGGTGAAATGTTGGTTGCTGCAGGATAGCGGCGTGAGCGCGACAGCCGCCACTGCGAGCCGCGCCAGCAAGGTCATTTGCATTACTTCTTCTGCCTGTGACGAAAACCGTTGACTCACCACGGTATGCGACCGGCGTGACACTTTCGTTGCAGTCGCGCGTCGGCGTGTGCCCCGCACCGGGCACCGGCCAAGCGGGTATAGTCGCGGTCGACAAATTGCCGAGAGAACCTTATGCAGCGGACGATGATCGGAATGATGTGGTGTGCGGTTGGGACCGTAGGGCTTGCGCAAACCGCAGCGGCGGACACGCTTACCGGGCTCTACGTCGGTGGGAACTATGGAGCGGCGCGCAACGAGTACCAGACCAGTTTCGTCGACGACCAGTACCAGCAAGCGGCGATGAGCGCCGGCGACAGCTTGGACATCACGACGACGTCCGTGCGTAGAAGCGGCGATACGTGGTGGGTCGACGCAGGTTACATGCCTTGGGTCTACGTTGGGTTCGATGCCGCGTTTTTCCATCTGCCCGAGCTGACGCATCGCACCTCCGGGACGCTGCAAACCGCAATCGGCGGTGAGCCGATTGTCACGACTGCAACCGTCACCTCGCGAGGGCCGGCAGTCTCGTTGGTGGCCAGGGTGCCGCTCACGGAATCGTTGGAGCTCGGCATGCGGGTCGGCGACTATTTCGGGAAGACGACTTTGACGACCGGGCTCGAACTTAACTCGACATACTCGTCATCGCCCCAGTCCGCCAGCAAGTCGAGCCTGCTCGTGGGCATCGGCGGCGCGTATACCTTCGCGGGGCATTGGTCGCTCCGGCTCGACTACCTGCGCTTCGACCACGCAGGCGACAGCAGAACGGTGGGTACCTTCAGCATGAACATGGCGACCGCGGGGGTAGCCTTCACGTTCTAGCCCTCGGCGG
>Ga0209517_10007258_pt1 | contig 13346 bp, 11 predicted proteins | sample PeaSoiMetSII2010_FD_187695 | JGI IMG/M metagenome (GOLD analysis project Ga0209517, IMG submission 187695) | Peat soil microbial communities from Weissenstadt, Germany - SII-2010 (SPAdes) (version 2) | ecosystem: Environmental > Terrestrial > Soil > Wetlands > Peat | place: Germany...
ATTGCCGACCAGCATGCCTGTGCCGGCGCCCAGCGCACCACCTATTGCAGCGCCAGCGCCGGGCGCGCCCACCGCCGAACCGATGATCGCACCCGTGCCAGCGCCGATGGCCCCGCCTCCCAAGGTGCCTTCCTCACGCGTGCTTAGCGGCTCGCCGGAACATCCCGCCAGCGCGGCGATCATTACCCAGAGCGTAATCACCGCCAGGATCGAACCAAGAAATCGGATCGTGAATTCCAAAGTAAACGAGTGCACATTGGTCTTTGATAACACCGACATCGCGAATAATCCTCCTGTAAGAGTTCCAAATCCGTGACCGGTCGTTTGCCCCGGCCTGACTCCAGACTTGGACCATCTACTTGTCATAACCCCAGCACCTTCCGTGCCTTCCGGGAATCCCTTGAGGTTCGGGCTTCGGGATACGATTCGAGCCTGTAGTATCTGCAGAGTTCAGGCCAGAAGTTCAGCATCGTCACTCATGGTGCACTGCGGTATTCGCTCGATTGATACGCACCGGATTGGCCTGCTGATCGAATCCGGGGCGTATTGCTTTCACAAATGCGTTCGAGGCGAGTTCCTCGATCGCTTGCCACATGCTCACGGCGGGATTGTCGAGCTTTCCCGAAATGTCCACTTTGGTCGCGACCGTCCCGGTCGAATGATTGGTGGCGAGTTTGGCTGTTCCCCCTACGGCCAGCTCATAAGCCTGGTGCAGTACCGGCTTGTCGCGGTCCTTCGTTCGATTGTAAACCTCGAGATCGCTGAACAGCGGTTTGGCGTAGCCCTTGATCTCGTCTCCTTTGACCGTGGCTTGGGAGTAGAGCGACAGCGTTCCCGACTGAACGTCAAACCCAACGTACGCCAGCAGCAAGTCATTCAACGATACGAGGTCCAGGTCGCGAACGGCCATATCCAGGCTGAAATCCAGTCCCGCCTTTTCCGGCCGAACCGCGGCGGCTGCACGCATGTCGCCCTGGTTCATAAACTTTCCGCGCAGAATCACGCTAGAAACTCCGCCGCTGGACTGGTTTGAAAGGTTGGTCGCCGCAACGTTGAAAGCAGCAACGAACAGCTTGTAGGGTTTCTCTTCGACTTCATTGGTATAGGCAATTCGGCTATTTGCGATATCCAGACGGTCGACCTTCAAGACTATTCCTGTGCGGCCGGCTTCTTCAGCCTGGTCTTTGACTTCACCCAGCCGCTCTTGTTCAGCCTCGGCGGTTCCGGTGGTGTGAATGTAGTTGATATCGACTGCGTCAATCGCGGCTTCGTAGACCTCGGCCTTCGCGAGAGTCGCTGAATGCTCGAGAAGCCCGTCGGCACTAAGGGCGCCGCCGGAGAGTTCAAGATTGGCGCGTTTCAGTTCGGGCTCGAGCTGCGCGAGCGGAAGGTGGGTAATTCGGTATGTAGTGAGGACGCCCGGCGACGGCATCTCCAGGAAGTTGCCACGTCCGTCGACGGCTACCTGTCCCCCACCGAAAATCGACGCCGTGGCACGGAACGGAGACGGATAAGTGGCAGCGGGCGAGTGGATATTGCGAATATTATCGGCCGTCAGATTGACGTGCTCCAGCCGAAGCGGGCAGGCGGGATCCTCGTCGACATAATTGACCGTTCCGTCCGCAACCTGGAAGCGGTTTATCTTGAAAGGATAGATCTGCTCGAGACCATTGGTTTGCCGGCTGAGCGGGACCTGGTTGGCGCGCTGAGCGCGAAACTGCGCCAGGTTGATGTGAACTTCGGGCCGCGATAGCAGAAAATCCGCCACCACGTGCATCGAAAGCAGTTCACGCCATTGGATCTGCGCGCGCAGGGCCGGAAGAACGACTACCGGTGGGCTGGGATGCGCGTCTTGAATGACCGTCAGACCGCTCAGTGTCAGCACGCCGTCCAGCAGTTGAAGATGCGCACTGGGCAGAATGGCATGATAGCCGCTCAGCGAGGCGTTGATGGTTCGCTCCAGACGCGAGCGTACGATCGAATCCACGAAGAACGACACCACAAAAATCGAAATCAGGAACAACCCGACGCTCCACAGCGCGATGCGCGCGTTTGCGCGATCGTCGGTAGATTGCGTCTGAATAGGGCTCCGGGCGTCGCTTTCGCCTCGGATCAGCGGTTCGGGGCGATCTACCGCCCCAGCCAGAATAGAGCATCGCGCGAGTCGCGCTCTGCGCGTACGGCCGGTCGCTCTCGGAGATTTGGACTTGGCATTCACGGTCGTCTCCCGGAACGCGTCCACTAGACCGTCAGGTCCCTGGTTGCTTGATCCCCCATGGCAAAGTGGCTCATGGCTCGGCGCCGCACGAATGGTTCGACCCACGCAGGACGATGGCCCATCTGCTTGAGTACGTTCAGCACCCGATCGGGTTCGCCGAGGTCGCTCCAGACCACATCGTCGACCCGCTGGACGGCGAGACTCTGGGGGCATCGTGAGAGCACACTTTCCGAAAACCCAACACTGGGGAGTCGTTCGTAGAGTGCTTGGGCGGCAGCCTCTTCCTGTGCGCCATCGAGAGCAGCAGCGCTGATACTGGCGAACAGATTGGGCGTCTGTTTCTCTGTGAGCCTCTCCAAGGTCGAAGCGCGAGCCGAGATCACGAAGCTGTTCCAAAGACATCCGCCGCGCCACAGCCGCTGCGCCAGATCGAGGTGAGGCTTCTCGCAAAATCTCGCAACGTGAAGCAGGTCGGGCTCGGAGGGCGAAATCGGTCCCGCCGGCTGTATCCATCCATACGAGGTTTCTGCACAAGTCGGCACGACCCCGAGGATCACCGAAAGTTCGGGATGGGATTCAATCGCTCCCATCGCGGACTTAACATGTCGCATAAAGCGCTGGTCGTCGCCGACGAAGTGATCCGACGGGAATATTGTCACGACCGGATCGCCGCCAAATCGCAGCACCCGCCGCAACCCATAAAGAATCGCTGGGGCGGTTCCCCGATTGGCCGGCTGGACCACAATCTGCCGGCGCCCAAGGTATCGCAGCAAGGGCTCGTAGAGGTGGCAATGCGCCTGGTTGACCACCACGATGACGCGCTCGGCAGGAATAAGCCGCGTAACTCGCCGGATGGTCTCCGAAAGTAGTGGATACTCGCCGGTGACGGCGCAGAACTGCTTCGGTATCGCTCTTCCGGTGATCGATTGAGTCAATGGACAGAGACGGGTTCCGTCTCCGCCAGCCAAAATAATCGCCGCGCTGTTCAGTAACGTCTGCCGGCTCGGAGTACCCATCACAGACCTCCACGTCTCAAGAAAAAGACCGTAGAGCAAGCGCGATGCCACCCCCACCGTAAAGCCGCGATGAGTAATCCCCCCCAACAGGCACATGAAATTCATGACCAGTCGAACGATGCGGCAGTGGCCAGATATGGATTTCCGGCCGTGTAATTTTTTCCGGCTATCGGCTTCCAAACGGGTCCACAAAGGCAAGATCGCTCGCGATCCGCCGGTACATCCCTTGCTCTCCTTCTCTTGCAACGTTGCGAACGCGTTTTGCGCCGTGTCCACAGGCGGAGGGTCTCATGGTGAGTAAAACTATCGTTCCAGTTCTGGCTTTGGCGCTGTTCCTCGGCGGGTCTGCGATGCTCCAATCGTGTTCGGATCAGCAAAGCACTACTACCACCAGCAGCACCGCGAACCCGCATAGCGCAAGCACGGATCCGTCAGCCCAACAGGCACCCACCTCCACCACCACGACCACGACCACCAGCGAGGAGCCGGACAGCATCCTCGGATCGACTCTTCACGCGGTGGGAACGGTCGTCCTGTTCCCTTTCCGCCTGATCGGAGATGCGATCGAGCTAATAGTCTGACTCAGCTTGGCGCGGCAACCCGGGAGCTTGCAGCCTCGCCGACGGGGGAGTTCCGATGTCCCATTTTACAGTAATGCCAGGCCAGCCGTATCCGCAGGGTGCGACCTTCGACGGCGCCGGCGTAAACTTCTCGCTGTTTAGCGAAAACGCGACCAAGGTAGAACTCTGCCTCTACGGCGACTTATCCAACCCCACTCGCGAGACCGCCCGAATTCAGCTTAGCGAACAGACTGACCGCGTCTGGCACGCCTATTTTTCCGGCATAAAGCCTGGGTTGCGCTATGGCTATCGCGTCAGCGGTCCCTTTGAGCCCGACAAGGGCCTTAGATTCAACCCGACCAAGTTGCTGCTCGACCCTTACGCCAAGGCGATCGATGGGCAACTTTTCTGGGATGATGCGCTATTCGGCTACGATCTCAAAAATCCGGAAGACGGCTCCAGCCGTGACGACCGCGATAGTGCGCCCTTCATGCCCAAAAGTATAGTGGCCGATCCCTATTTCGACTGGCGCAACGACGCGCAACTGCGTATTCCCTGGCACGACACGATCATCTACGAAGTTCACGTCAAAGGCTTCACCAAACGCCATCCAGAGATTCCTCCAGAGCTTAGAGGAACCTATGCAGGGCTAGCTCATCCCGCGGCGATCGACTATCTGCGGGCGCTCGGCGTAACCGCGGTAGAGTTGATGCCGATCCATCACTCGGTCAACGAACGAAGCCTGGCTGAAAGGGGATTGACTAATTACTGGGGATATAACTCGATTGGCTTTTTCGCTCCCGATAGTCGTTTCTCCTCGTCGGGCACAGCGGGAGAGCAGATTGCCGAATTCAAGAACATGGTCAGGGAGCTCCACAGCGCGGGTCTCGAGGTGCTCCTCGACGTGGTCTACAACCACACAGCCGAGGGCAATCATTTGGGGCCGACGCTATGTTTTCGCGGAATCGACAACCCGAGCTATTACCGGGTCGTGCAAGATAAGCCCCGCTACTATATGGACTACACGGGATGCGGAAATACTCTCAACATGCGGCATCCGCGCACCCTGCAGATGATCATGGACAGCTTGCGCTACTGGGTAATGGAAATGCATGTTGACGGATTTCGCTTTGATCTGGCGGCCGCTCTGGCCCGTGAGCTGCACGAAGTCGATCGCCTGGGTGCGTTTTTCGACATAATTCACCAGGACCCGGTCCTGTCACAGGTCAAGCTGATCGCCGAACCGTGGGATCTGGGCGCGGACGGATACCAGGTCGGCAACTTCCCGGTGCTTTGGTCCGAATGGAATGGAAAATACCGCGATTGTGTGCGCGACTACTGGCGCGGATCGGATCAGACCCTGGCCGAATTTGCCTCGCGCCTGACCGGCAGCTCCGACCTGTACGAAGCGGGCGGGCGCAGACCTTACGCAAGTATCAACTTTGTAACCTGTCACGACGGCTTCACTCTGAAAGACCTGGTTACCTACAACGAGCGTCACAATGAGGCCAACGGGCAGTCCAACGAAGATGGCTCTGCGGACAATCGCTCCTGGAATTGCGGAACTGAAGGCCAAACCGGAGATGGCAATATCAATGCCTTGCGCGCGCGCCAGACCCGCAACTTTTTCGCGACGCTCTTTCTTTCACTGGGAGTGCCGATGCTGCTCAGCGGCGACGAGCTGGGACACACGCAGCAGGGCAACAACAACTCCTACTGCCAGGACAACGAGACTTCGTGGATGGATTGGGAGCACCGCGACGAAGGGATGCTCGCCTTCTGCAAGAGCCTGATCGTGTTTTGCAAGAAGCATCCGGTGTTCCGGCGCCGGCGATGGTTCCAGGGGCGCCCGATTCGCGGCTCCTCCGTTGATGATATCGCCTGGTTCCGACCCGACGGCGCCGAGATGTCCGACGATGACTGGCACGCGGGATTCGCGAAATCGCTCGGCGTCTTTTTGAACGGCGAGGCGATTGCGGAGCCGGATAAGTTCGGACGCCGGATCGTAGACGACAGTTTCTATTTGATTTTCAACGCCCACTTCGAGGCAGTGAAGTTCACTCTTCCACCTGAAAAATGGGGCCATGACTGGCGGCGGGTTCTCGACACAAGCCAGGCCGAACCGGTTGAAAGTGAGCTGCTGGTTCCGGCCGGCGGTCAGATTGCTGTGGCATCCCGATCGCTGGCTGTGATGTGCCGAAATGAGTGAACCACTGTCCACTTACCGGATTCAATTCAACCAGGAATTTGGATTCGACTCCGCCGCGGAGGTTGTGCCCTATCTTCACGAGCTCGGTATCGACCAGCTCTATTGCTCTCCCTATCTGCAGGCTGCGCCCGGTAGCACGCACGGCTACGACACAGTTGACTATTCCCGGGTGAACGAGGAATGGGGCGGTACGCGCGGCCACCAGCATCTCTGCGATACTCTCGAACGCCATCGAATGGGCCAGATGCTCGATATCGTTCCCAATCACATGGCGATCATGGGCCGGGAAAATCCCTGGTGGTGGGACGTTTTGGAGAACGGGCCCTCGAGCGTGTTCGCGGCGTTCTTCGATGTGGAATGGGAACCGCCGGAGCGCCGCCTGCACAATTCGGTTTTGCTGCCGGTACTCGGAGATCAATATGGCGTGCTGCTCGAATCGGGCAAGCTGACGGTGGCGCGCGAGGGCAGCGAATTTGTCGTTCGCTATGCGGATCGGTCGTTTCCGGCCGAGCCACGCTCGCTGCGACAAGTTCTGACCACCGCTGCAGCCGCCTGCCGGAGCGATTCGCTTTCTTTTATCGCCGACGGGTTTGGAGAGCTGTCTTCGCCCGCGTCCACCAACGCGAGAATCATCTCGCGGCGCGATCGGGACAAACGAACGCTCAGTGCGATGTTGGCGCGCCTGCTGACCGAAGAGCCGGCACTGGGCGCCGCCATCGATGAAGCGCTCATGCAGTTGAATTCGGATCCCGATCGGCTTCATGAGTTCCTCGAACACCAGAACTATCGGTTGGCTTATTGGCGAATGGCAGCGCGGGATCTAGGCTATCGGCGCTTTTTCGATGTCAACTCGCTCGCCGCTCTCAGGATGGAAAACGAGTGGGTATTCGCCGCGACTCACGCGCTGGTCCTGCAGTGGGTGCGAGAAGGACGGCTCAACGGCCTGCGGGTCGATCATCCCGACGGATTGGGGGATCCGCTGGGTTACTTTCAGCGCTTGCGGGCGGCTTGCCCCGAGACCTGGATCGTTGCCGAGAAAATTCTCGTCCCATGCGAGCGGCTGCGCGCGTCATGGCCGATCGACGGAACCACGGGTTACGACTTCCTGAACGTCGTGGGCGGACTCTTTGTCGATCCGGCGGGCGCCGAGCCGCTGGGCGCGTTCTACCGCGAGTTCACCGGCGAGTCATGCGACTTCGCCGCGGTCGTGCGGGCCAAGAAGCAGCTCGCGATGCGCGAGACCCTGGGTAGTGACATCAACCGCCTTACCTCGCTGTTTCTGGATGCCTGCGAGGCCGACCGATCTCATCGCGACCATACTCGCCACGAAGTTCACGAGGCTCTGCGCGCCACCATGGCGTGCTTCGATGTGTATCGCACCTATGTTCGCGAGTCGGATGAGGCCGACGCCGAAGATCAATGCCGGATCGGCGCTGCAATCGAGCAGGCCAAGGCCTACCGGCCTGACCTGGAGCCGCAATTGTTCGATTTTCTGGGCGAGATCCTGACCCTGAAGGTACCGGGCGAGGCCGCGCAGGAACTCGCGATGCGCTTCCAGCAGACCAGCCCGGCGGTCATGGCAAAAGGTGTCGAGGATACCGCGCTTTACTCATTCAACCGGATGATCGCGCTCAACGAGGTGGGCGGCAATCCCGATCAGTTCGGCGTCAGTCCGCAGAGATTCCTCCGATGGTGCGAAGATGTCCGCCGCAACTGGCCGCGCACCATGCTCGCGACCTCGACGCACGACAGTAAGCGGAGCGAAGACGTCCGCGCGCGCCTTTTTCTGCTCTCGGAGATCCCGGAACTGTGGAGCGCGGCGGTGCGGACTTGGAGCGCGATCAACGAACGCCATCGCTGTGACAAATTGCCCGATCGCAATCTCGAGTACCATCTCTACCAGGTTCTGATCGGTGCGTGGCCGATCGACCAGACTCGCTTGATCGCCTATGCGCAAAAGGCGGCGCGAGAAGCCAAGGTTTACACTTCGTGGACCAGCCCGGATCAGAAATATGAGGAGGCGCTGCGCCAATTCGTTGAGGCCATCTGCCACGATCGCGAATTCCTGGCCGAGATCGAAAAGTTCGTGCGACTGCTCGTAGTTCCGGGCCGCATCAATTCGCTGGCCCAGACGTTGCTCAAGCTTACCGTGCCCGGCGTTCCCGACTTTTACCAGGGTGCCGAACTCTGGCATCTGGCTTTGGTGGATCCTGACAATCGCCGCAGGGTGGATTTTGATTTGCGGCGCAAGTTGCTGGCCGGCCTGGCCTGTGCGACGCCCGAGCAGGTGATGGCCCGCGACGATGAAGGACTGCCCAAACTTTGGCTCATTACGCGAGGGCTCGCGCTTCGCAACAGCCGGCCGCAATGGTTTGGCCCGCAGCATCGCGTCCGGCAGCTCCAGTCCCAGGGCAATCGCGCCGAGCACGTCGTAGCTCTCTTGCGCGGTGAATCAGTCGCTGCGATCGCTCCGCGCCTGGTGATGAAACTAGGCGGCGAATGGCAGGACACCTCGGTCGAGTTGCCTCCAGGGCGATGGGTAAATCGTCTCACCCGCGAGCGATGCGGCGGCGGTTGGGTGAAGGTCGCAGACTTGCTGCGGCGATTTCCAGTCGGCTTGCTCTCGCGCGCGGAGGCCAGGCCGTGAGCCAGCGGAGAGTCTGGTCCCCGCTCGCCACGAAAATGGAACTGGTCACGTCACGCCTGCGCGTGGCGATGGCGCAGCAAGCCGGCGGCTGGTGGAGCGTCGATCTTGGGCCCGAGTTGTCGCAATCCGATTACGCGTACAGTATCGACGGTGCCCGCCCAGTGCCCGATCCGCGATCGCTATGGCAGCCCGACGGCGTGCATGGATGCTCGCGCCCTGTGGATCACTCGTCGTTCGAATGGAGCGACGCCGGATGGCAGCAGCAGCCTCTCTCTGCCGCGATCATCTACGAATGCCACATAGGAACTTTCACGCCGGCCGGCACCTTCGATTCCGCGATCGAGCGGCTTGGTCACCTGAGAGATCTGGGTATCACCCATGTCGAGATCATGCCGGTCGCAGAGTTCGCCGGATCGCGCGGATGGGGCTACGACGGCGTCGATCTCTACGCTCCGCATCACAGCTACGGCGGCCCCGATGGACTCAAACGGCTGGTGAACGCGTGCCACACGAATCGGCTCGGTGTGATCCTCGACGTGGTCTACAATCATCTGGGGCCTGACGGGAACTACCTCGGCAAGTTCGGACCATATCTGACCGATCGCTACACGACGCCGTGGGGTCAGGCCGTCAATCTGGACGGCGTCGACAGCTTCGAGGTCCGTCGCTTTTTTTGCGACAACGCGCTGATGTGGCTGCGGGACTACCATCTCGACGGTTTGCGCATCGACGCCGTGCACGCGATCTTCGACACCTGCGCGATCCATTTTCTCGAGCAGCTCTCAGCCGAAGTCGAGGTCCTCGCCGCCGCGCTCGGCCGCCATCTGGTTTTGATCGCCGAGAGCGACCTCAACCAGCCGCGGATAGTCGTACCGCGCGAGGCTGGCGGCTATGGAATCGATGCGCAATGGAACGAGGATTTCCATCACGCTCTGCATGCACTCTTCACCGGAGAGCGTGACGGCTACTACCAGGATTTCGGCTCGCTGGCCGACCTGGCGAAGGCTCTGACCCGCGCATTTGTATATGACGGAACCTACTCGCGCTATCGTCGGCGGATCCACGGCCGGCCGCCGGTTGGACTTTCGGGTCATCGTTTTGTCGGATGCCTCCAAAACCACGACCAGATTGGTAATCGCGCCAGGGGCGAACGGCTGGGTCACTTGATATCAGCTGACCATTTGAAGATTGCCTCCGCCATACTACTTGGCTCGCCGTTTGTACCGATGCTGTTTCAGGGCGAAGAATGGAACACCTCGGCTCCATTTCAGTACTTCGCAGATCATGACAACCACGAGCTTGCCGAGGCCGTGCGGAGTGGACGACGGCGGGAATTTGCGGGTTTGGTAGCGGACTCGAACGAGATCCCGGATCCCGAATCGCCGGCAACGTTCGATCGCTGCAAGCTCGCGTGGTCGGAACTTCACCGACCGGAGCACCGTGAGATACTCGAATGGTATCGGAGCCTGATCGCCCTTCGACGACGGGTGACGGATTTCACTGATGGACGGCTTTGGCGGACGGCCGTCAGTTTCGATGAGACGGCGCCTATGTTGTGCATTCGCCGCGGCGAATGCGTGATCGCATGTAATCTAGCGAATGAGAACCGACGGCTACCGATCGAATCGCGCCGGCCGCTCGATTTGGCCCTCGCCTCGAAGGCCGGCGCCAGGCTAGTGGACGCGAGCCTTGAGCTGCCGCCAGTTTCGGTAGCAATAGCGCTCCCCGCTGCATCTACCTGAGGTCGTCATCTTGCGGATAGAGTTGTTGAAACTTTACGGTGTCCATCTTTCTGGTGCGGCGGCCACGTTTCGTTTCGGCCACCCGTACTCGCGTTCCTGCTCGCGTTTGCGGGGAGGGCTTCCGCGAAAAGGGCCGCCGCAGGGTTTGAAAGAGGCCAAGGAGCGTGCCCTCGGTTTCGGACCCGATCCGAATGCCTCTTTCTCAAGGAAACGGACAGAACACGGAGGGGAACTTTGACTCCGCCCGGGGGGCCTCCGCAGAATTCACATTTGGCCAAAGCATAGGAGTCTCACGCGCGATACGCACGCGAGACTCCTTGCGCTTAGTACAGTTGAGGTTTCAGAGCTACAGGATTCGTTGAGCTACAGGACTCGTCATGGGGTCACGGTCGTTGAAGAATGCTCGTAAGTCCGCGTGCGGCTCTGGCTCTGCAGCCCTTCGTCCCTTTCCTCCTGGTCCTTCAACTGCTGCATCTCCTCACGCTGCTGTTCCATGTCTTTCTGCTGTTGTTCCAGCTGCGTCTGGGTCTGCTGGTTGTCAGCCTGGACTATCTCGATCTCGTTGCCAAGCGCGGCACCAGCGGCCAATCCAATTCCACCGCCGATTCCCGCCCCGATTGCAGGACCGGCGGGAGGAAGAACTGAGCCGAGCAACGCACCAGCACCGGCACCCACCACTCCGCCGCCCAAGGTCGTACCCTCACGCGGCGTAAGCGGCTGAGACCCGCAGCCGGCGGCAAAGACTACGAACATCAAAGCCACCATAGTCATCGAGAACGTTTTCAGCGTATTCATACTGCACCTCCATTCATTGATCCTGCGTTGGCCAAAATCGCGCTGGACCAACGCTCACGAACCAAAATCAGTTTCCGAGAGTTTCCTCGTCCCTGACAGCGTCCTGGTCGCCGACAGCGTTCTGGTCTCCGCGGCGAGCTTCTTCCAGCTCCCTCATTTGGTCGATTTCGAATCGCTCCCGCTCCAGATCTTTCCGCTGGGCCTCAATTCGAGCCAATTCCTTTTCTTTCTCGCGCCGGACATTTTCGGCACTGAACTGCTTCACAACCTCAATCTCCGCTTGCTGCTCCTGCAGCTCTGCCGAAAGGTTGTTCGCCAATGCCGCGGTCCGCGCCAGTTGAGCGCGCGTATCGGCCAATTGGTCCTCGCACATCTGATGACCGAACGCTGAGCATCCGCTGAGGCAAGCCGTCAACCACATCAGCAATCCGATTGTAAGTAATAATTTCATACTTAACGGTATTCCGTAGCGACTCTGCACTTCACGCATGCAGACTCTGAGGCAGCAACTGGCGTGCCACCACCGGTTTATCGCAGCTTTTCGAACTCGCCATTCGATCCACGAGGGCCGAATGCATCGAGAGCAGTGGAACAGGGAAAAATTTCCACACTCAGTACTAATGGCACCGGAGTTGCGTCTGTACACGCCGGTTAACCCCTCGGCCATAGGCGACGGACAATTCTGACTTAGTTTTGGAGGATACACGTCATGACTTCGACAGTTTGCCAAAAGGCGCCATGCCAAAAGTCCACAGCGTACATACTCTTACTCTCAGGACTCCTGATGACGGCTCTCTTCGCGATTATCTGTTCAGGACCGCTGGCGTACGCAGACACGAACAACGATCCGAGCGCAGTCGTCAAATCGACGGTCGATCAGGCCATACAGGTTCTGAAGCAGCGCGAGCTGCCGCAGTCGGTCCGGCGAGCGAAACTCATCGACCTGGTCCAGGGTCATTTTGACTTCAACGACATGAGCCGCTCCGCCCTGGGCTATCATTGGAGGGAGCTTTCACCACAGCAGCGCCAGCAGTTCGCTCCGCTGTTCCAGGCGTTCCTTGAGGACGCTTACCTGAGCAAGATCGACAGGTACTCCGGCCAGCAGATCCGGTTTATGGGCAAGTCTTCGGACGGCAACGGCGGTGCGGAGGTCAAGACCGCGGTTGCACCGCAGGAGGGCGCGCAACCGGTTCCGATCGTATACCTGTTGAAGCAGGAAAATGGGGAGTGGAAGGTATACGACGTCACGGTTGATAACATCAGCATCACAGCGAACTATCGCAACCAGTTCAATAGAGTAATCAACAATCAGGGATTCAACGCACTGATCAGCGAAATGCAGAACAAGCAGCAGGAGCTGCTCGCTTCGCTCGGCAAATAGAGGCAGCGCCGTGCGCTGATCCGGCGGTGCGAGCGGCACGATTCAGCGGGCCGAACGGATCTGCGGCGGGTCGCATCGCGGCGCCTCCGCAGGTTCGTCCACCACCTCGACTTTCACCGTCGCGGTTCCGTCGCGAATCATGCCGAGCCTGCGCGCGGCTTGCTTGGATAAGTCGATTTGGCGACCCCGAACCGAGGGCCCGCAATCGTTCACGCGAACTTTGACCGAACGTCCGTTCTTAAGGTTGGTTACCACGGCGTGGGAGCGGAGCGGCAATTGAGTCGAGGCCGCGGTCATCTTGCGCGAATCGAATCGTTCTCCGCTCGCCGTCCTGCGTCCTTGCAATCCAGGTCCGTACCACGAGGCCATACCTACAGTAGCGTGATGGGAGGTATCGGACGAGGCGGTAACCACCGTGTGCCGATCAGGAAAACTACCAGCCGACTGCGCCGAGGAACTATCGGCGGACCTTGCTGGCGTGTCTCCCAGCGCAAACCGGGAAACCAACGCCGCCGCAAAAAGAATCGGGATTAGTTTTGAATCGCTCATTCCGGCAGAATTCCGATTCCCTCGAATGATACTCGGCAGATCGTCCTGGCGCGTGGGTATTCGTCGCCATAATGCGAGTATCCACTTCGGAGCTCGTCAACGAGCCCTGTTCACGAAAGCAAGACAGTTGCCAGCGATTGGAAATGAAAAAGCCGCGTTATCTATTCAATTGCCGCGGACTAGAGAACTCTGCAAATTCTTCACGGTTGCAGCTAGGACGTGAAGCGCA
>Ga0209517_10007259_pt1 | contig 13346 bp, 12 predicted proteins | sample PeaSoiMetSII2010_FD_187695 | JGI IMG/M metagenome (GOLD analysis project Ga0209517, IMG submission 187695) | Peat soil microbial communities from Weissenstadt, Germany - SII-2010 (SPAdes) (version 2) | ecosystem: Environmental > Terrestrial > Soil > Wetlands > Peat | place: Germany...
CCTATGGTTTTACTTGGTGTTCGCGGTGCTGGCATTTCTCGTTTTGTTGCCGGGCAGTCTGTCCGGACATGGTGACAGCTTGGGTCTGAGCGTGGCAGCCTCGGTTGCGGCGGTCACGGGCCCATTCACGGGGGCCATTGCCCGTGGGGGCCAGTCCTGTTGCTTGCACTTTTCGCTAAGAGTGTTGCCCTTCTGCGCCGCGGCTTTTACGGGAGGGCTTTTGTTTCAGATCGTCCCCCTTCCCGTCGGGCGAATGGAGCACCGCATCAGGATTTCCATGTGGTGCCTGGGGTTACTTGGTTGGTTTGCCGGCATTCCTATTTCTTTTCTGCACGCTTTGTCGTGACTACATGGCTTAACCCTGAGAGCTGAGAGGGGCTCCGTCCGACCACGGCTGGCGCGAGTTGCCGGACGTGGCAAACTCGTGGAAGGAGTTTGAAGTCACTACTGTTCGCGCTCGACGTTCGAAAGCGGCAGCAAGCTGCGCGCACTCCATACGCTTCGCGCGGTTGGCTGCCAAAGCATACCCCGACACCCCAGGTATTCTGTTTGAAATGCGCCTTGCAAGCGGAAATTATTTTCTGCAGGCCACCCGAGTGGGGTTCACGCCAGGCCCAGGTTTTTTAAGATCTGCACGGTGGCCAGGGATTTGTTGAGAGTATAAAAATGAATGCCTGGGACGCCGGAGCGGAGTAAGTCCTCGCATTGGCGGGTGGCATAATCGATTCCAAACTGCCCGACGGCGTGGTCATCAGCGCCTAGCTCTCCGAGGCGTTCCGCCAGCGAGGGCGGGATGCGGGCGCCACACAGGGCGGTGAAGCGCTGGATTTGTGCGGCGCTTAAGATGGAAACGATGCCCGGCACGATCGGCACGGTGACGCCCAATTTGCGGGTCAGGTGATCGCGGAATTCGTAAAAGTCAGCGTTGTCGAAAAACAACTGGGTGAGGACGAAATCCGCGCCGGCTTGGACCTTTTCCTGCAAGTGGCGCCAATCGGTGTGTTTGCCCTCTTTGCAGGCGATGTGGCCCTCGGGAAAGCCGGCCACGCCGACGCAGAAACCCGGCTGGGTGCGGATGAACTGAACCAATTGGCTGGAAAACTCGAAGCCGCCGGGGGTGACCTGGAACTCGCCGCCGCCGGGGGGATCGCCGCGCAAGGCCAGGATGTTCTTGACACCCAGGGCGCGAATCTGTTCGAGCAAATCGGCGATCTGCGCGCGAGTGGAGTTGACGCAGGTCAAGTGGGCGACGGCGGTGAGCCCGTGGTGGCGCTGGATGCGGTCCACGATGAGGAGGGTCTTGTCGCGGGTGCTGCCGCCGGCGCCGTAGGTGACGGAGCAATAATCCGGCCGTGTTTCGAGCAAGGCGGGGAGGGTCTTCTCCAGCAACGCGTGCTCCCCCTCGGGGGTTTTCGGGGGGAAAAACTCGAAGGAAACCACGGGTTGCCCCGCGGCAGCTTTGGCGGCGTAGATGTCTCGAACCAAGTGCATGCAGCGGGCAAACATGCGGCAAGAGCAAGGAAAAGCCAAGATAATCAGATGGGACTTTTTCCTTTTAGCCTTGGAAGACTGGACAAGTCTTAGTACGTGTTTAGCCGATGCGCGAGCGCTTTTATTCGATCTTTTCACACGGGTTCATAAGGGGGGCGGTGTGCTTGCCCTCGTTGCGCGTGGCCGACCCGGACTTCAATCTGGAGCGAACGCTCGCGTTGGCCCGGCGCGCGTCGCAAGCCAGCGCCAGCGTCGCGCTGTTTCCCGAACTGGGTCTTTCGGCCTATTCGAACGAAGATCTTTTTCACCAGGACGCGCTGCTGGAGGCGTGCCGGAACGGCATCGCGCGCCTGGTTAAGGAGAGCGAATCGCTGGAGCCGGTGCTGATCGTCGGTGCACCTTTGCGCTTCGAGGCCAAGCTCTTCAATTGCGCGGTGGTAATTTATCGCGGACGGTTGCTGGGGCTGGTGCCCAAGACTTACCTGCCCAACTATCGCGAGTTTTACGAGAAACGGCAGTTCACTTCGAGTACGGAGGCGGTCAGCCGCGAGGTGCCTTTCCTGGGCCAGCCAGTGCCGTTCGGCAACGATTTGGTATTCGCAGCAGGAAACCTCGAAAATTTCAAGCTGCACGTCGAGATCTGTGAAGACCTGTGGGCGCCGATTCCGCCGAGCACATACGCGGCGATGGGCGGCGCCACGGTGCTGGCCAACCTTTCCGCCAGCAACATCACCATCGGCAAAGCCGAATACCGCCGGCAACTCTGCGCGTCCCAATCAGGCAAATGCATCGCGGCCTATCTTTACTCGGGGGCGGGACCCGGCGAATCCACCACGGACCTGGCGTGGGACGGGCAGGCGATGATCTGTGAGAACAGCGACCTGCTGGCCGAATCGGAACGGTTCGCCGATCACGAGCAGATGATCACCGCGGACATCGACCTGGAGCGGTTGGTGCAGGATCGGATGCGCACGACGAGTTTCAACGATGCCACCGGCACCTGCCGCGAGCAGTTGCGCGCCCTGCGGTTGGTGCCGTTTGAGTTTCGCATCCCCGAAGGAGCCGTGGCGCTACAACGGAACATCGCCCGGTTTCCGTACGTGCCGAGCGACCCGCGCGAGCGCGACCAGCGTTGTTACGAGGCCTACAACATCCAGGTCCATGGCCTGCTCAAGCGGCTTTCGAGCACCGGCACCAAGCGCGTCGTGATTGGCGTGTCGGGCGGACTCGATTCGACACAGGCGCTGATCGTGGCGGCGCGCACGATGGACCGGATGAAGCTGCCGCGGGAAAACATTTTGGCGTTTACGATGCCAGGTTATGCGACGAGCAGTCTCACATTGGCCAATGCGCACCAGCTCATGAAGGCGTTGCAGGTCACGGCCAAGGAGATCGACATCAAGCCGGCTTGCGCGCAAATGTTCCGAGACATCGGGCATCCTTTTGCCAAGGGCGAGCCGGTCTATGATGTCACATTTGAAAACGTCCAGGCGGGGGAGCGCACCTCGCATTTGTTTCGCTTGGCTAATCTGCACCAGGCCATTGTGTTGGGCACGGGCGATTTAAGCGAACTGGCGTTGGGCTGGATGACCTACGGGGTGGGCGACCACATGTCGCATTACAATGTGAACGTCTCGGTCTCCAAAACGCTGATCCAGCATCTCATTCGCTGGGTGGTTTCATCCAAGCAGTTCGATGCGACTACTAACGCCACGCTCGAGGCGATTTTGCAAACGGAAATTTCTCCCGAGTTGGTGCCCCACGCGAAAGGGGAGTCCGACAAGCCCGCGCAAAGGACCGCCGACACGGTGGGGCCGTATGAGCTGCAAGATTTTAACCTTTACTTCATCACGCGGCACGGCTTCCGCCCCAGCAAGGTGGCCTTTCTGGCTCTGCAGGCTTGGGGCGACAAGAATCGCGGCGCGTGGCCCGACTTGCTGCCAGCCGAGAAGCACGTGGAGTACGACCTGCCGACCATTAAGAAGTGGCTGGACGTTTTTCTTTATCGCTTTTTCAAGCTCAGCCAGTTCAAGCGTTCGGCCATTCCCAACGGCCCCAAAGTCGGCTCCGGCGGTTCGTTGTCGCCGCGGGGCGATTGGCGGGCGCCCAGCGATGCCGAGGCGGAGGTGTGGCTCAAAGAGTTGCGCGAGAATGTGCCGTAGGCGGAGGAGGGATGGTGGATGAGGGAGGCTGGCGTGTTCTCCTTGTAAAGCACCATTTCAGAGCCCCGGGCGAGGATGAAGTGCTGGCTTGAGGGAGTCGGGGGCTGAGCTTAGGCTTGGGGCAGGCATGAAACCGGAAGAAGCCTTGCAAAAGCAAATCGCCCTTTACCGGGAGATGAGCCGGGAACAACGGGTGAGGATTGCGCTGGGGTTGCATGAACTGGCGTGCGAGATGGCGCGGGTGGGTATCCGCCGCCAGCATCCATCCGCCACCCCCGAAGAGGTGGAGGCGTTGCTGCGGCAGCGACTGGAAATGGCGCGCGGCACGTGAACGAACAAGCCTTGCTTCTGGAGTGCGTTCGCCGGCTCAATCAGACGGGCGTGGCCTACATGCTAACAGGTTCCATGGCCAGCAACGCTTGGGGGATCCCGCGCACGACTCACGATCTTGACTTCGTCATACAGTTACCGCCATCCGCAATCGGCGTATTCATTCGGGCGTTCGATCATCCTGATTATTTCCTGGACGAAGCGGCAGTTCGGGCCGCCTACCAGCCGCCGCATCAGTTTAATCTGATCCACGTCCCTTCAGCCTTAAAGGCGGATTTCTGGCTGCTCCGGCCCATCCCTTTCGAGAGAGAGATGTTCAGCCGCCGGCTACAAGACAAGTGGTTTGGCGAGACCATGTATGTGTCCACCGCGGAAGATGTGATTTTGCATAAGCTCTGGTGGAATCGGATCAGCCCCTCCGACCGCCAATGGGGAGATGTGGCTGGCGTGGTTCAGGTGCAACGCGGCAAACTGGATGAATCCTACCTGCGCCACTGGGCGGCTGAATTGGGAGTCTCGGCCGAATTGGAATCCGTCCTCTCGGGTAAGGTTTTGCCGAAGCAGACCTAATCCGCACGGCCTCCGCCGAGGTCTCATGGATGGGAGGCTTTAAATCTGAGCTTTGCCGCCCCTTCACCCGTCTTAAAACAAGTAACTCAGCGCCAGCACATGCAGGTTCAAGCCGGGATTTGGGCTGGCCAGATCGGCGTTGGACATGTGCTGGAAGCGATAGCCTACCCGGAAATGCGGCGCGAAGTCCCAGTAGAGCCCGAGATGGCTCGTAAACTGAACCGATGTGCCGAAATTCTTCGAACCAAAATTCTGCCGGCTCAGGAGCGTAGGATTGCTCCCTCCTTCTACCGACAAAGGCCAGCGGCCGAGCTTCAAGGCCAGCAACGGCCCGGCTGTCCCGATGAAAGCGTCGTGCTGATTATAGCCCAGCCAGCCAGCGGACAAATCCACTCGCGTTTGCAGCCGCCACTCCTTGCCCAAATCCCAAGCCCAGGGCAAATTCCAATCCACGAACCCCTCAGCTTGGTAGAAAGTGCCGTCCTCATTGGCCGAGATGCCCAAACGCGTTCCCGCCGACTCGGGCGTAAAAGTCTGCGCGCGCCCGCAGACGGCGGTCGCAATCAATCCGGCCAGCCAGAGCTTCGCTAATATAGAATAATAGCGTCCGTGTGAATTCTCCATGATGCTGAACCCTACGCTAAACTTCGCGTCTTCGCAAGGCCCAGTGGCCCAGCCCGCAATCTGTCCGGAAGATTATGGAGATTACAAATCCCGGGAAAGGACTACCAAACTACTGCTTGACTACGCTCACTCTTCCCGCGTTGGCGTCGTAGTCGAGCTTGGTGCCGTACGGGGTGGCCGGAATGCTCGGGATATATTTCTCGGCGACCAATTCGTTCAGGTCTTTGGGGAAGCGGCCGTGGTCCACGTTGAACAAATCGAGGGCCTGGTTCAAGGCGGCCGTGTCCACCGTTTTGACCGCCTTCTGTTGCCCTTTCGTAATGGCGCCCAGATAATCGGCCGGCGCGGTGGCTAGGCTGCCGCCGGTAGAATTGGTGGTGGCAACCGAGGAACTGGATTTGTCGCCGCAACCGGTGAGGAGCAGTCCCGCGGCGAGGACTCGACAAAATGGCATTTTCATCACAGCAACTTAACCGAAGATGGCCGAAAGCCAAGTGTTCGCTTCACCACGCTTCACACGCGGATGGGCAGAATCAACAACGGCAAGCCCTGCTGGTAGAATCGGCGTTGCAGCGCGAACACGGCATAGTTGTGCAAAAAGCGGGTGAAGAACGTCTCTTTGTGGAACACCAATTGGCCGCCGAAGAAAATGGCGTTGGGAAACCGTTGCAAAATCCCCGGCGCCAGTTCCACGGCCTTTTGGACAACATCGATTCCCACCTCAGTCACCGCCTCGGCGTAAAAGCCCCGCGAGCGCAGGTAATCCACGTAGCGCTGGTTGTCCTCCTCGATGTGGCGTTTGAGGTTCTCGACCTCCGCGATGCCCTTGAAGTTGCCGGCATCGACGACGCCGATTTGCACAAAGACAAAATTTTTGAACACGCCCGGAAACATGCGCAGCACACCAAAGAGCGTGTGCAAGCCCAGGCCGTTGAAGCCGTTGACCAACACCACGGCGGTTTTGGCCTTGAGGTCGGGTTCTGCCGGCGGTGGCGCAGGCTCTTGGCCAGTCGCTTGCCGCTCGAGTTGCACCACGGAAACCAGGTCATCCAAATGCCGCAACTCCTGGGAAGTCTGGTTGTAATGGCGTTTCACGAGAAAGGCTGTGCCGACGAGCAGACCGGTTACGACGAGCGTAATCCAGCCTCCCTCGAAGAACTTGATGAAGCTCAGGCTTACGAGAATGAAGATCGTCAAGACCGCCCCCACCCCGTTAACCGCCAATTTCTTTTGCCAACCTGGTTCGGTGTGGCGTGCCTGCCACCAGTGCCGCACCATGCCGAGTTGAGAAAGGGTGAAGGTGATGAAAACGTTAATGCTGTAAAGCACCACCAGAAAGTCCACCGAGCCGTGCGAGGCCAGCATCAGCACCAACGCAAAGGCGCCCATGAGCGTGATGCCGTTGTGGGTGACGAAGCGGTCGCTGAGGGTGGCGAAGCGGGAGGGCAGCCAGCGGTCGAGGGCCATGTTCGAGAGCACGCGGGGGCCGTCCAAAAACCCGGTCTGGGCGGCGACAAACAAGAGGGCCGCTTCGGCGCCCAGCGTGACAACGATGAAGGTCAAGGCCACGCCGTGCGGCCAGCGCGCAGTCATCTGCTCAAAGAGGACGGCGTTGAGTGTTTTGCCGGCAACGGGTTGCACGCGGTAGAGGAGATAGCCCACGAGCAATCCCCCCACGGTGAGGGCCAGGGAGATGGCCATGTAGCGCATCGTGCGCTTGCCGGTCTGCACCCGGGGCTCGCGCAGGATGGGCAGGCCGTTGCTGACGGCTTCAATGCCGGTATAGGTGCCCGCCCCCATGCTATAGGCGCGCAGCACCAGCAGCCCCATTCCCACCCAGCCCAGATCATGATGGGAGGCGCTTACGTCTGCAGCCAGCCCCTGCCAAACGGCCGAGAAGTTGGACAAGTGCGAAAGCAACGTGTAGCCGATGGCAAAGAGGTGCGTCAAAACAAAAGCCAGGAAGATCGGCACCCAAGGCAGGACGGCTTCCTTGGCGCCGCGCAAGTTTAGCAACGTGAGGACGCAGACGCCGAGCGCCTCGAAGCCAAGCTTGAAATGTAATAGGTTGGGTGGCAACAAGCTAAAGAGGGCGTCGGCGCCGCTGGCCACCGAGAGGGTGATCGTAAGAACGTAATCGATGAGTAGGGCGGAACCGGATACGACCCCCAGCGTGGGGGAGAGCAGTTTGCTGGCCACCAGGTAACCGCCACCGCCGGTGGGGAAGTATTCGATGATTTGCGAGTAGCTGGCACTGATGATGAAGACGGTGGCCATGGTAGCCGCCGCCACCAGCAAGCTGAGATAGATGTGCCCGTTGAGCGCCTTAAACGTTTCCTCCGGTCCATAGCACGAAGAGGACAAGCCGTCCGCGCCCAGCCCGACCCAGGCAAAGAAGGCGATGAGGGAGAGTTTGTGGAAAATACTCCGGTCGGAAAGGTCACGCGACTTGCCGACCAGGACCGTCTTCAGTTTGCCGCCTAAATTCGCTTCTGCCATTACCGAAAGCCGTTTGCTGCTGCCCCCAAAATGGAGCAAGGTTGTTGTTTGGGGAGCTGGGCACTCGCGGAACACCACGAGCCGAAAGCATCGCCCTTCCAAACGCCGGCGGGGTTAGCTGACGGGCTGGGCCTTGAAAGTGGCCTGGACGCGGCTTGCGCCACGCCCTTCGCCCCGCCCGGACGGCGAAGTCCGGGGATTTGGGTTCCCCCGCGTTTTGCTTCAGGAAGGAAGCAAAACTTAGGCTGCTGGAGAGAAGGAACCAGAAACAAGGGCGCTTGTCAAGAACGCGGGACGATGACCACGCCCCAGGGTCCTTGGCCGGCTTTGACGCGGGCGATTTCTTTCTCGCTGGACAGGTCAACCACTGAAACATCGTTGGACGGTCCGTTGGCCGCGAAGAGGAATTTGCCATCGGGAGAAATGGCTATGCCCCAGGGACGAGAGCCGACTTTAATGGTGTTGAGCACGTTGCCGGTGGCGGGATCGACGGCACAAACCGTGCCGCCACGGCCGGTGCTCACATACACCTTGGCACCGTCGGGGGCAACCCGCACGGTCATGGGCCGGGAGCCCTTGGGGAGAGGGGCGCTTTTGATCACCTCGTAGCTCGCGCCGTCAATCAGGTTCAAAAGCCCCGCGGACTCAGAGGGAATGAAGGCGCGTGAGCCATCGGGCAGGAAATCCACACTGCGCGGCCGTGGTGCGACACTAAACTGATGAATGACTTTGAAAGTCTGGGCGTCGATCACGAAGACCGCGCCGGCGGTTTCGCAGGTGACATAGAAGGTTTTGCCGCCCGGAGCGGTTCGCACGCCCTCCGGCTCGCGCCCGACGCGAATGATGTGTTCGACCCTGGCGGTAGTGATGTCCAGCACGCTGGCCGTCCCGACATCTTCGTTCGCCACGTAAAGTTTCGTGCCATCTGGGCTAAGTGAAAACTGTTCTGGGTCCGACCCGGCTGAGATTTTGCGGAGGAATTTCCGTTGCGCGACATCCACCACGCCGATGCCGTCGGCCGACTTGTCCGACTTGGCGTCGTTGTCGTCATCGTCGTCCTTCTTGCCCTTGGCCAAGATCGGGTTGCCTTGCGGATCCAGTGCGGGCGGTCCGGAAATGGGGGTGCCGCTAAGCGCTACGTAGATGGTGCGCCCATCCGGGCTGGCATGAATGCCGCGGGGACGCTTGCCCACCGGGATCGTGGCCAGGACTTTGAAGTCGGTGGCGTCAATCAGGGTCAGGTCGCCCGATTTTTCATTGGAGACAAAGACCTGGTAGGCGTCCGCCGCCTTCACGGTGGCGAGGTCCGCGGCGCCCAGCAGACTGGCGCAGCAGAACAGCCGCAACCATTGGCAGATATTATTTTTCATCGTTCTTGGCAGAATGGCTGTCCGGCATGGATTCGAACCATGACAGAGGCCTCCAAAGGGCCTAGTGCTACCATTACACCACCGGACAAAACCGCGTCCAAGGTAACTTTCCTCCGAGATAAGCGCAAAGGGAAAAAGGAGCTAGAAATGATCCCAGAGTAATTTCAGCGTTAGCGCGAGGACGGCGGCAATGAAGATGGGGCGGATAAATTTCGTTCCCCGAGCAATAACCATCCGCGATCCGATCCTCGCACCGAGGAGCTGGCCCACGCCCATGGTCAGCCCGGCAGCGAAGAGCGCGTTGCCGCGGGCAATGAAAAAGATGAGCGAACTGAGATTGCTGCCGAAGTTCATGACCTTGGTGTAAGCGGTGGCGCGCGTGAGATTGAAGCCCAGCAGCAGCATGAACGCCATGGTCCAAAACGTGCCGGTGCCCGGTCCGAAGAAGCCATCATAAAAACCAAGGAGCAAGCCGAAGCACAGGTCGAACCAGCCACGCCTCATGCGCGGATGGAGGTCGTCGGCGCCCAGCCGTGGCGTGAAAAACGTATAAAGCGCGACGGCGAAAAGCAGGAAAGGGATGGCGTGTTCGAGGAAGGAGCGGCGGAGTTGCTGCACGGCCCACGCGCCCAGAGCGGCGCCCACGAGCGAGAAAACAAAGCCGCGCCCGCAATCGGAGAGCAGAACCGTTTTAGCTTGGGCATAATGCCAGGCGGCGCTGCCTGAGCCGAAGGTCGCCTGAAGCTTGTTCGTGCCCAGCGCCTCCTGCGGGCCCAGCCCCAAGCTCAGCAGCACCGGCAAGGTAATCAACCCGCCTCCGCCCGCGATGGCATCAACGAACCCAGCCGCCAAACCGGTCCCGAACAGGAGCGGGAAATGCCAAGGTTTGAGCATGAGCGCACGCCTCAGGGAGGCGTCTGCACGCGGTAGAAGCGGCCAGGCTGATTGGGAAAAGCGGCGGGGTCGGTGACCTGCAAGACACCGCCGGTTACATTCGAGAGATTGTTGCTGAGGGTGTTCCACGGGCCGGCAGCCAGATTCGAGGTCCACTCGATTCGGTAAAGGGCCAGAGGTAGGCTGGAGAAACCGAGCTGCATATTCTGCCCAGCGGGATTGATGGACACCACACCGGGGGTGGCGAGCGATTGTTTAATGCTCTGCACCAACGGGTCACGCTGGCCGGCCGGCTGCGTCGCACGATAGTCCTGCGCCAACTCCCATATCATCAACCCGCCTAGCCGGTTGTTTCTCGCATAGCTCACCTTGGCTTGGCAAGTATGCTGGTCGTCGTAGGAGAGAAAGATGTCATTGGTCGGCACGACATTGGTGATGCTCAAATAAGCCGCTTGGGCAACCGCGTCCCAATGGTACAGGTTGGATTGATAATAGCTGGACATGATGGTGGAGTAGGTGACAGCCGAGACGGTGGGGGCGTTGCTCCAGGATTGGCGCGGGAGGGAGGTGCCGCCGGTGGAAGTGCCCGCTCCATGGGTCCAAACGTCGCCGTAGAAAGGAAGGCCGATGCCCAGCTTACCCGGCGCAACGCCGTTAGTGCGGAAATTGGCTACCGAACCGTCCACCGAGGGGACCAACTCTGTGGTGTTAGGAAATTCAAAGCCGCCATCGTAGATTGGAGAATTGTACCAGGTCACCCAACCCTCCCAAGCGCCCGAAAGATCGTAGGTCATGATGTTGATTTGATCCAACTGGCTCTGCAACATAGCGAACATAGTGTACTGCGCAGGCGGGTCACCATACACCGGGTACGCCTGGGCGGCCACCGTGAGCAGCTTATGGGGGGAAAAGCCGTCGAGGGCGGTGCGGAGCCGAGTCACGAAGTTAGTGTATTGCGGGATGTCGGTTGCCGTCAACGGCTCCCAATCCAGGTCCACTCCGTCATAGCCGTACGCAGACATGAAATTGATGATATTATTGACGAAAGCCACCAGGTTCGTACCGGCGGTCGCGCCCTGGAACATGGACTCGGTGCTGGCGCCACCCACGCAGATCAGCGCCTTGCGCCCGGCAGCGTGAGCATGGGTGACGAGATCGGTGGAATACGAGGGAGTAAGGCTATTGATGCCAGCGTCGAGCGAGCCGTCCGAATTCGGGCCCAGCGAAAAATGGATGACGTGGGTGATGGTGGAAAAATCGATGTTCGAGGGGGCCAGACGACTCTGCTCGTAACCGGGATAATAGCCGGTGACCCAAAGATCGGCGCGGGCCAGGGCAGGGAAGAGACAGGCCAGGGCGGCAAGAATCAATGCCGGCCTGGGACGATGAACGCAAACGTTGCCAAGCATGTGCCTTTGAACTTAACATTTTGGGGGATAAATGCCATTAATTGAATTCGCTTGATTCTGCTTTGCCGAGCCCCCGAGGGCCAGCTTGCTCCGCGCTCCTTCCTTTCCTAATCTTGCGTGGCCATGAAAGTGAAGTTTGAACCGCTTTTTCGAGGATACATCCTGTTGGCCGCCGTTGTGCTCATTTGGTCGTTATGGGCCGGCGCCCAAACCGCGACCAACCATCCGGCGACCAACACGGCCCAGGGCGCGACCAACAACCGGCCTTCGGTGCTCGTCACCGAAGTCGAGCGGCTGGAGAGCCATCCGCTGACTTTCGGATTGAATCGAGTGCAGGTGTTGCGGGAGATCCAATTGCTTGGGGAGCCGCTGTGGAAGTACCTGGCTTCGCTGATTTACATCCTCCTGGCCTTCTATGTTTCCAAGCTGATCGACTTGGTCGTAGGCGCTCGGCTCAAAAAGCTAAGGATCATCAGTTCCAGCCATCGTCGCTCCCTCATTCTGGACATGCTGCATGGTCCGATCAAGGTGGTGGCATTCGTGGTTCTGCTGGAGATTGGGTTAAGCATCTTTGAGTGGTCGGAGAAGGCCAAAGTGTACCTCTCCAAGGGCCTCATCCTGGTGGTGGCGGGGTCGCTGACTTACCTCGCGGTCAACTCCATGGACCTGCTCATCGATATCTTGCGGCAGCGCACGGTGCATGATGCGGATCGGAAATTCGATGCGCAGCTTTTCTCGGTCCTGCAGCGCAGCCTCAAGGTATTCGTCGTGATCGTGGCGGTTTTGGTCACGGCGCAGAACCTGGGGGTCAACATCACGGCCGCCATCACCTCGCTTTCCATTGGCGGCCTGGCGGTCGGCTTGGCGGCCCAGGATACCCTGGCCAATCTCTTCGGCGCCGTGGCGGTGTTTGCCGACCGGCCCTTCCGCGTGGGCGACCAGATTAAGCTGGAGGGGGCGGAGGGCACAGTAGAGGTAGTCGGCTTGCGCAGCACGCGCTTGCGCAACCCGGACGGGCACCTGGTGACGGTACCCAACAAAACCATGGCCACGGCCAATATCACCAACATCACGGAACGGCCCAGCATCAAGACGGTCATGAACGTCGAGCTGAGGAAGGAAGTACCGGTCGTCAAAGTCAAACGGGCGCTGGCCATTTTGGCAGAAGTGTATCGGGCGCACCCCTCGACCGCAGACGTGTGGATTAGCTTCAACCGTTTTGCCGGCCCCAACATCAACATCCAGATCCTGCATTGGTGGAAAGGTACCGATTACCAAAAATATCTTACCGGCATGCAAGAGATGAACCTGGCGATCAAAGAGCGCTTCGACGCCGAAGGGCTCAGCTTGGCGGAAACCGTTTAGGCGTCGGTGATAAATAAAGCTAGATAAAGCTAGCCAGATGCCCCGGTTTAGACTCGCACGCTTTCCATGGGCTGGGTTAGCTTCCGGAGATGATGCATTGGCTGACGGATCTGCTCTGGCACAACGGCCAGCTCCTCGGTATCCGCTGGGGAGTCTGGAAAGTGGTCGGCTGGCTGGGCAACGCAGTGTTTTTCTCCCGCTTCTTCGTGCAATGGTATGCCACGGAGAAGCTCAAGCGTGTGGTGGTGCCCATCGCCTTTTGGTGGCTGAGCCTGGCCGGCTCGCTGCTTCTCCTGAGTTACTCGCTGCACCAGGGCGACTCGGTCTTCATTTTCGCCTATCTGTTCACGTGGATTCCCTACATCCGCAACCTCATTATCCATCGCCGGCATGTCGCGGCTCACTTGCGGTGCGCTCAATGCCAAACCTCTTGCCCGCCCCAGTCCAAGTTCTGTTTGTCCTGCGGGACGCGGTTGGTGGCCGCCGCAGTCAAAGTGTGAGCGGATGAGGAGGACACGCGGTCGTGGACGCCGCCCGCCTAGTAGCCGGGCTACGCCCCAAATTTATCGAACATCTTTGCGTTGGCCTGCATCAGCCGGATCAGGTATTTGGCCTCGAACACGCCTAAAGAG
>Ga0209517_10007260_pt1 | contig 13345 bp, 14 predicted proteins | sample PeaSoiMetSII2010_FD_187695 | JGI IMG/M metagenome (GOLD analysis project Ga0209517, IMG submission 187695) | Peat soil microbial communities from Weissenstadt, Germany - SII-2010 (SPAdes) (version 2) | ecosystem: Environmental > Terrestrial > Soil > Wetlands > Peat | place: Germany...
CCTCCCGAAGCGGTCCCTTATATGACCGGGGAATACATCATGAATACCGACCGCCTGCGGCGCTTTCTGGGGCCGGAGTACGAGCACGTGATCCGCTACAGCATCGCTGACGCGTTTGCGGACAGTTTCAAGGCCGTGGCGAAAAACTAGAACTGGTTCAGTTCTAGGCAGGCTGCCCCGGATATGTCTAACGGGAGCGGTTCTGGTCAGCGCTCCGGCATGCTGGAAGCTTTTCCTTCCCCGCTATAGACCTGCGGCTCTCCCAGGCTTCCCTTCGGCGGCAAATGCCGGATGTAGAGCACCATCTGCCAAATTTCCTCATCGCGGAAAACTTCCTTCGCAGCAGGCATCCCCGAGGGAGAGACTCCATTCTGAATAATCCAATGGAGTTGACCGTCGGTGTAAGCCTGCACTGACGCTGAATTCAGCGGCGGAACCGGCGGCGCCATTTTGTCGGCGAAAGGGACGCCGGTGTTCTGGCCATCGAGACCGTGACAGACCATGCAGTACGAGGTGAAGTTTCTCTGGCCTGCGTGGATGTTTTCTTCGGTGGCGGCGAGTGGATTAGCGTCGGAGCGGCCCCCAATCGTGAGACGCCGCTTGGCACCTTGCATGAATCTGGTCTCGAAGCCCCCCCGGGGTGCTGACCTTGCATCCGGCCAGCAAAAGCAGGACCGCCGCGACCATGGCGATTCCCGGCTGGCGGCGGTGGAGACGACGGCGGAATCCAGACACGGTTACTCCACCACGATCGTCATGTTCATGTTGCCGTGATTCGTGCCGCAGAAGTGGTCGCAGATCGTCGTGAACGTGCCGACGGTCTGCGGCGTCACCGTAACCTCGGTGGTTTGACCTGCGGGAATCTCCTCGTCAAGCTTAAGCGGACGCAGGAAGAAGCCGTGCGTGACATCTTCGCTGTGCAGGCGGAGCTTGACGGTTTGCCCCTTCTTCAGCGTGATCTTATCCGGGGTGAAGGCGAACCGCTTCGCGGTGATTTCGATGACGGGAACGTCATCAGCATGGGCGCGGTTAGCGCCGGTCATGGTCAGGAGCCCGGACAAGCACAAGGCCGCAGTGGATATGGTTTTTGTCAGCCTGGATCGGAACATAATTCCCCTTTCGTATTGCGTGATTCGATTGTGTTTCCCGAAGGCTTCACACCTGCGGATCTCTGAGGAGTTGGTGAACGCCGTTGATGCCGCGGAATTCGCGGGCCGTAAGCTCTATGTCTTCCACGGAAAGTGCATGTGACCCAGGGTGGGCTTTGCCGTCGAAGCTCACGGTGCGGATGCCGAGATTCTTAAAAGGATGATCCTTGTCGAACGGCAAGGGCTTGCGTGGCCCTGCAACCGCCGCAGGATCAGGGAACGCAAAAATCAGCGACCGCGCGGCGTAGTGCTGAACTCCGCCGATTTCATGCTCATCGTCGCGGTGGATGTGTCCGTAGAGGACGGTCACATTGTCGTAGGCGGAGAGGACATTCATTACGTCGTCGCCGTCACTGGTAAACCATTCCCAGTCGGGACGGAGATCGAACAGCGGGCGATGCGTGAACACGACGATTGGCGCCGTCTTTGAGAAACGGGCCAGATCTTTCTTGAGCCAGGCAAGCTGCTCGGCCCCAACTTCGGGTTTGGCGCGGGACACGTTATCGAGGGCTACAAAGTGAACGCCGCGATGGTCGAAGGAATAATGGCTCTCGCCGAAAAATTCGCGGTAGAGCGCGCCCCCGTCGAGTCCAGCATCATGTTCACCGGGGACGTGCCTGATCACCGGCACGTTGATCTTCCTGGAGATTTCCTGGAACTGCTTCATGCGTTGGACGTGGACATCCCGGTCTTCGGTGTCGTGGGTAAGATCGCCGGTAAACAAAACCAGGTCGGGCTGTTGCGGTAGGGCGTTGATCATATCGACGGCGCGCTCGAGAGCTTTCGTGCCCAGCGGGTCGGGCGGACCGTTGAAACCAACGTGCGCATCGCTGAGCTGAACGAACGAAAATGGCGCCACTTTCTCGCCGTTAGCCTGGCCCAGCGCAGCAAACAGGCCCCCGGCCTCCCCTTGGCTGAGGGCCGCCGGATATGCCGAATAGAGCACTCCGACGCCGAGCGAGGCGCCGGCAAACTTGAGAAACGATCTTCGGTCTGGCCGATTCATGATTCCCCTCTTCTGCATTCTTGCTGTCGTCGAAAACAGCGAATTGCGCGAATTATTCCCGCGAGAGCCGGGAAAATATTTCTTGCCGGGGCGGGAATAAAACCGGTCAATCGGCGGTTTATGCTATGGAGGTGCCAGAAAAGCTCTTGCCTGCCGCGACGTTCGAGGATCTGGCCCTGCCCTTGTTTGATCAGCTCTACAACTTCGCGCGCTGGCTGACCGAGGACACGACCGAAGCCGAAGACCTGGTGCAGGAAACTTACGCCAAAGCGCTGCGCGGATTCTCCTCGTTTCAGGCTGGAACGAACTTTCGCGCGTGGATGTACCGCATTCTGCGGAATTCGTTTCTCAGCTCGCGGACGGGACTGAAGACCACCGTCACCTTCGATGAAGAAGAGCATGAGGCGGTCTCCGCTGACCGCTCCACGCCCGAGAGTCTGCTGCTGGCACAGGCAAGCCGGGAGACCGTTCAACAGGCATTGACGGAACTGCCGGTGCACTACCGCGAGATTTTGCTGCTGTGTGAAGTCGAGGAAATGTCCTACCAGGAGATCGCGGAAACCCTGGCCATTCCACCGGGCACGGTAATGTCGCGCTTGTTTCGGGCGCGCAAGGCGCTGCGTAGCCTGCTGCAACAGAAGCTTCAAGGAGGACGGCATGGCCTGTGAAGCGTGGCAGGGAAAACTGGACGCTTACCTTGACGGTGAACTCGAACCCGCCGAAGCCGCCGCGCTGAGCTCTCATATACGCGGTTGCGGCGCGTGTGCGGCGGATGCTTTAGAGCGCGTGCAGATCAAGCGATCGGTAGCCGCGGCTGGTAAAAGGTACGCGCCGAGTCCGAAGCTTCGAGCCAGGGTCCGGCTGAGTGTCGCCAAACCGCGGCGGGAGATCGTTTGGCAGTGGAAGGTTGTTGCTGTCCCTGCCGTCCTCGCACTCATGGTTGTGTTGGCAGTGAGCCTGTACACGGGGCGGGAAAGCGCCCGCCGGCAGCGGGTTTACAGCGAACTCGCCGATCTGCACATTGCCGCCCTTGCCAGTTCGACGCCGGTGGACGTGGTCTCTACTGACCGTCACACCGTGAAGCCGTGGTTTGAAGGCAAGATTCCCTTCAGCTTCAACCTTCCGGAGCTCCAAGGCTCGCCGTTTACGCTGCTCGGCGGACGGGTCACGTACCTGGCGCAGACACCCGGAGCGCATCTGATTTACCAGCTGCGTAAGCACGAGATTTCCGTTTTCATCTTTCAGGACCGCGAAGCCGCAACGGTGAGCCTGCCGCCGGGAGCGGCCCATGCGCTGTCGTTCAATTCGGAAAGCTGGACGCAAGACGGGCTGCGGTACTTCGTGGTGGGAGATATCAGCGCCGATGACATCCACGAGTTAAGCAGATTGCTGCGCAGTGCCGGATGAGGCACTGGCCGGCTCGCACGCTGTCCGGCAGTCAGCTCTTCTTCTTTCCGCGATAAAGACCCGCGATACCGAACGTATAAGGCGTCCAGCATGCTTCGGAAAAACCGGCGCGTTTCATCTGGGCCAGCATTTCCTCCGGCTTCGGAAAGCGCTCGACCGAGGCCGGCAGATAGGCATACGGGCCGCGCACTCCCGAGATCCATGTTCCGACGCGCGGCAGGACTTGCTTGAAGTAAATGCGGTAGAGGGAGCCGACAGCGCCATTCGGTTCGCCGAAGTCGAGTATGCCGCATTCCCCGCCGGGCCGCAGGACGCGCACGATCTCGCGCAATCCCGCCTCATAGTCGGCGAGATTGCGGAATCCGAAAGCCGACGTCACTAAATCAAAATGCTCGCCTGGAAACGGGAGGTTGAGGGCGTCGGCCTCGATCCAGCCGGGTGCCGACCCCTGAGCAGCCGCTTGCGACTTGGTTCGGGCGCGCTGCAGCATAGCGTGAGAAAAGTCGGCACCGAGGATTTGCGGCGCCCGCTTCCCTGCCTGGCGGCGCAACGCAAACGCCATGTCGCCCGTGCCGCAGCACAGGTCGAGGACGCGAGCGCCGGGCCGGTCGAGGATATGGCGAAAGGTGCGTGCTGCGCGCCGCCACCACAGCCGGTCCACGTTGAACGACAACACATGATTCAGCAGGTCATAGCGCGGCGCGATCGAGGTAAACATCTCGCGCACGGCGCGCGCGGCCGAGCGCGGATCGGCCGCGCCTTCAGGCGCGGCGCCGACGGCCGGTTTGCGGAGTTCAGGCACGCTGGCTCGGACCGCGGTGAGGTCTATTTCCGCTTCTTTGTTTTCAATTGCGTGACGATGCGTTCGATCTGCAGAATGTGGTTGGTATCGTGCCCGGCGAACATACGCGCCAAATGCGCAATCGTTTCCTTGCCGCGCTCCAGGTGCATGCCGTAGTTATCCCATGTTTCGCGCGGAATTTCCTTCAGCAGCGCGAGGTTGTTCTCCCGCAGCAGCTGAAATATTTCCAGCGATCGTCGAGCGTCGCGTTTGCCGTACTGGAATGCTGAAGCCCACGCGTCCTGGTCGAAGGGTTGAATCGTGATTCCGTTTTCGCCGATGACGGAGCGCATCCGCCAGCTGGCGACGATCTCGGTATCCGCGAGGTGCGCCAGAATTTCGGTGATCGACCACTTCACCGGCTCAGGCTTCCATTTCAGCTGTTTCGCAGTCAGCCCGCGAACCAGTTTGTTCAGTTTGGCTGCGGTCGCGCGTTGCACCTTGATTGCGTCCTGGCCTTCGACGTAGCCAAGAATACGCTGGATGTACTGTTCCGCTGTTTCCTGCATATTGAACCTCCCACTCCTTGCTTATTTTCCCCAAACCCAACCCTTGTGCGACAAGCGGCGCAATTCTTCGACCGATTGCACGACGGCGGAGTCGGGCACGTCGCTGGCAACTTCCACTTTGCCGATCTCGCGCGGCAGGATGAAGTGCACCACTCCGTTTTGCGTCTTCTTGTCGTTCTGCAGCCGGGCCAGAATCTTACGCGGGCTGACATTCACTTCCGGCAGACGTCCCAGGCTCAGGACGGCGTCCGCGATTCGACCCGCAGTCACACTGTCGGTGCGGCCCACGCTGAGCGCGATGTTGGTGGCCGCGATCATGCCCCAGGCGACAGCCTCACCGTGCAGAAGCCGGCGGTAGCCGGTTTCCGCCTCGATGGCATGGCCGATGGTGTGTCCCAGGTTCAGAACGCGGCGCAGACCTCCCTCACGCTCGTCGGCTGAGACCACTTCCGCTTTCAACTTCACCGATTGCGCGATGAGCCACTCCAGTTCCACCGGATCGCGCTTCAGAATGCGGGCGCGGTTCTGTTCGAAGCGCAGAAACAGCTCAATGTTGCCGATGATGCCGCACTTCAGGGCTTCGTAAAGGCCGGCGCGAAATTCGCGATCGGGGAGAGTCTTGAGCACGGTGGGGTCAATCAGCACCACGCGCGGATGATAGAACGTCCCCACCAGATTCTTGCCGGCAACGAGATTGACTCCGGTTTTGCCGCCGATCGACGCGTCTACCTGCGCCAGCACCGTCGTCGGTATCTGCACCAGCTCTACGCCGCGCATGTAAACCGAGGCGAGCAACCCGCTGACATCGCCCACCACGCCGCCGCCCAGGGCAATAATCACCGCGCTGCGGTCGGCACCCAGGCGAACTAGTTTTTCGGCGAGCGCCTCCACGGTCGCCAGGCGCTTCGAGGGTTCGCCATCCGGCATGGAGATCAACCGTGGCGCGAATTCTCCGGCTCTCAGCGACTTGAGCAGCTTTGCACCCCAGCGCTTGCGGACGGGAGGAACCGTCACCACGAAAACCTGGCTGGCTCGCGGCAGCAGATCGGCCAGCACGGAACCAGCGCGGGCAAGCAGGCCATTCTCGATCCAGGCCTGGTAGGGCCGCTGGGGAACGTGGATGGTCACTTGCGGCATGCGATTCCATCATAGCGTATGGATTGAGGGCCTTGCCGCCTGCAAAGTGGTACTATGGCCCGCGATGAAGGGCCTTCCAGCCGAAACCGACTTCGTAGTGCTGGGCGCAGGGATCGCAGGCCTGCGCGCCGCCATCGAACTGGCCGCGGCCGGACGTGTGCTTGTGGTGGCGAAGAAGGAGTTCCTTCACTTCGACGCGCAACCGGCGCAGGGAGGAGCTGCGCCGCCTCTCAGCGACGAAGATGAAGTCAGCCTCCACCTGCAGGACACGCTCAACGCGGGCGATGGCCTGTGCAATCCGTCGGCGGTGAAGGTGCTGGTGGAAGAGGGGCCGGAGCTCATCGAGCAATTGATCGCGTGGGCCGCGAAGTTGGACCGCCGGAATGCCAGGCTGGTCTTCGCACAAGAAAGCGCGCACTCGCGCAGCCGCGTCTTGCATGCACAGGGCGCTGCCACGGGGTGGGAAACCCTGCGAACGCTCGTGGCGGAGGCGCACTCGCTCAAGAACATTTTCTATGCGGAATCCGTATTCTCCACCGAGCTGATCACCGAAGACGGACGAGTCACGGGCATTTCGCTGATTGACGAAAGAGGAGTCCCCCGGGAGATTGGCTGCTGCGCGGTGTTGCTGGCCACGGGAGGGATGGGGCAGATCTATCGCCACACGACCAATCCGGAATCAGCTACTGGCGACGGCGTGGCCATCGCCTTCCGGGCGGGAGCGGAAGTCAGCGACATGGAGTTCGTTCAGTTCCATCCCACTGCGCTCTATCTGAAAAAGGCCCCGCGCTTCCTGCTGGCGGAGGAACTGCGCATGGAAGGCGGGCACCTGCGCAACATCGAACTGAGCCGCTTCATGGCGAAATACCATCCCATGGGCGAACTGGCGCCGCGCGATGTGGTCACGCGCGCCATTATTCACGAGATGGAAGTGAGCCGCAGCAAAGATCCGTTCGTCTATCTCGACTTGACGCACCTGGACGCCGCCAAGGTTCGCAAACGCTTTGCCCGCATCTATGCCACATGCATGCAGCACAACATTGACATTACCGAAGATCTGATTCCCGTCCGCCCAGCGGCGCACTTTGCCGTGGGAGGCGTCCGCACCAATCTGGACGGCAAGACGAATATTCCCGGACTGTTTGCCGCGGGCGAGGTTGCGGCAACGGGCGTACACGGTGCAAACCGGCTGGCGAGTAATGCGCTGCTGGAGGCTCTCGTGTACGGGGCACGGGCCGGCCGAAGCATGCGCGAGGAACTGAAGGCTGGATCGAAGATGAGGGCGCAACCGAAGGCCGCTTATTCGAACGGACCGGTGGATGCGGGCGTCGAAGAGCTGATCGGGCAGATTCAGGATCTCATGTGGAACGATGTCGGCGTGGTGCGCTCGCGTGCCGGAATGCAGAATGCAATCCGGAAACTGGAAGAGATGGCGCCCAGGTTGGCGCTTCCGAAGACGCGGCGGGCCTATGAAGCTGCCCACCTCCATCTGGCAGGCTCATTGGTGGCGCGTTCCGCTCTGGCGCGCGAAGAAAGCCGTGGCGCGCACTACCGCGTGGACTATTCCGATCACGATGACAGGAAATTTTTGAAGCACTCGGTGATTCGGAGCGACAAGGTCATTTTTGGGTAGAACACCGAGAGTCAAAGAGAAAGCGGGCCCCTGATGGGAACACAGACGCTCGTAGCACCAACGCGAGACGACGCCGCGCTGGGGAAGGAAGTAGTAGACGCAAATTCGAAATCCGCTCTGCTAAGACGTATGGACCAGGGCCAGCTCACGTGGTCAGGCCCATTGCTGCTGGTCGTGGGACGCAGCCTACTAATCATCGCCGCACAAGCAGTGACCGCGTGCTGGTTGTGGCTGCGCTTTGGTTCTTGGTCGTGGAATGCGGCAGCCAAGTGGTGGACCGTCTACGGAACGCTGGTGGACGTGGGCTGCCTGGCTCTGATGACTGTTTACACGCGTAAGGAAGGTATCCGGCTAAGGGACCTGATTGGACGCGTGCGCCTCCGCTGGGGACGCGATCTGCTCCTGGGGGCCCTCGTCTTATTGCTCGTTTTTCCCTTTTTCGTTCTGGCGGCTCCCGTGGTGACCCGGCTGCTCTACGGCACCACACCTATCCCAGCGTTTGCTGGGCTGGCAGCTGGGCGGGTGCTGCCGCTTTGGGGAGTGATCTACAGCTACAGCGTCTGGTGGCTGATCTGGTCGCCGACCGAGGAGATGACCTATCAGGGCTATGCGCTACCACGCCTCGAAGTGCTTTTCCGGAGCCGATGGAAGGCGATCGCAGTTGTGGGTTTCTGGTGGGCTCTTCAGCACCCTTTCCTTCCCTTCATCCTCGACTGGAAATACGTAGCGTGGCGATTCCTTATGTTTCTACCCTCAATGGTGGTCATGACCCTGCTCTATCTGAAAGTGCGGCGGTTGCCTCCGTTCATTTTGGCGCACTGGTCCATGGACATCCTTGCACTTCTCATGACGCTGAAATTCTGATCTGCGCGGGCTGCGAGCCTGCACTCGCACCGTGACCGCATGATGATTACGGCGCGAAAAACAAGTAGCGCCGGCATCTTGCCGGCTGTCCCGAGAGCCTGCCCTGAGCCTGCCGAAGGGGCGTCTCGCCCTCGGCGCGGCGGGCGAGGACGCCCGCCCCTTCGACTCCGCTCAGGGCAGGCTCCCAGCCGCCGGGACGGCGGGGCGGTACTCTCAGTGGTGAAACGGTACAAAGACCAGCGCGCCCTGGTCTTACTGCCCCTGCTCCGCGGGAAAGGCCAGCGACGCCGCCACCGAAATCAGGAGCACTCCGGCGACGACGGCCAATGTTGTCAGGATCGGAATCTGAACATAATCAGCCGCGAGCATCTTCAGGCCGACCAGAATCAGTACGACCGCCAGACCGTAATGCAAGAAACGAAAGGTCTTCATTAGGCCGGACACTGCGAAATACATCGAGCGCAGCCCCAGAATCGCCATCACGTTCGAGGTGTACACGATGAAGGCATTCAGGGTGATGGCGAGCACGGCAGGGATGGAATCTATCGCGAACAGAACATCGGTGGTTTCGATGACCAGCAGCACAACCAGCAGGGGCGTGGCATACAGGCGCGAATTCTCCTGCAGGTTACGAACGAAGAACCGGCCACCCTGGTAATCGGCGGTAACGGGAACGAACCGGCGCAGCCCTTTGACCACGGGATTCGCGGCGGGATCAATCTGGTGCTCGCCAGCCAGGCAGACCCGGATGCCGCTATAAATCAGCAGTCCTCCGAGGACATAAAGCAGCCAATGAAAACGATAAATCAGCCCGACCCCGGCGCCGATAAAGATGCCGCGCATGGTAAGCGCGCCGAGAATTCCCCAAAACAGCACACGGTGTTGTTGCTCCTCGGGAACTGCGAAGTAGTTGAAGATCACAAGGAAGAGGAACAGGTTATCAACACTGAGCGAGAGTTCCAGGACGTATCCGGTGACGAACTCCAGCGCCGCCTGATGCCCCTGCCAGACGTAAACGATTACCGCGAAGATAACCGCCAGCGCCACGTACATCGCACTCCAGCCCAATGCCTGGCGCGGGCGCACAAGGCGGCCGCGTCGGTGGAAGACACGAAGGTCCAGCACCAGCATGCCCAGCGCGAAAAGGTTGAACAGGACCCAGTAGTAGGACAAGTTCGATTGCCGATTGTCGATTGCCGATTTCCGATTTGCTTGCAACCGGGCTTCAATCGGAAATCGAACATCGAAAATTGAAAACTTATTTTTGTCTTCCCCGCTTGCCGCTGACCCAGTCGTCCCACAGGCCGAAGATCTTGAACATCTCATCCGAATGAGTCTCGAGGATGGTTTGCTCGATCTGGGCGTGGGTAAGACGCGGGCCGATCTTCTCCGGCAGGTTCGCCAAGCCTACCGTGAGCGCGGCGGCCTCGGCTACATGCTTCTTCAATTGAGCGAGATCTACCTTGTCGTAGGTGTCGGAAACGGCGTGGTAGTTCTCGAGATAATTTGCCTCCTGCTGATCGGCCACGAAAGTGGGGACGCCCTCCAGCATGAAATCGAAGTGGTCCGTACCCCATTCCATGTCGAGCTTCAGTTCCTTAACATCAAATTGCGCGAGCGGCACGATGAGTTCCCTGGCCGTGTCGAGCACATCTTTGCGGCCGCCCACGAAGAAGCCCGTCGTCTTGCCGGTGCCGGCGTCGTAGACAACCACGCCGGCGGCTTTGTCGAGTTCGTGGCGATGGTTCACCGCATAGGCATGAGAGCCGAGCAGTCCCTCTTCTTCACCGGAGAAAAGGATGAAGCGGATGGTGCGCCGCGGCTTTACGCCTGAGGCCTTGATGGCCCGCAACGCGTCCACCACCAGGGCGGCGTTGCAGCCGTTGTCGAGCGCGCCGGTGCCCAGTTCCCAGGAATCGAGATGCGCGCCCAGAATCACGAACTCGTCCGGCTTCTCACTGCCTTTGATCTCGGCGATCACGTTGGAGGCGCGGATCGGGCCGCCGATCTGGTTGGGAATGGAGAGATCAGCCCACACCATGCGTCCGGACGCCAGCAGGCGCGCAATGCGTTCGCCGTCCTCACGCGCCACAATGACCATGGGCAGCTTGTCGATTTCTCCTTCGCCGGAGTTGGTGTGACGGTAAAGGATGTCATGCTCGCGCGTGGCCATGAAGGCGACGGCCTTCGCCTTCCCTTTCACGGCGAGGTCAATGATGGGCGGGGCTTTAGCATATTCGGCGAACAGGTCGTCCCAGGTCTTGAGAACGACGGTGTGCACCAGCACCATCTTTCCGGCTATGTCGCCAGCTTTCTTGAAATCTGCCTCGGTGCCTTCGCCCACGTCCACCATCGGGATATGCTTCACGGGAGCGAGCGCCGGAGCCCACGCCACCGAAACGGCGCGCACGCGGAAGATGGAGAGGACCGTTCCGCCCACTTTCGTCGCGCCGATTTCATATGACGTGGTCGCCGTCATCTCGGTCGCGCCTTCGGCCCAGGAATTCGGAATGGTGAATCCTTCCGCATGGACGCTGTCCGCGCCCGCGGCGGTGAAAGCTTGCACTCCCCATTCGACGGCGTGTTGCATCGCGATCGTGCCGGGAACCCGGCCTCCAATCTCATCCGTTAAATGGCGAAGATTGGTTTCCAGCGCCGACGGTTGCAACGCGGTTTGAATGACCTGGTTTTGCGCGTTGGTGTCGGCGGGAGGATTTGCGGCGAGACAGAGGAGACTGAAGATGCACAGGAATAACCACGTCTTCAGGATTCGCATATGGGGTGCATTAGAAACGAAATCCTGAAAAATCGCAAAAGTGCCGGAGCGTGCAGAAACAATTGTGTGGGGACAGCCGCCCCCGGCTGTCCGGTCGAGCGAAGCTCGACAGCGCAGTCTATCCGCGCCCCGGCGTGACTATTTCGGTGGCAGCGGATCCATCTTGTCCAGGATGCGCACCGTTTCCAGGATCACGCTGCCCACAATCTCGAGGCTCTTGGGACTGAGCTTGTCAATGGTGTCCTGCGGGGTGTGGTGGAAGACGCCGTTGTAGCCGTAGTTGATGTCAATGATGTCGGCGCAGGGCACGCCAATCTTCATGAAAGGCAAATGGTCGTCTTGAATGGCATTGTTTCGGACAAAAAAGTGCGACTGATAGCCCAGGCGCGTGGCCGCTTCGTAAACGACGTCTTCCAGCCAGCGGGTCGAGTTGTCGTCGCGGTCGATGTCGAGGTCAGCGTCACCGATCATATCCGTTAGCAGGAAGGCCTTGATTTTTTTCGCCGTGCCATCCTGCTGCCAACGGGCCGCGAGATGCTTCGTGCCGTAAAGGCTGTCGGTATCGGACCAGGTGCGCACGGCTTCCTCCGCATCGGTCCAAAGCAGCCACACGCTGTAGCCATCGTTCTTCTTGCCGCGCAATTGGTTCGCGAACTCCAACAGAATCGCGGTCGTCGAGCCGCCGTCATTGGCTCCTACGTAGCCGGTGCCGCGCAGCCAGTAATTCGTGTCGTAGTGGCCCGCGATCACGATGATGCCGTCTTTCGCTCCCGGATACTTGGCAATAATGTTGTGCACTGGAAACTTGCCTTCCACCGTGTCGGCGGTGAAGGTGTCGGACTCAACCTGGTCGCCCTTCAGGTTTTCCAGGATGTAGTCTTCCAGTTTCTTGTGGTTGGCGCTGCCGATGGGGCGCTCGCCAAATTTCACGACGTCTTTCACGTACTGCCAGACACGGTCAGCGTCGATCGTGGGCGGCGGACCGCTGTCGGACGGAAACGTCAGCGCCGGGCCGGTCGTGTCGGAAGCGGCTGCTGGCGGGGCTTGGCTCTGGGCCGCATCTTTGCCGTGATCGCAGGCGAAACCGGCCAGCGTGCACGCCAGCAACAGAGTCCAGCAGAGAGATTTTAGTCCGATCATTGCGCCTGCTTCTCCTTCCGCGCCTCCCGCTGCTTGGGATGCACGAGCCACGCTACCCCGACGCTGACCGCGTAAAGACCGACCATGGGCGCGGCGAAGATGCACATGTTTACGACGTCCGGAGTGGGCGTAACGATGGCGGCAATGATAAAGATGATCAATATGGCGTAGCGGAAGTGCTTCAACATGAAGCCCGGGCTAAGAATGCCCATGAATGCCAGGAAGAAAACCAGGATCGGCATTTCGAAAATCAGACCCATGCCGAGGACGATGCTCAGAAAAAGGTGGGTGTATTCGCCGATCGTGATCATGGGCGTAAACTGCTTGCCGAAATTGATCAGGAAGTCCAGGGCCCGAGGGTAGACGATCCTGTAGCCAAAGTATCCGCCGCAGGTAAAGAGCCCGATCGTCGAGATCATGAAGGGCGTGACGTAGCGCTTTTCCCGGCGGTAGAGGCCGGGCGATATGAACATCCACACCTGGTAGAGCACGAAGGGCGAGGTGAGAAACAGACCCGCCAGCGCGGCAATCTTCAAGTAAAGGTTGAAGGGCTCGGTGGGGTTCAGATAGACCAGCTTTTCCGACATGCCATTCTTCTTGAGCGCGTCCATGATGGGACGCTGCATGATCGCGTAGATCCGCTCCCGGTATCCCCAGCAGGCAGCCATACCGACGCCGATCGCAATGATGGAATACACGATGCGTTTGCGGAGTTCCTCCAGGTGATCGAGGAAACCCATGGTGGGCATAGTTTCGGGTTCCGGTTCGCGGCTGGAACCCACCGCCGCGGTCTCAGGCATGAGACTCCTGCGAGGCGGAAGCCGTCACGGCTTCGGTGGTAGGAGACGCAGATACTTCGGTGGCTGCAGGCGGCTCAGCGGCGG
>Ga0209517_10007262_pt1 | contig 13345 bp, 8 predicted proteins | sample PeaSoiMetSII2010_FD_187695 | JGI IMG/M metagenome (GOLD analysis project Ga0209517, IMG submission 187695) | Peat soil microbial communities from Weissenstadt, Germany - SII-2010 (SPAdes) (version 2) | ecosystem: Environmental > Terrestrial > Soil > Wetlands > Peat | place: Germany: Weissenstadt...
TCCATGGCCAAGGTCTACGACGAGTGGATCAACCGCATCACCAAGCTCCGCGAAGAGATGAAAGAGCACGAGGAGATGGTGGCGCGCATCAAGCGGCAGAAGACCACGGAAGAGGACCACATCCTCACCGAGTTGCTGTACATCAAGAACCGGATCAACCAGTCCTCCAGCATCCTCACCGACAAGAAGAAGACGGCGTTCTTCTTCGTGGTGGTGCCGGAAGAGATGATCATCCTGGACACGGAGAAAGCGGCGCAACTGTTCGCCAAGTTCGACGTGCCCATCGTCGGGTACGTGGTCAACCGGGTGCTGCCCAGCGACCTGGTGGGGAAGGACATCCCCCCCTACCTGCAGAACCGGCTGAAGATGCAGGGACACTACCTGGAGAAGATCGACCAGACCTTCGGCAAGCAGGTGGTGGGGCGGGTGCCGGAGCTGGAGCGCGACGTCACCGGGCTGAAGATGATCGAGAAGCTGGCCGGGCTGATGTACGGCGACGGAAACGGGAGGCGATGACATGCCAGAGATCAAACAGTCGATGACCGAATATGCGACGGCACATCCGAAGCTGAAGTACTCCTTCTTCGGGGGCAAGGGCGGTGTGGGCAAGACGGTGATGGCCGGCGTCACGGCGATGCACCTGGCGCAGACCGGCAAACGCACCATGCTGGCCTCCACCAACCCGGTGCACTCGCTCAGCGGCCTGCTCGACCAGGACGTCTACGGAAAGCCCACGGCGGTGACCGGCATCCCCAACCTGTGGGCCTATGAGATCGACACCAAGGAGACCATCGAGCGCTCCAAGCAGGACATCAAGCAGAAAATCCGCTGGTTCCTCAAGTTCGCCGAGATCTCAACCCAGGCGGACAGCTTCGTAGAGAGCGCCACCATGAACCCGGCCTTCGAAGAGTCGGCCATGTTCGAGAACATGGTGGACCTGATGTTCAAGAACGAGTACGACGCCTACGTCTTCGACACCGCCCCCACCGCCAACGCCCGGCGCCTGCTGGGCATGAGCAAGGTGTACTCGCTGTGGGTGAACAAGATGGTGAAGTCGCGCCAGGAAGCGCAGTCGCTGCGCGAGCTGTTCAGCTTCACCAAGAAGAAGGAAGCCGACCCGCTGATGGAGTACCTGCTCAGCTTCCGCGAGCGCATCATCCACGCCCGCGATCTGCTCACCGATCCGGAGTTGACCGCGTTCTTCTTCGTCACCCTGCCGGAGGCGCTGCCCATCGCGGTGATCAAGCGCTTCATCAACTGGTTCCACGATTTCGGCATCCCGGTGGGCGGGGTGGTGGTCAACATGCTGATCCAGAAGGACCAGGTGAAGGCCGACTCGCCCGAGTTTGTGAAGAATCGCGTGGCCATGCAGGACGCGTACATGGACGAGATCTGGCGCGACTTCGACAACGTGCGCGCCATCATCCCGTTGTTCGACAACGAAGTGCGCGGCACGGCGGCGCTGAAGATGGTAGCCGAACGCGCCTTCCCGCAGGCGGTGGGGGCGCGCTAGCGCAACCACGGCACGGCTCCTTTCCCGCTCACAGCTTCCGGTGACTGAAGTCACTGCGCCGGCTGTGAGCGGGACTTATTTTTAGAGAAGGAAAACAACCTGTACGTGTTTCACCAAGCGGGGAGGAGGTGTCTCATGCCCTTGGTGGAAACCCGAACTCTCATCTCGCTCAAGAACATCCTGTTTGCAACCGATTTTTCCGAATATTCCCAGACCGCGCTGACGGTGGCTACGAACTTCGCCCGCCGGCACGGGGCCAAGCTATGGGTGACGCACGTTGTACCCGGCAAACCCAGGTTGGCGATCCCGATTGAGGCCATGCCCGCGTGTTTCGACGCGGAATGGTCGGCAGCGGAAAGAGACCTGGCTTCGCTGGACGAGGGCTCGTTGCTGGAAGGGATTCCCCACGAGTTGTTGCTCGAGCGCGGCGAGCTGTGGCCGGCCCTCTCCCAGATCGTAGCCAAACATGACATCGGCCTGATCGTGGTGGGGACGCACGGCCGCGGCGGCGTCTCCAAGCTGCTGCTGGGCTCGGTGGTGGAGGAGATCGTGCGCCTGGCGCCCTGCCCGGTGCTGACAGTGGGTCCCGAGAGCTTCGCCAAGGTTGTCCCCCAGGAGGCGCTCGGACAGATTCTCTACGCAACCGACTTTCGGCCGGGATCGGTGGCAGCGCTGGCCTATACGTTGTGGCTGGCACAGGAGAATCATGCCCAATTAGCGCTGCTGCACGTATGCGAAGTGCGCGACGATGCTCTCAACCACACGCTGCGCGAACAGACCATCCGCCAACTCATGGACCTGATACCGCCGGAAGCACAGTTGGACCGCATACCGGAATTCCTGGTGGAGTGCGGCACGGCGGCCGACGTCATCCTGCTGGTGGCGGTCGAAAAGAAAGCGGACTTGATCGTGATGGGTGCGCGCCGGAGCCGGCATCCCTTCGCGCTTAGCCATCTGGCTTGGGCGATGACACACCGGGTGCTCGCTCGCGCCAAATGCCCCGTGCTGACGGTTCGCGGCTGAGCTTCGACCAGCCCATCACGCCGATGGAGGCGGCGGGGCCAACCGAAAGAAAACCACGAAAGCAGGTGCGCCGGAATTCCCGATTCCTAGTAAGATACGGGGATTCCTGGAGGTGGGGTGTGCCGCTTTTGGTGGTGGTTGCCGCGGTGGTGGCCTTCGTCCTGATTGTCAGCCTGCTGTTGCTGGCCGATGTGGCGGAACGCAAGCACGTCCGGCAGTTGCACCTGGGGCCGCTCAGCCAGCCCTTCTCCGCGCTCTCCATCGTGCATGCCTTCGATCCGGAGCGCTTCATGCTGTGGGACACCCAACTGCCGCTGCTCGAGCGGCTCAGCTCCGCCGGATCCAAAGGATGCGCGCTGGCGCAGCTCTATGCCTTCTACCTGCGGTTGTCCCGGCGTTTTCCGGAACTGTACGAGGGCTCCAGCTTCGAGCACTGGCTAGGATTTTTGGTGGCCTCAGAACTGGTGCGGCTGGAGACCGATCGCGGCTGCATCACCGCCGAGGGCCGCCAGTTCGTACAGGAATTCCTGAAGTGCCGCGTCACCGCCGAGGGCCGCACTGCGGCATCCCGATAGGCACGAAAGCGGCGGCCCGCCACTGCCATGCCAAGTAGCCCCGTCAAATAAAGCGGACTGGAAATTCATGCTGGGGAAATTCCCGGCGCGGGAACTCTGTACCAAATAGGATTCAGAACCCTATTCCTGCCTTGAAAGTTGGGCGTTCACCGGGAGCTATCCGCCATCCCCACAGCCACTTGAGTTATGCCTGGCCGCGCGGGACGCTTTGGCCGCACGCCTGCACCCTCCTTGTGGTTCATAGCGTTACTGAGGTAATCATGCGTGGCGGGTGCCTTTGTGGTCCGCGACACTGGGTCAGGTTGTACCTGTTGGTGCAAGTGCTGACCAAGTTGCTGGCTCTGGCGCAGAGCATACGCGGTGAGCGGGCAGGAGGAGAATAGAAGCATGGCTCGCATCCGCGATCTGGCGGTCCGGCACAAGCTGACCTTGATCATTCTGGTCACCAGCGCGGTGGCCCTGCTCACCGGCTCGGTCGTGGTGATCGTGCACGACCTGGTGGATGCCCCGCTGGTGATGGGCGAGCAACTGGCGGTACTGGCGGCCACTACCGGCGCCAACACCACCGCCGCCCTTACCTTCGGGGACGTGCACGCCGCCACCGAGACCCTGGCGACTCTGCGCAGCGATCCCCACGTGATCGCCGCCTGCATTTACGGCAAGAACGGGCAGCCGTTCGCACGCTACCGGCGCGATGCCGACGCAGGCGAGGCTTGTCCTGCCATTCTTCCAAACGGGAGCTATCTGGGAAAGTCTTCGCTGGCACATTTCGGCCACATCACGCTGGCAGGTGAGACCATCGGCACGGTGTATATCGTCACCGACCTGGGCCGGGTGCGCGCCCGGGTGCACCGCACCCTGGTTTCCACCCTGCTGGCGTTGTTCGGATGCCTGACCCTGGCGTTTGCCCTCGCCTCCAGCCTGCAGAAACTCATCTCCGAACCGCTGCAGGAGCTGGCCGGCACCGCCCGCCAGGTCACCGTCGAAAAGAATTATGCCATCCGCGCCACTGGCCGGCGGCAAGACGAGTTCGGCCTGCTCATCACCAGCTTCAACGACATGCTGGAGCAAATCCAGGTGCGCGAACTGGAACTCAAACGCCACCGCGAACATCTGGAGGAGGAAGTGGCGCGGCGTACCGCCGAGCTGCGCGCCACCAACCTGCAATTGGCCGAAGCCAAGGAGAATGCGGAAGCCGCCAACCACGCCAAGGGCCAATTCCTCGCCAACATGAGCCACGAGATCCGCACCCCGCTCAACGGCATCCTGGGCATGGCCGAGCTGGCGCTGGAAACCGAGCTCACCTCCGAGCAACGCGAATACCTGCTGATGGCCAAGTCTTCCGGGCAGGGATTGCTGGGAATCATCAACGACGTCCTGGACTTCTCCAAGGTCGAGTCGGGCAAGCTGGAGATGGAGGAGATCGCCTTCGACCTCCCGGACTGCGTCGCCGAAACCCTGAAAAACCTGGCCCTGAAGGCACACGAAAAACGTCTGGAACTGGCCTGCCGCATCGGCGAGGGTGTTCCCCAGCAGGTGGTAGGGGATCCGGGGCGGCTGCGGCAGGTCCTGCTCAACCTGGTGGGTAACGCCATCAAGTTCACCGAAAAGGGCGAGGTGGTGCTGGAGGTGAGCGCGGCGGTCCTGCCCGATAGCAAGCCGGAGTTGCGTTTCACGGTCAGCGATACCGGAATCGGCATCCCACCCCAAAAACAGCACCTGCTGTTCGGCGCGTTCTCGCAGGTGGACAGCAGCAGCACGCGCCGCTTCGGCGGCACCGGCCTGGGTCTGGCCATCTGCCTGCGCCTGGTGCGGGTGATGGGCGGACGCATCTGGGTAGAGAGCGAGGCCGGCGAGGGGAGCCGATTCCATTTCACCATCCCCCTGCGCGAGGCCGGCGCCGAACCGCCGGCGGCGCCTCCCGCCCGGCCGGAAATCCTGGCGGGAGTGCCGGTGCTGGTGGTCGACGACAATGCCACCAATCGCACCATCCTCTGCGAGGTTACGCGCGGCTGGGGCATGCAAGCGCAGGCGGTGGAGGACGGCTCCGCCGCCATCCGCGAGATGGAGTCCGCCCGGCAAACCGGGAAGGCCTTTCGCGTGGCGCTTATCGATGCCTGCATGCCGGACATGGACGGATTCGAACTGGCGGAACGGGTGCAGCACGATCCGCGCTGGGCCGGAGCGGTCATCATGATGCTGACCTCGGCCGGACGACGGGGAGACGCCGCGCGCTGCCGCCAACTGGGCATCGCCGCCTACCTGCTCAAACCTATCCGTAACAGCGAACTCATGCAGGCTCTGCTGACGGTGCTGGGACAGCCCGAGGGCAAGGCGCCGCCGCTGGTCACGCGCCACTCTTTGCGCGAGGCGCGCGCCGGCCTGCGCATCCTGGTGGCGGAAGACAATCCCGTGAACCAAGCACTCATTCTGCGCCTGCTGGAGAAGCAAGGCCACTCGGCAACGCTGGCGCGCCACGGCGGGGAAGCCGTGGCTCTGGTGACTACCGGCCGCTTCGATCTCGTGCTCATGGATGTGCAGATGCCGGAAATGGACGGCTTTGCCGCCACCGCTGCCATCCGTCAGCGGGAACAAGTGCTCGGCGGGCATCTGCCGATTGTCGCCATGACCGCCCATGCCTTGAAAGGCGATCGCGAGCGCTGTCTGGCCGCGGGCATGGACGGCTACATCCCCAAGCCGGTCAGCATTGCAGCCATCCAGGCCGAACTCCAGAAGCTGGTGGCGCAGCCCAGCAGTGTTGCGCCCGACCCTCCCGCCTGGGATTACCAGCAGGCTCGAGCGCGTACCGCCGAGGACGAAGTCCTGCTGCGGGAGATCGTAAGGATCTTTTTGGAGGAGTCGCCCCGGCTGCTGGAAAAGATCGAACAGGGTTTAGCGGAGCGCGACGGGGACACACTGGAGCGCGCGGCACACAGCTTGAAAGGACAAATCCGTTGCCTGGCTGCGCCGGAAGCGCTGAGCGCGGCCGAGAAGCTGGAGGAGAGAGCGCGGGCGCGCGATTTCCCGGCGGCGACCGCAGCCCTGCCGGAGCTGGATGCCGCCATGGCCCGTCTGGATTCCCAGCTTCAGAAATTCTGCGAGGTGCCCAGTGAAGATCCTGCTTGCCGAAGATGATCCGGTGTACGCGCTGCTGTTGCAGCGGTTGCTCGAAGCTGAATACGAGGTGTTGCTGGCGCGGGACGGGGCAGAGGCCTGGGAAGCCTTGCTGGCCGAGGGTGCGCCGCAACTCGCGGTGCTCGACTGGCTGATGCCGCGCATGGACGGCATCGAGGTGTGCCGCCGCGTGCGCCACCAGCCCGAGATGGCCTCGACCTACATGATTCTGCTCACCGCTCGCGACCACATCAAGGACATCCTCGCGGGCTTCGAGGCCGGCGCCGACGATTATCTGGTCAAACCCTGCAATCCCGAGGAATTGCGCGCGCGGGTGCGCGTAGGCCGCCGCGTGGTCGAGTTGCAGAGCGCCCTGGCGGGCCACGTTGCCCAGTTGCAGCAGGCGCTGACCAGCGTACGCCAGTTGCAGGGATTGCTCCCCATCTGCTCCTACTGCAAGCGCATCCGCAACGATCACAATTACTGGGAACAACTGGAAACCTACCTCAGCGACCACAGCGAGGCCCTCTTCAGCCACGGCATCTGCCCCAGTTGCTACCAGTCCATCATGAAACCCCAATTGGAAAGCGCTGCTGCGGACAAACCCTAGTTAAACGGCTACAATGAGTGGCCTCTGGAGGTGCGTGGTTGAGCCTCTGGCGACCGCTGCCCGCGTCGAGAGCCGCAGCCTGCATGGTTGCGCTGACACTGTTGGCGGCGTGTGCCGGCTGGGCCGTAGTCAAGAACCTCCCTGACCTCTCCGGCAAATGGAAGCTCAACCGCGACCGCAGCAGCGGTCCGTCTCTCCGTAAGGCCGCCACCGCCCTGGACATCACGCAGCGCGGCGACGAGGTCAAGTTCACGTACTACTCCGGCGGCGCCGTCACCGGGACGGAATCCTTTCTGGCCGACGGCGTGGAGCGCGACCGCTATACCACCCGCATCGAGCGGGCCTACTTCAAGGTCCAGTGGCAGAAGGACGACCTCGTCATCGTTACCCGCCACCTCATGGATGCTTTTGGCTACCAGACTTACTCCGAAGCCGATAGCTGGCTGCTTTCCGAAGATCGCCAAACCCTTACCGCCAAGCTCTCCGACGGATCGATGCTGGTTTATGAAAAAGAACCGTCCGATCCCGAACCCGTGATCCCTCCCGACCCTCTCAAAGACGTGGCGCCGTTCCGTGCCGTGGGCGTGATCACCGGAAGCGGCCCCTGCCACGGCACCAGCTTCGAAGGCACGCTGAAGGGCGAAATCATCGGCCTCGGCCAGATTGTCTTCTGCGGCCCGCCTCCGCACAACTGGGGAGGGAAGCCGGGCAGTTGCGGCAACCAGTCCGGCACGCTGACTTTCAGCAAGGATGCCGGGGGCAGCAGCTTCCGCATGACCGTGATCGGCCAGTTCTGCATCTCCGAGAGCGGCGGCACCTTCCGCGGCACTTACGAGGTGGACAAAATCACCGTCGCCGGCGGATTCCAGGGCCACATCAAAGGCGGCTCCGGCACCGTGGAATTCAGCAACACCTCAAACACCGTATCGCTCTACGGGGTCTTACTTCATGATTAGATGCGCGTAGCGCCGCCGTCCCGATCAATCATGTACCAGGGTGAAGGGGCACGACCTTGGTCGTGCCGCTAGCCACCAAGAAAAAGAAAGGGCTTCAGCCCCCAGGGTTTCCTAGGGTTGAAGCCCAGTCTCTACAAGCTGCCGATGGCACGACCAAGGTCGTGCCCCTTCACTTGATCCAGACCGGCGGACATCCTTGACAGAGCACACGGCGCCGACGCGCGCCATAAAAGATTCAGCGGAGCCGCCCGGATGGGAGACTCCGCTGAAGGTCGGTTAGGCTCGGACCCGTTTAGAAAGTGAAGACGGGACCGAACTCGTTACGAAAGTCGTGCCAGTACCGCGCGGGATCCGCGCGGAACAAGGTACCGGCGCAACTAGCTGAGTTAAAGCTCGCCGCGGATACGCCAGAGCCGACGCAGGTCCCATTACGCGTCATGTAGACCGACGTCTCAAGGTTGAAGCTGACAAACTGGTTAAACTTCCATACCAGCGTGGCCGCACCCATGTCGGAGCGGTTACGGTTGCCGTTGCTGTTGATGACTTGCCCGAGGGCGGTCAAGTCACCAGTCGCTGGGCAAACTGCTGTACTACCGGGAACGGCCGCACCAGCTACGCAGGCCGGCGTGGTCGTCTGTGCACGAACGTCACGTGCCTTGGCCTGGTCGGTACCGTAGGTGAACGCAATGGTCCAGCCGGCGTTGCGTCCAGCCGGATTCGCGTCGAAGATGCGCGACAGCGGGAAGGCGATTTGTACAAACCCGCCCACCGCCCGCACAGGTCTTTGCGGCACGATCTGCCAGTGGTCGAGGGCCGGGTTCCACCCGAAGAACGCGTTGGGCGCCGCGGCGTCTATGTCGAACGCCTGAGGACACCCAGTACCGTTGAGCCCGCAGGGTAGTCCAGCGCCGCTATTGCTGTTCAACAGCCCGACGCGGTTGTCGTTGACAGCGCCGAAGACCTGGCCACCGAAGTAGTATTTCAGGTCAGCGCCGGTGTAGTACTTGCCCACCAACGTCGCGTAACGTGTGGGGAGTTGGATCTCCGCATCCGCGCCCCAACGTTGGCTGCTGGGCTCCGCTCCGTTGGGGAAGCCGGTAGCCGCCGAGGTGAGGCTGGTGAGGCAGGCCCCAGTGCAGGCTGCGCTGGTGCCGACGGCCGCGCCGATGGCAGCCGCGATGGCGGCCTTGTTGACGATCTCCACCCGCTTGGCGTTCATCCCGCTGAAGATGATCTGCGCCGGCGCGACTCCCCGGGCCTTGTCGAGTTGCCACTGGAAGACCACCCGGCCCGTGATCTCCGGCCGGACGGAATCGGAGCCTTGGCGCTCGCTGACAGCGATCTGGTCGCCGACGTCGGTTGAGTTGTTGCCAAAACCGGGCATCCCGAGCGCAGGCTCGATGCCGATCTTGAAGTTGCGTGATCCGCCAAAGTCGTGCCAAAGGCCGAGACGGAACTGCGCTTCACGTTCGTACATCCCTCCGAAGTAGGCAGCCCCACCCGTGGTTTCCAGCAAGTTGGCCTGGGTGGAGGAACCGAACGGTGCCCAGTCCACACCGAACAAGGCGAACCCAGTGGTGGTGTCGGAGAATTTGTGGTCTATGCGCGCGTAAGCCAAACGGAGAGACAGCATGCGCGTGCGAATCGACGATACGTTGCGGTTCTGGGCACGCGAGAAGTTGCCCTCGAAGTCCGCTTCGATCCGGCCCGTAATGGTGTTGTTCCCGCCGGCGAGATCCGGCCACTCGAAGTTCGCGCCCATGCGGGTGGCGCTGCCTTTGAGATAGAACGAAGGGGAGCCGTTGGGACCCGAATCGGCATTGCCTACGCCAGGGATTGTGGTGGCGCCCGTCAAGCCCGTGGGAACGTCAGTGGGGAACGAACCGCCGACAATTCCACCTAAGCCAGGCAGTTCAAAGTCGATGTTGTAGGGGTTGGAGGAGTCGTACGCGGCGGTGGACTTGACGAAGCCGTAGAGCTTCACCTTGGCGCCGGAGCCCAATTTGAGGTCAGGCACCAATCCGCCCGCCTTGGGCGGATCATTCGTCAACACTCGCACGGGCGCCACCGCGGGAATGACTGCGGGTGCGGCCGGAGCTTGTGGCGGCATCGCCATGGCCGGTTCAGGCTCGCCGGCCGAGACGTGTGCGGCGGTCTGGATCCACGTCCCCTGCGACTGTGGGGCCCTGCTGGCTTCCGCAGCAGCCGTGGTTTTGTATTCGTCTTGTGTGATGAGACCTTTGGAATATAGCAACTGGGTCAGCCGGCTTTGCTGCTCGGCTGGCGTAGCTGCCTGATTGATCGCCGTCGCCTCTTGCGCCGTCAGCACGCCTTTATTTTGGAGCAGTTGAACAAGGGGATTCGGCTGGGTCTTATTAGATTGGTCCTGTTGCTGTGCGGCAGCCAGGCTCACGAGTCCGAAAGCCAGTACTGCGGCCAACACCAGGGACAGTCGTCTCTTCATCGGAGCAACCTCCCGTGCGTAGTTTTGGGGCCTATACCGCCTTGCTAGACACGTCCGCTGTAAGCAAGAAGATGCATGTGTGCAATCTTCTTACCAGCCTCTAATTTACGTAAGTATAAGTATCTAAACGAGCAGATAGGATAATCGCAACATCAAATCTACATAAATCTGTATATTTCTTGGCGTTAAGATATGACAATTGGAATTCTTGTTTGTCGGCAAGAGCCGGTTGCGGTGGCGTCGCCACCCAGTTGGCTCGTACCTGCTCTCGCCCTTGCCGATTTATAGACAAGATGTCCGACTGGTATCGCCGGCATCGAAGTCTGCGTGAGCGGCGTCGTGGTTCAGTTCACTTACCTTTGCCATCTGCCACCTTGTTCTTTCGCGGTAAGCGTTTTTGGTGTAAGTTGTCCCGTTCCACCGGGCCGGCGAACTTCTGTGTGTGGGCCTGGTTTTGCGCTGGCGTTCAGGCCACGCTCCGCCGACGGCTCGCCGTGAGAGGAGAGCAGCATATGGACGCCCGAATCCTCAAAGAATTTCGCGCCATCGTGGGCGCGCCTGGCCTGATCACCGAGGCCGAGCAGCTCGCCACCTACGAGTGTGACGGCCTCACCATGTTCCGGGTGCTGCCACTGGCTGTGCTGCTGCCCACCTCCACCGAACAGGTACAGGCAATCGTGCGCGTGTGCCATCGCGAAAAGATCCCGTTCGTGGCCCGTGGTTCGGGCACGGGGCTCAGCGGCGGAGCGCTGCCGGTAGCCAACGGCATCGTCATCAGCCTCTCGCGCATGAACCACATCCTGGAAGTGGACCTGCCCAACCAGCGTGTAGTCGTCGAGCCCGGGGTGATGAACTTGAACGTGACCCTGCGGGTTGCGCCCGACGGATATTTCTACGCCCCTGATCCTTCCTCGCAGCAGGTCTGCTCCATCGGCGGCAACGTGGCGGAAAACTCCGGCGGCGCCCACTGCCTGAAGTATGGGTTCACCACCACTCACGTTCTCGGCCTGGAAGTAGTGCTGCCGGATGGCTCGCTCGTCCATCTTGGCGACCGGACCGTGGACCGTCCCGGCTACGACCTGCCCGGTGTCTTCGTGGGGTCGGAAGGCACGCTCGGCATCGCGACCAAGGCCATCCTCCGCATTGTGAAAAAGCCAGAAGTCATCCAGGTGCTGCTGGCGGCGTTCAACTCCACCAATGAAGCGGGCGCGGCGGTGAGCGGCATCATCGCGGCCGGCATGCTGCCGGCGGCCATCGAGATGATGGACAATCTCGCCATCCAGGCCGCCGAAGCCGCGGTGCAGGCCAACTATCCCAATTGCGGCGGGCTGCTGCTGGTTGAACTGGACGGCCCGGCCGCCGAGGTCGAGACCCTGATGGAGGAGGTGGCCGACGTCTGCACCAAGTGCGGCGCCTGGGAGATCCACGTGGCTCAGTCCGACGCCGAACGCGCTCGTGTCTGGACGGGACGCAAGGCCGCCTTCGCCGCTGTCGGCCGCCTGGCGCCGGCTTACATCGTGCAGGATGGCGTGATCCCGCGGACGGCTCTGCCGCACGTGATGAGCGAGATTGTGCGGCTCAGCGCTGAGGTCGGCCTGAGAGTGGCCAACGTCTTCCATGCCGGCGACGGCAACCTGCATCCTCTTGTTCTCTACGACGACGCTGTGCCCGGGCAGCCCAAGGCAGCCGAGAACCTGGCCAATGACATTCTGCGGCTGTGCATCAAGGCCGGCGGCTCTATCACCGGCGAGCACGGCGTCGGGGAAGAAAAGAAGATGTTCATGGCCGAGATGTACGCCGAGCCCGACCTGGAGACCATGCAACTGGTGCGCTGCGCTTTCGATCCCGAGAACCTTTCCAATCCCGATAAAGTATTTCCCCGGCCCCGGTTGTGCGGAGAAAAGCCCGGGGTCTATGAACCGCACCCGTTAGAAGTCGCGGGCGTGGCGCAACGCTTCTAGCAGCAGGAGAAACCGTTATGCCAGCCGCACCCGGTGTTATGACGCAAGTCTCGTGGCCAGAACTGGCCGAAATCGTTGGGAAGGAACATCTGCGCGCCGCGACCGCCGCGGATGCCATCGACGGCGTCCAGCCGCAGATGGTCGCGGAGCCGGGTACTGCCGAAGACCTGGCGCGCGCTCTGCGCTGGGCCCACGGCGTCGGATTAAAGGTGGCGCCGCGGGGTGGACGTACCAAGCTGGGCTGGGGAAATCCGCCGGCCGCCTGCGATCTGGTGCTCTCGACCTCGCGTCTGAACCGCGTCCTCGAACATGCCTGGGCCGATATGACGGTCATCGTCGAGGCGGGATGCCTCGTCGCCGACCTGCAGAAGACGCTCGCTCAGCACGGGCAGCGGTTGGCTCTCGACCCGCTGTGGCCGGAGCGCGCCACGATCGGCGGCATCCTTTCGACCAACGACAGCGCCACGTTACGCGTGCGCTATGGCTCGCTGCGCGACCTCATCATCGGTATCACCGTCGCGCTGCCCGACGGCACGCTCGCCAAGAGCGGCGGCAAGGTAGTGAAGAACGTTGCCGGCTACGATCTGTCGAAACTCTACACCGGTGCGCTGGGAACGCTGGGCGTGATCGTGCAGGCGATCTTTCGTCTCCATCCCTTGCCGAGGGAATCGCGCAGCCTGAGCTTCAGCGGCACGCCCCCGGCGCTGAGCCAACTGCTGCTCGCCATCCAGGCCTCGAAACTAACTTTCACCGGCATGCAACTGCGGGCGCAGCAGGGCAGCGCACAGCTTGATGTCCGCTTCGACGGCACCGCGGCCGGCATCCAGGCCCAGGTCAAGCAGGTTGAGCAGATCGCAGGATCTCTGGCAGCCTCGGACGCTCCGGCCAATGCCTGGACCTCGCACCAGGCCATTTGGGACGGCGCCGCACCGGCGCTGATCGCGAAATTCAGCGTGCTCCCGTCGCAGTTCTCGGCGGTGTGTGCGCTGGTCGAGCGCTCGGCTGGGGCGCAGTCGCTGGCGTGGAAGATCGTCGTGCAGAGCGTGGGCGCCGGATATGCGCGCCTCGAAGGCAGTGAGCAAGGACTGCGCACCGCGCTGCTGGCCATGCGCGACGAGCTGGCAAAGAT
>Ga0209517_10007263_pt1 | contig 13341 bp, 12 predicted proteins | sample PeaSoiMetSII2010_FD_187695 | JGI IMG/M metagenome (GOLD analysis project Ga0209517, IMG submission 187695) | Peat soil microbial communities from Weissenstadt, Germany - SII-2010 (SPAdes) (version 2) | ecosystem: Environmental > Terrestrial > Soil > Wetlands > Peat | place: Germany...
CGGGGTGATGACGCGCCAGGTGGTGACGGTCGTTCCGGACACCATCCTCGGGCGCGCTGCGAAAGTGATGGTCGAAAAACATCTGAAGCGGCTGCCGGTGGTCGATCCGGACGGCAAGCTGGTCGGAATTCTGGGCCGCCTCGATATCTTGAACACGATCGCAGCCGTTCACCTGCCGGAGTGGCATCCGGAAGCGCGTTCCGCCGGCCCGCAGGCAACGGTGGCTGACGTGATGAGCCGCGAGGTTCCGACCGTGCACGAGTCCGCGACGATCGAGCAGATTTTCGATCTTCTGGTTTCATCATCGTTCAAGCGGGTGGTGGTCGTGGACGACAAGCGGCACGTAGCCGGCATCATTGCGGACTCGGACTTGATCTCGAGGCTGAGCCGCGAGAGCTGGCCGGGACTCATCGAGATTCTGGTGTCCAAAGTTCCTTTCGCGAAAATCAGTGGTGATGCCCGCAGGCACATCCAGCGGCTGCGCGCCCATTCGGCCAAGGAACTCATGACGCGGGAAGTCATAACTGTGCGGGACAAAATGCCGGTTGCCAGCGCATTGGCTCTGTCGGCGGAGAAGCGTGTGAAACGCATCCCGGTAGTCGATGGTGACGGCGAATTGGTTGGGATCGTGGGGCGAACCGAAATGATGCGGGCGCTGCTGGCTTGACGAAGGGCAAGGAAGGACTCGCAGGGTGCTGGAAGTATTGTTTGTCGCGGCCGGTGGCGCGATCGGATCGGTTACTCGCTATCTGGTCGGCGGCTGGATCGCGAATCGCTTTGGCGCCGCGTTTCCGTACGGAACGTTTGTGATAAATGTCACCGGAAGTTTCATCATCGGCTTCTTCCTCGCGTTCGCCCAGGAGCGCGCGGCGCTCAGCCCGTACTGGCGGCTGTTCTTCGCGGTCGGTTTCGTAGGAGGGTATACGACCTTCTCGACGTTCGAGTATGAGGGCATCCGATTGCTCCAGGACCGGGAGATGCTGCTCGCTTCGGTCTATCTAATCGGGAGCGTGGTCACGGGCGGCATCGCGGTCTTTGGCGGCATCGTTCTCGGTAGCTGGATCTAGCCAACTGTCGCGACTGGCAAGATTGACTGGCGCCAAAGAGGTGTTAGACTCCTGACCAGTTGGTGATGGGGTTCACCGAAACCGCCTTGTCCTAAGCAGGGCTGATGACCCCTACCGAGGTTCAAAGAACCGGTAGGGGTTTTTCATTTTCCACTCCTACCGGAACATCAACGGCGCGAGGCGACTGACGCCCGCGCCGGAGTGATAGTCGCCCAGTGGGGTGACGGAGGCGGCCCTATGCACAACGTCTGGTTTGTAGCGTCGGCGTGGATGGGGATAGCGTTCCTTGCAAGCCTGATCTCGATTCGTTTGGGCGTGTCGGTGGCGCTGATCGAAATCCTGCTCGGCGTAGTCGCGGGCAACACCTTTCATATCCAGTCGAACGATTGGATCAGTTTCCTTGCCACCTTCGGCGCGGGCTTGCTGACATTCCTGGCCGGAGCGGAAATCGATCCGGAATCGCTCCGCGCGCATCTCAAAGAGAGCCTGGCCATCGGCATCATCGCTTTCATCATCCCCTTCCTCGGGGCCTTGGCGTTTGCGTACTGGTTCGCCGGCTGGACGTATCATCAGGCGCTCATCGCGGGGATAGCGCTGTCCACCACCTCGGTAGCGGTTGTATACGCTGTGCTGGTTGAGAACGGGCTGAGTCAAACCGAGCTCGGGAAGATGATCCTGGCGGCCTGTTTCATCAACGACTTCGGAACTGTTCTCGCGCTGGGTGTGTTCTTCGCGAATTTTAACCGCTGGATGGTGTTGTTCGTCGCCGTCATGTCGGTGATGCTTTATTTTCTGCCGTCGTGGACACGCGGGATTATCAAAAATTTGGGTGCGAGCCGCGTGAGCGAGCCGGAAGTCAAATTCCTCTTTCTGGTTCTCTTTTTCCTGGGCGGGCTCGCTACGATGGCAAAGAGCGAGGCGGTGCTGCCCGCCTACCTCGCCGGTCTGGTCGTGGCCGGCGTGTTCCTCAATGACCGCGTGCTTGTGAACCGGATGCGCGCGATCGCTTTCACCATGCTCACGCCGTTCTACTTCATCAAGGCAGGCCTGTATGTCTCGCTCCCGGCGCTGGTTCCGACCGCCGGGCTCGTCATCATCCTGCTAATCATCAAAATGTCCACCAAATTTGTCGGCGTATGGCCGTTGGGAAAGGCGTTCGGCATGCCGGTGCGCGAACGGAACTATACGACGATGCTGATGTCCACCGGGCTGACATTTGGTACGATCTCCGCGCTGTTCGGACTCGAGAACAAGATCATTAGTCAGGGTCAGTATACCGTACTAGTCACGGTCGTTATTCTGAGCGCGGTCGTCCCCACTCTTATTGCGGGGCGATTCTTCATGCCGGTATTGGCACTTGGGCAAAGTCATGACGAGCCGGCCGAAGCGATGGCCGCGGCAAACTAGGAGGTCTTCTCCGATGTACAAGAACATCGCGTTAGCCTTCGACGGTTCCGAAGGATCGCGCCGCGCGCTCGACGTCGCGCTCCATCTGGCGCGCGCGGAGCAACAGAAATTGTCGATGATCTTTGTGGAAGATTTGCCGCGCTATTCGGATGTCACGAGCGAAACCAATGAAGAGCGCGAGCGCGGCAACTCCATTTTCGAGAAGCTCCGGCAGGAAGCGCTCGCGGCCGGTAAGAAGTACGGCGTCGAAGTGGCCGCCGAAAAGCGCGCGGGCCATCCCGCTCAGGCGCTGGTTCATTACGTCAAAGAGGCTGGAATCGATCTCCTTGTGATCGGCCACTCCGGGCACTCCAAGGTCTGGGGAAAATTCCTGGGCACGACAGCCGACAAAGTCGTGAGCCACGCGACCTGTTCAGTGCTGATCGTGAGGTAGAGGATGGCCACGACCAGCGCTCCCGAACAGCGCAAAGCGCCGGGGCCCGGCTCGACTACCATGAACTGGTCGCACATACGGAGGCTCTCCATCGTGATGCGTTTGCTGGAAGACGCATTGCTGGAAATGGAGAGTGCACTGGAGTCTGCTTCGGAAGCTCCCGGACGCGTGATGACCGTCTTTGAGCAGGACATCTCCGAATCCGCCAAGCCCGCGATACGGACCAAGATCGAGGAGCTTCGCGCAGAAATCCGCGACGCGAAGAATTGCTACGATTTGCACGCCGACACCAGTTCGAATCGGCGGCGTTTCTCAACCAGGTTGTCGATTCTGGCGATCGACGTGACTGAGTGCAGGCCGCAGCATATGCGGGGCTACGGCCAGGTTCCGCAGGATGAGCGGAGTGCCCTCGACGAGCGGATGTCGCGGCTGGAAGCGCTGCTCAACGATCTGAGCAAACTCCTCTGAACCGGGCGCAGTCGTCCCGCCCTGCGCAGCATTCCAGGCAGGCCCCTCAGGCAGGCAGCATCGATTCCAGAAATTCGAGCGAGCGCAGCTTGCGATCGAGCACGCCCGCGATAAAGCGCGCGAGCGCCAGCGCGCCGTCGGGGCCGGCCGGTTCGGCTTGCGGCGTTGAGTCCAGCTCGATCGCTCCAAGATGCGCGAGTGCGGCGGCGCTCCGCGAGTCGATCCTGAAGGCGCCGGCCGCAACCGTGGGACGGCATCGCGAGCACACCACCGCGCCGTGCACCGGCACGAAGAACGCCGGCGGGCCGGTTGCCTCGATCGCCGCGCGGCACGTGCGGCAGCGGCCGAACTCCAATCCGTATCCGGCCCACGCGAGCATCCTGAGCTCGAACGCCTGGCGGATGGCGGCGCACGGCGAATGGCGGCAGAGCGTTGCGAGCGCTGCGGTCAGAATTCCATACGCGCCCGCGGCTTCCGCCTCCTCGGAGGTGAGCGCCTCGGCCAGTTCGAGCATGTAGCTGCCGAGCGCGAAGCGCCCGAGGTCGTCGCCGAGTTCGAACTGCGGCAGCTCGGCCGCCTCCGCGCGCGTGATGAACACGAGCTGGCCGTTCGGCCGGCGGCGAAAGTAGAGCATCACGTGCGAGAAGGGCTCGAGCTTGCGCTCGAAGCGCACGCGCGATTTGCGCGCGCCCTTGGCGATTCCGCCGAGCTTGCCGTACTCGCGCGTGAGCAGCGTGACGATCCGGTCGGATTCGGAGTAGTCGCGCGCGCGCAGCGCAATCGCCGCAGATACTTCCTCAGCGGGCATGACCCTCACCCGGCGATGAATTTGCCGGCGCAAATTCGCGGCCTCTCCCTTGCGCACCTCTCCCTGACCAGGGAGAGGTCGGCGCGTGCGAGCGTAAGCTCGCCACGCGACGGGTGAGGGTAGCCTGGGCGGTGTTACTTCTCGCGCTCATCAATACGGCCATGAGCCTTACATCCGGCGCAGCATCGTCTGCTGAATTTCCTTGACCTTGCCGCGCATCGCTTCGACCCCTGCGATCGCGCGGCCCTCCTCGCCGGCGTCGCGCATCAGATTGTCGAACTTGATCAGGATATTGGCGATCTTGGTATGCGCTTCGATCAGCGCGCGATTCCTGAGCTCTTCGCTTTCCCATCCGCGTTCGGCGTACTCGCGCAATTCCTCGCTCTGGATAAGGAGCTCGCGCGCTTCTTCCTCGTAGCCCTTGACCAGGCGGCGAATCGCGTCGCGGACCTTGGGGCGCTCCTCCGGATCTTTCCAGAGCACGTGCTCGAGGAACATCAGGTCGTCTTCGCTCACGCTCTCGCGGCCCGACACGAGCGCGTGGGCGCGGAGCAGATCGAGCGAGTTTCTCCAGCGTCGATCCGAGGCGATGATCTGGCCGCGCGCCAGCTCGCGGCGCAGCTCTCCGATCGCCCGCATCGTGGCGGCCGGAACCGCGACGGCGCGCGCCGCCGCCGAAAGCTCGCCCAGCTCGGCGAAGCTGAGCGTGGTGCGTTCGGGAACCGGGCGGCTTTCGAGCATCTTGAGAAAGCGGAAATCCTCGACGATGTAATCGACCATGAACCGCAGCATGAAGCGGTCGTAGAGCGCGGTCAGTTCCTCCTCGTCTGGCAATTCGTTCGACGCACCGAACATCGTGATCAGCGGCACGGTGACGCGCTCGCGGCCGTTGTGAAAAACGCGCTCGTTGATCACGGTGAGCAGGGCGTTGAGGATCGAGGAGTTGGCCTTGAAGATTTCGTCGAGGAACGCGATATGCGCCTCGGGCAATTTGTGGCTGGTGACGCGGCGGTAGTCGTCTTCCTCGAGTCCCTTGAGACTGACCGCGCCGAAGATTTCCTCGGGGGTGCTGAACTTCGTGAGCAGCCACTGGAAGTAGTCCGCGCCCTCGATTCGCCGGCAGAGCTCGTCCGCCAGCATCGACTTGGCCGTTCCCGGCGGCCCGATGATCAACACATGATTGGCCGAGAGCAGCGCGCACAGCGCGCCATCGATAAGCTCCGTGCGCTCGAAAAACGCCCGGTCGAGCTCCGCGCGGATTCGCGCGAGCTTGAGGCCGGCTTCCGATGCAGTTGGCGGCATGGTCGATCGATCGTTTCAGTCCGCGGCAGTCCGAAGCAAGACCTACCAAAGCTGCGCGGTTGACTTAAGGGTGCGTCGCGCACGGGCAGTTTCCGATGAGCCTCGGTCGCGGCCGCAAGTGCGCCCTCACCCTGCACCCTCTCCCGGAGGGAGAGGGAAATTTCAGGAGTGCTCGCGCGGACGCGTGGACTTGCCTCTCCCTCCGGGAGAGGCCGGCGAGCGTCTGCGCTCGCCGGGTGAGGGCGGCGTCCTGTCGCCACGTGCGCTCGCGCGGGTCTCCGGAAGGAGAGGCACCGCGGGAGCGGCTAGTCCCGTGGGCTGGTGCTTCTTGCCCGCGTGGCCGCAGCGACGCTACAACGATTCAGCAGCGATCGGCAGCGGAAATCAGGAGGCACGCGATGGACAAGGCATTGGCCGGCATCAAGATTCTCGATCTCACCCAGTTCGAGGCAGGAACCTCGTGCACCGAACTGCTGGCGTGGCTCGGCGCCGATGTTATCAAGCTCGAAACGCCGGGCCGGGGCGAACAAGGGCGATGGTCGGTGACCGAGAAGCCGGGCGTGGATTCCTATTACTTCATGCTGCTCAACGCCAACAAGCGGAGCATCACGCTCAACCTGAAGAGCGACCGCGGCCGTGAAATGTTTCTCGAACTGATCCGGAAAGTCGATATCCTGGCCGAGAATTTCTCGCTCGGCACGCTGGAGAGCTTCGATCTCGGCTACGAGTCGCTGCGCAAGATCAATCCGCGCCTCATCTATTTGACGATCAAGGGATTCGGCACCTACGGTCCCTACAGCAAGTACAAAAGCTTCGACATGATCGCGCAGGCTTCCGGCGGTGCGATGTCGGTGACCGGATTCCCGGGCTCACCGCCGCTCAAGCCGGGGCCGACGATCGGCGACACCGGTACCGGCGTTCACGCCGCGGCCGGCGTGCTGGCCGCGTACATCCAGCGCGAACGCACCGGCAAGGGGCAGCAGGTCGAGGTCGCGATGCAGGAGGCGGTGCTGAACTTCGTGCGCGTTCCGATGATGTTCAGCTACATGACGCACAGGCCCGTCGGCCGCGCGGGCAACGCCGTCGGCATGGTCCCCGGCGATATCTTCAAATGCGCGCCCGGCGGCGACAACGACTATGCGTTCATCTTCTGCTCGACCCCCGAGATGTGGCGAAGCCTGTGCGCCGTGATGGAACGCGCGGAACTCGCGGACGGCGAGCGCTTCCGCGATGCGGGGTCGCGACGGAACAATCGCGAGGCGCTGATGGCCATCATCAACGAATGGACCGGCCGTCACACCAAGCACGAGGTGATGAAAATCTTAGGCGAGGCGGGCGTGCCGTGCGGCGCGGTGCTCGACACGATCGAGTTGCTGAACGATCCGCATCTGCGCGAGCGCGGAATGATCGCGACGGTGAACCATCCGGTGCGCGGGGAATTCGCGATGCCGGGATGTCCCGTCAAGCTGGAAGATTCGAGCGTCCAGGTACAGTGCGCACCACTGCTCGGCCAGCACAACAGCGCGATCTACGGCGAATACCTCGGCCTCGGCGAAGGCGAGCTCGAGGAGCTCAAGCGTCAGGGTGTGATCTGATCTCCGCCGCCGCTGGACGCTAGCGATGGCGCACGATCTCTTCGAGGCGATCGAATTTCTGAAACGCGAAGGCGACGCGTTACTGAAGCGGTTCGTCCGCGCGCATCGCGGCGTGATGCGCGCCGACTTGCGCTTCGAGGTGGTCTACATCCAATCCAGCGCGGCCGACAATGGCGAGCCGCGCGACAGCGCCGAGAGCGAAAACGCATTCCTCGGCGCCAGCGTGTGGGCCCGCGCGCCACGCGGAACCCGCCGCGGCGGTGCGCAGCATTCGTGCGTCGCGGCAGGGCAGGGCGGATACGAGATCGGAGGGCTCGCGCGCGATCGCCGCAAGCTCGTTGCCGCGATCGATACGGCGCTGCTTGCGGCTTGCGATCGTGCCGCCGCCAGCGCGCGCGAGCAGGCCGCCCTGCTGAAACATCTGGGGCGCGATTCGCTGGGACCGGCCGATTGGGGCGTTGGGGCCGTGCCGCCGATACGGGACGAAGTCGCAGCGATCTATCGCCGCGACCCGCGCGCGCTCGATCCCGAAGAGCTCAAGCGGCTGTGCCGCGACGCGTCGGCGGCGGTGAAGGGGCTCGGCCGTGAAATCGCATTCAACCGCATCGCCGCAACCAGCGAACTTCGCCACGAAGTCTTTATCAGCAGCGAAGGAACGCAGATCGCTCAGGCCTTCGCGTTTTCGCAGGGCGATTGTTATGTCGTCGCGCAAGGCGACCGCGGAGGCCATCACGAAAACTACGACACGATCGGCCAGCAACGCGGAATCGAATGCCTCACGGAGGGCTATCGCGGCGAGCTGATGCCGAATCCGGACTTGCAGACTTTCGCGATCGAGTTGGCGAAAGAGGCGCGCGAGCTGGCCGCCGCGCCGGTTCTCAATCCGCCCGACCGCGAAGTCACGGTGGTCACCGACCCGCATTTCAACGCGCTGGTCGCGCACGAGATCGTGGGCCATCCGTGCGAGGCCGATCGCGCGCTCAAGATGGAAGCGGCGTACGCCGGACGAAGCTGGTTTCTGCGCTCGATGCACGACAGCGAAGTCGGCAAGCGCGTGGCCTCGCCGTTGCTGTCGGCGTGTTCCGATCCGGGCGCCGACGGCTACGGGCATTACCGCTACGACCACGAGGGCACGCCGGGCCGGCGCGTGATGCATTTCGAGCGCGGCGTCTTTCGCGGCTTTCTGAACTCGCGCGCGACCGCCGCCGCGCTCGGCGTCGAACCCAACGGATCGGCGCGCGCGACTGACGCGCGCCGTGTCCCGCTGATCCGGATGTCGAACACCTTTTTCATGCCGGGCGAGCGCACGCCCGAGGAAATAATCGGCGAAGTGGATCGCGGCTATTATGTTTGCGGCAGCCGTATCCCGTCGATCGCCGAGTCGCGCGAGAACTTCCGGATTTCTGCGCGGCGCATCTATGAAATCGAGCGCGGGCGGCTGGGCCGGCTGTTTCGTTCCGGCAGCGTGATGAGCGACAGCAAGCGCTTCTTCATGCAGGTCGACGCGGTCGGTAACGATTTGCGCCTGATCGCGATCCCCAACTGCGGCAAGGGGCAGCCGATGCAGGTCAAGCGGATGTCCAACGGCGGACCGACGATTCGCTCGCGTGCGCGCCTGGCTGGCGGATAATGCTGGCTCTCAACCAACTCAAAACATTCGCACGCCAGGCTGCCGGGCTGATCGCAGGCGAGAAAGACTTGGCCGCCTTCGAGGTCTACTGCTCGACCAGCGAACACATTGTCGCACGGCTGAACTACACTCCCGACATTCCCTGCTCAGGCGTCGAAGAACTCAAGTCGCTCAACGCCGACGGCTTCGCAATCCGGATCGTGTCGTCGAAAAATCCCTGCGAAACCGGCGTGGCTTTCGAGGCCGGCGATTTGAGCCTCGACAGCGTGCCCAGCGCGCTCGTGCGGGCGCGCCGCGCGATGGTCGTCGATCCGCAGTTCCCTGGATTGCCCGCGAAGCCGCGCCGGCTCGCGGCCAATCCGCAGGCCGCGAACGATTTGATGCGCGCCGGCGGCGCGCCGATAGTCGCGGCGGCATGGCGGATAGTCCACGATGCGGCCGATGCTTTCGCCCGTGGCGCGCCGGAGGTTGGGGACGATCCGGGTTTCATCGTCGGTGGCGACGTGTCGCTGATCCGCGATCGGGTCGCGATCGCGGCCTCGAATTTCGATGACTTGCGGGCCGACCAGAGCGCGCACTTCACCGCCTCGGTCACGGCGTTGGTCGAGTCGCTGGAAGCCAAGGGAACCGCGAGCGCGATCGGCGCTTCGCTCGCCGAGCTGCGTCGCATTGTGCCGACGCTTGGGCGCAACGCCGTCGAGCGGGCGCTGCGATCGGGCCGCGGCGAACGTCCGGCGGCGGGCGAGTATCGCGTGCTGCTCGGTCCGCAGCCGATCGCCGAAATCCTCAACTATATGGTGATGGGCTCGCTGACCACGGGCGCCTTTCACGCCGCGAGTTCCGCCTACCACGGCCGCTTCGGCGCTCGCGTGATGGACAACCGGCTGTCGATTGCCGACGAGCCGGCGCTTGCCCGGGGTGCGCTCCGGCGCCGTATCACCTGCGAGGGCCTGCCCGCGCGCCGCGCTCAACTGATTGAGGGCGGGCGACTGGTCGGATTGCTCTCCGACTTTTACGACGCGCATCGGCTCGCGACCGATCCCGATCGCAGCGAAAAGTTGGGTCCGCATTGGGACGGAGACGCAGCGGCCAAATTCGGCGCGCACAGTGGCTACCGATTGGGCGAGGGCGGAGAGCGGCGCTTCGATGCCAATCCCTCGGCAGCGGGCACCAACGTCGTGATGCGGGCGCGAGACGGCCTCGACGAACGCGGATTGCTCAGGTCGGTCGGCGACGGAATCTACGTCGGGCGCGTGTGGTACACCTATCCGATCAACGGCCAGCGCGCGGGACAGTTTACTTGTACCGTCAGCGGCGATTCATATCTGATCCGCAACGGCGAGATCGCCGCGCCGCTGGCGCCGAACAGCATCCGAATCAACGCGCATATCGACCAAGTCTTCGACGCGATTGTCGCCGCCGGCAGGCGATCGCATCCGGCGCTGATTTGGGGCTCGCCCGAGGCCTACTACGTGCCGGCGATCGTCGCCGACAAGCTGGCGCTCGCGCCGGTCGGCGCGCAGTAGGCGCTCACGCCTTGAGTTTCGGATCGGTTTGCTGGCGGATGGCGCCGCCAACGTGGCTCAGATAGTCGCGCTTGCCGAGGTCGACGCCGTTGTGGCGGAGGATGTCGTAGGCCGTAACGACGTGGAAATAGAAATGCGGCAGCGCCCAATCTCTCAGAAACTGAACGCCCTTCATCTCGAGCACCAGGTTATTGGGCAGCGAAATCCTGATGTCGCGATCGTCCGCGCCTTCGAATGCGGTCGCGCGCGCGCTCTGCACATAGTCGATCGTCCTGGCGATGCGAGCCTTGAGCTGGTCGAGGGTCTGCTCGTTGTCCTCGAAACGCGGCGGCTCCTGGCCCATCAGGTGCGCCGTCGAATTCTTGGCGTGATCGCAGGCGATCTGCACTTGCTTGACGAGCGGAAACATATCCGGTGCGAGCCGCGCATTCACGAGCACGGCGGAATCGAACTTCCTGGCGCTTGCCTGCTGGGCTCCCTTGTCGAGAATCGTTGACAGCGAGCGCAGCATGGGCACGAACGTCTCGATCGCCATGGTGTATACCGAAATCTTCAAGGTGACTCCTCCTCTTGCCAGGCAGAACGCGAGCGGCTTGTCATTATCCCTTCGGCAGGCCCAGCGTGCGTTCGCCGATGATGTTGCGCTGGATCTCGCTGGTGCCGCCGGCGATTGTGTATTGGCGCGAGCTGAGCACGCGGTTCTGCCATCGCGGCGCGTCGGGCACTGCGGCGGTCGCTTCGCCGAGCAGCGCGTAGCCGCCGAGCAGCTCGGTTGCGAACTGCGCGATCCGCACGCCCAGCTCCGATCCGAACAGCTTGAGCACCGAGCCCTCGGGTCCGGGCGGAATGCCCTTGAGTCTGCGCGTCAGAGATCGAAGGCGGGTGTACTTCGCGGCCTCGCATTCGATCGCGAACTGCGCCAGCCGCTGGCGCACCCATCGATTTTCCCACGCCGGCCGGCCGTCGATCCGGACGCGGCGCGCGAGCTCGACCAGCCGGCGCACCTGCGAGCCGTGACCGCCGCCACCCGCGCCCCCGCGCTCGAACATCAGGGTGGTCATCGCGACTTTCCATCCCTCGTTCAGCGGGCCAACCAGATTCTGCTTGGCGATGCGCGCGTCCTCGAAAAACACCTCGTTGAAATGCGCATGACCGTTCATCAGCACCAGCGGCCGCACGGTGACACCCTCAGTCTTCATGTCGAGCAGCAGGTAGCTGATGCCCCGATGCTTGGGCGCGTCGGGATCGGTCCGCGCCAGCAGGAACATCCAGTCGGCGAATTGCGCACCGGAGGTCCACACCTTCTGGCCGTTGAGCACAAAGTAATCGCCGCCGTCGGTCGCGCGAGTTTGCAACGAGGCGAGATCGGAGCCGGCGCCCGGCTCGGAGTAGCCCTGGCACCAGATGTCTTCGCCGCTCAAGATGCGGCGCAGGAAGCGGCGCTTCTGCTCGGGCGTTCCCCATTGCATCAGGGTCGGTCCGCAGAGCCCGATTCCGGAGTAGCCGGGCAGGACCGGAGCCCGCGCGCGGCCGTACTCCTCGTCGAAGATCACCTGCTCGATCAGACTCGCGGCGCGCCCGCCGTATTCGCGCGGCCACGAGAGCCCGACCCATCCGCCCGCATGCATCGTGGACTGCCATCGGCGGCGCTTCTCGAAGACTTCGCGATTGGGGGCGACGCGCTCGTCCATCGAGTCGTCGACGCAGAGCTCTTTCGGGAGGTTCGCGTCGAGCCAGGTGCGAACCTCGCGGCGGAAGGTTTCCTGTTCGGGGCTGTATTCAAAGTCCATCGCGCTAAACCCGGTCTCTTAAATACGACCTGGGGGAACCCGGCGTCAAAGCCGCGCGATCTTCAGTACAAGATCGCCGATGTAGCCATCCCGGTTCGCGTGCCTGTCATCGCGAGCGAGTCTGGGAGTCGAAGGAGCTCGGCCTGCGCCCTCACCCGCGCGCGGCGCGCGGCCTCTCCCGGAGGGAGAGGCGAAGATCGGCGGCACGGTCGCGATCATTCGGGCAAAGCGAGCGTATAACCGAGGTGAGTCCAGCGCCAACCCAGCCGCTGATAGAAGCGATGGGCGTCGCGGCGCCGGCGGTTCGAGGTCAGCGCAACCTTGTAGCAATTGTGACGGCGCGCGATTGTTACGGCCTCAGCCATGAGCTGCTCGCCAATCTTGGCGCCGCGGCAGTTAGCATCGACGACCACGTTCTCCACGATCGCCGCCGGCCTGAGGCCGCGCGCCAGATGCCGGAAGATCAGCACATGATTCGTTCCTACGATGCGGCCGTCCTTGACCGCGACCAGCAGAGTTTGATCGCGCTCGCGCTCTACCGCGCGGATCGCGCGGCGCATCTTTGCGGTTCCGGGGCTTGCGTAATCTTTTCCGTGGAGTTGCGCGTAGAGGCCGTCCAGCTCGCGCTCGTCGCCGGGTCGTGCGCGGCGAATTCGGATCGAGTTCGGTTTCGCGGCCGCAGATAACTTGCGCATCGTGAGTTCGTAGCGCGCCAGACCCGGCTCAACTCCAGTGCCGGAGCTCGGCGCCCCGGTAGCGCATCCGGGGACGAATCAGCCGGTTGTCGGCATACTGCTCCAGGCTGTGCGCGATCCATCCGGTGGTGCGGCCGACCGCGAAGATCGCCGCCGACAGGCCCTGCGGGAAGCCGAGCATCCTGGCGCACACGGTTAGGTAGAAATCGAGATTCGGGCGCAGCCGGTTGCGCTTCCACACGGCCTGTTCGACCTTGAGCGCAGTCTCGAGCAGGCGGCGCCCCTTCCGCCGGGCGATCGCGGCGGCATTGCTCTTGAGCAACGCCGCGCGCGGGTCGCCTTCGGGGTAGATCGCGTGGCCGAAACCGGGCGGCAGTTGCTCTTCGCGCGCGAATCCGTTGAGCCGATCGTCGAGCCGATCATCGATTTTGGCGCCGGCGCTGAGCGCATCGAACAGCCGCTCGATCCGATCGCATGCTCCGCCATGGATCGGACCCGACATCGAGCAGAGCGCGGCGAGCACCGAGGCGTACAGGTCAGCGCCGGTGCTGGCGACCACCCGCGCGGCGAAGGTCGAGGCATTGATTTGGGGGGCCAGCACGTCGTTGACACAGCCGGCA
>Ga0209517_10007266_pt1 | contig 13336 bp, 10 predicted proteins | sample PeaSoiMetSII2010_FD_187695 | JGI IMG/M metagenome (GOLD analysis project Ga0209517, IMG submission 187695) | Peat soil microbial communities from Weissenstadt, Germany - SII-2010 (SPAdes) (version 2) | ecosystem: Environmental > Terrestrial > Soil > Wetlands > Peat | place: Germany...
CTGGCGGAAATCGAAGTCCACGATCTGCGGCAGTTCACGCACGACCGGCACCGCACCGTGGATGACCGCCCATTCGGCGGCGGCGAAGGCATGGTGCTGAAGCCGGAACCGATCTTTGATTGCTTAGAACCGCTACACCTTGCTCCTCGCGAACAACGGTTGGCTGGCGCAGTTAGGGAGAGCGTCATCCTGCTTTCGGCGCAAGGCGAGCGCTTCACGCAGCAAGTGGCGGCGGAGCTGGCTGCGCTCGACCGCATGGTGCTGATCTGCGGCCGCTACGAAGGCGTAGACGAACGCGTAGCCGAGTTTCTTGCGGATCGTGAGCTGTCGATCGGCGACTATGTGCTCAGTGGCGGGGAACTCGCTGCAGCCGTGGTGATCGAAGCGGTCACGCGCCTGCTGCCCGGAGCCGTCGGCAACGAGGCCTCCACGCGGCAGGAATCGTTCACCGCGCATGCGGAAGCAGGCGAGGTTACGGAAAACGAAGGGCCGGATTCGACGTGTGGTTCCGGCGGATTGCTGGATTATCCGCATTACACGCGGCCGGCTGAGTTTCGCGGGATGCCGGTGCCGGAGGTTCTGATCAACGGCAACCACCGGGAAATCCGCCGCTGGCGCCGCGAGCAGGCTCTGGAAAAGACGCTGCGTAACCGCCCGGACTTGCTGAAAGGTGCGCCGCTCAGCGATGAAGACGAGAAGATTCTGGCCCGCATCAAGGCTGGCCAAGAGTAGCCGCCGGTGGCGGAATTGCGATTGAGACGGTGATGGGTCTTAGGTGTTAGGTCTTAGGTTATCGCCTAAGACCTAAGACCCAAGACCAGAATTGGAAGACGAAGGATAAACGACCATGTCCAACCTGATTATCGAAAAACTGCTGGCCAAGACCCGGCGCACCGACATCCCAGACTTCCGTCCCGGCGACACCGTACGCGTCCATGTGAAGATTAAAGAGGGCGACAAAGAACGTCTGCAGGCCTTCGAAGGCGTGGTGATCAAGCGCGACAACGGCCCTCAGGCCAGCTTCACCGTGCGCAAGATCAGCTTCGGGCAGGGCGTGGAACGCATCTTCCCCATTCACTCCAAGGTGATTGACAAGGTTGACCTGGTGCGCTCCTCGAAAGTCCGCCGCGCCAAGCTCTACTACCTGCGCAACCTGAGGGGTAAAGCCGCCCGCCTGCGCGACGTGGAAAAAGCATAGAAGGAACTTGTGTGGGGCCGGGTCGGAGCCTGCCCTGAGCGGAGCCGAAGGGACCCGGCCATGCCGAGCGAAAGCTCGGCTCGCTCTGTGATGAGCGGACTGCAGTTGAAGTCGGCGACCTGTTCACCCGCCGCTATCCCGCCACCGCGACCAGCGGTTCCCGCACCACTCCCACTTGGGCGGATTCCTCTACTTTTCTCGTCCTGAGCCTGCTCAACACATACGTGAGCAAGGGCCGGTCGCCGCGCCGGATTTCCTGGAACTCCACACCCATGCCGAGGTTGTCCACCAGATTCTTCACCTGCGCTTTGAGGGCCAGGCTGACGTCAAAGACGGTTAGCATCAGCCGGAAATCTGTTCCCGGGTTGAACAACTCCATGGCCGAGATGCGCGCGCCAAGTTCGGAAATCTGTCGCACCTCGCCTTCCAAGCGCTGGACGCCGTCAATCACCTCCGCCTGGCCTTCGACGTAGAATCGCGGCCGCCGCCGCCGGTTGCCGTCCTGCAGGCCGAGTCCACGACCTGCTTTGAGCTGCGGGTCATCCAAAATAACGGGCTCATATTGCTCTTCCATCTGCCGCAACTCGTCATCCCAGGGCGTCCTGCCCTCGACACACTGCACCGTGAATTGCCCGCGCAAAACAGAGGCTGGATCTGCGGTCCAAACCACCTGGCAGATCGCCTTGTTGCGCCCACGTTCCACCATCACCAGATCACCAAGGTTCACCGGGCGCGCGCTGACGAGCCGCGCGCCGTGCGGATGAATGTCGTACGTGCAAGCCATCTCCACCGGTCCGCGCCCCTCCTGGGCGGCCAGGCTCCAGCGCACGGGCAGCGCCGCGTGCACCAGCTTTATTGTACGCAGACCGTCCTCTGGCGGCTTGTGGTGGCTATGCTGCAAGACTGCCTCGTTTGCCGGACAAGCGTTGCTGTTGCCAAGCTAACAGCGCATGTCCGACCGGACAATGTACCCGAGTAACTGAGAACTGGTTACTAAGCGGTATTACCCCAGTGGGGGCGGAGTGTGCTGATGAGCGGAAACAGAAGTGTGTAGAAACGGTTTCACAAATGGTCTTGTGCGCGGCGAGTGCCAAGCCCTCAGGGGTTAAAGCCCTGCGTTTATGCGGCCTTTGGCGGCCCGGCTGAAGCCGGGCCCTACCCAAAACCTGTTTGTGAAGACAGTTCTAGAGCATTCGCCTCGAACTTCGAGGGACGACCCCGGCCCTGGATATGAAAAGGGGAATATGCTTTTGCACAGGTTCGAAAGCAAACCCTCTTGCGCGATTCGTGGCTCTCGACGAAGATGTTTGCGACTCCCGTGTCATCTGTGGCTCAATCGCCTGTGCGGACGCTCTCTGCTTCGGCGGCCAAGCTGCGCCTGCTGAAGAAGCTGCGCTGCACGCTGCGCTATGAGAAGAAGGCCTGGCAGGCGGGAGCGCGGCTGGTTGCTGGCGTGGACGAAGTCGGCCGCGGGTCGCTGTTTGGCCCGGTCGTAGCGGCGGCCGTGATTCTTGATCCCGCCTACCGCGTGCGCGGGCTGCGGGATTCGAAGCTCCTTCTGCCGGAACGGCGGGAAGTGCTGGCCGAGCGCATCCGCAAACACGCCATCGCCTGGGCCATCGCCGCGGTGGACGCGGCTCGTATTGACGAGATCAATATCTACCAGGCGTCGCGGGTAGCCATGCGCGAGGCGGTGATGCAGCTTGTGCCCGTTGCCGATCACCTCCTGGTGGATGCCTTGCGCCTGGACTGCGAACAGCCGCAGGACGCCATCATTCATGGCGACGCACTCTCGGCCTCGATCGCGGCGGCGTCCATCCTGGCCAAGGTGGAGCGCGACCGCATGATGTGTGAATGGGACGCGGAGTTTCCTGCCTACGGCCTGGCCTCGCACAAGGGATACAGCACGCCTCAGCATCTGGCAGCGCTGCGTGAACACGGTGCAACGCCGCTGCACCGGCGATCGTTCGCTCCGGTGTGGCAAAACCCGGCGCCACAGGAGGTCTTCGCCTTCATGGAAGACGATGAAGGGCCCGAAGTGGCTGCGAATGAAGATCTTGCAGGGGAGCGAGAAAGATTTCCACAGTGTTCCTGAAGGAACATTTCAATGTATAATGTTGTACATACATTTTTGTGTTATTCATCTAAATGCAATGAGAAGAAGGGGTTATGAAGAGCCGGAAAAAGGATCGCAGGTCTAACGCACGCTCCAAGAGACCCAAGCCGCTATCAGTCCGCGCTCGGAGCGCCAGCCGCAGACGGAAGGCTGGGAAGCGCGGTTTCTTTAACTTTTCCGCGCCGGTGGCGGAGTCGAAGTTGCACACCATGAGGATCGCCGATTTTTACCGGCCGCTGAAGAAGCCGGTCACGCTGCGTCTCGACGCCGACGTGATCGCCTGGTTCAAAAAGGACGGCCGCCGCTACCAGACCCGCATCAACGCCGCTCTGCGCAAGGTGATGGAGCGGGAGATGAGAGTAGCGGGAGGGTGAGGGGGACTTCGGACTGGTGTGAGGTGGTGATGCTGGCCCTCGGTTTATCGGCCCGGCTGTGCTATCGCTGCGTTGGAGGCTGCGCCTGTTCCCTGGTTGTTTTTCTCGTCGCATGCGGCGGATCACCATCGCAGAAATCAACGCCGCCGCCACCACCGCAATCAGTGTGCGCCACGCCGGCAGCGGGTAACCCGGCAGGCGGTGGCGGGATCTATTCCCAGATGCAGATTGATCCGGCAGTCTACGGCACTCGCGATCCGTCGGGCCTGACCGTCTTCGGGTTCAGTCAGGAAAGCCAGAACTTGCCGGCTGATCCGCAAGTTCTCGAGATGTTGGCCAACATCGTTCCCCGTGCGTGGCAGCGCTGGGATAGGGGAGGCACACAATCCTCCGACTACAATTGGAGTTATCCCGCGCAGGCCCAGGCGGCCGGAATCACGTTCATCGGCGGGAGCACCGCGACCGTCCTTTTTCAGGACGAGTTCCCAGTGTCGTCCCAATTCAACGCCGTAGTCTCGTGCAACGCGCAAGGACAACCCGTGGTCCACGCTCCGCTCAATTTCTACCGCGGAAGCATGGCTTCGCCCACCTATCGGCAATACATGATCGGTATCGGCGAACTGCAGATCGACGGCGGCGTCGACGGACTCTTTTTTGATGAACCTGACGAGAGCTATGAAGGCGCGACTTATGGCAACGGCAATGAGGGTTTCGACGACGCCGATGTCGCCGACTTCGGAGGGTTCCTGTGCGCGAAGCATCCGAACCTGAGCGCGTCGGACTGGCAAACGCAATTCGGCGTCACGGCCGCGGACAAACTAAACTGCTCTCTGTCCGCCGATCAGTGGGGACGCACTTTCGACTATCGCGGCTATCTGGCCAGGAATGGCTGGCAGACGGATCCTTTGAATTCGGCGAATCCGCTGGCGGCGGAGTGGGGAAGTACGTTTGGCGGCCATCCCGAGCCCGAGAACGGGACGTTTACCGGGACCTATACCAGCCTGGTCTACTGGCAGAACATCGTCCTCACGTTGCGCAACTATGCGCGGCAGAAATATGGCCGCGAGATTTACATCACCGCGAACGGAGTCTTTCCTTTTGTCGATTTTCAGATGAACGGGCTCTGGGATGGCAATCCCGACGGCCCCGGCGGCGCTTCCGCCGAATATTGCCCGCTCACTCCAGACGGTCATCTCGATGGCACGCAGTCGCTGCTGCAAGCCTTCTTGAGCATCAAGCAGCGTTCGGCGCGCATCGATGGCCGCGTCGTTCCCGTCGCCGCGTTCATTGATTGGCCGACTGGAGTCATGACCCGGTATCTCTCGCTTCCGTCGTCAGAGCAGCAGGACTATTGGCGGATGTACGTGCCGGAAGCGCTGGCTGCCACGGTGTATTTGAACATGCATCTGCTCGACACCATCGGCGATCCGACCGCTCAGCAGTTGGGCTTGATGCCGCTCTTCGAGCAGACTGCGTCGTTTTATGAAGCACCGGCGCATGCGGCGCTCTATCACAACACCCAGGATCTGAGCGGCGCGGTTACGGTATCTGCTTCGAACATCGCCACGAATCTCACCCAATTGAGCGATGGCCGCACCGTCGCCCATTTGATCAACCATAACTACTCGCAGGGATTTCAAGAACAGGACGCGGTGGTGGTCGCCTTTCCACTGGCTAAAGCTCCAGTGTCGGTGACGCTTGTCTCGCCCGATTATGCGGAAGACACGCCGGCGCCGTTCACGTACGTTGGCGGGCAGGTACAGGTCACGATTCCGAAGCTAATTTCTTACGTGGCGGTGGTGGCGGAGTGAAGGGACCGCGGGCCGCGCGTCGCAGATCAAGGCAAAATCCCCACGTCTCGCAAGTACGCGAGACGTGGGGCACCCGCAAAATCAAAATCCCCACCCTAGCGCAAGAAACGCGCTAGGATGGGGCACCCTCGAGGTTAGTTGGTAAGGTGGGAGCGGAGTTCGTCCAATAGTTTCGTGTTGTTTTCCAGGGCGCGCTGGAGAATTTCGGCTTGCTGCTTTGCGGTGGGCCAATCTTGGGCTTCGACGGCTTCGGTCAATCCCGGCAGTTCCAGGTGGGCATAGGTGAAGCGGGCGCCGTAGAGGATGTGTTTGAACCAGGGGCGTCCGGGGATGCCGTCGGGATTCAGCCAGTTGCGCTCGACTTGCATCATGCCGTGATTCAGAGTGAGCGCGACTTTGGGGTCGATGGGGCCGGTGAGCGTGTGGGTCAGCGATTCGTTCAGGCGCTTGCCGGCGGCTTCGAAGGTATCGATGGCTTTCAGTACTCCAGCCAGATCGAGAGAAGACACAAGGTCCTTCGACTCCGTGGCGGCTTCGCTTCGCGAACCCGCCACTCCGCTCAGGATGACAGTTTTATTTTTTGCCGCTAGCTCATCCACAAACTGGCGAATGTTCGCGGCGTAGCTGGCGAAATCGAAGGGCAGCAGGTCGGCGTTGGCGAGGCGGAGCGCGGTGACTCCCCACAACTGCGACATGAGCGTGTGGTAGCGGTAGCCGGGATCGCCGAAGTGGTTCATCCAGTAGAAATCGTCGTAGGCGGAGTGGTAAACGCCGTAGTCTCCATCGAACTGCAGGCCGATGACGGGCATGCCGACGAAATTGAGAAAGACGGTGTGGTCGGATCCGCTGCCGATGCGGGTGTCGGCGAGAGTCTCGTTGGCGACGCCGGAATCGTTCATCTGACCGGATTGCTTGCCTTCTTCCTTCTCACGCGCAACGGTCGCTTTCCACGCTTCGTAGAGGCTTTTGCCGGAGGGGTCCTGCAACGAACGGCTGGTTTCGACCAGCATGGGGGCGAGCGAGGCGACGGCTTGACCGTGGAAGTTTGGGCCGGAGGTGGCCTCGTCAACATTGATGTAGGCGACGGCTTTGGCGCGGAGCTCGCTGGCGAACTGCTCTCCCCATTCGGTGGAACCGGTGAGGCCGACTTCCTCGCCGTCCCAACTGCAGACGATGATGGTGCGGCGCGGGCGCATGCCTTGTTTGGTGAGCTGGCCGAGGGCGCGGGTGAGTTCCATCATTGACGCAGTGCCGCTGGAGGGATCGACACCGCCGAAAACCCAGGCATCGCGATGATTGCCGAGCACGATCCATTCGTCGGGCAACTTGGCGCCACGGATGCGGCCTTCGACGACGTAGTAGGGCTGGGTGCCGTTTTCCATCTCAATCTTGAGGTGGACTTTCACGCGCTCGCCGCCGAGGTGATACGGAATCGGCAGTCCGCCTTGCCAAGAATCCGGAGCGAGCGGGCCGTCCATGTTTTCGAGCAGCGGCTTGGCATCGTGCCAGGAAAGGGGAAGCGCCATAATCTTCGGCGCCGACATCGCTTGGTCGATGGGAATACGCTTCGCACCCGGTACCGAGGCCCATCCCGGGGTGAGCGGATCGCCTGGGACCATGAAATCGTAGGTGATGGCGCCGCGCTGGATCTTATATTCCGGGCCCCAGGGGCCGTCGGGATCGACTTTGCCTTTCTTGTAGCCGTCTTCGGCGGGATCGCTGTAGATGAGAATTGCGGCCGCGCCTTCGCGCTGCGCGGTGAGGGCTTTGAATCCGCGATAGCTGTAGGGATTGGAGTAACGCACGAGCACGATCTTGCCTTTAACGGTGATGCCGTTCTTTCGCAGGAGATCGTAGTCTTCGGGATTGCCGCTGTGAGCGTAGACCACCGGCGCGGTGATTTCGCCGGAAATAGACATGCCGAGCCAGGCACCGCTGATAGCGGGATTTTTCGAGTCGGGATCGGCGTCGAGCGGGGCTTCACGCAGCACTGCCTGGTAGTGCATGGGCGCGATCATTTCAAGCGAGGCGCTTTTGGGATTGGTGCCGTAGACGTCGTAGCGGCGGATGATGATGTCTTCCAGGCCCTGCTTCTTCCACTCGTCGCGAATGTATTCCGCGAGTTCGTTGTTGCGCTTCGATCCGGCGATGTGCGGTTCGGCGGTGAAGATGCGGTGCTGGCGGCGTTCTTGGTCGGGAGTGGGGATGGATTTGAATTTGGTTTCGACGGCGGTTTCGCGGGCGGCGGACGCGGGGGTGAAGCCGAGGATGGAGGTTTGGGCGGGAATGGTCGGCAGGTAAGACAGCAAAAACAGGACGATGGGAGCGCAGCGAGAGAGAGTCATGGGCGGCGGATGAGATTGTAACTCAAGGGTAAAGCCAAGAATCCCCACTTCTCGCGCAAAAGACAGCGCGAGAAATAGGGCACGCAGCCAGCGGCGCTTCGCGCCGCATGACCGGGTCAGAGGACCCGCTCCCACACAAACCTACTTCGCTTTCAGAATTTCGCTCAGCAAGTCGGGCTTCGAGTCATCCCGCACCAAGTGCGGATAACTTTCACCGCCGTGATAGTCGAGTTTGTAGGTCTTATAGTAGTCGGTGTTTTCGATCAGCAACTCGATGGGAGCGGTGCTGGTCTTAGAAGCCTTGATCGCATCCCGCAGAATCTCGGGAGAAAACCGGCGGCCATTGACGGCGACGACTTTCATTCCCGGCCCGATGCCGGCTTTGGCAGCGAGTTCGCCTTCGATCGTGTCGGTGATCTCGCCGTCGTCGCGCAACTCGATGCCGAGGGCGAACGCCGCGGGCACGTAATGGAACATTCCCGCCGAACTGCCCAGCATTTCGGAAGGAGTCTCGTCATAAACCAATTTCCATCCGCTGCCTTCGATGCCTCCAAGAGGAGCGGCGGGGCCATGATTGGTGAGGCGTTCGGTCCAGAAGCCGCGCCAGTCGTAGGGCGCGACCTGGTTCAACGCGCTGACCACATCGTCAAAGGTGTAGGTCTTGACCATGGGTCCGGTACTGGGGGCGCCGTGGAAGAGTTGGCAGAAATCGTCCAGCGTTTTCTTGCCTTTGGTTTGCTGACGGATGATCACGTCGGCCCAGAGCCAGTTCAGCGTGTCTTCATTATAGAAATCGGTGCCGCGGCGCCAGGAGTGCCAGGCCTCGGGAGAGAAGTAAAGTTGGGGCGCGGCGTCGGCCGTGTCCTGCAAATTGCGCCACTGGCGGCCGGGTGTGTGATCGAGTGCGGCGGCGGTGACAGCGAGGTCATCTCGATCTTGAGCGGCGGTGAGCAGGCCACTGCGGGCGGTGAGCACGAATCCCAGATAGTTAGTCAGTCCCTCGTAGACCCAGAGCAGATCGTCCTGCATGGGCTGCTGGTAGTCAGGGGTGGTGAGATCGGCGGGACGGCGGAACTTTCCGTTCCAGGAATGCACATACTCGTGGGGAAGCAGGCCGGCCGACATCTTGCGCGCGGTTTCGTCCACGAGCGCGCTCTCATTCACGCGGCTGTCGTCGGATTCGTGATGCTCAAGGCCGAAATGGGCGACGTGATCGCTTAGGGTGTAGAGGAAATGATAGTCGCGATAGTGATGCGCGCCGAAAAGTCTTTGCGCCTGCTCGACCAGACTCCTGTAGCGATCCCAGACATCCTGGGGAGCATCGAGGGCCGCAGCGCTGTCGGCGGCGATGTCCATTTCGGTGGGTGGATCCGGGGCCAGCGGAACAACTTTCAGAAATTCCCCGGTGATGACCGGCGAGTCCACGAGCGTGGTCAGAGAAACGGTGGCGAAGCGGATTTCGTTTCCACTTTGGCTGGCCACGGGAAGAGGCGTGCCGAACTTCCAGCCGTCCGGAAGCTTCAGGGTTGCAGTGTAGTTCAGATCGTCGGACTTCCAGCCTTTAGGATAGAGAAGGACCTGGTTCCAACTGATCACGGCGAGCTTGTCGGTGGCGGACGATCCGGAGGAGAAGCCGCCTTCGAAGGTCGCAGGAGAAAGGAAGTCGAGTTCGGCGGAGATTTCGGTTGCGCCGGCGGGGACCTGAACGTGGAAGGTGAAGCCGTCGAGCGTGTCGCGGCGCCATTTGAGAGTCTGGCCGGCGGCGGTGAACTTCAGGCCGGCGAGGTCATTGATGGGACCGTCGGGGGCGTGCTCGCCGGGGAGCCACTTGGGATAGTAAAGCGTCAGGTCGCCCGCGCTGGCGGGAATCTTCAGCGACGCGTGGAAGATCTTGCGCGGCGCAGTTGTGGCGTCGACGAAAAGTGTGATGGCCGGTGGATTGGCGCACCAACTGGAAACGGCTGAGACTGTTAAGCAGACAACTCCCAAGACCTTCGAGAGTTTCATCTTTCAGGCTCCACGTTTGTGATGACTTGAAATCCCACTTCGTGCGGCAGAAGTAAGACTATAGCAGCCGGCACAGGCGAGCGTACAGAGAGGCTGCGCTGATATGATGCGGCAGATGTCCCGGCGCGGGAAATTCATCACGTTGGAAGGGCTCGACGGAACGGGCAAGAGCACGCAGATGCGCAGGCTCGCGGCGGCGCTGCGTGCGGCTGGGCATAAAGTCGTGGAGACGCGCGAGCCTGGCGGCACGGCGATGGGGGAGAGAATCCGGAGAGTACTTCTGGACTCAGGTACGGCCGGGCTTTCTCCCCTGGCGGAAATGGCGCTGATGTTCGCCTCGCGGGCGCAGCATGTTGTCGAGGTGATCGAGCCGGCGCTGGCCGCGGGCAGCATCGTGCTCTGCGACCGGTTTACGGATTCGACCGAGGCTTACCAAGGCAGCGGGCGGAAGTTGGGCAGCGAACCGGTGCGCGAGTTGCATCGCGTGCTGTGCGGGAACCTGCAGCCGGACTTAACCCTGTTACTCGATTCAAATCTGGCGGCCAGCCTAGGCCGGGCGCGGCGCCGGAACCGGCGTGCGTCGAAGAGCGCGACCCGAACCAACGACGAAAACCGCTTCGAGCAGGAGACGCGGGCGTTCTTTGCCCGCGTGCGCGAGGGATATCTGACGATCGCGAAGCGGGAGCCGGGACGCGTGGTCATGGTGGACGCGCAGGGCGCGCCGGCACAGACGCATCAGAGGATCGTGGAAGTGGTGCGGAGGAAGCTGAAGCTGTAAATTCAGCACTTGGCAATTAGCATTTAGCACTTGGCCGTTTCGCGTTCTTGCCGCTGACGGCTAAATGCCAAATGTCAAGTGCTAACGGCTATGTTTTCCGATTTTCACGGCAATGCTGAAACCGTCCATCGCCTGCGCGACATGCTGGCGCGGGAAAGGCTGCCGCACGCCGTCGTGCTATCGGGCGCACAGGGAGCCGGGAAGTACACGCTGGCGCTGATGCTGGCGCAGGCGTTGAACTGCCTGAATCCGACCAAGACCGGGAGCCTGCCTGACTTCTGCGGCGAGTGCGCGAACTGCACCCGCATCGCGCAGGCCGCCGATCTCGAAGCCCGCTTTGCCGAAGCGGTCGAGGCGCGCGACAATCTGCGCGAGACCGACAAAAAAGAAACGCGCATCTTCGTGCAGACGCATCCCGACGTGCTCATTGTTCCGCCCGACCCGCCGCAAATGATGATCAAGGTGGATCAGGTGCGCCGCGTCATCGAAACGATTTATTACCGGCCGGGAGATGGCAGGGAACGGGTCTACATCTTCACCGATTCGGCGTTCATGAAGGAAGCCGCGAACTCGCTGCTCAAGGTGCTGGAAGAGCCACCCGAGTTCGCGACCATCTTCCTGCTCACGGAAAACCCGGGCGAACTGTTGCCCACGATCCGCTCGCGGACGATGGTGTTTACCCTGGGCGCGCTGTCGGCGGAAGAGATCGAGCGCTATCTGGCCGAGCACAGGCCGGAATGGAAGCCGGCGCAGCGGGCGCTGGTGGCCCGCTTGTCGGAAGGCGCGGTGGGACGGGCCCGCAGTTTTGACCTGGCGGCCTACACTGCGGCTCGCGACCATGCCCTCGCGATTCTCAACTCCGCGCTGCGGGGCGGAGAACACAGCGAACTGTTCAAGATCACCGAGTCGTACCGGGCCGGGGCGGAAGGACGCGATAAGACCGAGCAGTTGATCCGGACGCTGTACTCTCTGTTGCGCGATCTGATGTTCATCAGCTCCGGGGCGCCGGACGCGATCCGCAATACCGACATTTCTTCCGAGCTGAAGCGGTTGGCGGAATCCGCCGACTTCGACTGGATTACGGCAGCTTCTGACCGGCTGGCGGAGGTGGAACGGGGGATGCGGAGGAACCTGCTGCGGTCGCTCTCGCTGGATGCCTTTGCGGCCGCGCTGGAGAGAGGCTAGGTACCGTCCTAATTTGCCTTTCTTCACCACAGAGTCACAGAGACACAGAGAAACCCAACTGCTTGGCAAACCCTTCCCCTTCTGGTTTTCACATGTTTTGAAGATTTTCTCCGTGACTCTGTGACTCTGTGGTGAAAGAACTGAATTAGGACAATACCAGGGCTAAGGAGATTAGGAGATTCAGGGAGCCAGCGCCTGCTGGCAGGCATGCGGGCTGAGACTCGCGCCGTCGCCAGGCGAAGCCCCAAAACTAAAGTGCAGCCCCGCGGAGTGGGCTGCACTTTTTGTTCTTGAGAAGTGCGAAGTTAGGGAGATGTTGCACTCCCGCTTAACCGATTACGACGGCCCGCACGAAGTGCCACTGCTGGGGGCGGCCGAAGCTACGCCGATGAAAATAGGCTGCGATGTGAAGTTATGGTATTTCGCTGTGACCGAATAGTACCCGGTAAGGTACCAGGCCGGCTGGGCGGGAGTATTCAGATTGATCCAGGTGCAATACGCGGGCTGTACAGCCGTCATCATGCCGGTCGCGTTGATGGTGACCGTCTGCGGAGGGCTGGGCAGCGGGATTCCAGGCACGGAGTCATCGGTGCCAAACGGAGTGACTGTGTAAGTGGACCAATTGGTCTCGTCAATCTGCTTGCCGCTGGTGTAGTTGGCCATCACCTGCAGTTGCAGTGTCCCACCGATGCCCACGAGATTGTCGAACCCGCCGGTGCCGTTGACGGCCGTAATGGAAACCGAAGCGACCTTATCCGAGGTGCCGCAGCTGCTCGACAAGAGCGCGAGGGCAGCGAGAACTGTGACCAGAATTCGTGTACGTTTCACTGGAAGAATCCTCCGCGAGATTTCACTTTGCATGTTGGCAGTTCCCAATTTTGGAGGCAAGGAACGAATGTTCACGTCCGATGGTCACCAGGCGGCATGAAGCGGGCCTGGCGGAATGGGCGCGGAGCCGCATGAATACTGGGTGAAATGCGGGTGGAGAGAAGCAGATTCAAGCTCGGGTCGGGAAAATCTTGCAGAAAGTTACTTTCGGAATGAGGGGAAGGGAGGAGCGGATTCGGCGGTCGGTGCAGCGAGGACAGCATCGGCTCCGCCAGGTCCGTTTGCAGGGAGGGGAACTGGTTCCGGAAGGCGGTCTTTATGGTGGTGCGCTTCAGCCGTCCCTAACGGGACGGAGGACGGCAGTGGTCGCAGGAACCCGGCGTTGAAACGCCGGGCTACTGTCAGGGCGTCCTGCGGACGCCGGCGCCCTGCCTGCGTTCTTCGCGACACAGGCGCCTCACGGGACGCACGGCCAAACATCTTGCAGCGTACCTCGGGGGCTAAGTGTTTGCTGAAAAACTCGCTTTTGGGTGGCGCAGCGCTTTAAGCGCTGCGATAAAGCCCTTTCTTTTCTGTGAGGGCTTTAGCCCCTGAGGCGGCTGAGCCGAGTTTTGCAGCAAACTGTTCAGCCGCCGAAGTACCTCTGGGGCTAAAGCCCATTCCTTCCGCCAGCTTTATCGCAGGCCTAGAAGGC
>Ga0209517_10007268_pt1 | contig 13333 bp, 17 predicted proteins | sample PeaSoiMetSII2010_FD_187695 | JGI IMG/M metagenome (GOLD analysis project Ga0209517, IMG submission 187695) | Peat soil microbial communities from Weissenstadt, Germany - SII-2010 (SPAdes) (version 2) | ecosystem: Environmental > Terrestrial > Soil > Wetlands > Peat | place: Germany...
CCCGGCCTTCGCCGGGGTGACGGTCCTACGAGGTTTTTACTGTGAAGTGGGAATTTCAATTCTTTTTCAGCACCCTGCTAAAATCTTCAATCTAAAATCTAAAATCCAGGGCTTTCTGCATTTCTTCGGGAACCGGGGCTTCGAAGGTGACAAGTTCTCCGGAAACGGGATGTTTCAGGGTCATGCGCCAGGCATGAAGGCATAGACGCTTGTCCGGTTTTGCGCCGTATGCGCGGTCGCCCAATACGGGATGTCCCGCCAGGGCAGCATGAATTCTTATCTGATGGGTTCTGCCTGTCAGAGGCAGGGCCAGGACGAGTGCTCGTTGCTCTTCCCGGTGCAACACCCGGAAAATGGTTTGAGCTTCTTTCCCCTGGCCTTTCTTTACTGCCGTGTATTTGCCCCCCGCTTTCCCAATATCAGAATCAGAGGTCCACGAGTCATCTTTGGGCGCGCCTTCGACCCAAGCGAGATATTCCTTCTTTACCCGTCTATCCCGGAAGGACCTGCCCAGGGGATCGTTTGCTTTCTTGTCGAGCGCAAAGAGCAAAACACCACTCGTTTCCCGGTCGAGCCTGTTGTGAATGGCCGCGTAAGGCTCGGAGGTCTGCTCGCCTGCCAGATGGCGCAGCAAAGCAGCGTAGACATTGTTGTAGGCATCATAAGGGACCTGCTGGCTTGGAACTCCCTCTTCCTTGTTGTATGCGAGAAGAAAGCGGTCGCGAAAAATTATTCGGGCAGGATCGATTTCGAAGAACTTCCGGATTCCATATTCAGGAAAGTTAACGGAAATTTCCTCTTCCCCGCTGAGATCTATCGAAGCATTGCGCTCCACCCGGCCGCGGACATAAACCGCTCCAAAGTCGATCAGGCCTGCCGCTTCCGCCCTGGTGATCCTGAGATAGCCGCAAACGGCTTCTTCCAGTCTTATCCCCTTGTCTTCCGGACGAGTCCGCCACCTGAAGGAATCCATTAAAAACCTTTAGACAGGAGGATTAACAGGATTAGAGCAATAGCAACTTTTCGATCCATATCGAAGGATTCAATCCTCATCGCCGCCCGGACCCGGATCGCCAATGCCGCCTCCTCCCTCTGCGTTGTCCTTTTCAGCCATGGCCTCATCCATCATGGCGTCGACGTCGAAGTCCTCGCCCACATCGTCTCCCATTTCCCGGCTCATGGACTTCATCCATTTCGCCATGCCCTTCGGATCGTTTTCATCAAGGCCTGAGAAACGCGACGGATCGGACAGGCGCTCCATTCTAGTCTCTTCGGACATGCGGACCCTGACTCGCGACGGAATTCGCTCAACCTCCAGGCTTCCGCAGTGATTGCATTCAACCGAGACCTCCTCGGAAGCCCGAAAGGTTATGATCTCGGATTTGCGATTGCATTTCCTGCATCTGTATTCGTAGATCGGCATTGAAATAGATCTCCCTAGATTATCACATATTTTTTGATAGCGTGGACCACTTCATCCGGATCGTCAAGAAGAGTAATCAAATCGAGGTCCTCCGGCGAAACGTATTTGCCTCGAAGAAGGGTGTCGCGAATCCAATCGAGGAGGCCCGTCCAGTATTGAGTTCCAACCAGGATCACCGGGAAGGGTTTTATGCGCTTGGTTTGAATGAGAGTTAGCGCCTCGAATATCTCATCCATTGTGCCAAAGCCTCCCGGCATCCCGATGTAGGCCTGTGCGTATTTGACAAACATTACTTTGCGGACGAAAAAGTACTGAAAATTGAGTCTGATCGTGGAATAAGGGTTCGGGCTCTGTTCCAGAGGAAGTTCAATATTGAGCCCAACCGATTTAGCCCCTCCTTCTTTTGCGCCCTTGTTGCCCGCCTCCATAACCCCGGGCCCTCCGCCAGTGATAACATGGTATCCGTGCGAAGCGAGTTTTTTGGCGATCTGGTACGTTTTTTCATAGGTTTCGTCACCGGGCAGTACTCGAGCCGATCCGAAAATAGTGACAGCCGGGTAAAGATCGTTCAGAGTTTCGAACCCATCGACTAACTCCGCAAGAATTTTGAAAAGACGCCAGGAGTTGTTGACAGTCATTGTGTCTATCAGGTACTGCTTGTCAGACATGTTGTTTCCCCGCTCCAAAAGTTGGAGTGTTCAAAAAGTGTAAGTTTTATTTGAAATAACCTGTTTTACCGGGTGCCAGGGATTATATTAGCGACTCGTAAATTGAACAAGAAAAGAGTTGAAGCGCATCAATAGTGCCGTTTAAGAGCCGACAAATAGGGTTGAACGCACAGTGCTTATGAGCTATTTTATCCTGGACTGAATTGCATTTTTAAAAAAGTTTTCAGCCGTTTGCTTTCCAATCGGGAAACAGGCCGTTGTATTGAGGAGGGTATCTATGGAGATGAAAGAATTTGCCAGGGCAGCCATTAAGAAGGTTGGACAAAAAGTTCGCGATGGCAGCCTGGATAAAGGCGAAGAAGGCTACGACGATCTGGAGGAAATGCTTCTCGATTGGATCTGGATCGAGCTGAAGGAGGAGTCTCCGGACAAGGACGCCGTCGTAAACATGGACCTTGACGATCTTTATGAACTAATTGAAAGTTCGGCCGATACCTATGAAGATTACCATATACTGCTGGAGTCCTTAAAGGCAGAGTAGCAGAGTTGAGGAGCAGGCCTTCCGCCAAAGAGCGCTCTTTCCGGGGCGCTTTTTTTATGCCACGAGCAGGAATAGCGGTTTATGAGAATTCTAAAATTACAGCCCGGGCGTGAGCGACGCATTATCAAAGGGCATCGCTGGGTATTTAGCAACGAGATAGCCGATCCGATCCGTGATTTTGAGCCCGGCAGCCTGGTCGAGGTCCTCACGGCAAAGGGTGTCTCGCTTGGAGCCGGCTATATCAACCCGGCATCCCTGATAGCCGTGCGCCTCGTTTGTCCCCCGGGCAAAAAACCCGATGAGGACTTTTTGCGGCAGACACTGCTGGAGGCTGCAAGGTTTCGCCAATTTGTTTACCCCGGCGCGGAAAGCTTTCGTCTCGTGTTTGGCGAATCGGACAGCCTTCCCGGCCTTGTGGCCGACAGGTACGGAGACGTTCTGGTCTACCAGGCAGGAACTCTTGGGGTGGCGCTGATGGAAGGGTTGATCAGGGAGTTGCTGGTCGATCTATTCAGGCCCGCCGCGCTGGTGTTCCGAAACGACTCACCATCTCGTGCGCTCGAAGGCCTGGGGATGGAAAAGGGAGTGGCTTACGGAAGTGTGGCCGGCGAAGTCCCGATCAGCATTGACGGCATCAAGTACCTGGTTGATGTGCTCGGGGGGCAGAAAACCGGCATGTATCTCGATCAGCGGGACAACAGAAGCGCCGCAAAGAAATGGATGAAAGGCAAAAGGGTCCTCGATCTTTTCTGCTACAACGGAGCATGGAGCCTTTCGGCGATTGCGGGAGGGGCAGCCGAAGCGATCGGGGTCGATCAGTCTGCTGATGCCGTCGAACTGGCGCGACGCAACGCGGAGGTCAATGGATTGGACGGCCGTGCATCATTTGTTGCCGCAGATGTTTTCGATTACCTGAAACGAACCCCCTGGGCATCTTTCGACGTAATAGTCCTGGACCCGCCCGCATTCGCCAAGACCAAACCGGCCCTGGCAGAAGCCACCAAGGGTTACATCGACCTTAACCGCCGGGCTCTTCTTGCCCTGAGACCAGGCGGAATCCTTATCACCTGTTCGTGTTCCTACCATATGAGCGAAGAACTTTTCCGCGAGGTCCTGATCAGCGCCGGGCAGGCAAGTGGAAGAAGGCTCCGCCTGCTCGAGGTTCGCGGCCAGGCGTTCGATCACCCGTCCCTTTTAGCCATGCCCGAGACTAAGTATTTGAAATGTTTCGTATTGGAGGCGGCGTAAAAAGCATCACCACAGAGGCACAGGGCACAGCGCGGCAGAGCCGCAACCAAAAAACTAATGACTTAGACAGGATTAACAGGATTCACAGGATTAAAAACGAAGAAATCTTGACAAAATTTCAAGCAACTCGATGTTGGTTTCACAGAGGGCATAGAGAAAACCAAAAATTCAACAAGTTCAGCAAGGCATCAGGTCTTAGAAAGAGCCAAGAATTAAGCTTTTTCATCACCTTGCTAAATTCTCTTACCCTTAGCTTTTTGTTAATCCTATCTAATAAGGCCTTTCTCCGTGTTCTCTGTGCCTGGTGGTGAACTGTTGCTTTTGTTCCGTTTCCCAAAGATCGCTGTCCCGATTCGCACGAGCGTCGCGCCTTCTTCTATTGCGACCTCGAAATCGCCGCTCATCCCCATTGAAAGCTCGGTCAGCCTTTCCGCCCTCGGGGATTTTTCCCTTAGCATGTCCAGTAATGTGCGCATCTTCCTGAAATAGGGCCTTGCCCGCTCCGGCTGGTCAAAAAAGGGCGGCAGGGCCATCAACCCTCGCACGTCCATCCAATCGAAACCGGACACAACCTCAAAGAAAGAATTCAGATCGTCCGGATGTACGCCGCTCTTGGACTCCTCACCCCCGATATTTACCTGGATCAGTACCGGGACCTTTCGTCCGGCGCTCTGTGCCCTGCGGTTGAGTTCGACTGCGAGGGTCTCGCGGTCCAGCGTCTCGATCCAGTCGCAGCACTCAATGGCGGTCCTGGCCTTATTTATCTGCAAGTGCCCTATGCAGTGCCAGGAAACAGGGAGTCCTGCCAGGGCCTCTATCTTTCTTTTCGCTTCCTGGATGTAATTTTCGCCCAGAATTTCTATACCGGCTTCGATGCCCTCGCGGATTGTCTCAACAGGGACAGTCTTGGTCACACCGACCAGTTTCACCCCCGCGGGGTCACGGCCGGAGCGCATACACGCGGCGCTGATTCGCTCCCGGATGGCAGCCAGATTAACGGCAACCTCGTTAGTTATCCCGGCAACTTTTCCCACTAGCCCCCTCCGACCAGCCTGATTATTTCGAATTCGTCTCCCGATTCGACGGGTTCACTTTCCATCATGCCCGGGAGTACAATTCTAAGATTACGCTCGACCGCAACTTTTTTCGGATCGATGTCAAGTGAGCGAAGGAGTTCGCCCAAAGTCGGCGGACCCAGGTATTGGCTGCTTTTACCGTTGATATTTATCTTCATTGCTCGAGGCCGATGCTGTTGACTGGAGATTCCTGGTGTTGCGGCGGGCCTACCGCCTTTTCTGGCCGCCGCCGAAGGCAGCGGCCAACCTGGCTGGCGGTCCCACCGCCCAAAAAGGCCTCATCCCAATCTTTCCAGACGGGTTCATAACCCTTTTGCCGGATGGCCTCGGCCACTGCTTCCGGGTTTCTGCAATCGGCTATTTCAAACTGAGCTTCGGCCTCTTCTCCCTGCGGGTGAGCGTAGCCGCCGGGGTCTGTTTTCGATCCGGCGCTCATCGATGTTATTCCAAGCGGGATGAGGTGATCTCGAAAATCAGCGGACTCCCTTGTTGACAGGGTGAAGCCGGTATCGGGCAAAAATAACCGCAAGGCGGTGAGTAATTGCACAAAATTGCGATCCGACACAGGATGAGGCACTTGAAAAAACCCCGCTGCCGGCCGCAGCCTCGGAAATGAGATGGAAACTTGTGATTGCCAGTATTTCCGCATGAGGTATTTTGCATGGAGCCCCATGTAGAAGGCTTCCGCTCGCCAGTTGCCAAGTCCGAGCAACGCGCCTAATCCGAGTCGCCGAAAACCGGCTTCGCCGCCCCTGTCCGGCGTTTCGATCCGCCAGCGGAAGTCTCTTTTCTTTCCGCCAAGATGGAACCGCCTGTAGAGTTCCTCGTCATAGGTTTCCTGGAACACTGTCAGGCCGTCCACACCACAAGCTGCCAGGACACGGTATTGCTCTACGCTCATAGGGTAAATTTCAACGGCAATCGACGAAAAAAGATCCCTGAGCAAACCGGTTATCCTGGTGAAGTAATCCAGGGACACCACTTCCGGGGCCTCACCGCTGACCAGCAGCAGGTGTCTGAATCCGAGCCGGTAAATGAATTCACCCTCGTCTCTGACCTGCTCGGGTGTAAGCGCCAGGCGCTTGACCGGATTCTTCGAATTGAAACCGCAGTAGGCGCAGCTATTAATGCAAAAGTTCGAAACGTATAGAGGCGCAAAAAGGGAAACGGTTTTCCCGAACCGCTGCTGCGTTATCAGGTGCGACTGCCGTGCCATTTCTTCAAGGCGACTTCCGGCAGCAGGCGAAAGCAGGCTTATGAAGTGGTTAAGCTCGATTCCGCCCGAGCGAGCCGCCTGGAGCGCCGAATCGACATCCGCAGCGGTGCAGGCGTCGATTCCTCTTTCAACCTCCGTCCAGTTCGTCCGCTTTATTTCGTCAAAAAAACTCATCGCTTATCATTGCCTCAAAAACCCGGTGAGTGGACTCGATGCCTCGGCCTCTTTGCCCGATCGGCCCAGGCCGGCCAGAAAAGCCTCCCGGCCGGCCTCCACACCTTTTCTGAAAGCGGCAGCCATTGCTGCCGGGTCCCCGGCCACGGCAATCGCCGTATTTACCAGCACGGCATCGGCCCCCATCTCGAGCGCCTCCGCAGCGTGGGATGGGGCGCCAAGTCCGGCGTCCACAACCACCGGAACATTTGCCCCTTCTATTATAATCTCGATTGCATCCCTTGTGCGTATTCCCCGGTTCGAGCCGATTGGCGAACCAAGCGGCATTACCGCCGCCACGCCAATATCTTCAAGACGTTTTGCCAGGATAGGGTCGGCGTTGATGTAAGGCAGGACTGTGAATCCTTCCTTTATCAGCACCTCCGCCGCTTTGAGCGTCTCGACCGGATCGGGTAAAAGATAGCGGGGATCGGGTGTTACCTCAAGCTTGATCCAGGGTTCGCATCCCGCTGCGCGGGCCAGTCTGGCAAGCCTGACGGCCTCGCCTGCGTCCCTTGCCCCCGAGGTGTTGGGCAAGAGCAGATATTTGCTCGTGTCTATAGCGCTCAAAATGCTGTCACGGGGGTTGTCCAGTTCGACCCGGCGCAAGGCTACCGTGACGATTTCCGCTCCGGAGGCTTCGATAGCCCTTTTCATTACTTCCGGGGAGGAGAACTTCCCGGTTCCCAAAAGGAGCCGGGAACGGAAGGCCCGTCCCGCAATGATTAGTGGTTTGTCCATCTTGATTCGACTCTCCAAAAAAAAGACCGCACCCTCAATACTGGGGGAAACGGTCTGGTAGCCGGCAATAAAACGTTAACCAAGCCATTTCCCTACGCTGGCATTGCCCAGATCAGGTGCAAGGGTTTTCTCTCAGTCCGGCGCTAGCCGAACACCCCTAACGGCTGTCAATAAAAATCTTACCGCTGTTCCGCCATATTGTCAAATAAATTGGGAATTTGAATCATCAGTCATCAGTCATCAGTCATCAGTCGTCAGCCGCCAGTCTTTCGTCTTCCGTCCTCAGCGCCGCCTCATGCGCACTGTGCACAGCGGCGTCGGCAAGAAGGTCTTCATATTTTCTCGTGATGAAATTCGATACGAACTTGGGGTTTTTTAGATACGGGAGACCCAACCGGATAAAGTCATCCTTCATCTTCTCTAAAAGTTTGTCGACCTCGGCGGGGACAATGAAGTTACGTATTTTAACGGCCTGAAACTCAACCGGGCCGGGGCCTGCAAGAGAAACGAACCGGCGAAGGGCCTCTGATGGGGTGGGGTACTTATTGAAATGATCCTCCGCTGGTTCCACGGGCACCCGAATCAGCAACTCAACCCGGCAGCGCCCGACAACCGGCGGCGTGGACCGGTCGATGAAATAGACGCTTAGTCCGTTTTCGAGGTCCAGGTGGCCGATGGTGCGCTCACGGGGCTCAATGTGTTCAAACTCCTGATATTCCGGCATTGGCTACTCCTTTAAAAAGAAAAGTACAAAAATAAGAGGGAAAAGGGAAGTCATCTTTAAAAAAGTGGCGATTGGAAGAAGATGCGCAGTGTTGACTCGGGAACGCTAAAAAGCTATTTATCTGCGTCTGGAAATTAACGGGCAAGGGATTAGACAAAAACGAGGTCGCCGGGAGAAATGAACGTCAGCAATAAATACATCGAGGTGAGGTGGCACGGACGTGGTGGTCAGGGCGCGGTTACAGCGGCTGAGATTCTGGCTCAAGCGGCCTTCTACGACGGATACAGGGGAGTAACGGCTGCTCCGTTCTTCGGGGCCGAAAGAAGAGGCGCTCCTGTCATCGCTACAAACAGGTTTGGACGGGAGCCGGTGAGGACCTTTTCACTGGTTCAAAAGCCGGCGGTGGTAGTGGTGCTTGACGAGACAATTCTGAGTGTGGTGAACATAGCCGCAGGCATACAACCAGACGGTATAGTTCTCGTTAACAGCACGAAATCACCGGATCGGATCGTTTTACCGTCCTGCCTGCGGGTTGCCGTAACCGACGCTACGCGGTGGGCCGCAAAAGCGGGCCTCATTATATCCGGGACGGTACTTTCAAATACGTCCATCCTGGGCGGCTTCGCAAAGGCTACCGGCCTCATTGGCATGGAGAGCATTGAAAAGGCCCTGAGAAGTCACTTTAAGGGAGAGGCGGCCGAAAGAAATGTGCTGGGCGCGCGGCTGGCCTTCGAGGGAACCGTTGTCTCCGGCAATTGCTGCGCTGAAGAGGAAAGATTACATGCGATATAGCAAAGCTCACGATGACCCATTTACGATGGCCAGATCAAAACTTTGCGAGGCCGAAGCGGGAAAGACCGGCGACTGGAGATCGTCTCGCCCCGAAATAGACCGCTCTAAATGCATTCCATCCAAAACAGGCAAAGAATCCTGTTTTCTCTGCTGGATGTTTTGTCCGGAGGGCATCGTCTCCAAGTCCATCCCAGTGAAGATCAACTATGATTACTGCAAGGGATGCGGCATCTGCGCGGAAGAGTGCCCTGCCAAAGCCATCCAAATGGTCGCGGAGCAAAGCGTGCACCACGGAGGCACAGAGGGCGCAGAGAAAAGGGAATGAGCATGCAGGGAAAACCTTAAGCCAACAAGGATCCGGCTTTTAGTTAATCCTGTAAATCCTGTTAATCCTGTCTAAAAAAGCTTTTCTGAAACGCAAAAACCGTCCGGTCAAAGTATTCATCCATATTTTCCAGGACCATGGCGAGTTTTGTGAAGCCGCCCGTTTCAAAACCCTTGCTCAATTCATCCCGGGACAGAGCGCCGCTCATGCACCACGCCCATGCGTCCGGCTCCGAGGCAAAATAGCCGGGTAGAATTCGATTTCTGCAAAGATCGGCGCCCGCCACGACCCCTCCCGGTTTGAGCACGCGGTAAAGCTCTGCGATAAGTTGGCCTTTTTCAGGAAAAAGATTGAAGACCCCATTTAGAATCACCCACTCGAAACTATCCGGCCTAAACGGAAGACAGTCCCCATCGGCGCATAAATAATCAAATCCGGGCCCCGGGGAAAACCGTTTTGCCAGATCTCTCAGCTTTATAAGGGCCGAGATCGCCGCGTCCAGGTTCACTATCGTAAGTTCGCCTCCGGTGCGCAACCTCAGGACAATTGAATCGACCCCCGACCCGCAGCCAAGGTTAAGGACCCTGTCGCCCGGTTTTGTATGCAGATAGGGGAGAACGTTTCCGCAGGGCAGGAATTCTTCCCATATCTCATCAGGAAGGCGGTCAATGAGGCCGTCAGGGTAACCGAACTCAACAGCCAGAGATTTTCCATTGATAACTCCGCTTACTTTGGAGCCCTTTTTCCCCTGGTGCAGCTGCTCGTAATAATTTCGGATATATTTCTTCATTGTGTCTTATTTTTTTCCGGTAGCTACTGCGAGTCGCCTATATTTGACATTTTGGCGAAGTTGGTCCATTTTGACCGGGTTATAATAACAATAATACGCTCAGTGTATCAAATGGAGGAATAAATGAAGATAGAGCAGATTCCGGTCGGTTCCATGCAAGTCTTCTGCTACCTTGTCTACGATGAGGATACTAAAGAAGGCATTCTGATCGATCCTGCCGGAAATGAAGATGATCTGATAAAGCATCTCGGGGCCAACGGCATAAAACTCCGATATATCGTAAACACTCACGGCCATGCCGACCATACGTGCGGGAATGAACGGATGCGCAAAGCGACCGGGGCAAGCGTGGTCATGCATGAAAGCGACGATCTTTTTTTTCAAAGGCCGGAGAACACGATGTTTGCCCGCTCCTTTGGTTTCCAGCCTTCCGGACCGGCCGATGTGCGCGTGCATGATGGAGATGAGCTTTCGTTCGGCAGCCTGAAGATGAAATTCTTTCACACTCCGGGGCACACCCCCGGGGCCTGCTGCATATTAGTAGAAGGAAACCTGTTCACAGGAGACACTCTTTTTGTGGGAGCGGTCGGGCGCACCGACCTCCCGGGAGGGTCCTTCAAGCAGCTTATCGAATCGATTCAAGGTCTTGTGAAAAAGCTCCCGCCGGATACCGTGGTATGGCCCGGACACGACTACGGAGACCTGCCCAGATCGACCTTGAAGCGTGAATCCGAGACAAACCCGTATATCGTGGAGTACATGAATCAATGAGGCGGTGGGACCGCCTGCCAGGATAGCCACTCAAACCTACGGCGGCGGCAAAATCCCCCTATTCACCTCGATCCCTAAATTTAAGGGAGGTCTATCTTGAAAGGCAAGAATTTGAAAAAGGGCCGTGATATCCCGCCCCCGAAAGGTAAGCTGGGAATTCTCATATCTGGTATCGGAGGCGCGGTCAGCACGACATTTATCGCGGGAGTCGAACTCGTAAGGCGAGGTCTTGCCGAGCCGGTCGGTTCTCTCACCCAACTCGGAACCATCAGACTGGGGAAGCGCTTCGAGCACAGAAGTCCCAAGATAAAGGATTTTGTTCCCCTGGCGGATTTGAATGACCTGGTATTCGGCGGCTGGGACATATACGAAGCCAACTGCTTTGAGGCTGCTCTTTATGCGCGCGTGCTAAATCGTGAACACCTCGACCCTGTCCGGGATTTCCTGAGCGAAATCCGGCCTATGAAAGCGGTTTTCGACCGCCGGTTTGTAAAAAACCTGGATGGAACTTACATAAAAAGCGGTTCTGGGTTGCGTGGCAAAGTCAATGAACTCAAGGCGGATATCGCGGAATTCAAGGCGCGAAACAGCCTCGACAGATGCGTCATGATCTGGTGTGGCAGCACTGAGGTGCATCTCAAACCTCTGGAAATCCACCGCTCTGTGGAGTCCCTCCAGAAGGCAATCGATGAGAACGACCCGAGCATTCCCCCGAGCATGCTTTATGCCCTGGCGGCCCTGGAAAGCGGAGTGCCCTTCATCAACGGCGCACCCAACCTCACGTTGGATGTTCCTGCTATGGTGGATCTGGCCGATTCCATGGGAGTGCCTGTAACGGGGAAGGATTTCAAGACCGGCCAGACGCTGATGAAAACGATCCTTGCGCCAGGCCTTAAATCCCGCATGCTGGGTCTGGAGGGTTGGTATTCGACAAATATCCTGGGAAACCGCGACGGCCTGGTCCTCGACGACCCCGAATCGTTCAAAACAAAAGAGGAGAGCAAACTCTCCGTTCTCGAGTACTTATTGCAGCCGCACCTCTATCCGGTTTTGTACAAGAACTATTACCACAAGGTGACGATCAACTATTATCCGCCACGGGGGGACAATAAGGAAGGCTGGGACGCCATCGACATCTTCGGATGGCTCGGATATCCGATGCAGATAAAGGTCGACTTCCTTTGCCGGGACAGCATACTGGCGGCGCCTCTGGTTCTTGACCTCGTGCTCTTCATGGACCTGGCGCAAAGGGTCGGGATGAGCGGTATCCAGGAATGGCTCTCATTCTATTTCAAGAACCCGATGGTAAAGGAAAATCTCTACCCTGAACACGACCTTTCCATCCAGTCGATGAAGCTTAAAAACACCCTCCGTTATCTCATGGGCGAGGAGCAAATAACCCATTTCGGCCTGGACTACTATATGGAAGAATCCAGCTGATTAAGGAATTGGACACCATAGGGACAGAAAATCTTCATGACCGGCTCCGCGCTCTCAGCTCAAAATCCACCGCAGACGCAGAGACGCAGAGACGCAGAGAAAAGAAATTAAACAAACAGTAAGGACAAAAATAAAAGAAACTAGGCCCCCGCACTTTGGCTCTGTGCAGCGGAATTTTAGAGCACTGGCCGATCGACAACTCCTAAAATCCGGTGGTTTGCACGAGAGGCGAGCCCTCACTCTGTTCGGGTTCCGCGTTAAACGTTCGAACCCACGTTAGAAGCATATAGTTCGGCGTCCGATCTTTTGTGAGGACGCACGGTCGATCTTGAGAGGTGGCAGAGGTCGGAGAGTTTGTCTCCAACCTGTCTTTATTCTTGCGTTTCCGATGGCGACAAACCGGCTTTTGAGTCCATTGATTTAGACACGCTCGCAATCCAGGAATAGGGGTTTAGTCAATCTCGTTTCCCCATTTTTGCCATCAGGATAGCTTGACAGGAGCACTGTTTTGTTATAACGTATGGTGTAACAAAGGAGTGCTGTTATGCGTGCTACCGTAACTCAAATTGGCAATTCAACCGGCGTTATCCTGCCGAAAGAAGCAGTCGCCCGCCTCAAGGTGAAGAAAGGCGACAGCGTGTTTTTAACGGAAACACCTGATGGTTATGCCATCACACCTTACGATCCTGAATTTGAGGCGCAAATGAAAGCGGCGCGGCGTGGCATGGCTAAGTACCGCAACGCCCTGCATGAGCTTGCAAATAAATGAAGTGGCGCTGGCTCATCGAGGGGGTTGTTATTGCCATGCACGGCGAACAAATTGCCGCCCATGGCGGAAGCCATGGCATCCGTGATGCTGGTCTGCTGTTATCAGCCCTTGCGCGTCCCCAAACCCAAGCGGTTTATGGTGAACCCTCCGTTTTTGATCTGGCTTCCGCCTATGCTTTCGGCATCATTCGGAACCATCCTTTTGTGGACGGCAACAAGCGCACGGGTTTTCTTGCCGCCTACGTTTTCCTTGATCTCAACGGATGGGAATTGACGGCCTCAGAAGCCGGAGCCGTGGCCGCCGTGCTGGCTTTGGCAGCAAACGAAATGGATGAAGCCGGTTTTGCGGGCTGGCTTAAAGCCAAGTCCGTCATTCGGGTAGCTCAAGAATAACAAACCTACCGGCACCGGCGTTTCCGCACAGGATGCTAGTCATGTCCAGCTTTGGCAAAGTGCCTTAAGGCTCTCAAGTCTTGCTACGTACTGACGGTCTAAAAGCTTGACCGGCTGGGCCGGTCGTTGCATAACCTTATCGCCCTGCTGGATGATCTGAAGGCGCAAGGCGTGGCCTTCCGGTCGGTGACTGAGGCTATCGAC
>Ga0209517_10007272_pt1 | contig 13329 bp, 15 predicted proteins | sample PeaSoiMetSII2010_FD_187695 | JGI IMG/M metagenome (GOLD analysis project Ga0209517, IMG submission 187695) | Peat soil microbial communities from Weissenstadt, Germany - SII-2010 (SPAdes) (version 2) | ecosystem: Environmental > Terrestrial > Soil > Wetlands > Peat | place: Germany...
AGGTTTCAATCCACGCCCGCGCGCGGCGGGCGACGGCCAACAACCTGCTGGGATTGGCAACTTTTCGATGTTTCAATCCACGCCCGCGCGCGGCGGGCGACGCCAGCGAGGGTGTTGAAACCAACCGGAATATTGTTTCAATCCACGCCCGCGCGCGGCGGGCGACCGCATGTTCCTAACTCCGGTGCGGCGCAGGTCGTGTTTCAATCCACGCCCGCGCGCGGCGGGCGACGTGATGGCATCGTGGCATGGCTTGCAGATCCCCTGTTTCAATCCACGCCCGCGCGCGGCGGGCGACGGCAGGGGCGTGCCGCTTCGGCCATCGTGCGCGAGTTTCAATCCACGCCCGCGCGCGGCGGGCGACCTCCAGCTCCGGAGTCAGTTCGCCGACATTGTCGTTTCAATCCACGCCCGCGCGCGGCGGGCGACTCCGGCGCGGTGCGGGTCTACCCGGACGGAAGGGTTTCAATCCACGCCCGCGCGCGGCGGGCGACACCGTAACGGACGGCACGATCGTACGGGCGCTCGTTTCAATCCACGCCCGCGCGCGGCGGGCGACGAGGCGCACCGGTTCGCTGATTTTGGTGACCAGGTTTCAATCCACGCCCGCGCGCGGCGGGCGACAGGAAGTCCACTTGGTGATACGCGGCCGCGTAGGAAGTTTCAATCCACGCCCGCGCGCGGCGGGCGACGGTCGAGACGGTCAATGACCTCTACGACGCGAGGTTTCAATCCACGCCCGCGCGCGGCGGGCGACCTTGGCTTATCGGCGGTGAATGTCACATCTACGTGTTTCAATCCACGCCCGCGCGCGGCGGGCGACGCCTCGCCGGCGCTGATGCTCAAAAGTGGCATTCGTTTCAATCCACGCCCGCGCGCGGCGGGCGACCCGCGATGCTCAACGCCAGAATCCATGGCCAGCGCGTGTTTCAATCCACGCCCGCGCGCGGCGGGCGACCATCCTCGCATCCTTCAACTTCAACGTTGAAGGGTTTCAATCCACGCCCGCGCGCGGCGGGCGACCTCCAGTCGGGCTTTACATGCTGGCAGTCGATGGCGAGTTTCAATCCACGCCCGCGCGCGGCGGGCGACGTACAGAGTAGGCAGCCTGCTCGGCTAATTTAGTTTCAATCCACGCCCGCGCGCGGCGGGCGACGGCGGAGCAGCAACTTCTCCGCGCACAGTAACTTATCATCCGCTTTGCGCGGATCGAAGGCAAGTGACCGCCGGTGGCTTTATCCAATGGTCGTACGCCCTGCCAAGTTTCACAATCTAAATGACTAATCGACGGCGCGAACCTCCCGGCGATTTGCCGTTCGCTTGTGGTCCGCGCTAGAGGATGAGGGGACCCTGAGGATCATAGCTGGGGCGAACGCCGACGTGCTCCACGTGGCCGCGCCAGTTGGAGCCTAGAAAGTAAAAGCGTAGGCTGTCTTCCGCTGGATCGATTTCGCGCTCAAGCCGGGTGCGCAGCACCGTCCATTGTGCAGGATCGACGACGCATTCAAATACCGACCACTGCACGCGCTGTCCGGAGTTCTGGCAGAGACGCGCTACGCGGCGCAGTCTCCGCTTTCCGCCGGTGGATTCCGTATGTACATCGTAGGTCACAAGCACCATCATGCGCTATCTCCAGAAATAAGGGGGATACGCGTCCAGATCGCCCCGGATGTGGCGCGCCAATAGCAGCGCTTGCACATACGGCAGCAGCCCAAAAGCAACGGACTCGTTCAGGTACGGATGCTGAATTTCCTCTTGCTTGCGTTTTTGCCAAGCGATGAGGACTTCCTTCCGCGTCGCGTCATTCATTTGGATGGCGCCGGACTCCGATTTCTGAAATCCTTCGGCAGCAACTTGTCGGCGGTTGACGAGGGAAAGAGCGAGGCGGTCAGCCAACACGGGGCGCAACTCTTCCATAAGATCGAGCGCGAGGCTGGGCCGCCCAGGGCGATCCACGTGCAGATAACCCACACAAGGATCGAGTCCAACCGACTCCAAGGCGGCCGCAACATCATGCGCCAGCAATGTGTAGAGGAAGGAGAGCAGCGCGTTCATGTTGTCCAGCGGCGGGCGGCGACTGCGCTCGCGAAAGAAGAAACGATCTTTCGAGACAAGAATCAGCGGATCGAAGGCGGAGAAATAGATTCTCGCAGCATCACCCTCCAGCCCGCGGATGGTAGGTAAGTCGTTAGCACGCTCAGTGACGGGCAAAAGGCGCAACAACTCGCCTGCCGCCGAGGCCAGCGTCTCAGCCATTCCCGGAACGACATGCTCGCGCGCGCCACGCTGGAGCGCCGTCCGGCAATTGGCCACCTTGGCGAGCACAATCGCCCGCGCAATGTGGGCCGGGGACTCGTCACTATCGGCCATACGGTACTGTTGGCGTCGAAGCAGCACGTTGCCGCGAACGGCTCCGGTGACACGGGCAAGGTATCGCCCGTGCTCGGAAAGAAACGAGACTGCGACGTCGCGCTCCGCGCAGAGACCCAACAGTGGAGGCGAACAAGAGACCACGCCAAAGCAGACAATGCCCGACAACGTGTGGATTGGCACGCGCAAACGGGTTTCCTCTTCCACGCGCACCAGGACGCACTCGCCGTCGCGTGCAAGGTAGCTCTTTTGCGTGGTCACGAACAACGTATTCAGAAGGGCACGCACGTCATCTCTCCTTGAGCAGGGCGGCAATGGTTCGCTGTAGATACACTGAGGCCCGCACGCTGGCAGTTTGTTTCGGCAGGCACACATCTTTCAGTGAACATTTCTCACAGTGTGGGGCGAAGACGGCAGGAGGCGTTACACCGGCGTTCTGCAGTTCGTGCAAGCGCATGGCGAGCCGCTCAGTTTCCGTGCGCAGAGAGAAATCAAAGCGGACTTCCATACGCCGGCGCGGTTGCCCGTAGAAGATGGCGCCTTCCAGCACGGAAACCGCCAGCATTTCTTCGAGGCACAGTGCCTGAGCGCAAAGCTGCACCTCATCCCAGTGTCCGGGCTTGGGACGTCCGTGCTTGTACTCGATCGGATACGGGCGCGACGGCCCACCGCTCTGCGGATGGAATTCGACCACATCGGCCACACTCGCCAATCCCAGCCGCAAGGACCGCAGACGCAAACCCCGGCAGATGCGTATGCCGTCGCGTATCTCGTCCGGGCCTTCGTGCGCGCGCTCGTGCATTTGACGGCCTTCGGCAGTAAGCCGGCTCTCCGCCCATTGTTGCTCGAGATGAATCAGCGCCCACTGCCGCTCACAGAACGCCAAATGCTGAAGCGCGGAGAGCGGCAGCAGGTCATCTTCGGAATACATGGCCGGGTTACACGTAACGCCACGCCGTGACACCAGGAACGGCTTCTGTCCCGTCCTCGGGTGCGGAGACGTTGTAATCCGCAAACGCCCTTGGGGTCTTCGCCGAAGGGATCCTGATGGTCTCGAAGAGCTGATGGGCTGGTGCATTGCCCAGTTTGCTGGAGTGCTCGAATAGATACAGCCCCCGCACTTCCATCTCTCCGCGCGCGGCCGAACGGTCGAGGGTGAACAGATTTTGCAAAGCCTCGATCAATAGGCCGAGATCGCGCTTGGTGAATCCGGTGTCGGAGGCAAGAAACGGAGAGATGAAGCCGTGCATGCGATAGAGCGCGTAGGGGACGGCATACTTGCGTCCCATCTGGCCGCTGGCTGCCTTCTCATCACCGCTTTCGCTGACTACGGCGGTTTGACCGGAATCCGTGGCATTGGTCAGCGCGACGCGTGTAATGGTGTGGCCAATGGCGAGAATCGGATCGATGGAACGGGCGAAACTGAACTGCACGGGGCCGCGGACTTGTCCGCAGTTCCATAGCTTGGTTTCGCCACGCCCACGGCGGCCCTTGCGGGCATCGTCGTCGGCCTCAGCTTCTGCCTTGCCGGTGGTCATCACCGCGCCGAAGGTGCGGACGTCAAAGTAGTTGTCGCACATCCACTTTCGGGCAGCCTCATTAGGCTTGTTGTTAGGCTCAATTGCGCCCTTGGAATCGGCATGCAAATAGGCGTCTTTTTGTTCATTGGCCAGGATACCGCGCTCTTTTACATAGATGTTGTCGGGCGGCTGATAACTGCGCGTCTGCGCAACGAAATTGCGGACCTTGCGCTTGATGCAGACGTCTGTGACAAGGCCGTGCCCTGTTTCCGGATCGACACGTGGTGCGTTATCGGCGTCGGGGTCGCCATTGGGATTCCCGTTCGCGATGTCAAAGAGCAGCACAAACTCGTAACGCTTATCGAGAGGAGTGATATCGTTCTTATCGAATGTGGGACGGCTCATTGAATAGCTCCTTTTTCGTTTTCCGGCGCATTGTCCACGGATGGCACATCATTGTCTTTGGTGGAATGGCTCCATTTCTCGTGATAGAAACCAAGTGCAAATTGCCCTTGCTCTTCAAGCGACAGCATCGCTGGAAAAGACACGCCAAGTTCGCTGACAATCTCTCCGATGTATCCCTGATAAAATCCTCCCGCTTTCGATTTCTTGACGTGATTCTGGGCTAGCTTCATCAGTTGAGGAAAGACAGTGCCTGGGCGGCTGCTGGCCGCACCATAAAAGCGGTCCACGATGGTAGAGTTGATTCTTCCCTGTGCGCTGTACTGCAATTTTTCAAGCACAGCAAACAACCGTCCCAGCCGGTAAGCAGGCGCGGTGCAATTCGGATCAAGCGGCATTTTGAAACCCTCCAATTTGTTGCGTGTAAAGTAAAGTTGCAGCAAGGCCGCGCGAGCAGGGGTTACTTTTTGCTCGGCGCGGTTGCGGTTTACGGCGGCACTCAGAATCAGGTCAGGGACGGGCCGCAGCAGCACCGCCGCCAGAAAAATCTCTTCGCCAAGCTTCGGCGGCAGCCGGTCGAGTTTTTCGAGCGGCGCGAGGGACTTCAGCAGTGCATACAACGGCAGCGGTTGGCTGCGATCCATGCCTTCCAGTTCGAGGGCTTGGAAATATTCTCGAATCGAACCTTCGGTCTCAGCAACCTTTCCTCTGTGGACGCTGCGCAACATGGCCCGCCCCTGCGCGCCGCTGAGAATCATGAGATAGAAATTGCCGTCGAGTTCGCCGGGAGGTTGTCCTTTTCGCGGTGACAGCAGAGCGGCTTTCAGGTCGGCAGGCTGGTTGAGGATCAGGCCGAGCTGACCGGCCAGGCTCCAGGGCGCATCCGTCCAAAAGACAGCCGTTGTGTCTGGGGAAAGCCGGACGGCTTGCTGCCCGAGCATTGGCCCATTGGGATTCTTGTGGTTTGGGTAACGTTCGTTTAGACAGCGGCGCAGTCCTTCGACATAGGCCGTCATACATGGCCGGCAGATGGGCGCGTTTTCGTTACCTGATAGACCATACTTTTCAAACGCCGGCGCATTGAAGCTGACCAGCGGCACTCCAGACGTCACGCCGCCCGAGATCTTCAGTTTGTCGTGGTTCCCCGACGGTACGCAATTCTTCCCGCAAAGAATGCATTGGCGAAGCTCATCTTCGCTTGCTTCGTTCGGCTGAATTCTTGCCGCCCACCACTGCCGGATTTCTCGGTCGAGATGGATGAGTTCGGAATCGCAGGAAAAAGTAAAAAGGTCATTGCTTGCCCATTTCTCGGTATTAAGCGCAACGATGCATGCTTTGCGTTGTTCCTCGCTTTCAAGGAAAATCCGGACAGCTCGAAGAAGTGATGAAGCCGTCTCTTCTTCCGCTTCCTGAATCAGAGCGAGAAACGCTTGACGGCATTTCTCCGGCTTCTCAGCGTCCTTGGAAGCCGCTTTCCCCTCAGGGACAATGCCGAAGACATACTCTGACTTATCCACGAAAAAGTCAGCAGCGATGTTGACCGTCTTGCCGATTCGTCGTGGAATCGACATCATCTTCGGCTGCGGCCTTGGTTTGCGCCCTTTGCCGTCAGCTGCCGGATCGTTGAGTGTCGATTCCAGACTGAGGAAACGACCCACGTGGTCAATGTGGATGATCCATGCCACGCCTTTGCTTTCAAATGCCGGTTCGGAGACGAGTTCTTCGCGCAGTGCGAGTTCGCGTAACGAGGCTAGAATCATGCCGCACTCCATTCCGGCACGTGAAGAATGCCATGTTCGAGTTTGGCATCGAAAAACCGGGCCTCATTGCGCAGGCCGAAGTCGATGTCATGCAGCATCAGACCGAGTGAGCGAGTCTCGTCCCGCGCTGGGGGAGTAGCTTCATCTCCGGCAACAATGGCGGGAAATTCCCGGCAACCAAGATAGGGCTGGTAGTGCTGCTGGCCCTTCACCAAGCGGCGGGAGAACATTTCGCGGAACTTCGCGGGGTTGTCCTCGGCACCAGCGTGACGGGTCATGTGGAATCGCGCCTCTACCAGGTAGTCAACATCACGAAGCGCAAGAGTGTTTCTCTGTGCGCGATCCTCGTCGGCATAGAACTCGCGCAGCGCCGTGCCATTCCGCGCCGCCAAGGCGGCATCGCGGGTCGAAATGCGGCTGTTGACCTCGTTGCGACGGAACTCGATCCAGCGCACCTCACTGAGCAAGGCGATACTTAAAATCTCCCAGCGGACTGCGGGCTTCCAGAGGATTGCCTCCAGCACGCCTCGCGCGGCGGAAGGAGTCATGATTTCGTATGAGACACGCTCGGTGGAGAACTCCGGCCTAGTGAAGCAGGCCATCTCGCCGCGCACACGAATGCGGAACGTCGTATCTGACATTGGCTATCACCCTTGGGGAAGTGAGGAGATCACCAACCAAGGGGGAAAAGCGATATGCGGCTTGGTGAAATCCTCGATCACAGGCAGGCTAATCCCAGAGTCCCAACCGCGCAAGAGAATAGACAGAAGGGAATCTATCTGGCTAAGGTCTAAGAAGATGAACGAAGGGGGACGCAGAGCGCCGCAACCGGCGTGCTGCTGTTCGTTGCTCATCGTGCTCGGATACCGAGCACGTCTCTCTCATACAATCGACCGCTCAGGCTCGACGCCCTCTCTTCCTTGCCAGCCGAAACCAAACTCCGGACTGTAGACATACTCCGCTCCATCGCGCACCGCCCAAGCGCAATCTGCTCCAGGGTAGAGCGGCTCAATTAATCCGTGCCTTTGCAATTGTTCGATCTCACGATCATAGAGCTGTACAAAATAACGTTGCAGCTTGCGCAGATTCTCCCGCGTTGGCCCGCCGTAGCGGAGTGGCTTGAGCAATTGTTTCCAGTCGCCATAGGGCGCGAGGATGGTCTGCCCATTTTCGTCAATCATACGAAACTTGTCTTCCACGGAGGGAAAGTCCATCTCTTTTTCGAGCAGAGCGATCCCCGGTGAATCCGTCGTAACCTTGTTTGGATCGAGCACCTCCGAGAAATACTTCAAAAAGAGACCGGGCACGTTCAAATTCAATTCGAATGCGGGTGTGTGCAGATATTTCAACGCCACAGCAAGTGCCCTGCGCAAGCTGTTGGAGGGCGGCTGGGAAGGCGCGCGGAAGATGTGAAACTCTCCCGGTTGCTCTCCATCCAGTTCGCGATTACAGCGCCCGGCGGCCTGGGCCAAGGGCTCAAGCCCGGCGAGCGCGCGATAGACCACGGGAAAACTAATGTCCACTCCCGCTTCGATCAACTGCGTGGCTACAAGGCGGCAGGGACGTTTCGCTTGAAGATCGTACCGGACCCGGTCGAGCACCTCCTTGCGGTGCTGTGCGCACATGCGCGCCGATAAGTGCGTACTGCCTGGAACCATCCCCGCTAACTTTCCGGCCTCACTACGGCTATGCACAATGGCCATCACGCTCTCGTGCTGCTTCAGCTTCTCGGCGAGTCCGTCGAGTTCCAGCGGCTGATCGATGTTTCCTTCGATGATGATGCGAAAGCGCTTTTCCACCACACGAAATAGCGGGTCCACTTGAGCAATGATTGGCACCGGCACTGGTCGCATCGGGGGGCCAATTGGGACGGAGGCATCGGGCGTGGGCTGAGTCGCCGTGCAGTACACAACCGAAGTCCCGAAGTGTTCGCTGAGCAGGCCCAGAACGTTGCGAATCGGAGCCAAGAGGTCAACAGGAAAGGTTTGCACCTCGTCCAGCACGACCACGCTGTTCGCGATGTTATGGAGCTTGCGGCAACGCGTTTTGCGGGCAGCATAGAGGCTCTCAAGGAATTGAACGCTGGTGGTGACAATTACCGGGGCTTCCCAATTTTCGCAGGCCCGCTGATTGGCCCACGTGTCCTTGTCTAGCTCCACGCTGCTGTGGTGCTCGACGACATTTTCATCTCCCAGAACATCGCGAAAGACCTGCGCGGTCTGTTCAATGATACTGGTGTAGGGGATCACCACGATGACACGATCCAACGAGCACCGACAGGCATGATGGAGTGCGAAGGCAAGGCTGCTTAGCGTCTTGCCGCCGCCGGTAGGGACGGTCAAAGTGAATTGGCCCCGCTCACTGTCAGACGCTCGGAGACACTCCCCTAGCACCTGCGCCCGCATGCAATTTATTGGGCGGAGATGAAGGCCTGTCTTCTCCAACTCTTCGGCCTTCTGATGCAATGCGGAATCGAGACGGTCGCGAAGTTCGCACAACGGCGCGTGCTGGACCACGCGCTCTTGCCCGTTGGACCAGGCTTCCGTGTCCAGCATGTCCGCGTCGCAGAGCGCTGATAGCAACATGCGAATCCACAGCTGCGTCAGTCCATCAGCCGGCTCGTGCGAAGAATCAATCAAAGATGGTGGCTGCGAAATATCCAGCACAGATGAGGGGATGAGGTTTTTGCAGCGGTTGAGGAGGTCGTCCCCAGTTTGTCGCACCCTTTGCAGTAACGCACGGTCGCTGAGCCCACCGTGATGCGCAGCAATCGTCCAGGCCAAGGCGGCTTTTAGAAATGGATCTTGTACCCGGCTCACCGCAAGTGCTGAACCGACAATTGAGTGCTGAATTTTGCCGGGACGTTGTTCATTCGACGCCTCACCATCTGCGGAAGATAAAAGATAGCGCTGGAACTTTGGCTGATACTTGCCGACGTCATGCCACATGCCCGCCATATATGCCAGTTCGGGTGCTTGTGGAAGGTACTGCGCCGCTCTCTGTGCTGTGCGTCGGAGATGTTCTTCGAGAATGTCCCAGCGTTCTTGCGGAGCCCCAGGACGGCTATGTGCATAAAACATGTTGCCTCCGGAAGGTCAGGAACCCGGCCCTGCACTCTGCACGAGCATCTCTGTTCGAGATCCTGCTGCATGATGAACATAATCTCTCAGATCCTGTTGGGAAACGAGATGAATCAAGCAGATCAGAACTCGGTTCGTGGGCGGGAGCGCCCTGCGCGGCGGATGCCGACGTAACAGCCTAGGGGCGGGGTCGCTCCGGTTGTGGCCCGCAAAAAGTCCATTCGAGAGAAGATTGCCTAGATTTTGGTCCAGAGTGGCGCAAGCAAGGCCATCTCCGATAAGCGCGGTCTCCATCACGATTACTGGCTGGAACAGAAGTCCGAATGAGCCGGACGAGGTTTCTGCGGAGCACAGTTGTTTTGCTACCCGCAGTTCTTACCCGCAGTTGGTGTTTTCACCACGAACCATCAACAACTTCCAGCGCCACCCGGGCCACGAAGTCATTGCATTGATTGATTCGCTTAGCCCTGAAAAGGCTGCGCTCTCCCAATGCTTGAGTACTCAACCGCCTTAGCCGACTGGAGCGAACCAGCCGCCTGACTGTCGGTCAGTGAACGCTGCCACGTTCAGGGCGTTGTATCCTTAATTTATGTACTGGCTGTAGGCGGGTTCGGCACTCCAGCAATGAGAAGACGACTTCCAGAAAGTGAAAGCATGTCCCTTACTTGATCAACTTGCGCGCGCTCTCAAAACGCTCGGCGAATTTCACGATGGACATGTTCAGGACTTCACAAATGGCCACAAGATCCAAGAAGTCGAGGCGCCGCTCTCCCGTTTCATACTTGCTGACAAATGCTTGCTTTGCTCCAATGGCCTTTGCCATCTGATCTTGCGTCAGTCCCTGTTGCTTTCTGAGTTCACGCAGGAGGTCGAGAAGGATTTTTCGCTCGCGTTGTTTTCTGCTCGACCGTTGTGCCGACGACGCCATCGCGCGCCAGCATAGGGAGTTGGTAAGCGATACTCCAAAATGGATTATGTGCTTTCGTTTGAGCGGGTCACCTGCAGCCGTCCTCGAACCGCCTTGCAAATTCGATCAGAGGCAGCCTGACGGCGTCACAGATCCTTTTCAGCTCCAACATATCTATTCGTCTCTCACTTGGACGGACAGCTTCCAGAACATCCGCTGCTATGACCAGTTCAAAGTGCAGGCCGTGCTGAACTGGATTGATGGCAAGACGCACGACGGCAGCGCTACCGCGCCGGTGCCGAACCTGTTTGGCATGAACTTCCAGGCGGTGAGCGTGGGCCAGAAATTGGTGGAAAAATCGCTCAGCCTGACAGGCGGTTATGTGGACGCGCTGGGAACGCCGAGTGATTCCTTGTTCGCCGAAATCCAGTACGTGGATGGTGCGATTGGTCAAATGGTCACGGAGTTGACGAAGCAAGGGCTGTTGGACTCGACACTGATTATTGTGTCGGCCAAGCATGGACAGTCGCCGATTGATCCGAATCGCGTGCTACGCATTCCGGCAGATGCTCTTTCCGATGAACCGCCATCGCAGGTGCTTTCACCCGGCGGAGTCGGGCCTGGCCTGCCGGTGGCGCAAGCGGACGAGGACGATGTCTCGCTGATCTGGCTGACCGATCAAAGCCAGACGGAGAGCTCAGTGGCAACGCTGGCCGCGAATGAATCGCTGTTTGGGCAGGGAGAGATTTTCTCCGGTCCCTCGCTCACGCTGCAATTCAACGATCCGCTCACCGATTCCCGGACTCCGGACATCATCGTGGCTCCGAACGTTGGTGTGGTCTATACCGGCGGGACGAAGAAAGTTGCCGAGCATGGTGGCTTTGCCTACGACGACCGGAACGTTCTGCTGATTGTCTCGAACCCGAGTTACAAGGCGGCAACGTTTAACGATCAGGTCGAGACGCGTCAGATTGCTCCGACGATCGTGAAGGCCCTGGGGTTGGATCCGAACCTGCTTAGCGCGGTGAAGTCCGAGCATACGGAAACGTTGCCAGGGCTGCCGTTTACGCAGCAATAACCAGGGAGTGCGTGGAATGGATGCGGGAAGCAGTGATGCTTCCCGCATTTTTATTACTGGCTATTCGGCGTCTGGGTCGGTCGGAGTATGATTGCCAATCCAGACGTGTGAATCAGCTTTCGCCGGTCATCGCAATCCACTTTGTTTCGCAGCAGCCGCACAAAGCGTCCAGCGTATTGCTCCCCATTTCGCGCCCCGAAGACGCAATCAGTATCTCCCGCGGAACCACTTCCCCGGCGGCGCGCATGAGCCGTTCCAATAGGCCGTATTCGGTGCTCGTCAGGCTTATGCGCACCCCATCGAGGTAAACCTCCCGTGTGCGCAGCCCGTCATGTCGGAGGAAACGTCCTCGTATCCTGCGCGACGAAAATCGCTTTCAATTCGACTCCCTTGACTCCCGCAGACGACTGCCGGATTCCCTCCGCAGACCCGACCGCGTCGTAGCTGATGTATACGTCGGCATGATCACTCAAGAGCGAATCCCTCCCGCGAAGCGGTTTCCTATTCTATGCCACCATCATTACATTTTTGTTACCAGTTCTCCGGTTCGATCTTGCGTCACCAATCAGGCCGCTCGCTTGCGAGCGCTGAATGTCAAAATGGAACCAGCGATTTCGGGCCGGAAGTCCTTAAAGCCTGAACCGGTCAAATACCGCTCCATCTTAGAAAGATCGAATACTATGAAGGCCGTGATTCCTGCGACTCCACTCACGGACACGATGAAACTTCAGGACACCACCGCTGCCTGCGGCGAAAGTGAAGACGGAAAGAATTGCCGCTGGCTTCATGACGCGAGCCATCTCGCGCAGAGCAACCACGGTATCCGCAAAGAGATGAAGCGAGCCACAACAGAGGGCGGCGTCGAAAATGCCGTCTTCGAATGGAACTGCCTCCACCCTTGCACGGGCGAAATGCACATTGGGAGCGCCTTCCTTTGCAACGAAAGCTGCGCCTTGCCGAAGCATCCCCATAGATACGTCGATTCCGAACACCTCCTTCGACGGTGACGCGATCCGCCGGCCGTATTGCAATTCCCCGAAAATTAACAACCACGGAAAACGTTTCAAACCTCGTCCTGCTAGGCTCGCGAGGTAGCTTGAACGCTTGAACCTAACGAGGAGTGGCCGAAATATGAGCTTCTCGAAAACTGACCGGCGGAAAGTTCTTCTCATCGACCGAGATTTCATGAAGCAGCAGTTGCGAGCCATTGCTCTCCGGAACTGTAAAATCGAAGTCCACTCGGCCAGCAACATCACCGATGCCAGCCGGCTTTGGACGGTGCATTCCTATGATTTGGTCTTGTTAGCCGCACAAGAGAACTCAGAAGAAGCTGCCGCGCTTTGCAGCGAACTCAACAAAAGCAAGCCCAAACAGCGAATCGTCCTTCTCGTCAGAGCGCCGCAGTATGTTCGCGAAGTAGGCGCAAGCGAAGAGACGCCCAACCTGCGGACACATCCCTTGCGCCCAAGCTAGTGATGGGCACGACTCATACACAGCCCACACACTGGCACGTGATGATGGAACGCTTGTTCGCCGCGGGATAAGTGTCGTGAATCCCACGTTCTGGGCCAACAAAGCTGTGTGCGCCGGCCGCGTACCCTGCTGTTAGGCAGCACGGCGAAAAGAAGTACTCGCCGCAAGATCCTTTGTTATCATCTGCAAGATTGACAAGGGAATCCGCAGTCTTTTCGCACGCCCCGACTTTCGGGAAATTGCTTCAATTGCAAAACCGTTTTCGTCCGGAATCGGATTGGAGGTCAGATCGAACTCCTCTCCGTACATGCGTATCCGGTTACGGTGTGCGTAGCCCAGTGCCTTGAGTCTTTCGCAGAGTTCAGCATCTCTAGTATCTTGGATTGCCATAATGGTCCCCTATTATTTCGACACGACTCCAGCGCAGGTTAAATGGTGACGTTTGTTTTCAGTGAAGAAAGGCCGATAACTATCTATTTTACGACGACATCAAAGGCAGGACAAGGCCGTGTACTCGTCCAGTAGTTGAGTGACACTTTTCATTCCTTTCGTTGGGATGAGTTCTGGCGCAGGAATTGCTGCGGAGTTAGGTAGCCGAGCGCCTGATGAGGGCGGACGGTTGTAGATTTTTTCCCACTGCCGCAACTCGCGATTGAGTTTCTTCATTTCCAGCGAGCAGGGCGTGATCTGGTAGAACTCCTCGCTGTGGGTGCGGTGGGCGCGTTCGACGGCGCCGTTG
>Ga0209517_10007273_pt1 | contig 13328 bp, 13 predicted proteins | sample PeaSoiMetSII2010_FD_187695 | JGI IMG/M metagenome (GOLD analysis project Ga0209517, IMG submission 187695) | Peat soil microbial communities from Weissenstadt, Germany - SII-2010 (SPAdes) (version 2) | ecosystem: Environmental > Terrestrial > Soil > Wetlands > Peat | place: Germany...
GCATCGAAATGGTCTTCGTTTCAAAATCGTAGTACGCCGCGATCTGCTTGCCATTGGCTTTCACCAGGAACTCGCGCAGATCGAAGTCCTTGGGCAGCAGGCCGAATTTCTTCATGGTCAACTCGGACCGAGTGAAACGCTGTGCGAATCCTGCTTTGGCCTGCTGTTCGCGGGTGTATTTCTCCACATCGACGGAGCCGACCAGCCTCCGCTTTACACTGGCCTTCTGCGGGAATCCGGTATCTTCCGACGCGAAGGTGAGGATCTCGTCCACCGAACTGAATAGCTTCTTGGCGTCTGCATCCGACATTTGCACTTCATCGGTGTGATCTTTTCGCACCTTTCGTGCCAAGTCGCCCAGGCTTTGACCTTGACTCGCTGTGGAACTGGTATCCACTATCTGCTCTTGAGCAGGTGCGGCTGCCAAGGCCAGAAAAATCCAGAGAAGAACGAAGCAAGATTTGCCAAGAAAAACGCGCATAAGACCCCTCAGGAAGCTGAATTCCGTGCTCCTGAAATTGTCTCTGAGGCCGCTTATGGGACGGCGATGAAAAGCTAAAGCAGGCTTACGAAGGTAATGAAGGTCTTGGGGATAACTTCACCAGATCGTCTTTACGAAAGGGCTGCTGCGAATCCGCTCGTCTTTTGTGACCAGTGCCAGACCCGCAGCTCGTGCCGTGGCACCCACGATCCGGTCAATGGGATCCTTTGGATAACTGTCCGGGAACTGCGCTGCGATGGTGGCGATCTCCGGCGTAATCGATTGCACGGTGACGCCCGAGCGGACGATGAAATTCTCGACTGTTTTCTCGATCGTGTTATGGGTCCGAAGGACCCCGCGTGCCAGCAGGAAGGCCAACTCCCAAATGACGACATCGGCAATGGCGATCCCGTCGCTGTTTCGCGCCCTGCGGATCGCGGATGCCGCTGGCCGTGAAAGCCGGTCCTCATCGGCCACAACCCACACCACGACGTGGGTGTCCAGAAAGATCAACGGAACATATCCCAATCTTCCAGCGGAATCGCTGGCGACACGATGTCACCGACAATTTCGACCTCACCCTTCATGCAGCCAAAGATGTCCTTGGATGGAGTGTCGGTCGGCACCAGTTTGGCCACTGGGCGGCCGTTCTTCGTAATCACCACGGGTTCGCGCGTGGACTGCACATCGTCCATCACTTTGAGGCACCGGGCCTTGAATTGGCCCGCCGGCATGGTCTTCATGACTACCCCCGATGACTATGGTCATTATATCATGACCATATAGTTTGAACTAGGACTGACGCAGGAATCTGGCAAGGATGGCTAAGAGTCAACTGCCCGGCTGTCCCGGGCCAGGGCGAGCGTGGTCACATCGTTGTGGGTGGGTGGAGTGCACATGAACTGCTGAAGCTGGTCAAGAATGGCTAGACAAAACTCCTTGGCGTCAGCCGCAGTCGAACGCTGCATCCCGGCCTTCACCGCGTCCAATCCGTACTCTTCGCCGCCGCATTTCGCTTCCACAATGCCACGGGAAACCAGCATCATTACGGCTCCCGGCTCCAGCGCAACCGTGGACGCATCACAAGTGCTGTGCGAGAACAGTCCCAGCGGCAGCCCGGTGGCAGGCAGTTCCGCCACTCCGGTCGTGTCTCGCACCAGTCCTGGAGTATGGCCGGCATTGAAGTAACACACCGTTCCCAAGTTCTCGTCGTAACAGCCGGCAAAAGCCGGACAGGAGTGGACGCCGCCCGCGGTTTCCAGGATGGTCCGGTTGAGCTGAAGACAGACTTCGATCATCGCTTCGGCTTCATTAATGTCTTCCTTCGCAAAAAGCTCCGTACCCAGAGTGCGGAAGGCATGCTGCGCCGCTGAAATAATGTCGTGATTCTCTTCCTGGCGGCCAGCCACGTCGAGCAACCCAAACAATACTCGTTTGGGGCTGACACGCAGGAAGTCGTAGAAATCACCGCCCATCCGCTGGCCGTAATAGACCGCCGCCATGTTTGCCCCCCGCAGTTCGGGCACATCGGCGTGTACCGCGTCGCGGGTCGGCTGGGGTCGTGATTTCCCGAGTTTAAACAGAGGACTCATGCTCGTCGAGCGGAGAAGTTAGCACAGAACTGGCTGCGAACCAACCACTAAACGAGCCATTGACGTACCGCAGGACTTGTGACAAAATGCCCGCCACTTCGTTATGGGCCGTCGCACTCGAGCACGGGCTCTTCCGCCATTCTGGCTGACCGTAACTGCCACCGTGTTTATCCTGGTTTTCGTTCCCCGGGCAGGTGCGCAGGGCGCAGCTGGCACCCGTATTGCACCGGCTAATCAGGGCACGCAAGATATCACCCAAGCCTACCATGAGGGCGCATCCCTTCAGGTCACGGTTCTCACCGAGAACAAAACCAAGCTGGACCGCCAGGCCGTGGTGCGCATGCACTGCGATAATCCCCTTGGCACAACTTACCAGACCACAAAAGGCGGCTCCCAGACCACTTTTCTGGGATTGTCGATCGGCAGGTACAGCCTCGAAGTGAGCGCTGCCGGATACCTGAGCGGGAATAAAGAAGTCGATGTCGCCGGTGTCACAGACACCCTGCAAGTGACGGTGACGATCCAGAAAGACCCGGCAGCCATCAACCTGGACGCCACGGGTACCTCAGACGCGCTGATGTCCGCGAAGGCCTCCAAGGACACTGCGGCTGCCGTCGCTGCGCTGAAGTCTTCCAATCTTAAAGAGGCCCGTAAGCGGCTCGACTCCGCGTACAGACAGGTTCCCGAAAGTGGCCGAGTCAACTTTCTGATGGGCTATCTGTTCTTCGAGCAGAAGGATTACGACCAGGCCCAGACTTACCTGAATCACGCCATTACGCTCAGCCCCAGCGACGCTCAGACTCTGGCGTTGCTAGGCCGAGTGCAGCTCTTGCGTGGCCAGTACGAACCCGCGAAGGCCTTCCTGGAACGTGCGGTGGTAGCGAATCCCAACGACTGGATGTCGCATAACTTGCTGGGCAATGTCTATTTGAAGCTGAAGCAATACGAAAAAGCCCGCGAGCAAGCCCAACTCGCCATTGACCAAGGCAAAGGAGACGCCGGCGCAGCCCGGCTCGTGCTGGGCCAAGCTCAGGCCGACCTGGGCCATACGGCTGAAGGAATTCAGACCCTCAAGGGTTTTCTTGCGGTCGCACCCACGAGCCCGCAGGCATCGCAAGTCAAAGACCTCATCTCCCAATTGGAACAGCGGGCGGCAAATACGCCGACGGAAGCGGCGATGCTGACTACGGTGGTGCAACCCGTCGCCGCGGGTGATCCCGACCCGCTGGCCGATACTACCGAGCCGGAATTGTCGGTCGCGTGGCAACCCCCGGGAATCGATGAGGCGAAACCATCCGTCGCCGCCGGCGTCACTTGCCCGGTCGAACAGGTACTCGCCAAAACCGGCGACAGCGTGCAAGAGTTGGTGGATAACGTGGGCCGGTTCGCCGCCATCGAAGACTTGCTGCATGAGCGGCTCGATAATCAGGGTAACCCTACCACGCGGGAGACGCGTAAGTTCGATTACGCCGCCTACATTTCCCAGCCCCGCGCCGGGGTTCTGCTAGTCGATGAATTTCGCACCGAGCGTTACGGGATCGACAACCTGCCCGACCAGATTGCCACTTCCGGATTCCCCGCCTTGGCTCTCGTATTCCATCCCACCATGCAGGCGGATTACGAGATCACCTGCGAAGGCCTGGGAGAATGGAAAGGGCAAGCCACCTGGCTCGTGCACTTCCGCGCGCGTGAGGACCGGCCCAGTCACATTCAGGATTACGTGATCGGTACCCATACCTACCCGATACGGTTAAAGGGACGCGCCTGGATCACTGCCGACAAGTTTCAGATCATCCGCATTGAATCGGAATTGATAAACCCGTTGAAAGGAATTGGATTCCTGGCCGAACACCAGATTGCCGAATACGGCCCCGTCCTCTTTGAGAAGAAGAATGTGCAACTCTGGCTGCCGAAAACCGCCGAGGTGTATCTCGATTTCCATCGCCACCGCTACTACCGCCGTCACAGCTTCGACAAATACATGCTGTTCTCGGTCGATTCGACTGACAAGGTGAATACCGCCAAAATCCCCCCGGGGCCGGGATCAACTTCTCCGCGAAGACGCAAGCACTGGCACGCCTAGATCCGTCGAGGATTACGGACCGTACTTGCTGGTGAGGTACTTCCCAACTTCCTCTTCGAGCTGGCCGTAGTCTGAGTGAATGACCGCCCGCAACGCCGCTTCCGTAGAGCTCCCTTGCCCGAGCCGCTCCAACACTCGTTGCAGATCGCTCATTCCGTGAGTGTCAATGATGTACTGCGCCGCCGCCAGCGACTCCTCATAGGCCACCGCCGCTTCCAGCGGCGAGAATCGCATGAAACCCGCTTCCAATGCATTCAGGGGAATCTCGTGCTGGCTGCGGTAGAGCTCGGCTAAGCGGCTTCCAGCTGAGAGCATTTTGGGCTCAACTGCCTGCGCGATACCCTCATTCAGCCACTGCGGGCAGCGTCCAGCCGAAAGCTGGTTGATAAAGGAGTGTGCCAGCTCATGTTTCAGCACGCGCGCCAGCTCCGGAGTTACGGAATCGAGGCCGCGAACCGGAATACGCAATTTCCCGTCATTGACTGCGCCGGTCCACGAAGGCGCCTGCGTAACGTCAAAGAAAGCCTGATCGGTATAGATGACCACGGCGATGCTGCGCGGCGCGATGCTAAACTGACGCGCCAAGTCATCGTATGCCGACTCCAGCGTGGCCAGCAGTTGACCGCGGAGCGCTTCCGAGGTCTGTGAGCCTTCATAGTGCAGGGTGAAATGTCCGCTTTCCCGCTGGGAGTAGTTGGCCTGCGCGGTGGCATCGCGCTCGGCTTTCTCCAGGTACTGCTTCACCGTGGCGTCGGGACGCAACTTCAGAGAATGTTTCCAAGCGCGGATCGCGTCTTCGTCCCGGTCGGCCGCAAACTGCACATAGCCCAGAACGGTGAGCGCGTCCGGAGAATCAGGCGCACTGCGTACCGCCCGTTCCGCATAGGGCAAAGCTTCGCTGGCCTTCCCGGTTCTTACCAACAGGGCAGCGTAATAGTTAAGAATAGTCGGATTCTGACCGTCGAAGCGCAGCGCGGTGTCCAAGTAAGTGCGCGCTTTCGGATACCTTCCATGATCGAACTCGTGCTTCCCGGCAATGAAATATCCAGCGGCGATGGTCGCCCCATTCCCCGATTGCTCCAGCGCCGCCAGTTGCTCCTCATCAACCTGGTCATCGGGAACAATCCGGCTGGCGAGTCCAGCGTCGTTCTTCAGATTGTCCGCGGGTACGAAGGCCGGCAGATCATGTTGGTCCCCCGTCGCCGAAGGCGTGCTCTGCGGAGGAACCCCGCCTGCGTCGATGCGTTCGACCAGGGATTTCGGTATACCGTAACTGTCGTCCCCCACGTCATACTCAATACGGGAACCGTTTTCTCGAACGTGGTCCGCCCAGATGATGCGGCCGTTCTTCAAATGGATGACTTCCGCCCGGGCACAATTAGGCGAAAGCGCACACACGCAAGCACTTACGAAGAGGATGACAGGTGCCCGCATTGAGGCGCATTCTAGAACAGGGGGAGGCGCTACGCAGGTGACCAAGGTAGTGGCACGAACGCGACGTAAGTTGTGCCTGGTAACGGGGTTACTGGCTGCCTTGATCCCCGCTTGGGGCCAGGACATCGCCCACCCGCCTCCAGCCCAACTCGGCGGAACGTCAGTTCCGCATAGCGCCGCTGAGAGTCTATTCCTGCAGCTAAATAGCGTGGGACTCGACAGCTCACGGATCTACCGTGCCCGCGAACTTTCCATCGACCGCGCCGCCTTCCACATTTCGCTCGACGACGGCGTCATTGGCTTCACCCAGGACGTCGCCGGTTGCGTGACCGGCGCGTTTTTCGAAGGCGAGGGTGAAATTCTGCTGACTCCACCCAATCAGGTCGAACGGGCCTCCATGACTTTGCAAACCGGAGCGGCCATCCTGGAGGAACGCTTCAACAACGCCTATTTCCGCTTCAACGATGACACCTTTGTCGAAATGCAGCCGTATCTGGTTCCCGCCGAACCCTCGACGGAATTCGTCCCCCGGTGGAACCAGACCGCGCGCAATCTTGCGGAACCAGATGCGCTGCGTTTGTTCATGACCTTCAGCCAGCGTCCATCCGCAATGGACACGACCCAGAAAACCTCACCGGCCTGCGGAGCCCTCGACGACCGCTTCCTGCACGCCCGCATGCAGGGACAAACCAAGGGAACTTTCGACGTCTTCTTTGATTCCGGCGCCCCCGAACAAGTTTGGGCCGGCCAATCGAAAACCGTCGAGGGCGCGACTTACTACAATGTCTGGACTTCCTATTCGTTGCTCAAGAAAAAGTCAGAGGCCCAGGGCGCCAACAGCATCGCCGCCGAAGAGGGCAGGGCGAGCGCCATCGACATTCTGTCCAACAAGATTCGCGTCGAGGTAAAACCGCCCACAACCATCGATGCAGTCGCAGTTTTGGATTTGCAGGTCCGGCAGGGAGGTCAGCGGGCAGTCGTGTTCGAACTGGCAAGACTTCTTCGCATTAAGGAGGTACTGGCCGATGATCATCCGGTCGAGTTTATCCATAACCCCGCCGTCGAGGGCACACAGCTTGCACGCCATGGGAATGACATGGTTGCGGTGGTTTTTCCGGCCCCACTTCAAACCGGGCAAAAAATCGAACTGCGCTTTACCTACGGCGGTGAAGTGCTGTCAGAAGCTGCGGCGGGATTGCTTTACGTAGGAGCGCGAGGCACTTGGTATCCCAACCGCGGGATCGCCATGTCCAACTTTGATCTCGAATTCCATTACCCACCGGGTTGGACGTTGGTGGCAACCGGCCAGCGCGTCGATGCCCCTGCCGCCGCTGCGGGTACCGCGCTGGCAGAAACGACCTCACCCGCAGAGCAGGTAAGCCACTGGGTTTCGGAGCGGCCCATCCCCGTAGCGGGATTCGACCTCGGCAAATATCAACGGGTTGAAGCGCGCGCGGGAGACGTGGTCGTGGAAGCCTACGCCACCAAAACAGTCGAACGCGGGTTCCTCGGCGACAGCGAGACCGTCGTCCCCGACATTCCCTCCATCAGCAGGACGGCCCCCGCTCTGGCGGTCTCGGCCGCGCCCTCCCCTGCGCGTAACGAGCAGATGGTGGCCAATATGTCCGCGCACGCCATCGAATCGTATTCGCGGTGGTTCGGGCCTTACCCGTATCACCAGTTGGCTCTGACGCAATTTCCAGGAAACATGAGCCAGGGCTGGCCGGGGCTGATTTTCCTCTCCAGTCTTTCTTACCTCAGCAACGAAGAAAAGTCGCATCTCCACCTCTCGCCCGCGGAAAAAACTCTCATCGGCGTGGTCATCGGGCACGAGACCGCGCACCAGTGGTGGGGCGATTTGGTTACCTGGAACGATTACCGCGATCAATGGATCCCGGAAGCTTTGGCGAACTACAGCGCGCTGATGCTGGTAGAAGCGGAAGATTCGACGAAATTCCACGAGGTGCTGGAAAAGTACCGGAACGACCTGCTGTTCAAGAACCCAGCGGGTGTGCGCCTGATGGAGGACGGCCCGGTCACTCTGGGCACACGACTCTCTTGTTCCCAGTTCCCCACCGGCTATGAAGCGATCAGCTACGGACGCGGCACTTGGCTGCTTCACATGCTGCGCCACATGATGCGCGATGCAGAACCGCCCGTCGCTGCTACTCCGGACTCCGTCCGCGATGAGCCTTTCGTGCGGGCTCTGCGCAAGATGCGTGAGCGTTTCGAGGGGAAACCCATCAGTACTCGCGAGTTGCTGCACGTCTTTGAGGAGGAACTCCCGCGTCCGGTATGGTACGAAGGCCGCAGATCGCTGGACTGGTTCTACGACGGATGGGTCAATGGAACTGCGGTCCCGCGCTTTGAAGTCCGCGGGCTGAAATATGTGGACACAACCGGGGCCACCACCATTACGGGCACGCTCTTGCAGAAAGATGCGCCCGACGATCTGGTAACCCCGGTTCCGCTGTACGCTTTCTACGCCGGGAAACTGACGCTGCTCGGGCAGGTGTTTGCCGACGGCTCCGAGACTGCATTTCATCTAACCGCACCGGCGGGCACGCGCAAGATCTTAATCGACCCCAAGCAGACACTGCTGGCGCGTGAGTGATGCTCGGCTGGCTGAATCCTTCCCATCTTGCTCACCCAATTCCCGCATTGAACAGTGCGCAACCTCGCTCCGCCCCTCGATTCCAATTGCTCACCCGGTTCACACCTGCAAACCGCCCAGAATCAAACTGTCCCTTTCGTGTCTGCCTCTGGTCCGCCGATGGCTGGAGAAATGCAACACCTCGACCGTAGCTTCGAGTGAGCCCAGTGTTGAATGCGACTCAAACTGTCGTGAACGAAATCCAGCCCAACCTCAGGCTGGACACCTACCCTGATTTGTTTGCCGCGCGGAACACAATTCTGGTGGTAGAAGACGAAGCCTTCGTGCGCGAAGCCGCTTGCGACATTCTGGAGAGCGAAGGCTATCGAGTCTTGCGAGCGTGCAATGCGGCGGAAGCACAGGCTGCATTCCACCGGCAACAGGGGGGGGTACAGCTCTTGCTTTCTGATGTGGTTCTGCCCGGTCAGAATGGCCCTGCGCTGGCAAAAGACTTGCGGCTCGCCTGTCCCACTCTGAAGGCCATCTTCATTTCAGGTTATCCCGAAAACACCGTGACTCGGTACAGACTGGGGGACGGCCAAATGTCGTACCTGCCCAAGCCTTTCTCAGCGGAGTCTCTGCTTGACAACGTCAGACAAGCTCTGCAATCAGAAGAACAACAGGTCTTTCTTTAGACCGTCTCACGGCTTGGACTCTTGCAAGAGCACAACGTCGGAATCGGTGTGGCCGCGAACCATAGCCATCTTGCTGCCGTCAAAAGACCAGTGAAAGTCCGTGATGTCTTCCGACTTGAAGTTGGTGATCTGCTTTCCCGGCGAACCGTCGAGCGGCATAGTCAAAGGCTCCAATATCCAGAGCTTCGAGCGTGGTTTCCGCGCCCGCCTGGGTCAGCGAACTGACCATAATGACGGGGCGGGGAAACTCCTGCATGATGCGTTTCAGTGTTTCCAGCCCATTCAGCCGGGGCATTTCCACATCCAGCGTGACCACATCCGGTTGCAGCTCGACGATTCTTTCCAATGCCTCCATCCCGTTCCGGGCGGTACCGATGACTCGTAGTACAGGGTCGGAGGCGATCATTCGGGTCAGGGCAGTGCGCATGAAAGCGCTGTCATCTACCACCAACACACTGACCACGCGCGCGTTTTCACGGGAGTCATTCACTGTGACACTCGATACAGAAGTCGCACCAGGTGGTGGACTTCCTCCATATAGGCTTCCAACTCAAATGTGAAACGTGCCCAGTCGAACGTCCTCAGCGCAGGGCACTCCTCGAGCAAGAGGGCAAACCCCGGTTCTTCGGCGAAGTTGACCTGACATTCCTCCGCATAGCCGTATCCCAGGCCGCTCATGCGGCACAGTAAGTCGCTTAACGAAACCAGCGCCACCAGATCACGGTGCATTTGGGCGGTGTGGGGATCGTGGTGACATCCAGCCACGGCGACCAGATCGTCAGTCAGGTGCCATTTCTCCGCCACGATTTTGCCGCTATCGCAATGAGTGAGTCCGAGCGTGGTGGCCTCGGCTTCATGCAGTGGAATCCCCTGGCTGCGGGCCAGATCGAATGCAACCCGGAATTCCTGCGGCACTACACACAGTTCGGCCACCACTCCGATATCGTGGAGCAACCCGGCCAGATAGGCTTTGGCGGGATCAGGAAATCCGATTTTCTGGGCAAACTGACGGCAGACTAGAGCGCAGCCCAGGGAATGTTCCCAGAACACGATCGGATCGACAGACGTCCGGCCCCGGGGCATCAGGGTCAGCACGCTGCAGGAAACTGCGATGTCCCGCATTCGTTGCATCCCCAGGGCGATGACCGCGTTGCGAATGTTGTCCACTGGCGTCCATCGCCCATAGAGCGGGGAGTTGGCCATATGCAGACACTGCGCCGCCAAGGACTTGTCTTGCGAGATCAAATCCACCACTTGCTGAAGGTCCAGGATGTCCAGAGGCTGCTCCAGATAGCGCAGCAATGGAACCAGCACCACCGGGATAGTGGGCATCTCCTCCAAGGCTTCCAGCCGTTGTCTCAATCGTTGTTGGCGTTCATCACTCATGTTTCACCTAGCGGGTCACCAGTCTCTCCTCAGACTTGACGTACGCGGTCGCGGATGGCAAGTGAACCAAACGAAAATCGTCGTTGACTCCGTACAGCGACTCGGAGTGCCCCAGAAAGAGATACCCATGTGCCAGCAAGTTGTTATAGAAATGCTGGATCACCCGGCGCTTGGACTGCACATCGAAGTAGATCAGGACGTTGCAGCACATGATCACGTCGAAGCCTTTCAAGAAAACCATGCGGGCATCGTCCAGGAAATTGACGCGAGTGATCGACACATGGGTCTTGACCTGGGTATTCACTTGCAGGTTTTCACCCACCGGACTGAAGTATTTTTGTGTGATCTGGGGCGTCAAATTGCGGGTGCTGTAGTTTCCGTAAACGCCAGCCTTGGCGTGGGCCACGGAATGCTCGTTCAGGTCGGTGGCCACGATCTCAAACGTCCATCCTTGCAGCCGCCGGGCGAGTTCCTCCATCAGCATGATGCTGAGCGTGTAAGGCTCCTCCCCGGTGGAGCAACCCGCGCTCCAGATTCGGAGATGACGTAGTGACATTTTTTTTCTGGCTTCCACAATGCGGGTCAGCACTACATTGCGCAGGGCATCGAGTTGCGGTTGGTTGCGAAAGAAAAAGGTCTCGCCGATGGTGATCTCATTGAGCAGACTGACCAGTTCGGCCTGGCGGATGGGCCTCACGGTAAGGCAATCGTAGTATTCCCTCAGGGTCGCTACTCCTAATGCCTGCATTCTTTTTTGGCAACGGTCCTCCAGGTGCCGCAGCTTGTTGTCGGGCTGGAAGATGCCGGCCACCTGATACACCAGGTCGCGGATTTGAACTAATTGCGGGCTGGGTGGCCGCCGCGGAGCCTCGGGAGTGCGTTGGGAAACCGCCGTGGTAGTCATTGCACGGTCTCCTGAACGACTAGACCTTGGGCGGAGGCCAGCAATCCCGCCGGATCCAGCACCAGCCTCACCCGCCCGTCCCCGCCCACGGTGGCTCCGGCAATGCCGACGCAATTGTGAAGATAGGATCTTTTTGCTTCAGGTCGTTGTCGACGTCTTGTGCCGCCGACACCAAGTGCAGAGTGGCGTAATAACTGAAGCCACCAGTCGTCGCGAGCAAGGCAAGTATCAAGCCAAAACCCAATGCCAACTTCATTTTCAAGCTCAGGTCGCGCATTTGTTGGCACCTCCGGACCAATCATGGTCTGGTTCACTTGCTCGGGCGGGGCGGAGGAATTCGAGCCAGCACAGAGCAACACTCCAAGCAAGCATTCCATCGGCAGGCGGGAACGGCGGCTTTAGCCAGGAACCTCTCACTTCCGCTCCGGAGAAGGCTTTTCCGGGTATGCCGGATCGCGCTGGGCGCCCACCACCGGAGGCGGGGCGAGAATGACCACATCCACCCGGCGATTGAGCGCTCGTCCGGCAGCGCTCGCGTTGCTGGCGATGGGGTGAAACTGGGCGTATCCACCGGCCGAAAGGCGCTCCGGGGCAAAGCCGTACTTCAGGATCAGCAGGCGAATCATTTCGGTGGAGCGGGCGGTCGAGAGCTCCCAGTTGGAAGTGTATTGCGAGTTATGAATGGGGACGTTGTCGGTATGGCCTTCGATGCGGATGTTGTATTCGCGCTCCCGCAGCACCGTGGTCATACGGCTAAACGCCGGCTGCGAACTCGCTTTCGTTCCCGCCGAACCGCTGTCGAAGAAGCCGGCTTCCCGCAGGCTGACGACTAGACCTTGCGGGGTGTTCCGCACCGCCACTTCACCGTTTGCAATCTCCCCGGCCAGGGCTTTCTCCAACTCTTTTCGCAAAGCCCCCAGGTCGTCCCCTTGAGGATTGGGCGGAGGCGGGACCGCAAGCGTTGGAGGGAATATTGCGGCCGGCCGAAGCTCTGGAGAGATTGGGGCATAGTAGGTCGGATTCGTCCCCATCTGTTCAAAGCCCTCTTGGATGGCTGCGGCCAGCTCCACCATCCTCCGTTTGTCAACCTGTGCGGTGGAGTATAGGACCACAAAAAAAGCAAAGAGCAGGGTGACGAAATCCGCGTAGGAAACCAACCAGCGTTCGTGGCTGGCAACGGGAACGTGCTTTCTTCGCCGTTTCATTTGGGGGTTGCGGTCGTACCTTTCGCTTTGTCCTCGGAGTCATTTTCTGCCAGGAAACTCAACAGCCGGGCTTCCACCATTCGAGGATTCATTCCTTCCAATAGAGAAATCACTCCCTCCAGCGTCATCTCCCGCAGCACTTCTTCTTCCCGAATACGGATTCTCAGCTTGCCGGCGACGGGCAGAAGGAAGAGGTTGGCGGCCGCCACCCCGTAAATGGTGGCCACGAACGCCACTGCGATGCCTCGTCCCACCTCGTCAATCTTGTCGAGGTGCTGCATCACCTGGATCAGACCGAGTACCGCGCCGATGATCCCAATGGTTGGCGAAAAACCGCCCGCCGACTCGAACACCTGGGGAATTCTTTCCTCCAGATCCGCTTTGTTTTGGAGTTCGAGTTCCATCATGGTGCGCAGCTCTTGCGGCTCGGTACCGTCCACCGCCAGTTGCAACGATCTCCGCAGGAAAGGCTCAGTGATGGTCTCCAGTTCTGCATCCAGAGAGACGATCCCCTTGCGCCGTGCCTGGTTGGCATAGCGGACCACTTCCTGCACCAAGGCCGCCGGGTCGTGCCGGGGTTGCACAAAAACATCCGCCAGCCGGCGGACCGCCGCGAGCACCACCGGTAGAGGAAACTGGATCAGCACCGCCCCCGTGGTACCGCCGAACACAATCAGGGCAGCCGTGGGTTGCAGGACCTGGGACAGGCGGCCGCCTTCGAGCAGCAAACCTCCCACGATCCCACCCAGCCCCAGTGCGACGCCGCCCCAGCTCGCCTTGTCCACGAGCACTTACCTCTCGCTCTGTTCTTTCGCTTCTTTGCTGCACACCGCCGCGGACAGCGGGCTGAGATGGCCGGCCGCAGCCTGGGCATTCTGCAACACGGCACGGCGAAACTGGACGATCCGCTCCAATACCTGCTCGGCGCTCTCGCGCACGATGATCTTTTCACCGT
>Ga0209517_10007274_pt1 | contig 13328 bp, 12 predicted proteins | sample PeaSoiMetSII2010_FD_187695 | JGI IMG/M metagenome (GOLD analysis project Ga0209517, IMG submission 187695) | Peat soil microbial communities from Weissenstadt, Germany - SII-2010 (SPAdes) (version 2) | ecosystem: Environmental > Terrestrial > Soil > Wetlands > Peat | place: Germany...
ACACAATCAGGACCGCCTTCAGCGCCACAAACAGCGCCACCCAGCAGCACGATCCCTTTTACAAAACCGACCGCGTACCTCCAGGCCGCGCTAGGCTGACGAATACGTCAGGCTAACTGGTCTCGCCTGCCATCGGGGCTGCAATCCTGGGATCGCATTGTTGGGGGAAACAAGAAGATGAAACACGCCGGTTTGCTCCTGACCGGGCTCGCGATGTGCCTGCTCATCGCCGCGCCCGCGCGCGCGCAAAACGGGGTGCCGCAAGGCCAAACAACGGGCTTCTATCTGGGGGTCGAGGGCGCGTGGTCGCGCGTCATGAACTTCACCGACAGCGCCAGCGGCGACGGCTTGCAGTTCCACACCGCGCTAAACCCAGGCTTCGCCGCCGGCGGGGATTTCGGATACGACTTTGGCCGCGTTCGCCTCGAAGCCGAACTCGTCTATCGCCGCAGCACCGTGCAGCAAACGCGGATTACGGCCGGCGGCAGCGGTTTCCCGCCTTTGACGGGGCAAACGACTCCCATCGGAGACGCTGCGGCTCTGGGCGGCATGGCGAACGTGATGGTCGATTTGCTGCCGCACAGCCGGTGGACGCCCTATGTGGGCGCCGGCGTCGGCGGGGCCCGCATCGCTTTGGAGAACTACCAAGCCCTTGGCGTCACCTTCGTCGACCAAAAAAGCTGGCAACTCGCCTACCAGGGCATCGCGGGGGTCCGGTACCAGGGCTCGCCGGCGATCTCGCTGTCGCTCGACTACCGTTATTTTGCGACCATGGATGTCAGCCTCCGGGACGGCGCGGGCGCAAGTTTCAAAATCCCTTACGCCAGTCACAATGTAATGTTGGGGATCGCCTACCACTTCGGCGCACCCTCTCCGCCCCCGCCCCGCGCGGCCGCGCCGCCGGCCATCCCCGTCGTCGCCCCAGCTTCGCTGCCCGCTCCCCCGGCGCTGCCTTCGCACAATTTCATCGTCTACTTCAATTTCGACAGATCCGACTTGACACCGGACGGGCGAAAAACCGTGGAAGACGCCGCCGCCAGCTTCAAGCAAACGGGCTCCGCGCGTATCGCCATCGACGGCTATACCGATCTCGCGGGGAGCGCGATCTACAACCTGAAACTCTCGAAACGGCGTGCGGATGCGGTGCATGCCTATCTGGTCCGTCTGGGCGTGCCGGACGGCGCCATCCAGCAGAGCTGGCACGGCAAGGAGAACCCGGCCGTCCCCACGCCCGACGGCACCCGCGAGCCGCGCAACCGGCGGGTCGAGATCGTGTTCTAAGGCCGCCCGAAGCCCGTCGGGGAGCGTCCGGTCCGCGCCGCGGCACCAAGGTTCTTGGCGCGGCGCCGCGCATCCGTCATAAACAACGGCTCCGCCCTCCCGTTCAGCTTGAGATTGTCCATGCTTGTTCTTGCAAACCGTATGTCGCTCCTCGGCACCGAGACAGCCTTCGAGGTCCTGGCGCGCGCCAAGGCGCTCGAGGCCGAGGGCCGCTCCATCATCAATCTCGGCATCGGGCAGCCCGATTTTCCCACGCCTGCGCACATCGTCGAGGCCGGGCGCAAGGCGTTGGCCGACGGTCATCACGGCTATACGCCGGCGAACGGCATCCTGCCGCTGCGCGAGGCCGTCGTGGCCGATCTTCACCGCCGCTACAAGGTCGAGGTCTCGCCGGCGCAGGTGCTGGTGGTGCCCGGCGGCAAGGTCACCATGTTCTTCGCGATCCTGATGTTCGGCGAGCCCGGTGCCGAGATCCTCTATCCCAATCCCGGCTTCCCCATCTACGAGAGCGTGATCCGCTTCTCGGGTGCCACGCCGGTACCGATCGAGCTGCACGAGAGCAGGGGCTTCTCCTTCAGCGCCGAGGAAGTGCTGGCAAAGCTCACGCCCCGCACGCGGCTGCTGATCGTCAACAGCCCCGCCAACCCCACCGGCGGCGTGGTACCGCGCGCCGAGTTCGACAAGCTGGTCAAAGGGCTTGCCGCTTATCCGCAGGTCGCCGTGATGAGCGACGAGATCTATAGCGAAATGGTCTATGACGGCGGCGAGCACGTGAGCCTCCTCACGTATCCCGAGATCCGCGACCGCCTGATCCTGCTCGACGGCTGGAGCAAGACCTATGCGATGACGGGTTGGCGCATGGGCTTCGGCGTCTGGCCGAAGGAAATATTCGCGCATGCCGAGCGGCTCGCCATCAACTGCCATTCCTGCGTCAACGCGGCGGCGCAATACGCCGGCATCGCCGCGCTGACGGGACCGCAGGAGCCCGCACGGCAGATGGTCAAGGCCTTCGCCGAGCGGCGGCAGTACATCGTGAAGGCGCTGGGCGAGCTCCCCGGCTTTCGCTGCGTCAATCCCGGCGGCGCTTTCTATGCGTTCCCGAACGTGAGCGGCACGGGCCTCGACGCGCGCTCGCTGCAGAACGTGCTGCTGGAGGAAGCCGGCGTCGCGACCCTCTCCGGCACCAGCTTCGGGCGCTTCGGCGAGGGCTATCTGCGCTTCTCCTATGCCGCGAGCCTGCCGGCATTGAAGGAAGCGATCGAGCGGATCCACGGATGCCTGTCCAAGCGCCAGATGCCCGGGCGCTCGGCAACGGCCTACTGAGTGTGCCCGCGCCGCTTTGCCTATGTGTGCCATTGCCGCGGGCCAAGTGGAGCGGACCGGCTCGAGTCTATAAAGTCCGCTATTGCCGCTCTGCATATTCTATAATCATTGATTGCCTAAATAGCGGGCGATGACAGCCGTCACCAGACTTGGCATCGCGCCCTCTCGGCGTCGGGTTTTCTGGCACGGCTTGTGCTTAATCCCAGGGTAAGGATTTTCTGCGCGCTCGGGCTTCCGGTGCGTCAACTTCTGCGGCAGGGGAAGGCATGAAGAAGATCGAAGCCATCATCAAGCCCTTCAAGCTCGACGAGGTGAAGGAAGCCCTGCACGAGGTGGGGATCCAGGGGATCACGGTGACGGAGGCCAAGGGCTTCGGACGCCAGAAGGGACACACCGAGCTTTATCGCGGCGCCGAATACGTGGTCGACTTCCTGCCCAAAGTGAAGATCGAGGTCGTGATGGAGGACGGGATGGTCGACCGCGCGGTCGAGGCGATCCAGAAGGCGGCTCACACCGGCCGCATCGGCGACGGCAAGATCTTCGTCACCACCATCGACGAGGCGATCCGGATCCGGACCGGGGAGCGCGGCGCGGACGCGATCTAGCCGCCGCCATTTCAGGGGGCGGCCGAGGCGGTCGGGCGGCCGCTCCTCGTCCGCCGGGTTCACTCATACGGCCACCCACAACAACGGGAAACGAGCGATGTCCGATACCAAAAAAGTCATGGATATGATCAAGGAGCACGACGTCAAGTACGTCGACTTCCGCTTCACCGATCCGCGCGGCAAGTGGCAGCACTTGGCGCATCACGTGAAGACCATCACCGAGGACTTCCTGACCAACGGCGTGATGTTTGATGGCTCGTCGATCGCGGGCTGGAAGGCGATCAACGAGTCCGACATGGTGCTTATGCCGGATTGCGCCACCGCGGTACTCGATCCCTTTGCGGCGCAGACCTCGCTGATCCTGTTCTGCGACGTCTTCGAGCCCGGCACCGGCCAGCCCTATGCGCGCGATCCCCGCTCGATCGCCAGGAAGGCCGAGAAGTACCTGGCCTCCACCGGCATCGGCGACAAGGCGTTCTTCGGACCCGAGGCCGAGTTCTTCGTGTTCGACGACGTCCGCTACAAGACCGGCATGAACGGCGCCATGTACGAGGTCGATTCCGAGGAAGGTCCGTGGGTCAGCGACAAGAAATTCCCGGACGGCAACACGGGTCACCGTCCGCCGATCAAGGGCGGCTACTTCCCGGTGCCGCCGGTGGACGGCGCCTCGGACCTGCGCGCCGAGATGCTCTCGACCATGGCCGAGATGGGTCTCGACGTCGAGAAGCACCATCACGAGGTGGCGCCCGCGCAGCACGAGCTCGGCTTCGTTTTCTCGACACTGGTGCGCACCGCCGACAACCTGCAGATCTACAAATATTGCGTGCACAACGTGGCGCACCAGTACGGCAAGACGGCGACCTTCATGCCGAAGCCGATCAAGGGCGACAACGGCTCCGGCATGCACGTCCATCAGTCGATCTGGAAGGGCGAGAAGCCGCTCTTCGCGGGCTCGGGCTATGCGGACCTCTCCGACACCGCGCTCTACTACATCGGCGGCATCATCAAGCACGCGAAGGCGATCAACGCCTTCACCAATCCGACCACGAACAGCTACAAGCGCCTGATCCCCGGCTTCGAGGCGCCGGTGCTGCTCGCCTACTCCTCGAGGAACCGCTCGGCCTCCTGCCGCATCCCCTACGTCGCGAGCCCCAAGGGCAAGCGCGTCGAGGTGCGCTTCCCCGACCCGGCGGCAAACCCCTATCTCGGCTACGCCGCGATGCTGATGGCCGGCCTCGACGGCATCCAGAACCGGATCCACCCCGGCGATCCCATGGACAAGAACCTCTACGACTTGCCGCCGGAGGAGCTGAAGGACGTGCCCACGGTCTGCGGCAGCTTGCGCGAGGCGGTGGAGAACCTACGGGCCGACCACGCCTTCCTCACCAAGGGCGACGTGTTCACGAAGGACCAGATCGAGGCCTACATCGAGCTCAAGTGGGAAGAGATCTACGCCCTCGAACACACGCCGCACCCGATCGAATTCCAGATGTACTACAGCGTCTAAGCCGCAGCCGGTTGCTTCCTGGACTAGCGCCTCCGCCGAGAGATCGGCGGGGGCGCCTTCTTTTTCCGGCCCGGCGCACCGCGGCTAGCTGCGACATCGGCCATTTCCGACGCGAGGCCCCGTGGCGGTATAATGGCTTGGGAGTGGACTAGGATAACGCCGCGGGGATGGGGCATCGTTCATGATTGGTCTGGATTGGCGCCGGCGCGCATCCGCCGGGCTGGCTTTCGGCGCGCTGCTGGTTTGGTCGCACATCTCGGCTGCACAGACCTACGTGCCGCCGCCGCGCAGCATCGCCGACATCACGGCGGTGCTCGACAGCGAGAAACCCGACCCTGCCAAGCTCGCCCGCTACGTCGCGCAAGCAGATGCCGCCGTTCCGGCTGGAGCATCCCCTGCCGCCCTCGCGGCCTTCTATCGCGACCGTTCGGTGGCGGCGAGCCAACTCGGCCGCATCGACCAATGGATCGCCGACGCCAAGGAGGCCCTGAGGTTCGCCGATCAGATCAACGACTCCAATCTCTCCGACGATTCCCGCAATCAGCTGGCGCAGGCGGAATCCCAAGTCGGCAATTATGCCGCCGGCATCGAGTACGCGCGGCAGCGCGTGGCGACGGCCGGCACCTTCATCGGACAGCTCGCGGCTGCGCACAGCCAGCTCGCGGGGAACTATGCTTTCGCCGGCCATTTGCCGGAGGCTCGTGCAGAAGCGGAGGCTGCGGTCAACGCGGCTAAGGCCTTCAAAGATGCTCGCCGCGTCGACTCAATCACCCTCACCAATGCTCAGCGCAGCGCTATTTACTCCGGTGGCGTCGTTGCGGAATCGGAGGGCCGCTTTGCCGACGCCGAGAGCCAGTACCGGCAAGCTGCCGCCGCCGCGCAGACCGTGCTCGACGGATATGACGGCTGGATGAATCAGCACAAGGGCTCGAAGGAGACGTTCCAGTCCGTCGTGACGGGGATGCAATCACGCTTGGCGTTGGTGGTGGCGCGCCAAGGCCGCTTGGCCGAAGCCGAGGCGATCTCGCGCCAGGTCTTGCTCGACACCTTGCACCAACAGGGCCGTTACGCGCCGCGGACCGCGGGGATCGTGGGCGTTCTCGCGAACATCGTGCTCGACGAGGGCCGACCGGACGACGCTTTGCGCCTCGCCCAGGCGGCGGTCGATATCTTCGAGAAGATCGGCGCATCCCGAGGTGCTCGTGCCTCGACCAACGCTCGCCTTGCGGTCGCGAATGCATTGGTGGTGAAGGGCGACTGGCGGGCGGCGATGGCGGCCTATGACGAGGCCGGCCGCGGCATCGGGCCGCAGGACCAGGCAGCACGCACGCTCTTCAACGGCACGCTCGCGCGGGTCATCGCCATGCTCAAGACCGGTCGGGCAAGCGAGGCGCTTGAGCAGGTCTCTCGCGTGGCGACGGCACGAGAGCAGAACCTGGGCCCGAGCCATCCGGCCACCCTCGAGACGGAAGGCTTGCGAGCTGCGGCGCTGTACTACGCAGGACAGAAATCCGAGGCGCTCACCGCCTTCCGCGCCGCGGTACCGAAGCTTATCCAGGCCTCGCGGGTCAGCGACAACGGGGAAGGCGCACCGATCCTGCGCGAGATGCAGCTGCGCTTCGTGCTGGAGACCTATATCGGCCTGTTGTCCGAGAGCAGAGACGCCACCGCCGCGGGCGAAGCCTTCGCGCTCGCGGACGTGATCCGCGGCCAATCGGTGCAACGAGCCCTCGCGCAGAGCGCTGCCCGCGTGAGCGTGCGCGACCCCGCGCTCGCGGATCTCGTGCGCCGCGAGCAGGATGCACAGTCTCAGATCAACGCGCTCTTCGCTCTCATCGCCAATATCCAGGCGGCGCCCGCCGACCAGCGCGACGACAAGGCCGCGGCCGCCCTGCGCACCCAGGTCGACCAGCTCCGCGGCGCCCGCGCCAAGCTCCGAGAGGAGATCGAGAAGCGGTTCCCGGACTACGCCAACCTCATCGATCCAAAGCCCGTCGGCATCGATCAGGCGCGGAAGGTGCTCGGCGCCGACGAGGCCATGGTGACTTTCTATCTCGGCGAGAGCCGCAGCTTCGTCTGGGCGCTGCCGGCCACGGGCGCACCAGCCTTTGCCGCGGTGCCGCTCTCGGCCGCAAAGATCGCCGAGGAGGTGCACGCGCTGCGTCGGGCACTCGAGCCCAACGCAACCAGCCTGGCGGAAATCCCCGCTTTCGATACCGAGCGCGCCTATCGCCTCTATGCGGCGCTGTTGCAGCCCGTCGAGGCGGGCTGGCATTCGGCGAAGTCGCTGCTGGTGGTGCCGCACGGCGCGCTCGGCGAGTTGCCCCTCGCCCTTCTGCCGACCGCTCCTGGAAAGCCCGGGCCAGGCGGCCCAATGCCCTTCACGGAGTACCAAAAGGTGCCCTGGCTCGTCCGGCAGGTTGCCGTGACACAGCTGCCCTCGGCGACTTCGCTGGTGACCTTGCGCACGCTGCCCGCCGGCAGCTCCACCCGGCGCCCCTTTCTGGGTTTCGGCGATCCCTGGTTCAACGAGGCCGAGGCGAAGGAGGCGCAGGCGCAAGGCACGGCTTCCGGCACCGTGATCGCCAGCCGCGGCGCTGCGGGCAAGGGTTTGCGCATCGTGTTGCGCTCGGCACCGAAGACAGAGACCTCTGCCACCGCGACTCTCGCCAACCTGCCGAGGCTGCCGGAGACCGCGGACGAGGTGCGTAACGTCGCGATCGCCCTCAAAGCCGATCCCGCTGCCGACGTGTTCCTGGGCGTCAAGGCCAACGAGGAGACCGTGCGCACGGCCGATCTCGCCCATCGCCGCGTGGTGATGTTCGCAACGCACGGTCTCGTTCCCGGCGATCTCGATGGCCTGCAGGAGCCCGCGCTCGCCCTCTCCGCGCCGGACGTGGCCCATATCCAGGGCGACGGGCTCCTCACCATGAGCAAGATCCTTGGCCTCAAGCTCGACGCCGATTGGGTCGTGCTCTCCGCTTGCAACACGGCTGCAGGCAGCGGAGCAGGCGCAGAGGCTGTCTCCGGCCTGGGCCGCGCCTTCTTCTACGCCGGCACCCGCGCACTCCTGGTCTCGAACTGGCCCGTCGAGACCACCTCGGCGCGGACGCTCACAACCGACCTGTTCCGCCGCCAAGCCGAGCAGCCGGGCCTCTCACGCGCCGAGGCTCTCCGGCAGGCCGAGCTCGCCCTCATCGACGGGCCGGGCTTCCTCGCGGACGGCAAGCCCCTCTTCTCCTACGCCCACCCGATCTTCTGGGCGCCGTTTGCTGTCATCGGAGACGGCGGCGGCTCCAGGAGCTGATCACCAGCCGGCGGCGGAGAGCTCAGCCGCCAGCCGGCTCACGAGCTCGCCGGCCGGCAACGACCGGGCGCGCGCCACGCCCGTCCCCGCCCAGAGCGAGAGAAAACCGCTCTCGCCGCGCTGCGCCGCCGCGGCGCGCATCGCGCGGGTGAGCGCATTCTGCAAGGGATACGGAAGGATGGCGGCCTCGCGCGTCCGCAGCGTCGCAATGAATGCATTGGCGATACCGCGCGCCGGCCGTCCGGAGAAGGCGCGCGTGATGACCGTGGTGTCCGCGCGCGCGCCCAGCACGGCGCGCTTGTGAGCCTCGGACGCGCCGGATTCCGGACACGCGAGGAACGCCGTGCCCAGTGCCGCCGCCGCGGCCCCTGCCTTGAGTGCACCCGCAATGTCGCCGCCGTCCATCAGACCGCCCGAAGCGGTGACGGGGAGCTTGACCGCGCCCGAAATGCTCCGCACGAGATCGAGGGTCGAGATCATCGAGGCCTCGAAGGATCCCGAGAACGTGCCGCGATGGGCGCCGGCCTCCGCACCCTGCGCGAGGACTCCATCGACGCCCGCCGCCTCCAAGTGGCGTGCCTCCTCCACGGTGGTGGCTGTACCGACGATGGCGATGTCCCGGGCGCGCAGCCGCGCGATGTCCTGGGGTCTCGGAATGCCGAAGGTGAAGCTGAAGACGGGCGGCCGTGCTTCCAGCACCGCCGCCAATTGCGCCGGAAACGGATCGGGCGGTAGCACGGGCAGCACTGGCGGCAGCAATCCCAACACGGCGTGCGCCTCTTCGAGGAGCGCCAGCATCGGCGCGGGATCGACGGCGTTCTCGGTCAAGTAGGCGCCGGCGAACAGGTTCACGACGAACGGCTTGTCCGTGAGCGCGCGGACCCGCCGGACGGCATCGAGGATCTGCTCCGGCGTCAGATAGGGCGCGCCCAGCGAACCCAAGCCACCCGCGTTCGAAACCGCGGCTACGAGCTCGGGCGTGGAGGGACCACCGCCCATCGGGGCCTGGATGATCGGCAATTCGACCCCGAGGCTGCGCAGAAACCCGGTCCGGGTCATCGGTTCCTCTCTCCGGCTTGCGAGGCTCCCACGATAGGCCTGGAGACCCCTCACGAAAAATGGTTTATTGGGCACGAAGCCATCTCTTCTAATGATGGCGCTTAGAGCGGGAGAGTCCGATGGATGCCGGCGACCTCGCCGTATTCGCCGCGGCGGCCAAAGCGGGCGGCATCACCAAGGCGGCGGAGACTCTGCACACCGTGCAGTCGAACGTGACGCAGCGCATTCGTCGGCTCGAGGCCGAGCTCGGCGTGCCGCTGTTCCATCGGCACAGCCGGGGTGTCACGCTCACCAGCGCCGGCACGCAGCTGCTGCCCTACGCCGAGCGGATCGGCCGTCTGCTCAGCGAGGCCAAGCAAGCGGCCGCGGATGGCCCGACCGCGCGCGGCCGCATCGTGATCGGTGCCTTGGAGTCGGCGACTGCCGTGCGGCTCCCGCCCGTGCTCGCGGCCTACGGCGCCGCGTGTCCGGAGGTCGATATCGAGATCGACACCGGCACCACGGCGGCGCTGGTCGATGCCGTTCTGGCGCGCCGGCTCGAGGCCGCCTTCGTCGCGGGTACGGTGAGCCATCCGGACCTGCTGGCAATCCCGATCGTCGAGGAGGAGCTCGTGGTCGTGACGGCGCCGTGGATCGCCGGTCTCGATGGGCTCGCGGCCGCGGCCAACCTCGACCCGCTCAAGCTCATCGTGTTCCGCCCCGGCTGCTCTTACCGCACGCGGCTCGAGGCGCTGCTGGCGGAGCGCGGCGTCGTCAATGCGCGCCGCCTGGAGTTCGGCACGCTCGACGGCATCATCGGCTGCGTCGGCGCGGGCATCGGGGTGACGCTGCTGCCGCGGATCGTCGTGGCTCGAGCCGCGAGGGAGGGCCGGGTCGCTCTCCACCGCTTGCCGCCGGACGCGGCGCGGATCGAGACGGTCCTTATCCGGCGGCACGACGTCTTCGTCTCGACCGCGCTCGCGCGCTTCATCGAGATCGCTCGAAGCCACCTGGCCGATTCAGCCGCCGGGCGTCGAGCCAGGCAGCGCGCCGGCTCTCAACATGGGTCTCGGTTCACCACCGAGACCAAAGCCGCGGCATCGAGGATCAAGCGCCGGGCGTAGCGGACCGGGCCGAAAAAGAATGAGGTCGCCGCGGCCTGGGAGCCGTCGACGACCTCATCGCCCAGTTTGGTCAGCCAGGGGGTAACCAGGGAGGTTCGGGCGACACGGTTAATTTAGGGACGCGCCGCCCGCGCGGCTGTGACGGGGATCACAGGACCGGTTGCTCGGAGAAATAAGGCAAAGCTGCGCCTCTCCGGCGGCAAGCGGGGATGCACGGCAGCGGCCGAGCCTAGAACCAATCCGAGGCATGCCCGACCCCGAAATCCAAGAGCCAGGAGACCACTATGTCGAGAATCGTTACCGCTCAAAGGGTGATTGCCCTCGCCGTCGCCGGCATGTTCGCGGTCGGCATCGCAGGGAGTGCGCTGGCTGACACGCCGTGGCAGAAGGCCCATCCACGCCGCGAGCAGGTGAACAACCGCCTGAACGTCCAGAATGCCCGAATTCATCAGCAGGTGAAGGAAGGCGACCTCACGAAGCAGCAGGCTTGGCAGCTCCACACGCAAGACCATCAGATCCGCCAGGAAGAGCGCTCGATGGCGAGCCAGGACGGCGGCCACATCACCAAGCTCGAGCAAGCGACCCTGAACCAGCAGGAGAACCACGTGAGCCAGGAGATCGGGCGGTAACGCCGCTCCCGAGCTCTCGACCGACGATGTGAGGGGCGCCGGTCGGCGCCCCTCATTCGATTGCCGGCTCCGCTCTCCTCGGTGCTGGACTCGCGCGCAAGCGCGATCGATCATCGTGCGCGGTCCCATCCGCTGCTGGGGAGCGCTCCATGAACATCACCGAGGCGACGCGGGCTTACGACGATTGGGCGCGCGGGCAGATCCCGTTCGTCGCGCGGGATCTCTCGTTGAAGCACCGGCTGATGGCCAAGGCCGCGTTCCCATTTTTGCGCGCGACCTTCTATCGCTGGATGCAGGTCTGGCCCGAAGCCTGCGCGGACCTCGCGCGTGCGCCCAAGCTGCTCGCCGTCGGCGACCTGCATGTCGAGAATTTCGGCACCTGGCGCGACCTAGAGGGCCGCCTGGTCTGGGGCATCAACGATTTCGACGAGGTCTATCCCCTGCCCTACACCCTCGATCTCGTGCGCCTCGCCGCCAGCGCGCTGTTGGCGATACGCGAGGAGTCGCTCTCGATCAACCCGGACCGCGCCTGCGCCGCCATCCTGGAGGGCTACGCACAATCGCTCTCGGCGGGCGGCCACGCCTATGTTCTCGAGGAGCATCATCCGACCCTGCGCGCGCTCGCCTATGCCGAGGAGCGCGACCCCCAACGCTTCTGGACGAAGCTCACTCGCGCGAAAGCGATCCGGCCGCCGGGCGCGCTGGCAAGCCGGCTCAGGCGCGACCTGCCGACGGGGAGCACGCAGATCCGCTTCGTGCCGCGGGTCGCCGGGCTCGGCAGCCTTGGGCATCCCCGCTACGTCGCGCTCGCGGGGTACCACGGCAGCTGGCTCGCCCGCGAAGCCAAGGCCCTGCTGCCGTCGGCCGCGGCTTGGGTCGCCAAGGCGGCGCGGCCCACGATCCTCTCGGGCCAGCTCATGAGCCGGGCGGTGCGCGCGCCCGACCCGTTCGTCACGCTCGAGAGCGGCTGGCTGCTGCGCCGGATCGGGCCACATTGCTCGCGGATCGAGCTCGCGGATTTCCCGAAGCGCAGCGACGAGCTGCGCATTCTCCGCGCGATGGGACGCGAGACCGCCAACGTGCACCTCGCCACCCCCGGGACGATCCCGGCAGTCAGGCGCGATCTCAAGAAACGCGGCGCCACATGGCTCCGCTCGGCGGCCCGGACCATGGCGGACGCGGTGCTCACGGACTGGAAAGACTGGCGCCGGGCCTTCTGATGGCAACAAGGCTCCGGTAAACTTCGCGCTGGCAGTGCGCCATCGAGGGACGGCGCAGAACTTTGGGGGCATCCGTGCGAGACCGTAACCTGACCGCCGGCGCCGTGCTTGGCGCCATCGCGATCATTTGTGCCGGCGCGGCGCGCGCCGAGACGCCGATCGAGCGCGGCACCTACCTCATGCGCAGCATCGTCGCCTGTGGCAACTGCCATACGCCCAAGGGACACGACCTCAAGCCGCTGGCCGATCAGGAGCTCGCGGGCGGCTTCGTTATCGATGCGCCCGTCTTTCATGCGGTCGCGCCGAACATCACGCCGGATCGGGAGACCGGCATCGGCGGATAGACGGATGAGCAGATCGTCGACGCCATCCGCAACGGCAAGCGGCCGGACGGCACGATCATCGGTCCGCCCATGCCCATCGCGTTCTACCGCGGCATGTCCGATGGCGACGTGCGGGCGATCGTGGCTTACCTCCGCGCGGTGAAGCCGATCAGCAACAAGGTCGAGAAATCGACCTACAAGATTCCGCTGCCGCCGTCTTATGGGCCGGCGGTGACCGACATCGCCGAGGTGCCGCGCGGGGACAAGCTCGCCTACGGTCACTACCTCGCGAGCGGGCTCGGCCACTGCCTCGACTGCCACACGCCGCTGCTTCCGACCGGACAGAACGACATGGGGCGCCTCGGCGCGGGTGGCAACGATCTTCCGGGACCTGGAAGCACGGTCGTGACATCCTCGAACCTGACGCCCGGCAATCCCAAGGGCATCGCCGGCTGGAGCGACGATCAGGTAAAGGCAGCGATCCGCACGGGGCGGCGGCCCGACGGCAATCCGCTGGTGGGGCCGATGGCCTTCGGCTGGTACCAGAACATCGGCGATGCCGACCTCGACGCGCTCGTCGCCTATCTGCGCACGCTCAAGCCCGTGAAGGCGGATTAGAGATCCCGCCGGTGCGGTTGACAGCCCCGCTGGACCGCGGGCTTGCGGATGGTGCGCCGCGCCGCCGAGGCCGCAAGCAGCGCGCCTAGTCCCAGCATTGAGGCCGTCATCGCCGTGAAATCGCCGAGCGCCACGCCCGCCACCGTGCCGAGCGCCGGCCATGACCCAGCGCGTGGGAGATCACCAGCGAAGGCGAGCCAATGGTCGAATGGCATCAGCTTTCCCTCTTTGCTCCCGCGCTAATACAGCATTGCCGTCGCCAGCACCGCCATGGTGACGCGCGCAATGCAGACGAGCTTGTCGCGCTCGTCGGTGATGCGGATTTCCCAGACGTGGGTGGTGCGGCCCAAATG
>Ga0209517_10007275_pt1 | contig 13326 bp, 8 predicted proteins | sample PeaSoiMetSII2010_FD_187695 | JGI IMG/M metagenome (GOLD analysis project Ga0209517, IMG submission 187695) | Peat soil microbial communities from Weissenstadt, Germany - SII-2010 (SPAdes) (version 2) | ecosystem: Environmental > Terrestrial > Soil > Wetlands > Peat | place: Germany: Weissenstadt...
TGCCCAACGTGGCGCTCTCTCGATCGGAAGATGGCGGCAAGACAATTTCGGTACTACGCGGCGCGCCCGGCGGAGACGACTATCACCAGATTTGGGTTGATCCCAAAGATTCGTCGCGCATGGTTCTGGGGACCGACCAGGGAACCACTATCAGCGTCAACTACGGCAGGACCTGGAGCACCTGGTACAACCAGCCCACGGCGCAGCTCTACCACGTGATCACCGATGACCGTTTTCCCTACGTGGTTTACGGGAATCAGCAGGACAGCGGAGCGATTGGGGTTTGGAGCCGCGCCGATCACGGTCAAATCACGCCGCGGGACTGGTTTAATGCCACTGGCAGCGAGAGCGGGTATATTGCGCCTGACCCGAACGATCCCAACATTCTTTACGTAAGTGAGACTTATGGCGGCGTGGTTCGCTTCGATTTGCGCACGTCCTTCAGTCAAAATGTCACGCCCTGGCCGGTGCCGAGCTGGGGTAGTGAAATCTTTGAACGCAAGTACCGAGATCCGTGGACGCCGGTGTTGCTGTTTTCACCATTCGATAAGAAGACGCTGTATCTAGGGACCCAGTTTGTCATGAAGACGCTCGACGGCGGCTTGCACTGGGAGACGATCAGCCCCGACCTCACCGGGTCGATGCGGCACGAAGGAGACCAGAAGCCGGAAGGGCCGGCAACGGTCGAGAACGCGAAAGAACGCGGATATGGAGTGGTGTACACAATTGCGCCCTCGGGAGTGAATGGCGACTTGATCTGGGCGGGAAGCGATACCGGGCTGATCCATGTGACGCGGGATGGCGGGAAAACATGGAAGGATGTAACCCCGAACAGGCTGACCGACTGGAGCAAGATTTCCTTGATTGAAGCGTCGCACTTCGACCCGGCGGAGGCTTACGCGGCCGTGGATCGTCACCGGCTGGACGACCGGCAACCGTACCTCTATCGCACGCGGGATTACGGTGCGACCTGGCAGGCCATCACGAACGGGATCAGCGAACCGTCGTTTTTGCGGGCGGTGCGCGAAGATCCCCAAGTGCGCGGGCTGTTGTATGCCGCCACTGAATTCGGCGTCTATGTTTCGTTTGACGATGGCGATCACTGGCAATCGCTGCAACTGAATCTTCCGGTGAGCGCTGTGCATGATTTGGTCATCCACGGAGACGATTTGGTGATTGCTACGCACGGGCGATCGTTCTGGATACTGGACGACATCACTCCACTGCGGCAGACGAGTGCAGCGATGAAGGCTGGTACGTCTTGGCTCTACCAGCCGGCGACGGCTATTCGCGTGGACAACGACACGTTTCTTGGCTCACCCCTGCCGCCGGAGGAACCCACGGCAGAGAATCCGCCGAACGGCGCGGTCATCGACTATTATCTGAAGAGTACGGCCAGCCGGGTCAAGCTGGAAATATTTGATGGCCAGCAGACGCTGGTACGCAGTTTTTCTGCGGAGCACCTTTCTGCTGAACTCAAGGGGATAAAACGTCCTCCGATGGCGATTGCCGAGCGCTGGTTTCCCAAACCGGGGGCACTGGAAAAGAGCGCAGGCATGCATCGCTTCGTATGGAACCTGGCCTGGGGCAGCTCAGGGAGTGAGAGCGGGGAACCACAAGACGAGGACGACTTTTTCGCTCCCCATGCCCCGCGGGTTGTGTCCGGCACCTACGAAGTGCGACTCACAGTGGATGGCAAGACCTGGACCCAATCGTTGAAGGTTGCCATGGACCCAAGGTCGACGGCCACTCCCGAGGAACTGGAAAGGCAGATCGACCTTGGCCGGCAGATATTTGCAGAGACCTTGCATAGCCGCCAGGCATTGGCAGAAATGCAATCAGTTCAGAAGCAGTTGTCAGATTTGAAAGCACCGCATGCGGCGCTTAAGGCGTCGGTGGAGCAGGTTCAGACCGAAATCAAGCGAATTCTGGACGGTGGCGAGCAATCAGGTATGTCGATCGGGTTGAAGGAGGCTAACAGCGGACTCGCTGCGGCACTCGGAGTGGTGGAAAGCTCGGATCGTGCCATCCCCTCGCAGGCGATTGCCGTGTATGAGCAGTCCGATCAGGCGATGAAAGCCCAGGTCGCAGAGTGGTCGCAATTGAAGACCGGCGGTCTGAAACAACTCAACGATCAACTGAAACAAGCCAAGGTGACCCCCATCGCCATCGCCGAAATTGAGCAGATGGTCGAGTACTTCATGTCGCGCTGAAGGCAGGACTTGATTGTGACACGGCGATTTTTCGCAACCATTATGGTTTCAGCGCCGATTGACGGCACGCGGGGCCCCGCCTAAGATTGAGTGTCCCATGATCTGCCAGGCAACGACCGGCTAGACAATGATCGGCCAAACAATTTCACACTACAAGATCACGGATAAGCTCGGTGGCGGCGGCATGGGCGTTGTTTACAAAGCCGAAGACACACGCCTGCACCGCATCGTCGCGTTGAAGTTCCTGACCGATGATTCCCTCAAAGACCCCTCGGCCCTGGATCGCTTCCGGCGCGAAGCGCAGGCCGCATCCAGTCTCAATCACGCCAACATATGCACGATTTACGACGTCGGCGAGGAGGCGGGGTCTGCCTACATCGTCATGGAGTTTATTGACGGGCAGACCCTGAAACACCGCATCGAGGGGAAACCGATGCGGCTCAGCGAGATGTTGGAAATCGCCGGGCAAGTCGCCGACGCTCTCGAGGCGGCGCACTCCAAAGGCATCATCCACCGCGATGTCAAACCGGCAAATATTTTCATTACTCGCAGCGGCCAGGCGAAAGTCCTGGATTTTGGCCTGGCCAAATACACCGCCGAAGCGCAATCGGTGCACGATGCCAGCGTAACTGACTCGGCGCCAACGGTGGCGAACGCTCATTTGTTAACCAGTCCCGGCATGGCGGTCGGAACCATCGCCTACATGTCACCGGAACAGGCCATGGGCGAGGAGTTGGACCGCCGCACCGACTTGTTCTCCTTGGGGCTCGTTCTGTACGAAATGGCCACCGGACGGCAGGCGTTTTCCGGCTCCACCAGCGCCGCCGTGTTCGACGGAATTCTCAATCGTACGCCGGTTCCGCCGTTACAACTCAATCCGCAACTCCCGCCCAAACTGGAAGTGATTCTCGACAAGGCCCTGGAAAAAGATCTCAAACTGCGTTACCAGACTGCCTCTGATTTCCGCGTTGACCTCCAGCGTTTGAGACGAGAATCGGATTCGTACCCGAGCGCGAAGATCGCGATACAATCCGCCACGGAGCAACCGGCGTCGGCTCCGGTGGTAGGCAGTCGCAGTCGCTGGCCTGTGATCGCGCTGGCTTCGGCGATGGTCGCCATCGCACTCATCGCCGGAGCGTATGTTTTGGGAAAACGCGACGGGCTGGCTTTGAGTATTTCGCCGCCAACCTACCACCAATTGACCTTTCGCGGCGGTACCATCCGCATGGCGCGTTTTGCTCCTGACGGGAAGAACATCGTATACAGCGCGGCCTGGGAGGGAAACCCAATTGATCTGTTCATTACCCGGCCCGACAGCCCAGAGTCCCGCCCGTTTGGGCTGTCGAAAGCTGAGGTGTTGTCGATTTCGTCGGAAGGTGAGATGGCGGTTCTTCTGAACAGCCGCAACGTCGATCCTTACATTAATACGGGGACCTTGGGCAGAGTGCCGCTAGGTGGCGGCGCTCCCCGCGAAGTGCTGGAGAACGTACAGTGGGCAGACTGGTCGCCGGACGGAACAAACTTCGCCGTGGTGCGTGAGTTCGGCGGGTTGAGCCGTCTCGAATATCCCATCGGAAAGGTGCTATATCAGACTGGGGGGTGGCTCAGTCACCCGCGCATCAATCTCAAAGGGGACGAAGTAGCTTTCATTGAGCATCCCGTCCGTCGCGATGACGCAGGATCGATTGCCGTCGTCGATCTTTCCGGGAAAAAGAAAACCTTGTCCACCGGCTGGGAGACGGCTTGGGGTCTGGGATGGTCTCCCAACGGAAACGAAATCTGGTTTTCCAGCACCCGGCTCGGCTACGGACGTTATCTTTCCGCAGTAAGCTTGTCGGGGAAGGAGCGGCTGCTGGCGCGAGAGCCCGGTACACTGACCCTCCAGGATGTGGCCAGAGATGGGCGCGTGTTGATTACGCGCGACGTGCCGCGGGTTGGCATGGTCGGTATGGCCAGCGGCGGCACCAAGGAACGAGATCTCTCCTGGCTGGACTGGTCGGCTCCCAAGGATTTGTCCCTCGACGGCAAGAAGCTCTTGTTCACTGAATCCGGCGAAGCCGGTGGGGAGAGCTATTCCAGTTACATGCGTGGCACCGATGGGTCGGCTGCTATCCGGCTCGGCGACGGCGCGAGCTTTGCGTTATCGCCGGATCAAAAATGGGTATTGTCGGGCCTGCCCAAGCCACCCGTTCAGTTTACCCTGCTGCCCACCGGCGCCGGGGAAGCGAGGCAGCTGACGCATGACAACATCAATCGTCTTGACGCACACTGGTTTCCCGATGGTAAGCGCTTGTTATTCTCTGGTGACGAGCCCGGTAAGGGCGTGCGGCTGTACATACAGGGTATGGACGGCGGCCCCGCGAAAGCGATCACCGAAGAAGGTGTGAACGCGAGCGTCATTGTCATCTCCCCGGACGGCAAGCAGATCGCTCTAGTCGGTCCCGATCAGAAACCTGCCCTGCTAACGGTAGACAGCGGCGAACTGCGGCCCATTCCCGGGCTCGATGCTGGAGACGCACCGATTGCGTGGACCAGCGATGGCCGCTCCTTGTTTGTTTACCGGCTCGGGGAAGTTCCCTCCACCGTCAACCGGCTGGACGTGGCCACGGGCCGCAAACAGTTGTGGAAACAACTCGTTCCGCCCGACGTTTCCGGCGTTACCGACATCAGTTCAATCCTCGTCACTCCCGACGGCAACAACTACGTCTACGAATACGGCCGCACGCTTTCCGACTTGTACCTGGTGAACGATCTCAAGTAGTTGCTCAACTGATCCAGTCGAGAACCTTGTAGTAAGCTCCGGCGAAAGGCAGGAACCAGGGCCATCCGTTGTAGAGGCCGAGCGGCGCGCCTGGGAAAGGAATGTTTTCGTAAGGATTCTCGCTTTGCCCGCCGCTGACCTGCTCGGCGATTTTGGCCCCGAGATAAGTTGCCATGGCCACGCCGTGCCCGGCATATCCCACAGCGTAGTAGATTCCATCCATTTGTCCGGCGTGGGGCATGGTGTCGAAGCAGAAATCGAGCGTGCCTCCCCAGGCGTAGTCCAGCTTGGTTTCGCGCAACTGAGGATAGACCTCGATCATGCCCCGGCGCAGAAGTTCGGCACTGCGGCGGATGGTATTGGCCGTCTCAGGAAAGAAGGCGGCGCGACCGCCAAACAACATGCGATTGTCGGGCGTGAGGCGATAGTAATAGAGGTAGTTCTTCGAATCAAAGATCATGCGATTGCGCGGGCTGAGTTCCAGGGCGAGGGCAGCGGGCAACGGTTCGGTGGCGATGATGAATGAGCCGATGGGAATGATCTTCTTTTGCAGCTCCGGGGTAGCGGACGAAGTATATCCGCTGGTGGCGATGAATACGTCTTTTGCGAAAACGCGTCCGCGGGAAGTGTCGAGGTGAAAGCCGGCCCGGCCGTTATCGGATGCGTGGGTGATTTGTTTCACGCAAGCGTTCTCGAAGATCCTGGCGCCGGCGGCGAGGGCGGCGCGGCCCAGTCCGGCAACGTAGCGGGCGGGATTCAGGCCGGCGCTGACATCGTCAACAACTCCGCCGAGATAAATGCCAGAGCCGATCTCGGAGCGCAGACCGCTCTTGGGAACAATGCGAAGTTGATGGTTGAACTCGCGGGCGATGAGTTCGACCGAGCGGGCGTAGGCATCGAAATGCGACTGTTTGCAGGCGACCTCAAGATGTCCCGAGCGCGAAAAGTTGCAGTCGATCTGTTCTTCGCGAACGATCTGTTCCACAACGGCGATCGAAGCCAGGGACGCGGCATACATCCGTTTGGCTGCATCCATGCCGTAGCGTGCCGCCAGGGTTTCGACATCCAGCTTCATGCCGGTCAGGACCATGCCGCCGTTGCGGGAACTGGCGCCCCATCCGATGGTGTTGGCCTCAAGGACGGCGACGTTCGCGCCGCGCTTGGCCAGTGTGCGCGCGGCAGACAAGCCGGTGAACCCCGCGCCCACAATGGCAACGTCCACGCGCGGGGGCAAATCGCCGGGAGTGGCAGCGGGCAGGCAGACAGTATCCAGCCAGTAGTTGGATTGCTGCATGGTCATGAAATCCTGGAGTGCTTCTTACCGGATGTGGTCGAGAGCGTCATCGACAACGCCCTCTTCTGGCCTGCACTCATGCTGATCGAAATCAGATTGAAGCTGCGTTTTGGCTTGGTCGGCGTCAACTAGAAACTCTCGCCGGGTGCGGAAAGCTAATTTGCAGACATCGCAGTACCCGGTGCTCGGGGTGCTCCCGATGAATCTCGCGATCTTGAGCTTTCGGTCCGGCATCGACGACATCATGGCAGGGCATGGATGAGGAGTCAAATGCCTTCAATGCCGCGCTTGCCGGGTGGCGTAGGTTCGCGTCCGTTCTCTCGACGCTGGCCCGGGCGAAGAGAGATTCCTTCGCCTTCCCGACACAGCGCTAATCACTCTTCGTCCCCTTCGCCCACTCCCGCGTCGCTATGCGCCTCCAGCTTCAGTTCCGGTAAGTGGGCATCGCGCAGTTGAGCATTGAGCGCTGCCAGGTCGGAAGCTTTCATCTCCTCCCATTCCTTCATCACGACAGAAGCGTCGTTTTCGGCAGCAGCGGTTGCGGCGGACTGGGCCGTAGTGGGGGCCGCATCGGCACTGTCCACTTCGGTGTAAAGAGTGTTCGCCGCACCATTGATGCGGCTGAGCGTCGGAACTTGCGATCCCGGTGCTGGTTTTTCGGGGCCGTCCAAGACAAGCTTGAGTTTGTCGGCAAAAGTCTGAATGGAGTCTCTGATCGTGCCGCTGGCCTGCGGGAGGATGGCCTTGATCTGATCGCGGATGGAACGCGCTTCCACCACCGCCTTGGTGCTGCCGGTCAGCAGGGAAGCCAGGCGTGTCTGCATGTCGAACTGCTGATGCAAGCCCGCAAGCGGAATCTTGACTCGCGGATCCATTTTCACAGTGAGCGGCGCGGTGTAACTCTGTCCGCTGACGGTGAGCCGCACTTTGTAGTCCCCGGGCAGCGCCAGCGGCCCCAGCGGTGTTCGTGGCGTGTCATGAGGCACAGCCGAAACGGGATACCCATAGTGAGCGGCAAGTGGCGTGGCGTAGTGCAGGTCCCAGACCCAACGATGCATGCCGGCCTCCGTAGACGGAGCCTTGAACGGGCGAATCCAGTACGGCGGAATTACTTGCGTGCTGAGTTGGGCTTCGGTCTGGTCAGGCTGATCAGTGCTCGAATAACGGCGAACGACCACTCCCTTGGCATCCAACACTTCGATGGTGAGCGGTCCGGATGCGGGCTTGGCCAGATAATAATCGAGCATCGCGCCGTCGGGCGGATTCTCGCCCAAGGGTTCATCAGGCGGAATCGGAGTGTCAGGATTGGTGCTGCGCCGCACGCGATAGGCGGGCGCGGGTTTGAACAGCGCATCCGAATTGGCGGTCGAGCCGGTGATCTGCCGCAGCGGCGTGATGTCATCAAGGATCCAAAAAGACCGGCCATGAGTGGCGACGATCAGGTCGCTGTCGTGAATCCAAAGATCGCGCATCGAAGTGTGAGGTAAATTCAGTTGCAGGGACTGCCAGTGGCCGCCGTCATCAAACGAAACCCAGACGCTGGTTTCGGTGCCGGCAAACAGCAGACCTTTGCGAACCGGGTCCTCGCGGACGGTGTCGACGGGCGAATCGGGCAGACCGCTGGCGATCAACTGCCAGCTCTTGCCGCCATCGTGAGTGCGGTAAATGTAGGGATGCAGATCGTCAATGCGGAAGCGGCTGACGGAAGCGTAGGCAGTGTTGTCATCGAAATGCGAGGCCTCGATCTGCGTAACTTTGCTCCAGGGAGTCAGATCCGGAGGAGTGATGTTGGTCCAATTCTTGCCGCCGTCGCGCGTAATCCAGATCAGGCCGTCGTCGGTGCCGGCCCAGAGAGTGTTCACCGTGTGGAACGACGGTGCCAGCGCATAAATCACGCCGCGCTGTTTGGCGGCGTCGGGATTCTTGGCCAGCAGCGGGCCAACGCTCGGTGGCGCGCCTGGGTCAGGCCGGGCAAGATCGGGGCTTACGGCTTGCCAGGAGTTTCCACCGTCCATGGTTTTGAAAAGCACATTGCTGGCGAAATAGAGAATGTGCGGATTAACCGGGGAAAACATCGTCGGTTCGCTGCGATCGGCGCGGTAAGCGCCGCGCAGCGGGATCGGAGTAACATTCTGCACCTGCCCGGTGGACCAGTGGAACTTGGAAACTTCGTTGCGGCCGCCGCCGTAGATGACATCGGAATCGAGCGGATCGGGCGCCGCATAGCCGTACTCGATTACGCCTACGGGACGCCAATCTCGAAACGTGATTTCGCCGTCGTTGGCGCGGGTTGAAATGCAGACCGAACCGCTTTCCTGCTGACCGGAGCAGACGCGGTACGGAAAAGTGTTGGTGGTGGCGACGTGATAAAGCTGAGCGGTGGGCTGGTTGTACCAGGAACTCCAGGTCTCGCCGCCGTTGACGGTGATAATCGCGCCCTGGTCGCTAACCAGGAGAATCGTTTTGGGATCGTCGGGGTTGATCCAGAGGTTCTGATAGTCGTCGCCGCCAGGCGCGCCACGAATGCTCATCCAAGTTTTCCCGCCGTCGATGGAGCGCACAGTGACGATGCCGGTGCTGTAAACCACGTCGGGATTCTTGGGATCGACGCGGGCGATGGGAAGATCGCCGCCGCCAATCCGCATGGAGGGACGAGCGTCAGTCGTCGCCGAATACCAGGTCTCTCCAGCATCATCGGAGCGATAGAATCCCAGCCCCGCGCCAGATCCGTACTCTCCACGGCGAGCCGTGCCCAGCGTGAGATAAATGCGGCTGGGGAGGCTGGGCGAGATGGCAATATTCACCTGCACCACATCGTTCGGCAGGCCATGGGTCAACTGCTTCCAGGTGTTGCCACCATCGATTGATTTGAATAAACCACCGCCAGTCCCACTGAAGATGTTGCCGTCTTCCCATGGGCCCTCCCGAACTTCCCACAACGCGGCATAGAGCACGTTGGGATTCGATGGGTCCATCTCAATGTCAGAGCCGCCTGTGTTTTCGTCTTTGTAGAGGACTTTCTGCCAGGTCACACCGCCGTCCGTGGAGCGGAAAATGCCACGCTCCGCGCTGGGGCCGTAGGGATGCCCCAGTACCGCGGCGAACAAACGGTTGGGATCGTGGGGATCAACCGCTAGCGCGGGAATCTGCTGCGCGTTCTCAAGGCCTAGGTGCGACCAGGTTTTTCCGGCGTCGGTGGACCTGTAGATTCCGTTTCCGACGGCAAGATCAGGGCGATGCAGACCCTCCCCGCTGCCGACGTAAATGATGTTGGAGTCGGAAGGAGCGACGGCGATGGCGCCAACCGATTGGGTCGGCTGCGAATCAAAGATGGGGATCCAGGTGCGGCCGTAATCATTGGACTTCCACACGCCTCCATTGACCTGTCCGATATAAAAGACGCTGGGCTGGCCGGGCACGCCCGCCACCGCACGGGTGCGGCCGCCCCGAAAAGGGCCAATCATGCGCCAGCGCAAGCCCTGGTAAGTGCTCGCAGGGTAGGACTGAGCGTAGCCGCGGATTGCCATGGAAAAAAGAAAGCAAGAAAATACCGCGATGACAAAAAGACGAGACCGGATCAAGGTTTCCCCCATCGAAGACTTCGCGCAAAGCATAAATGAATTCCGGGCGAAAGAGAATCGCGCCGCTGGAGTTCGCTCGAGTTTTCAGAAGTTTTGCACAGTGGCACGGACGGGGAGTGCAACCGCCCGCTCGTGCTATTTACGATTTTTGCCAATGGCTTTACCGTCCTAAGTGAGCAGTTTTCGGGGGAGGGCTGTTCAGGCGTCCCGGATTCGAAAGAGTCCGGGACGCCTTTAATTTTGGGGCTTCAGGGAATAATCACGGCGGCGCCGTCGATGGAATCGTTTTTCACGGCGAGAAGAGCCTGATTGGCCTGATCGAGCGGGAACGCTGTCACTTTGGGGCGCAGGGCGATTTCATTGGCAATTTGGAGGAAATCGCGGGCGTCGTCGCGGGTCATGTTGGTCACGCTACGAAGCTGGCGCTCACCCCAGAGCAGGCGATCATAGTCGAACTGCGGGATACGGTCGAGGTGAATGGCATTGATGGCGACTACGCCGCCTTTCCGCAGGCTTGCCAGTGCGGCGATCACCACGTTGCCGCTGGGGGCAAAGGTGATGGCGCGGTCGAGTGCAACCGGCGGTTTGTCGTTCTCACTACCAACCCATTCGGCACCCAAGGAGGCAGCCAGGCGGCGGTGAGATTCGCCGCGCGTCGAGACGTAAACTTTGCAATTCCAGGCTTTGAGAACGGCGATGGCGAGGTGCGCCGAAGCGCCGAATCCGAATAGGCCAACATTCTCGCCGTGCCGAACTCCTGCGACTCGCAGCGCGCGGAAGCCGATAATCCCAGCGCACAACAGCGGCGCTGCATGCAGGTCGTCGAGAGCAGCCGGCAAGGGAAATACGAAGTCAGCGCGCGCCAGCGCATACTCGGCGTAGCCGCCGTTCACGGTGTATCCGGTGAAGGTTGGCGAGTCGCAAAGATTCTCGGCGTCGTGCTGGCAATACCAGCATTCGCCGTCGGTGCCGCCAATCCAGGAAACCCCAACGCGGGTGCCGACTGGGATCTCCGGTGTAGCTCCGGCAACCACATCGCCTACAATTTGATGACCGGGGATGAGGCCTTTGAGGCGCACGGGCAACTCGCCTTCGACAATATGAAGATCAGTCCGGCAAACTCCGCAGGCGCGCACGCGAAGCAACACTTGTCCCGGCTGGACCTCAGGCTGAGGAACTTCACTGATCTGTAAAGGGCGCTTCGAGATGTCGGCAGGTTCGCGTAGGACGGCGGCTTTCATACTTACCTAGAATACCGCCGGGCGAAAATCCATGTCGGGGTGCCCCATTTCTCGCCTCTTTTGCGAGAAGTGGGGAAAGCTTTCATCTAGGGTGAGTCGCTTGGTCAAACCTTCTGATCCCAGGTTGTACGAATTGTTCTCAGCATGGCCGGATAGATAATCCATTTTCGGAACGGATCGATTAAGCCCATGTAGAACGGCGTAATCCACGTTCTCTGGCGCACGTAGACGGCAAAGTAGAATCGATAGCCATCGGCCCCTTCAGCCAGGGCACTGAGGGCCGCAGCATGGACGGTACGATTCTGCACTTCAAGTAGCTGTTCGTTTTCGAAACGATAGACAACGCGGAACAGTCCTTCCGGCGTTCCAGAGACGACAGAAGAACGAGCACGATCCTCCGGCGTAAGGCGGCTTCCAAACGAGGCTGCCAAGGCATCCTTCGGTTCGACCTCGAGTCGAAAAATGCGTCCAACAAAAAGCCGAAGACGGAGAAGCGCGTTCGCCACTGGCGGAAGTCGATTGATTCCGCCCTGACCTGTCCGGCGAAGGAATTCAAAAAGGGTCACGCCGTCGCGGTGCGTTGGTAGGTCAACCGCCCAGACGTCGTGCAGCGGGACGTCGGCGAGAAGTGTATGCACGCGAAGCGGAAGCGCGTAAAACTCCGTTGGAGAAATCTGCGGCATCTTTTATTCTTGGTTCCTATCATTGAATGCAAACACGTTCTCGCAGTTCATTTTGATTCAGTCCTATCGGTTGGGACTTACCCTCCCCACTCCCGCCCTTGTCATCCGATCGAAGCGAAGGACTGGCGCATCTTCTTTGCATAACCCCTCCGACGGTTGCCCCATCCTATCGCGCTTTTTGCGACAGGGTGGGGATTTACCGGCGCCCCAGCCGCGCAGCGGCGGCATGTGAAAGCCCAACCTGCGCTACACGGTGAAGGCCAGCGGCGGCAAAGTTGCCTACGCTGAGGGCAACCTTGATTTTCTCGTGGCATACATCGTGCCCGAGAACGCCTGGTACGTGCTCCCCATCGCCGCCATCGGCGGACGCGCCAGCCTTTGGTTCTATCCTCACCAGGAAAGCAAAGCCCGCTTTGAGAAGTATCGCGAAGCGTGGTGTTTGATGGCCTGTCAGCGCGATGGAGACTGTAATCCTGGGATCAGTGTCCGAACCGATTGCAAAGCGCGAGCCGCCGGGATCTGTCCCGCCATCGGCGATCAGGCTGGTAAGACAACCGGTGCAGACGTCTGAACGGGCGCTGCTTCCACCACCGGCTCCGCCGTCTGCTTCACGTAGAAAGCCACTGCCGAAGCGCGCTGCCAGAAGCGGACTGCAAGTAACAGCAGCAGCGTAAGCTGGCTTACCAGGAAAGCTCCAACCACGCTGCTGGGCGGTACGATGAAGTGCCACAACAATATTCCAACCACCAGCACTGCCACTCCAACTAGGGCGATGGCCACATAAGTTCCTAACAAGCGAAAGCGGTTCTTGCGCATGGCGCGCAATCCCACGGCCACCGACTTGCGCACCGCGTTTTGGTCGCGCAGGACAACATCGGTCTGGGCCAGATCGAACCAAACTCGAATTTTAGTCAAGACCAGAAGAATGATGATCCAGCCGGCCATGGTGGTGAAGAAAGACAGTCTTTCGTAGTTGGTTTTGTCCGCGGCTTTTGCGAGTGCGTCTACGCCGGCGCCCAACAATCCCACCGCGATCCCGGCCACTACCGCCGCCATCAGGAACAAGCGGACAAACCTCCACAGGTTGCGGCCGCAGGCGCGAAAGAACTCATCGCGTGAGACGCGATGGTCCGAGGAGTAGCCGAGCAGCACGCCGGGCATGAACGTGAGGCTCACCAATAAAAACAGAATGCCGAAAAACACGGCAGGCACGGTGGATCTCTGCACGGGCCCAAATTCGGGGCGACCCATCAGTTCGATCAGTACCGCGGCGTTGAAACCGTGGAGCAGTTTGTCGGAGTACAAACTGTGGTCCATCATGCCGTGCGCGTATATGCCAAAACTGGCCGCTCCGAACCAACCGAATAAAAGGTTCAGCAGGTAGAACCAGATGATGTAACGCAGATTGCGCCTGGCAATCCCGGCCCCGGCAGACATCAGACTTTGCTTGTCATTCATGAAAGATCTCCCCTTAGACCAGCCACCAGGTCACAAATTGGGCCACAAACTGACTGATGAATTCCCAGTAGTGCACGATTTTGCTAGCCGGCGCG
>Ga0209517_10007276_pt1 | contig 13324 bp, 15 predicted proteins | sample PeaSoiMetSII2010_FD_187695 | JGI IMG/M metagenome (GOLD analysis project Ga0209517, IMG submission 187695) | Peat soil microbial communities from Weissenstadt, Germany - SII-2010 (SPAdes) (version 2) | ecosystem: Environmental > Terrestrial > Soil > Wetlands > Peat | place: Germany...
GGTGCCGTCGCCCCGTCCGCGATCCTGCGGCGGCCCTAGTTCTTCTACAATTGAAAACCGCTCGCCGAGGTGGTCTAGCCGCCGCCACGCGAAGGGTAGTTTTCTCCTCTCGCGCAACAGACTTTGGTTCAGCCCGGCCCCTGCGGCCAGTTTTTTTACGTCAGCAATGCGTCAGGCGGTCGCCGCGATCGCCCGCTTCACCGTCATCGGATGCCACCGCCTAGTTAAGTGACCTGCTGAGAAATGACCGCTTGTGGCACTTTTGAGACATGCCGACGGGGGCTGAGAATGTCCGTTGATTGGGGTTGACCGGAAGTGACCGGCACACAGCCAAAGTGACGAGATTGACCCAACAGCGACATTGGCTGTGCGCTGCGGAACTGGTTTTGGTGTCGGTTTAGCCCCTATTAGGTAGTGGTTTGAGCGGGTAAGATGCTGTCTCCTGAGCTTGGGGCCGGACATGCAGCGCCGCCATTTCGTCAAGCTAATAGGCGGTGCTGTGGCGGCTTGGCCGGGCGCGGTGTTGGGGCAGCAACCTATTCAGGTACGTCGTATCGGCGTGCTGATGGGGATTGCTAATGATGCCGAAGGGCGATCGCGTATCAAACCATTCCAGCAAGCAATGCAACAGTTAGGCTGGATAGAGGGACGCAATCTTCAAGTTGAGTATCGCTGGTCTGCGGCTGATCCAAGTTTGATCCAGACTTTCGCGAAAGAGTTCATCGAGCTGCACCCCGACATCATCATTGCGCACACGACCCCGGTGTTAGAGACGATGATGGAAAGGACAAAGACCATTCCAATCGTGTTTGTTGCCGTTTCTGACCCGGTCCCTCGTTTCGTTTCTAATTATGCAAAGCCAGGAGGTAATGTCTCCGGATTTGCGAACTTTGAGTATTCAGTAGGAGAGAAGTGGTTGCAGATCCTGAAAGAGGTTGCCCCCAATGTGAAACAGGCGGCAGTTTTTCATGACCCCAGCAATCCTGCCTTTCCGCGGTACCTGAGCTCGATGGAAGTTGTGGCGCGACAAGTGGGGGTTCGGGTCACTCCCACTCCGGTTCAAAATGTCACTGAAATCATTCTGGCTTTCGAATCGCTTGCGCGTGAAACCGATGTTGGGCTGATTTTGCTACCGACCCCTCTCGCCACCGTGCAATACGAGCTGATAGTTTCGCTCGCTGCTAAATATCGGATTCCCGCAGTGTACACTCAGCGCGATTTCGTTGTCGGCGGTGGACTTGCGGCATTCGGGACGGACCGTAACGACCAATTTAAGCGTGTGGCATCGTATGTCGATCAAATTCTTCGCGGAGAAAGTGTAGGCAATTTGCCTATCCAGCAACCCACCAAGTTTGAGGTTACTATCAATCTTAAAACCGCGAAGGCTCTCGGCCTCACTATTGCACCTACGACCCTTATCCGTGCCGATGAGGTGATCGAATAAGCTGCACGACTTCCGTTGTTGGCACTTTGCGGACCTCACGCGATGTCCGAGTTGAGTCCGTTATGAGCGCAACTGCAGACATCGCTGCGACCTTACTACCGATCCCGCGCCAGCTTTCCGCCTTCCCCAACGTGGGTCTTTCCGGTCGGGGTTGAACACGCCCTCGATGTGCCGGTTCAGCGCCCGCAGCGCTATACGACGATTGCGGTCCATGCAAATATGCGGCGTGTAAGGAGGTAACGATGGCGGCAAAAGCGCGCGTCCTGCTAGTTGGCTTGGAACCAGACATAGTTGATTACAGCAAATCCCCGGTGCCCGGGCTGACGGCGGCAAAAGTTCGCGCAGCTGTGGAGGCTGACAGCGCCAAGCTGGAATCGCTCGGCTACAGCGTGAAGTCGTTGTACGTTGACGATGGCAAGACCGCAGAAGTGGCGCTTGCTAATGCACTCGCAGCTAGTGGATACGATTGCATCATGATTGGTGCTGGCCTGCGTATTGTTCCTCCCTATTTCCTGTTGTTCGAGAAACTAATCAACATCATCCACCGGCACGCCCCCGCTTCGACGAAGCTATGCTTCAACACAAACCCTACGGATACGGCCGACGCGGTGCAGCGTTGGGTTTAGTGGCGTCGAAACTGGCACGGATGGACCTACAGCGATGTCCGCAGTTCGGTCGCTATCGGGGGAAACCGGACATGGCGTTGACTGCTCATTTTGGTAGCGATTGACCCATAGCCGTCCCTCAAAGCTGCTGGATCAAGCCGAGTGATGAGAATGAAAGTGACACCAAGGCTGCGCCCAAGATAATCCAGAGCGTATCAACCTTAGTGGTCAACAGCAGCACGAAGCTCACCAGCGCGATCCCCCAAGTGACTGGGCCAGTCAAGCCATCGCGTCCAAGGGGGATGGCTGCGGCGAGTAACAGTCCGGCGCTGGCGACGATGATAGTTTGCAGGACCGATTTAACTTTAGGGTGTTCCACGTCCCGTCCAACAAAGTGCACCAGCGGAATAATCAAAAGCGCGGGCGTTATCATTGCTAACCAGCCCGCGACGGCTCCCGGCAGACCCGCAACGAAATACCCGACGCTGACGACATAAAGTCCCACAGGGCCGGGTGTGCTTCGAGTAATGACCACGGCTTCGTTAAGTTGCGCATTCGTCAAGACATGGTGATGCGTGACCAGCGCGTCCTGGATCATCGGCAAGGACGCAAGGCCCGCGAACGCGGTCACGGTACCCTTCAAGAGCAACAGATAAAGAAGCGCGACATTCATGGCTGTGGCTCTGGCAGAAGGAAGCCGCTGATGGCGGCGATCAGCAGTACAGTGATGGGTGACAAGCCGACGATCATATGCAGGGCAAAGGCGGCAGCGCCTATCAGGATCACGCGCAGACGGTTGCCACGCCTGAAGTGCGGGTGGACAATCGTCCAGACCGTCTTGACTGTGATGGCAACAGCGGCAGCTACAGCGCCTCGAATTGCGGATTGTGCGTAAGGATTTTCTTGCCAGTGGGCGAAGAGAACCGTGGCGGCAACGACAATCAGGGTGCTAGGTATCGACGCCGCGAACAGCACAGCTATCGCGCCCGACCACCGCTTTAAAAGTATCCCTCCGGCAGCGGCCGCCTTGCCGTGATGGGATAGATCGCGATGCTGCACAGCTAGATCGTCTTTATGAGCGAGGCTAGCCACGCAGCATGGGTCGGATGACGTTGATCACGGGCGTGGAGCGCCGCCGTCGTTGGAGTTCAGAAGAACGCGCACAGATTTTGGCGGCGATTGATGAGCCTGGGGCCGTGGTGGCGGAGGTAGCTCGGCGCGCGGACGTGTGCACCAGCCTTGTCTATAAGTGGCGACGGGAAGCGCGAAACGCCGCGAGCGGGCGCGGTTTTTCGCCGGTAATCGTAGAACAGACACAGTCGCCGTCACCGGTGAGTGGACCCGAGCTTGACGCGATCCTGGTGGAAATGAAGGACGCGAGGGTTCGGATCGGCTCGAACGCGCCGTCCGCGTTGGTCGCGGCGACGTTGAAGGCGCTACGATCTTGATCCCTATTCCATCAGGCAGTCGGGTCTGGATCGCGACGGGCCACACGGACATGAGACGTGGCATGCAGGGTCTGGCCTTGCAGGTTCAGGAGGGTCTCAAGCGCGATCCCCACTGCGGCGATCTCTTCATATTCCGCGGTCGTCGCGGCGATCTGGCCAAGATCCTGTGGCATGACGGGATCGGATTGTCGCTTTACGCCAAGCGTCTGGACCGCGGAAGATTCATCTGGCCTTCGGCGTCGGATGGTGCGGTGTCGATCTCGGCGGCCCAGGTGGCCTATATGCTGGAAGGGATCGACTGGCGAAATCCGCAACTGACATGGCGGCCCAAGAGCGCCGGCTGAGCCAAATAAAAAATATGGGAGCAGGTGCATTTTAGGGCGCCACAAATCACAGAATTTATGATTCTCTTGTCGCCATGGATGCTGATCGCGACGCTCTTCCCGATGACATAAACGTCCTGAAAGAGGCGTTGATCATCGAGCGCGCCAAGGCCCTTGAGGTTACCGCCGAGCTGATGGTCGCGCGGGCCAAAGCGTCCGAAGACGTGGCGCTGATCGCCCAGCAGAAGTTGCGGATCGCCAAGCTGGAGCGCCAGGTCTACGGGCAACGATCGGAGCGCTCGGCGCGTCTGATTGAGCAGTTGGCGCTGGAGTTCGAAGAGCTGGAAGCGGGCGCCACGGAAGACGAGCTTGCGGCGGAGACGGCGGTCGCAAAGACAACATCCGTGCGCGGATTTACGCGCAAGCGTCCCGAGCGCAACACATTCCCCGATCACCTTCCCCGCGAGCGTGTAGTGATCGATCCGCCGACGGCGTGTGAGTGCTGTGGCGGCAATCGCCTGCGCAAACTCGGCGAAGACGTGACGCGAACCCTAGAAACGCAGCCGCGCCGGTGGAAAGTGATCGAGACGGTGCGGGAGAAGTTCACCTGCCGCGACTGCGAGAAGATCACGCAAGCGCCGGCGCCGTTCCATGTCATCGCGAGGGGATGGGCGGGGCCCAGCCTCCTGGCTATGATCATGTTCGAGAAGTTCGGCCAGCATCAGCCCCTGAACCGCCAGGCCGAGCGCTATGCTCTGGAAGGCGTACCGATCGCGCTGTCGACCATGGCCGACGCTGTGGGGTCGATCTGCGCGGCGCTCGATCCACTCCTCCGCCTTGTGGAAGGCCATGTCATGGCGGCAGAGCGCCTACATGGGGATGATACGACTGTGCCGGTCCTGGCCAAGGGCAAGACCGACACGGGGCGGTGTTGGATCTATGTGCGCGACGACAGACCTTTTGGCGGAACCGGACCGCCCGCGGCGATATTTTACTACTCGCGCGATCGCAGAGGCGAGCATCCTCAGGCGCATCTGGCAGGATATGCCGGCATCCTGCAGGCGGATGCCTATGACGGGTACAACAAGCTCTATCTGGCCGGGCGAAGTCCTGGGCCGATCCTGGAGGCGGCGTGTTGGGTGCATGCCCGGCGCCCGTTCTTCGCCATGGCCGACATCGAGGAGAACGCTCGACGCAAAGCCGCAGGCAAGAAAGAGATCGCACTGTCGCCAATCGCGATCGAGATCGTACGCCGCATCGACGCGCTGTTCGAGATCGAGCGATCCATCAAGGGCAAGAGCGCCGAGGAGCGCCTGGCCGTCAGGCAGATATCGAGCCGGCCATTGGCCGAGGATCTTCATGTCTATATGCGTGCGCAGCTCGCTCGGCTCGCTCGCGGGCACGACTTGGCCAAAGCGATCAATTACATTCTCAAGCGCTGGGCAGGCTTCACTCGCTTCCTCAAGGACGGCCGCGTATGCCTTTCGAACAACGCCGCCGAAAGAGGGCTGAGAGGTATCGCCCTGGGTCGGAAATCGTGGCTGTTCTGCGGGTCCGATCGTGGCGGACAGCGCGCTGCAGCTATGTACAGCCTCATCGTCACTTGCAAAATGAATGGCGTCGATCCACAAGCCTGGCTCACCGACGTCCTCTCCCGTATCGCAACTCATCCTGCCCATCGATTGGATGAATTGTTGCCGTGGAACTGGACACCTCGAGCACCGGCGATTGCCGCTCAGGCCGCCTGACCATGCATGTCAACAAGGTCCATCACGTCACGACGATCAACCAGGTCGCCAAGAGTCTTGGCGAAGACGAAGACTGGATATCCGACGTCGCCAACGAAATGGAAATCGAAGACGGCGTGATATGGGTATACGGGGTCGGCGAGGACGGCATGTTGGCCTTCACCGACTTCGGAATCGAAAACCTTATCGATCTCATCAAAATGCGCAAAGACCGCACACTGTTCAACCGCCGGGACGGCGACTAATAGGCGACCTGCGGCCTATGCCGGATGGATACGGATCGAGGCGCGGACCGGGCTTCGAATGATGCCGACGTTTCCTCGATCCCCCCTATCATTCCGTACGGCGGGTTTTCCCCGATACGGCTGGAAGGCTGGCTTTTCAGATGGCGCCTTTCTGGCTTTCACGCGCTTAAGTCTGCTCCCGACATTCGCGACGTGTTGGCCAGTTTGCATCCACCCTTCGTACACCTCGTGATCCAACGGTTATCCCGTACTGAGCCGGGACGCGGATTCGATCGTGCACCGCCATGAAGTGGGATCACCACAACCCCAGGGGTCCTCGCTCTTGCCCGAGTTATGCTGTCTCGAGCCGTCATTACTTAGTCGACCCCATCCGTCCCACTCGTGGGCACATCGCATTTTCACCGCATGGCGGCTTATACGCGATGCCTTCGCTGTGCGGGAGCGCCGAAGCGACCCGCGAGTGGTTCCGGGCTTTCGCTATCCATTCTGTCCTGGCATACCGTCCTCTCCGACCCCGGGGAGTTCGATCATCGTCAGTTCCAGCGCAGCGATGTCGACGCGGCCTTCGCCGAGAATAGACCGGCTCGGCACTCCCAAAACTCCCGCAATCCGTTTCACGCGGGCGATGACTTTCGTGGCTTCCTGGTTCACACATCTGCTACGGTCTGCCAGTTTGCTCGCCCCCTGCACGGATCTGACCGGTTGCCCAGCCAGCGGGGCTTTTACATCCAGGCTTCCAGCGGGTTGGTCGCCCTTCCCGCTGCAGGATATAACTACAACAGCGACTGGACTCCTCTGTTGGCGGGACTCTCACCCGCTAGAATGGCAGCTAGCCTCGCTGCACCTACTCCTTCATCGTGATGGACTTGCACCATCTACTCCTTGCCGGTCTCCCGGCGCACTCCGCTTCACCCCCGACATCGGACATTGTGGGCTACATCAGCCATGTCCGAAAGGTGTGTGCCAATAGGCGACATCACGGCGATTTATTCAACGACCTCATCGGCCACTGCGAGAACCTTCGCTGGCAAATCGAGGCCGAGCGCTTTCGCAGTTTTAAGATTAATCACGAGTTCGAGCTTACTCGCACCACCGGCAGATCAGCGGGCTTCTCGCCCTTTAGAACGCGGCCGGCGTAGACGCCGGCTTGACGAAAAGCATCTCCAACGTCCGCTGCGGCGGTTGCCGAGAAAAGTGCGGCCTTAACTCGGACCCTTTACTTAGGAACAACAAGGAACTGACGCCTGCGTACTTGAGAGGTTTGTCGGAGACGAGGTGATCCGACAGAACGTCTCGCTATGCCTTACCTCGAAAAGCCCTTGAGGCCTCGGCTCGCCCCAGTCGAGCCGTCTCGGAAGGCGTCTCGCCGTAGGCTGCACGATATCTCGCCGCAAAATGTCCCATGTGTGTGAAGCCCCACTTCAGCGCCACATCCTTGATCGACAACATATTCAGAGGCGAAGACAATTCCGCCTGCGTCGCCTCCAGGCGGATCTCGCGCAAATAGGCGAGCGGTGTGATGTTCCGAAACCGGCGAAATCCATATTGTAACGATCGCACGCTGATCCCGGTTGCTTCCGCCACTTCGCTCAAAGTCAGCGGCTGATGCATGTTGGCACGCATGAAATCGACCGCCTTCATGATCTGACGCGACGTGGCGTCCATTTGATGACGACGCAGGCGATTGCTCAAGCCATGTGGGAAGTTCAGAAAAACCAGTCGCAGAATGGACTCGCCGAGCAGTGCCATCGATTTTTCAGACCGTATGGACGTATCATACATGCCGGCGCCGACAGCCTCGCCCAGCGCTTTGAGCACCCTTCCTGCTGGACTGGCAAGATCGAGTTGCGGGCTAAGCTCGCTGTTTTGCAGTGCGGCGCTCTCGAAAATATCGGAAAGGGTTTTTTGCACGGCAGCTTCATCGAATTCGAGAGTGACGTGCCCGTGCTTGCCGTGACCAGAATATGAGATCGAGCTAACGTCCGGCACGATCAACGCGAGCGCGTATTCTCGGTCGATTGCCACAGTCCGATTTCGAATCCTTGCACTCATGGTTCCTGCGCTTGGCAGCACGAGGCCGAGTCTCTCCTTCTGCTGTGCGAACCGGCATGTCCAGTCGATCTCGGACTCAACCTCCCACCAGGAGAAGCCACTTGTCGATGCAAATTTGCCTTGCCAGCGAAATGCGCTTTGGCCGGTATTTAGCTCTATTCTTGCATGAGGCGCGAGCAGATGGAATGTACTGAGAAACTTCGCAAAGCTTTCTTCGCGGCTTGAAAGATCGGTAAACATGGGGTCACGCCGGCTCAAGGTGAGATATCCGCCAACCAAGCTCATTTAAATTCAATCCCAAACGCGCAATCTTGTCCAGTGAGCGCAATCGTTCACCAATAGGTGTTTCGTTCCAAATCTATTGGCCTTAGGGTCGTCGGCCAACTCGCCCAGAAGCGTCAAGCCTATTCAATGAGGGAGGAACTCATGCCAGGTATAAAAACTATTGCACGCCTATCGTTGATAGCCGCACTCGCTATTACCGGCGGCATAGCCGCGCTACCGAATCGTGCGGCTGCTGATGAATGGCAGTCATCGCCGCCAACGACATGCGCGCAGCTGCCGGCCAAACTGTTGGGCGGCAATATCAAATACGCGAACGCGCAGATCGTGCCGGCCAATACAGCGCCCGGGCCGCAGTTTAACAACTTCACCGGCACGCCCCCGAGCTCGGCGAAGGTGCCCGTCACTTATTGTTTGGTGGTGTTGAGCTATAGCAGCACCCGCGCAAACGATCCGACGCCTCAGAACATCACCATCTACGTCGGCCTGCCGCTCAATTCGATGGACGGCGGCGTAACCGGTTCTACAGTCAATCCCCCCTTGAACTTCACTACAGTGGAAGGCAACTGGAGCGGTCGCACCGAAGGTGAAGGCGGCGGTGGTTGCACCGGCAATACCAACGTCAATGCGACGGGTGCTGTAGCCAACGGCTTTGTCGGATCGGGCACCGATGGCGGGCACGGTAATCCTACTAACGATCCTGGCAACACGTGCGACCAGGGCGTCCTCAGCCTCGGTCACCTGAACTACCAATATATCCAGGACTGGGTCTATAACGGACCTCAGCAAGAAATCCTCTGGTCGAAGAAGGTTGCCAAGCTGTATTACGGCAAGCAGCCGCTCTACAACTACTGGAATGGCTGTTCGACCGGCGGTCATCAGGGCTATGCGTTGGCTCAAACGCTCGCCGGCGAATTGGACGGCATCCTCGCCAACGCGCCGGCGATGTACTGGACGCGTTTCCAGACCGCTCAGATGTGGGGCCAAATCGCGATGTTCGATATCGCCAATGAGGTGATTCCGGGCGGAAAGCTTGCGGCCGTGCAAAACGCGGCGATCGCCGCGTGCGACAAAAACGACGGTGTGCAAGACGGCATTATCGATGACCCGCGGACCTGCACGTTCAACGCAAAGGCCAATGTCTGCGGTCAAACAGGTGCGCCGGCGGCTCCGAACTGTCTGACCTCAACGGAAGCCGATGCAGTCAACGTCATGTGGGACGGCCCGCGCAACGATTCCGGCAAGAGAATCTGGTTCCCGATCGATCGCGGCACCGACTTCTTGTTCTGGGATGGAAACGTGCCGTTTGCGCTCGCCCCGGTGCAGTTTGGATGGGATCTGGAAAATCCGGCTTACTACAACGCTGGTGTTTTTCCGGGCTCTTACCCCGGCTTCTGGGGAAACGTCGCGCTGAATTCGACGGTATCGGCTCCGGGTACTGTGACAACCTACGCGGCCGTTGCACAGGCTGGGTCGAATAATGTAGCCGACCTGACTGATACTTTCGACGACCTTGATGCATTCAAGGCGAGCGGCGCAAAAATGATTACCGTCGTCGGCGGAAACGACGGCCTCATCATGCCGCGCGGCGTGATCAACTACTATCGGGTAATGGCTGCACGTTACGCAGAGGGGTCTGACCATGATCCATTGATCCTTGCAAGTTTCGCAGATGGGTCTGACCACGACTTGTTCCACGATACGTCTAATAGGTTCCGAGGCGTCCAAAAGTTCTACCGTCTGTTCCATGCTCCTGGGGTGAGTCACTGCGGCCTTGGCATTCTGAGCCACGGAAGCCTCGGGCCGTGGCCGCAGGGCGGCGCCGACTTCAATGCGGTCATCGACTGGGTCGAGAACGGTATTGCACCAAGCCAAGTGAGCGGGGCGGGCAATACGGCGGTGCCAGCCTTCATCCCCGGGTCACCCACGACCCTTACGCGTCCATTGTGCCCCTACCCGCAAACCGCGGTGTATAACGGCTCGGGGAATGTTAACGACGCTGCTAATTGGCAGTGCGGCGGCGACCTGGAGAAGAACCTTCCAGTCGGTACTCCGCTTTCGGGGCCACCGGGCCTGCCTGTGGCGTGTTACGACGTGCTCGTCAAATACAAGCACGAGGTCAACGGACCGCTCGACTATGAGGGGAGCGGCGTCGACCCGGCCTTCTGCCAGGCCGGCGGACACCCCTGACCTTGATGAGAATGAAACAAGCAGAGGCGGCTATCGTACGGTCGCTGTCTCTAAAGGGGGAAGAACGAAAACAGGCGTGCGCAGCGATGCGCACGTCTGTTTTGCACCTTCCGGTGCGCGGGTTTGAAGCGTTTTGATTTGTCGTTTTGTCGGGCAGGTCAACCGGGATTAGGAGTTCACAGCAGCGGTATTACGCTGCTGCCGCAATCTGGGACCGTCATCAAAGGGACGCTTCGCGTGCCGAACTTCCCGAACCGCGTTTGCCAAAATCTATCAGGATCGCTTCGCCACAACACCGTTAAAACCCAGGGGACTGCTTCTCATGACATATCCGACCACGTCGGTCGCGGCGAAGACCAGCGTGCCGAGCATGCTCGCAATGGTTGCGCTCGCCCTCACGCTCGGGCCCCGTGTGTTTGCCCAGCAGCCGTCAACAAATCCACCGGCCCTGCCGGCGCAAGGGGCGCCGGGACCGAATGCTGGACAGGCGCAGCAGGCAGCGCCGGCCGAGACGGTGCGGAGCGGCCAGCAGCAGGTGCAGGTGATTTTTTCACCCTGGGCCAGATACTGCGCTAAGGGCCCGACGGTGCAATTTTCCGAAATTAGGGCCAAGGAGGTCTGCTTCACCGCTGCGGACGGCCATCTGACATCAGGCCAAAAGCTCGTTATCGCCCTGCTGATAGAGCCGGAGGGGCGCGATACGAAGTTGTTGCGCGTCACGCTGCCCTTGGGCGTGGCGTTAGTCCCCGGCACCCGCATTGTTATTGACGAGAAAGAGGCGATGATTGCGCCATATGTCGTCTGCCTGCCCAAAAATGGTTGCATGGCGGATTACAAAGCCGACGCCGATTTGATCGAGAAGCTGAAAAATGGGCGGAGTCTGGCGATCCAGGCCTTCGATAAGGGAAAGCCAATCAGCTTCACTTTGCCGCTCACTGGGTTCGCGAAAGCGTATGAGGGGCCTGCCAGCGATCCCACCGGCATACAGGAAGGCCTATCGAACGAACTGCAGAGTCACTCCGAGAATCATCTCGACACGCGCGACGGCAAGTGACAACAGGCGACATACGTGGCGCAGCAATTTGCGCCCCGATTTCGCCTCACCAGCCCTACCGCATTAAATCGCCATTGCGCGCCGCAGCAAACTGGGGCGACGAACGTCCGAGAATGGGAGTCGGGTAGGATCGAGGCGCGTGGCGGGCTTCGAATGATGCCGACGTCTCCTCGATCCCCCCTATCATTCCGTACGGCGGGTTTTCCCCAGTACGGCTGGAAGGTTGGCTTTCCAAGCGGTGCCTTCCTGGATCGTCGGCAGCTTAAGCCTGCTCCCAGCATACGCCGTCCGACGTCCAGTTTGTATCCGCCCTTCGTGCGCCTCGTGGTCTCAACGGTTGTCCCGCACTGTGTCGGGCCACAGACTCGATTGCGCACCGCCATGGAGGGATATTACTCCTCCACCTCAGGGGTCCTCGCTCGGGTTCGGGTTATAGTGTCCCGATCCGTCATCACTTATGCGACCCCATCCGTCCCCCTCATGGGCACACCGCGACTTCACCGCAAGGCGGCTTATACGCGATGCCTTCGCTGTGCGGGAGCGCCTAGGCGACCCACGAGCGGTTCCGGGCTTTCGCTGCTCATTCCTTCCTGACATGCCGTCCTCTATGACCTCGGGGAGTTCGATCATCGTTTCCGTCCAGAACACCGACGTCGACATTGGCCTTCGCCATGGTCCAAAGAACTCGGCACTCCCAATAGTCCCGCAATCCGCTTCACGCGGGGCACGGTTTTCGCGGCTACACTGGTTCGCAACTGCTACGGCCTGTCAGGTTGCTGGCCCCCCTGTACGGATCTGACCGGTCTCCCAGCCAACGGGGGCTTTTACTTCCAGGCTTTCGACGGATCGGTCACCCTCCCCGTCGCTGGATATAACTACAACAGTGTCTGGACTCCTCTGTTGGCGGGACTTCCACCCGCTGGAATGGCAGCTAGCCTCGCTGCACTGGACCGGCCGTGCTCCCGCCCTGAACCGCTCAGAGAGTGAGCGGGGGCTTAGAAGCACGAGGAGCACATCGCTATGTCCCATAAGACAGCCGCTACAGTCGCACACACCATTGGCATCGATGCGGGCAAGAACACCCTGCATTTGATCTGCCGCGACGACCATGGGGCAATGCGACGAAATATGTTTCAGAGTCGCCAATGTCGCATGTGGGTCAAAAGCTGACTTGACGGCTTCGAAGTCCGACTTCCGCTTCACCCCCAGTAACGGACATCCGCTGGTCATCCTCGAGATCGAGGGCCGAGCCGGTGCGCCGCTTCAGCATTTTGCCGTGCCTCCTGCTGTTCCGTCTCGCGCCTGTAAAACTCGGATTGCTGCGCCTGCGAGCGGTCTATCTCGCGCCGACGCTCCGCTTGGATTTCCGGCTCCCCCCAGCGGTTACCCATGGTAGGCATCATGGACTCCGCGACCGCGAGGGCCAGGGATCCGAAATGTCGTTCCGGCCAAAGCATGCGGCCCGAATTGTTCCAATCTGCCAACTCGACCCTTGCGGCAAGCGATGGACAATTGCGGCTGTACTCGACATCGCGCGCTTCGTTTTCGACATGCCGGAGACGTTTATGCACGCCGGGGGGTGCACTCCCGTTGACACGATCGATTTCACAGTCGATCTCGTCAGCGAGAGAGAAGAGGTTGACGATCTCTTGGGAAAGTTCAGGATAGCGCCGGAATGTCGCTGCAGCCTCGTCGCGCTTCTGTTTCACGCGATTAAATTCGACCTGCCACCGCTCTTGCGCTTCCGCCGCCTGCGCTTCACTAAGTTTCGTGCGCAACTTCGCCAGCGAGGCCCGTAGGCGTTCGCGAGCCAGTATGGCCTCCGCGACTGCCCGGTGGGCGGCCTCAACATTTGGACTTTGCACGATATCAAGGGCCTTTGCTCGCTCCGCCTCGACGGCTTGATCGGCGGTCTGTACCGCGGTCTCAGCCT
>Ga0209517_10007277_pt1 | contig 13324 bp, 15 predicted proteins | sample PeaSoiMetSII2010_FD_187695 | JGI IMG/M metagenome (GOLD analysis project Ga0209517, IMG submission 187695) | Peat soil microbial communities from Weissenstadt, Germany - SII-2010 (SPAdes) (version 2) | ecosystem: Environmental > Terrestrial > Soil > Wetlands > Peat | place: Germany...
CAAAGAGGTTCCAAGCGATAAGTCGCGAGATTTCAGGGGCAAAATTTTGAAAAATTATCCTGGGGAGCAATCTCAGGTCTTAAACTCGCTTGTTTAGGGGCTAGGGCACACGGTGTCGCCCGGCCTGACAAACGACCCAAGCTCAAGCTCCTCAACGCCCAACAACATGTCCGGCTTCAGTTTATTCTGCAGGCAGTCGGAAACCGCCGCTGAATATAGTTGCTCCATGTTCGACTCGCAGCGCCGCCAACGGCTTTCGCGGACGTGCGTAGTCCAAAGCCCGGCTCCACCGAGTAAAACAACGAATGCCAATAAACTGGTGACCACGCGTTTCATGCTGCGCAACAACTATCCGACTCACCGGCTACCTGTATGTTGAACCGTGCAAATCCAACGTGCAACACGTTTGACGCCGGGCTGGCGTACTCCTTCACAATTTGAATCGGCAGCGCAAAAAACCCCAGGAACCGGGATAGCCATAACCCCAAGGCGCTGGCCCAGCTTCGCCGGCCGGCCCGGTTTCAAAGCGGCCACTGGAGCAGGACAGTTGCGCCTGCCACCGTGCCGCCCGGAGCCGCGCTGGGCTGACCGTTGAGCCACGCGAGGCAGCTACCAACTACTCAGGAACGCAATCTGAGCGTAACGGCTGCCTCCCGTCGGCTCTCTGGTCAGGCTACTTTCGTTTCATAAGCTCTTTGGTTTTGGTGGAGAGGCATACTCTGCCTCCGTCAGATACTCACCAACCTCTGAAGCGAAATGCAACTCGCAAACCTCTTGCCGCTCGAACTCGGAGACTGCGTATGACTGCCCCGACGTGAAAGAAAGCTGAAAGCTACCCATGTCGAACAGGTGACCTCGCTCGCCGCTGAGAACTCGGCCTACGATGAGATACCAACCGCAGTAGAGATGTGGCTGCGATTGTCCTGGAGATTCCATGACCTCAATCTCGCCATTGGTCGGTATGCCAAGCCGTGAAAGCAAGTCTCGCAACTCGGATGGTAACACCTGGTCGCGGGCATGAGTCCAATTGCGGCACTGCGCACAACCGCAAGCCTCCGGGCCGGGGACACGTATGCGGGCGTAGCAGGCGGAGGTGGCCTCTCGGTCAAACTCAAGCTCGTAGCCGCCGATTTGGAGGTGGGTGCGCACGGTGCAGGCTGACAATTGTCCAACTGAACATTCCTTCGTATCTTGAACCGTTCAAATCCAACTTGCAATCCGTTAACGCCCTCCGGCACCCTTCAATGCCGGGCCGATGAATTCCAGGGCGTCAATGGCGCTGGACAGGGAATCTTCCGAGACGTTGCGCTGAGCAATTTCTATCAATGCGGGCACGGCGCTCCGAGCATTTGTGCCCAATACCTCAAACTCATGCCAGGTATTCGCCTGCTCCGGCACCAACTCCAAGGTCAAGCGGTTGGCCAGCTTCGCCGCTCGGCCCAGCCTGACTCCGCGCTGGCGGCAGCCGCCCGGCATGGCGTTCACAAAATGATGAAAGCCAGCGCCGGAGCACTGGCCTCGCAAGCGAGCAGAGGCCATGTCCGTCTTGGAGCGGCCCGAACGGCGTTGACACCTTTGACCGTTCTGCCAACCTGGTTTTCAGCGATGTTCCGCCGCCCTCGCTTACTTCCGCTCGCCTTGACGCTCGTCGCCGTGGGAGTCCTTGTGGCCATGCTGGCATTTACAACAGGTCGCTCGCCAACCCGCCCGCCATTGCCGAACCCGAACGGGTACGATGACTTCCTGAAGGCCGCAGCATTGTTGACTGGCGATGTGGACGATGCTTCGACGTTAGACCACGAAGCCCTTCGGGCTTTGGTGTTTACCAACTCCGAATCGCTTCGCCTTTTGCGCCTTGGCCTAAGCCGCCAGTGCGCGGTGCCGATAGATTCCGCCCTGACGAATGTCGCCGGGCTGCTAGGCGATTTGACGCCTTTGAAACGGCTGGCTCGCCTGCTTGCGGCGGAGGGGCGACTGCGGGAGATGGAGAACCAGTCCGCCGATGCTGCCCGCAGCTACGTGGACCTCATTTGCTTCGGCAACGACATGAGCCGGGGCGGATTCGTCATCACTCGTCTCGTGGGAATCGCGTGCGAATCCATTGGTTGCGCTCCGCTGGAAAAGCTCGTGCCCAAGCTCAATCTCGACGAAGTCCATCCCGTCCTGAGGGACTTGGAAAAACTGGACGCTGGCCGCGTCACTTGGGCCGAAGTCCAGCAAAGCGAGCGGCGATTTATGCGCTATCAACTCAGGAAGCAGTTCAATCCAATTGTCTGGGTAGTCGGCTGGAGGCAAACCCGGCAGGCAGTGCAACAGTCCGAAACGAAACACAAAAAAATTGTCGCCCGTGAGCGTCTGCTGTTAGCTGAATTGGCCCTGCGCTGTTATCAATCGGACCAGGGACATCCGCCAGCGCGCCTGGATGACCTAGTGACCAATTACCTCTCACACGTGCCAGAAGACCCGTTCAGCGGGCAGCCGCTGAAATACCACGCCCAAGGCACCAACTGGCTGCTACAGGGCGTGGGGCCGGAATAAAAGCAGAAACAAACCCGACAACGCGCTGGCAAATTTCGGGCGCTTGCGCCCAGTGGCAAGGCGGATACACTGGATACGCTGCTTGAGGTTGGGCGGTTTGACCGCCGAGCAACATGACAATCGACATCAAGAAAAAATATGATTAAAGGTGTTCACACGATGTTCTTTTCCTCCCAGCCCGAAGACTTGCGCGCCTTCATCCGCGACAAGTTGGGTTTTCCCTTCACCGACGTGGGCGAGGGTTGGCTGATCTTTGACCTGCCGGAGGCCGATATGGGTTGCCACCCTGCCGACGCTGCTGAGGGCCAACCGGCTGGCACACACAACATCTCCTTCTATTGCGACGACATCCACGCGACGGTCGGCGAGTTGCAGCGGCGCGGCGTGGAGTTCACGGACGGGGTTTCCGACCGGGGCTACGGTCTCGTGACGCACTTCAAAATGCCGGGCGGTGTCGAGGCCCAGCTTTACCAACCGCGTTACTCGAAGAAACCGCGAAAGACAGCTTCGCCGCTCGGCGCGAGCTAACGCCGCGCTGCCGGCAGCCCTTGGCTCGGCGTTTACAAAATGATGAAAGCCAGCGCCGGACGCACCGGCTAAGCCAGCGAGCAGACCAACCAGCGCTGGCTCTAGCGGTGCCCGCCTCGGAGGCCGGTGCCGTGGCCGGAGCGGCTGATGACAATGGGCACGGCGGGCGTGGGTGAATGCGAACGCTTGCGCGCCAGCGGATAGCCGGTACATTGGTTTGAGGCAGTTGCACCTATGCGAATTCATCCGTGGAACCTTGTTTTTCTCATTGGTTTCATTGTCTACGTCTGCATTCGCGGTGTGTTTGGGCAGCGCACGAAAAACAATGAGAAGGCCGTCAGCCGCGTGGATGCGGTGGAAAAGGCCCTGATAGCCATTCTGATTCCGGGCAGTCTTCTGCTGCCGGTCGTCTTTCTGTTCACATCGTGGCTCAGGTTCGCAGATTATCGCCTTCCGGCGTTTGCTCCATGGTGTGGCGCGGTGCTGATGGTCGGTGCGCTTTGGCTCTTCTATCGTTCTCATGCCGATTTGGGGCTGAACTGGTCGGTCACGCTGGAGTTGCGCAAAGGTCACCAACTGGTCAAGCAGGGCGTTTACCGTGCGATTCGCCATCCCATGTATGCGTCCATCTGGCTTTGGTGTTTCGCGCAGGGACTGCTGTTGGAAAACTGGTTGGCGGGATGGTCTGCTTTCGTGGCGTTTGCGCTCATGTATTTCGTCCGCACCCCACGTGAGGAGCAGATGATGTGCGAGTCCTTTGGACAGGAGTATCGTGACTATATGCGGCAGACTGGACGACTTTTGCCACGCGTGAATGTCAAGAACGATGGCTAGGAACGTCACTGGAGTGGGCCAGCTTCGCCTGGCGGCCCAGCCGGACGGCACGCTGGCGACGACCCTTGCTCCGGCGATAAAGCTTCAACTGTCCAGAATTGACAGAATGGTATTCGGTTCTGCTGGCTCGAATTAAAAGCTGCCCACCTCGGTGACCAGGGCCGCCCGGGGCCTAGGCCGACCTCCGCGACGACCACGACCACGGCGGCAATCCAAACACGGTTGCCTGCCCAGATAAGCGCGCCGGATCACCAGGTCGAGCCTGGGCGCTTGGGGCGGTCTTGGCGGCGGCGGCGGCTCGGGTGCTAGTAGGTCAGCGCCGACCAGAGCCATGGCCGACCGCCGCGACAGCCACGACCACGGCGACAGCCTAAGGGTGTTGGGCGCGCCGGTGGGCGCCAGCGCGCCGACCGGAGCCTGGGCCGAGCGCGTGATGCCAAAAAATCACCGCCCACCGGAAAGGCTCAAACGGAAAATGGTTCCCGCGCCGTCTGAGCCGCCGCCTGGGGTCGTCCCATAGAAAACCCCACGCTTGCCCTATACCAGCCCTGCCACAATGGGCGGCGGCTGTCCGCTGGAGCAAACGTTAACGGCTCACCTTCTGCTACCATACTGGACATGCCAATCATGCTGGAGTTTCTCACACTCCGGGCAAACATTTATGATTGCTTGGTGCGGACTGCGAGAGGTAACGCAACAACCGCCAAGAACAGAAATCAGAGCGTGCGGAAATGCGTTAGTTCTTGCGGCGTACAGTGCGCGACCACGTTCGTTCAGCGTAGGCAATCCATACTCAATCGGGACGACTGCCCTCACCATGCTCGTATGATGAACCTCGCAGACAGCAGGTGCGCAAAGCGTATAGTCCACCTGCCTCGTGGCGCAGCCGGTGAGTATCATCAACGCAAAAACCAAGATACCTGTCTTCTGCATGAACTGGTCTGCGACCTAACAGTTATTCACCTAGGAGTTGGAGTAGCACGCTTATATACTTCTCAAGGTCTGATGTCATGGTAGTCTTACGTCTCCGCTGAACACCCAAACTCGGCGGCGGCGCACCGTTGAGCAACGAAATCATCGGACAGGAACCCAGCCGTCCGCTGAAGTGGACTCGCTTGGCTGCATGCTGACCGCAATTCTCTGAAATCGCCGACCGTGAAATACGAACCGCGCTCCAATTGCCAATTCACCCGCTCTCATTGGCAGGGCATTGTAAACCAGCCGTGTATCTCGTCAAGCAAGAAAAAGGCAAACGGCCAACCCTGGAGCCTGGGCCGATACCGGCGTGATGGCCACGACCATGAGGAGATGAGCGCGCAGGTCGATTTGCATTTTGGATATACGAACGACTGGTCGTGTTTGCTGCGGAACGGTTACCAGTTTAGGGGTTGACCTTAATCCAGTTTCAGGGATAAAGTCAATGATATTCGTTGGACGCACATGAAACGCAGGCGAGCACTCATCATTTTTGCGGCCGTATTGGTGGCGGCTGCGGTTCTTTTCCTAAAGGTCATCGGTTGGCACTCTCCGAAGCCACACAGCTTGCCACCGGTGGTTGCCGATACCACCGAGCAGTTGCTTGCCAGCTTGCAGGGCGCTTTGCAGACAAATGCGCCAGCCCTCGCAAAGTCACTTCAGCCCGGTTTGTCGGATGCGCAGATTTCAGCATTGGAGACGCAGGGTGGATTTCATCTCTCGGACGATTTGAGAGCACTTTATCGGTGGCACAACGGCATGGCGACAAACAGCATCATTGGGTTATTGCCAGGCCAGCGATTTCTCCCCCTCGATTACATTGTTGCACAGCGAGCTGTTGAGAGTCAGCGGTTGGCGTCCGCGAGTCCTTTGCAGCGCGCCGCATTCGCGGCATTTGCCCATAGCAGGGACTGGGTGCATGTGCTTGATGACGGAGCGGGCGATGGATATTTTTACGACCCGAAGCGAACAGATGCAGACGCGGCGTTTTTTTATTTTATGGCTGAGGAGGGTTATTACGTATGGTTTCCGTCGCTTCGCAATTTTCTGTCTGGCGTCGTGGAAGCTTACCATACGGGGACCGTTAAGGTTGCAGCAGATGGCAAGAGTTTGGATGGAGATTTTGACAAGTTACAGAAGATATGGGACAGGCTTGGCAAGGCTAGCACGAGTTAGGAGTTCGGATGAGTGCGCCCAACAAACCAGATGCAGCGAACCCCGCGGTGACCGACTTGGCCAAGCTGTCCCAGAACGGCTCCAGGCGGCGGTCGCCCAGCGCACGGAGCCTGGTTTTGCTCCCGCCTAATTGGATGGCTTTGGCCAGCCATGTCCGCGCTTGGGCGGGCCGCCCTCGTCGCGCCTCGCCATCCATCCCGCCCTGCTCGCAATACTTTTCCGATCTGTTTTCACAACACGCTCTAAACGGCTCACCACAGGGTTCCCCTCCCGGCTTCCAGGGCACCTGGCCTGCGTGTCGGCGTCCGGCGCTTCGCGATGCGCCATTCTGAGTGCCCCGGCACTGGTCAACGTAGTGTTAGGCGGGTGGGCCGAGTGGCGCTGGTCAGCTACCTTTTGCGATTCCGTTTGTAAAGACGCCTGGGAATCGACGGGCCGAAAAACATGTTCCCCTTTTGGACTTCCCGAATCGCGTCGCACAGACTGGCAGCGCAGGTTTGTTTCAGCAGATAGCCCCTCGCACCGGAGTCGGTCGCTTCTTCGACATACGCGTCATCATTGTGCGCCGAGAGCATGATTACTTTGGTGGCGGGGGCGGCTTCGTGGATCCGTCGAGTGGCGTGCAAACCATTGAGCAGCGGCATGGCAATGTCCATCAGAACTAACGCGGGATGAAGTTTTTTGACCATTGCGACCGCCTGAAGGCCGTTTTTCGCTTCGCCGATCACTTCAAGGTCGTCTTCGAGTTCCAGTAGCTTTCTAAATCCCTTGCGCACGACCCGGTTGTCGTCCGCCAAAAGGAGAGTGATTCGTTTCATCTGTTACGCCACAATCATTGTCGTTTAATCGGCGGCGATGAGCGTGGGCCAGTTGGCCCTCGCCGTCTATCGGGGAAATCCCCCAGTCCAAGGTACAGCGCCCAAGCGTCACGACGGCTGCTTACGTGGCTTTGTTCAGTTCATTGCGCTGCCTTAAATCCGGGAGACGTTGGCGGTACTCCGTAGGAGACCGGCCAGCGATGTTCTTGAAGCTGCGGTTGAAATGCGTCAGGGACTGAAAACCGACCACAAAGGCAATCTCGCTGACGCGGTGATTCAGGTTGAGCAACAGATTCTTCGCCTTCTCTACTCGCAGGCGCGAGACATACCGGTTGAAGTTCACTCCGGTGACCTTCTTGAAAGCCTTGGAGAAGTAGCACATGCTCATTGCGGCGTACCGGGCGGCCAGGGTAAGCGTGAGGTCTTTCTGGTAATTCGCCTCGATGAACTGGCGGGCGCGAGTGATTTGCGCTGGCTCAGTGCCCCTCTGCTGCAACACAACCTGATTGGCCAAGCTGCCGAGTTGGTCGGCGAAGAATTGCAGCAGGCGCACTCTCGCCTGATATTCGTTCCGCTTAACAACCGGAGTTTCGTGGTAACGCCGGACGACTTCCTGGGCGTCCAGATTGACACCCCATTCCGTGAGTTGCTTGAGTGCGCGAGCGGTTTGCTGCGGTGTCGGCGGTTTGAAAAAGACCTGGCCGGTTTGGAGGTAGGCGATAGTCTCCTGGCCGACTTTCACTCCCACCGCCGTCTCGCCTAGTCCGAAGGTGCAAATTCTTGTGCAAGGCACCCCGTTGACACTGTCACGGACCCAATGATTGTGGTGTAACAGGTATATTTAATCGCTGACCATACAGGATGGCAACCGCAGCAGGTTCAACTTTAGATTCGGTTGTGCATCGGAGGTTGGTCAGCGATTGCCTGCCTGCTAATTGGCGGATAGCACGCGCTGGCTAAGACATGTTTGGGCACTACGAGCACTTCAGGCAAATTGTTCTCTTGTGCTTCTCTGAAGTTGAGACGCGGCTTTGGGCCGGTAAGTCATTGGACTTGTTTGCCAAAACGCGGCTTCTTCGGATTCGGTTACAACGCATAAGCAGATATCTCTGCTTGCAGTAAGTAATCTGAAATCCATTTTCCTCGGCCCACTCGCGCAGGATGACTTTGCACCGGGCATCGAACCACCAAAAAATACCGACCAGTACGGCAATGACGAAGAGTCCCGCGATAATCGGCTGGATAATCTCGGTTGTGGATGCTTCGAACATTTGTGCTAAAGCGTTGCAACAATCATCGGTGTACCATTCACCGTTTGTCAAAGCTCTTACTAACGCCGGTACGTCAGCCGTTATTGGGCCTAATTGCCCCAACGTCGCCGCCGCAGACCTTCGTAGGTCCACCTCTTTATCATTCAAAGCGTTGATTATCGCGGGCATGGCGCTGTGGGCTGACGGGGCCAGCAATGCCAGTGCGCCGAGGACAGCCAGGCGACGTTCCACGTGCCGGGATTCTGGCAGTCTGCTGGCGAGGAACTGAGGCAAGTAGTGTGCATATCCATCGCAGGCCCTTAGGGCCTGTGCAGAAATTAATTCGGATTTTCACGCGCGAAGCACTTGGGGAACGCCCGCTCGCGAGCGCTTTCGGGCACGCTTGGCATTCGAAAGCGGCAGCCCCGAACTCCGAAGTCTTCGCGAGCAGGGCTCCGAACGTCTTCGCGAGCAGGAGCGTTCGGGGCGCGCAGTTCGATGCGCTTAGCGAGTCCGGCCGCCACAGCATCACCGAACGCACAGGCATTTGTTTGAATTGCGCCTTGAAACCGGAACGGGTGGGGCAATGCGTTTCCGGCGTTGCCCCCAGGCCGCATGGTGTGAGCGGACCAGGGTTGTCTGGCACCCCTGCTCGGGGTGCGATTCCATTTTCGAGCTTCCCGGAGGTCTTCGCTGCGCTGCGACCTCCGGCTACTTTTTGCCAACCCTCCGGGTTGGGCGCATACGGTGGTTTGGCTATCGTCAATTTTTTCACAGCTTCTACGCGACCCAATCTGCTTGTCGTGCGGCATTTATCCGCGGGCTAAAGCCGCACGGTTCACTTCAAATCATCGCTCCGCGATGGGCCAAAACTATCGCGTGATCGAGACTATGGAAGATCCAAAGCTGCTGAAAGCAATTTTCAAAAACGCCTTTGGATCAGAAATTCAAAGATGAGCGGATTTCCCCTGCGGGTGCCGGCAATTAATTCGGCCACCATATCCTCGGCGGGGTGCGGCTTGTCCTTGCGCATTTAGCGCGAAGCTCGCGGATGGATTGTGTCAGCCCAGCTTGCGGGGGATTAGGGACAGAGCCAACTGGCGGTAATCAGTTTGACAGAGCGCCCTCGGCGGGGTGGAATGCAAGAGGATCGCTGTCCAGGTTATGCCGATAGGCTTTTATACAAACGCGTGAGCTCTCCGGAACAAGCTCCCACTGGGGACGGGGGAGGAGCTTTTGGCCACAAGCCTTTTGACGCTTTGTCCAGCGAAGGCCTGCCGCCGGGGCCCGCAGTTTCCCCGCCGGCTGCCAAGCCAGCGCGGAGCAATCGTGGCCGCGTCGATATCGTCCGTCAGAAGGCTGGCCGCGGCGGCAAGACGGTGACGGTGGTTAAGAATTTTGTTGGCATTGGCTTACAGGAAAAAGAGCAACTGGCCAAAGCCATACAAAAGGCCTGCGGCACGGGCGGGACGGTAAAGAACGGCCAGATCGAGATTCAGGGAGATAAGCGCGCAGAGGCCGCCGAGATTTTGAGCCAGGCAGGTTTCCGCCCCGTGTTTGCCGGCGGTTAGCCACCACAAAAAGGGATGGGCCAGATCGCCGAGCCGGATTCGAGGGCGCGGACGAAAACAACAAATGACGGTCAGGCCTCTGGCTCCGGTGGACAGGCTCTGGAAGGCGCTCTAAGCGCACCTGAGGCGGCGCTGGGCGAATGACCTCAGCTCACCTGCGGCTGGCACTTGTCGAACAAAACGCCGTCCACGCGGCTATCGACCGAGTTGGGCACATCTACGCTGATCGCCCGGAGGTCAAAAGCAGGAAAGTATTCTTAGTGCTGACAAGATTAATGCGGTGGTTCATTTCCAGAACCGCCCGCACGGCTGGGAGGGTCTTCAACGTTGCAGAAAATGCGCCACCGCGCCGCCGCTGGGCGCCAGTTGCAAATCGAGCGTTTCGCCGGCGGTGACCTTGCGAGTTTCTGTCTGTAGATGTTCGGCGTTGAGGTCGCTGTCGGGCGCATCAGACCATAGGCGCATCGTCCAATTGCCCAGGCCAAGGAAGTCTAGCCGGACAGGAATCCGCCTCCTTTGGCGGTCTGTCAGCGCGCCAAGAAACCATTCTCCACCCGAGCGCCGCGCCATGACCAGATGCTGCGCCACCACGCCGTCCAACACGCGCGTGTCATCCCAGACAGTAGGCACGATTTTGAGAAAGTCCGCTCCCGGCTGGTCACGATAATTCGCAGGCTGATCACAAAGACAACAAATGGGACTATCAAACAAGACCAACAAGGACAGTTCCGCGCAACGCGTGCCCTGGACTTCTGTGGCAGTGGGAACGATCTTGAAGTCGGCGGGCTGACGGTTGAGAAACCCGCCGGGGGTGAAATCGCCCGGACCGGCCAGGAAACGAGTAAAAGGCAGGGTCAGCTTATGCTCCGGCGTCACCAGCGAGCTCCATTTGTTCCATTCGTTGCCCATCACCCCTTCACAAGTGATCTCGTTGGGCAAAGTGCGGTTCTGGCCCGTCGGTTTGCCGTTCCCATGAAAATTCACCATGAGATGATGCGCGGCGGCTTCGCGGGACACTTTCTCACACCAGTTGACCATGAACTGGTCGTCGCTCTCCATGCCATCAATCTTGAGACCGGCAATGCCCCATTGCTCGTAAAGGGTGAAGGCCGTTTTGTAAGCGTCGTTCCGGTTGACGTCAGGCCAACTGAGATAGAGCCAAAGGCGCACATGCCTCTCGGCCGCGAAGCGCCGCACGGCTTCCATGTCCAGAGCGGGATTGACTATCGTGATATCCGACTCTGGCGTATTGGGTTTTCCATACCACATCCAGTCAATCTGTTGATAGGGCCAGCCCATGTCCGCTGCCAATTGGATGTATTGCTCGACGGTAGCCGTATCCATTTGCGTGTCGCCTGACCACCAATGGTCCCAGGCCATTTTGCCGGGTTGCACCCATGATATATCGGCCAATTCGCACGGTGTGGCCAGATCCAGGACGAGATCGCTTTCGATCAATCGCCCCGGCTGCCGGCCAATCATCAGGACGCGCCAGGGAGAATTATGCGGCGCGTTGGCTCGGACCAAGCCGTTCCCTTCGCGGCGTGGCGCCAGTTTAGCCTTGAGCGTGACCCCGGACTTAACCGCCTCGGCACCGCCCACCCACATCCCAGCCCAATCCAGCAAGTCGGACTCCGTCAGCGCGATCCAAGCGGAGGGTGTTTGGACGAGCAAGGGCAGGCCCGCCACATTGGTGGTAATCTCGGACAACTGCCGCGGTTTGAATTGCCATTCTTGCGGCCCCAGAAAAGCCTTTCCCCCATCGTGCTCGCCTGCGAAACAATGGTAATCAGCCGCGAACGCGAATTCCGTCAGCTCGCGCTCGATGGTGAACGAGGTCAAACCGGATTCCGCCGGCAATACATAGCGAAACGCCACGCCGTCGTCGTATGCTCGAAAGAAGACTTCGAAAGCCCGGCCGGATTTCTCGCTGAACTTCAGGCGCAATTCATTATAATGATCACGCACGTGACGCCGTTTGCCGAACCGGTTTTCCCAGGTTTGATCTTCCGAGCGGCGGTCCACGTGGATCAATTGCGCGTCCGCCCCAAGCGTTTCGCCGGCAGGTTGGGAGATGCGCAAGCCCAAACGCGAATCATTCACAATGCGCTGACCGTCGATTTCCACCGAGTAAGCCAGAGCGCCCTGCGCCTTGATGTGGATAGCGATGGACCCATCGGGCGAGCGCACGGTCAGATTTCCCGGCCCGCCCGGAGTGCGGCAGCCGCAAAGCAAAGCCAGGGCAAGTGCGGCCACAAGCTCAGCGCCTCTGCAAATCGACGCCGGGTACCCAGACCGTTTTAACAATTTTCCCATAGGCCGTTGAGCATTAATAACGTTGGTCATGGTTGCCAAACGGCCCGCAGGAATAGTTTGGAAAGGGATGCAGGCACCGGATTGGTGATGCTCAGTGTCGAGCCCGTGAGAGTGTTCGTGCTCAGCGAGGACCAGGCAACCAGGTTAGTTGAGGATTGCAGGACATAAGGGACGCCCGCTTGCCCCTGAAGCTGAAGGATGATTTGGTGCGTATCGGCGGGATTCAACGTCGCGTTGAGATTTGCCGGTGCGGGAAAAAGCCAGAGCACGGTGGCCGAGTAAGGCGGGAAGGCGTAGTTGAATTGGGCGCCGGCACCGGGTAACGCAGCTTGAGCAACATCGGGCGAGCCGATGCCGGTTTGGGCGGCGGTGTCCTGTGGAATGCCATAAGAAAAAGCCATGCCAGCGGAAGCGGGGACAAAGCCAGAGACATTAATTTGGCCGATGGAGGTATTGGCCGGGTCCTTGTTGATGGTCAAAACCGTGAGGCTGCCATCCTGCCGCCGGGCTGCGTAACTCGAGAGGAGGATATAATCGCTGACCGCACTTATCACGGTGTCGCCGGCTTGCACGAAGTGTTGCATTAGTTTTGACGCGTAGTACGGCGGGAAGTTGGTAGAGCCTTCGACTACGGCATAATCGCCGTAGAGCCGCCAGCCGTAGAGGGAGGTATTGGTATTGCCGCCGAAGCTGAAGTCGCCGTTTTCGAAATTCCACCAGAACAGTCCATTCAACTCGGTCTGCATCAGTTGGGCGAGGCTATCGGCGAAGAAGAGGCCGTTAACCAGGCTGACGGACTGCTTGCCCGGATTGGACGAGACGGAATTATTCTCGGTGCAAAGCAATTCGATGTTGGAACCGCCGGCGCCGAAGTAATCGGATACCTCTTGACGGAGCGTGGCGGCATCGGATGCCCAACCCGCGGAGGAGAGCAGCAAACCTTCGTCGCTTTCGGCTCCGGGAGATTGGGGGTAGCGGTGGTGGATGAGAAAATCGGGCGTGACACCCTGGCTCTTCAAGGTGGCAAGCAGCACGGGCGTCCAGCCGTTGTGGGCCTGGCCGGTGCGCGAGTTCGTGGCAGGATGGTCGGTGTAATTGGCAAAACTGTCGTCGCCGGGCGTGACGACCACACCGACATGGATGGTAGGGTCCACCGCTTTCGCGAGAGAGATATAGTCTCGAGCGCGCAACGCATACGTATAGGGATCGTGCGGCAACGAATTGGAGTCGGTTTCCCAACTCCCATAGACCTCGTTGCCAACCTCCCAGTATTTGAACCCGAGCGGAGACGGCCTGGAGATACGAAGGAAGTTCTTTC
>Ga0209517_10007278_pt1 | contig 13322 bp, 12 predicted proteins | sample PeaSoiMetSII2010_FD_187695 | JGI IMG/M metagenome (GOLD analysis project Ga0209517, IMG submission 187695) | Peat soil microbial communities from Weissenstadt, Germany - SII-2010 (SPAdes) (version 2) | ecosystem: Environmental > Terrestrial > Soil > Wetlands > Peat | place: Germany...
ATCCATCCCTCGGGGAAAGAAGCAAGCGCTGTCCCGCGATTCCCGCCGCGGAGGGGTCAAGATTGGAAATCGGATTTTTGCGCCAGAAACTAGCTAGGAGTAGGGCGGCTTTTCAAGCCGCAGACTGATGAAGTCTACCCCACGAATCCGTGGCGGTCGTTCGCCGCACCTGCTGGAACTGGATTGGTCCCAGATCCTTCAGCTTGGTCTCCACCGGTGTCTGGTCCAGCAGAAAGCGGCGCCGGCGTCACGCACGCTTGCCGAAAGGGACACGCAAGGGGGAAACGGCAGCGGCAGCCAACCGCGGGAATTGGCCTCGCATGCGGGCCCCTTACTGCGTCACATTCAGATTCGCGGGTGCGCTGGAGACGCCGCCGACCGTCACTACAACCGCGGCGGTGCCGGTCGCGATTTGAGCCGGAACCTGGTAGTTGATCTGAGTGACGCCCGCCAGGCCGGAAGGAATGCCGATGAATTGGATGGAGGCCTTCACTCCGCCTACCGTGACGGTGACCGCTTGCGTGGGCTTGGGAAGATTCCCCACCGGTGTGCCCGCTGCCGGAGTGGCGCCTGTGGCCAGCGGCGGCGACACCGCGCCGTCCCCCGTTATGAACATGGTGATCACGTGGCCGCGCGACGCGCTGGTGTCGGGAACCGGCGCGCCGTTCTGGTCGGTGAAGATTCCGGGAGCCGCCGCCGCCACCCGGAAGGTTGCGGACGCCGCTTGCCCGTTATTGTTTACCGTAAGAACGGCCGCGCTGTTAGTGGCCGTCTCGTAGGGAATCTGGATATTCAATTGCCCCGGCGAAACATAATAGAGCGGCGCGGCGACGCCGTTGATAGCCGCCGAAACGCCCACCAATGTCGAGGGCAGGGGCACCGCCGCGGCACTCACCGACGCCGGCGCGAGTTGCGAGCCGAAGACGCTGAGAATCATGCCGGGCGCATAAGCCTGCTTGAAAGAGGCCCCATTCGTAAGACCCGCAATGGATGGCGGGCCGGATGGCGTCGCCGTCACGGCAATGGTGGTGGACGCGGCGGCGCTGTTGTAGGAACTGTCGCCGCTGTACTGTGCCGTGATGGTGTCGCTGCCCACGGCCAGTTGCGTGCCCTGCACCACCAGGGTCGCGGTGGCTGTGGCAGTTCCGCCCGAGCCGCTCAGTGCGGCGGTTCCCAGCACCGCGCTGCCCGCAGAGAACGTCACGGTGCCCGTAGGCGTCACGCCGTTAGTACCCTGCACGGTTGCCGTAAGGAGCGAGTTGCCGGCGGGCGTGATGGCGCCGGCGGCCGACAAAAGATTCATGGCGGCGGTAGCCCGCGCGGACACGCCCGAATGCCACGCCGTAACCAGAACGTATGCATCCACCGACCCCAGTCCCGTAACCAGGTCGTAGCCGGGGCCCGCGCTGTAACCGATGTTGCTTGACGTACAGGTGCGCGCCCTGGGCGGGCACGGGTTCACCATGTTGTTACCGGTCGTGACGTCGTGAAAAGCGGAGGGCGTGGTTTGCGCCAAGCTGTACAGCCGCGGATTTATGTTTCCCTGTCCGGCGCTGGATTGAAAGCCATGGGCGACCTGGTACTGGTTCAGCAAGGCGGCGATTCCCCCAAACACGGGCGGGCCCACCGAGGTGCCGCCATATACCTGGAGACTGCCACCCGTGTAAACCAGATACCCGTCGTGATCGGCGGAGCCGGAGACAGCCACGTCCGGAACATCGCGGGCGCCATCGCTGGGGACACCGGCGCCGGTCTGCCAGGAAGGCTTCGAGAAATAGACGCTTACGCCGCCGCCGCTGGCGGATGGCGAACCATCCGCCACGCTGTCGTTCCACGCGGTCTCGGGAATGTAGGACAGGACCGAGGCATGATTGGCGTTATTCGTGCTGCTCCAGTAACTGCCGGTTCCTTCGACAAATTCCGTGCCGCCGATCGCAGTCACTTCGGGGATGCTGCCCGGCATGTCCACCCCCAGTCCGACGACCGATCGCGAGGTCGAGTCGAAGCAATCCGCGGCGCCGTTATCCCCCGATGCGGCGAACCAGGTGATGCCCTGCGCGTTGGCCTGCACGGCCCAGGCCTGCAGCGTTCGAACGTCCGACCCTGGCGTTTCGGCTTCGCATTGGCCATAGCTCATGCTCAACACCGGGGCGAGGTCTTGGTCGATGGCGTACTGCGCCGCATCCATCACATCGGCCGAATACACGAAGGTGATGCTGGCGTTGCGCGCCACCGCGCTCGCCCATTCCAAGTCCAGATCGGCCTCGGGCAGATCGGAGCTGCTGATTCCGGGGTCCGAAGTGTTGGGGACCAGCACGACTTTCGGATCGCCGCCGGGGAGGTTGAAAAAGCTGTGGAACTGCTCTATGTCCGCGAGCTGGATCTGCGTCTGCCCAACGACCACCATTTGTTGTCCGGCGCCATCCACGCCGGCGCTGTAGAGCGATTGGATGTCGTAAATCAGCGCCAGGTCGTCCGGAGCGAGATAGTGAACGCCCCGCGACGAATCGTATTTTGGCTGCAAGGCCCGCACGGAGTGCTGGGGCGGGCGCATGCGAAAGTCGTGAAGCCCGTGGATGCCGCTCACCACATCCGCGAATGCCGCCGGGATCGAGGGCTCGGTGGCATTGGCAAAGTGCATCTTGCCGCCAGCCATGTAGTGGTGGATCTCGGTGCCGAAGGCGCTCTCCACCTGGCCGGCGGTTCCGCTGAATGTCACCCACGTGCGTGCCCGGGCGGTGGCCACAACGGTGAGATTCTGTTGCCGCAGCCAGGCCCCGATTTTGTCGAGATCGGCCTGGCTCACGCCGAAACGATCGGCATATTCTTCCGGTGTCAGCCAGTGGTGGTAATTCGCAGAGGACGGATCCTGCTGCTCGGCCAGAAGCCGATCGAGCGCGGCCTGCTGGCTCGCCGACGGTTTCAGGATCAGCGTGACATACGGGAACTGCATCGAGGCGTCGACCCGGCCCTGGTCATTCTCCGCGCGGGCGCTCGGATGGATGTGGCCCGCCAGCGTCACGCGCTGGCGATTGTCGACGGCATTGGCGATGCGATTCCGTTGCGCCAGCAGGCTGGCCGCCGGAAAAAAGAGTATCAGAACGAAGACTAAAACAGATCCGATGAAGGTGATAGGATTCCTGGACATACGCGGCAGTCAGCCCCTGATGGTATACGTTATTCGTGACGGTGGGGGATGGACCCGGGTTACGGAAAACTGAGGGCCCGGTACTATTCATGACGCAGGCACGAGACCGGAGTTACGCGCGCGGCACGGCGGGCGGGCACATACGCCGCGGCCAGCGCCAACATGAAGAAGAAAACCGCGATGGCGCAGAGGGTGACGGCAGTGACCGCGTCCGTGCCGGCCACTCCCACCAGCAGGCTTTTCAGCACTCTGGCGCCGGCCAGCGCTCCCGCCAGGCCCATCGCCACTCCGGTCAGCACCGCACGCATTCCCTGCCCCACTATGAGGCCGATCACCTGTGCCGGCCCGCCGCCCAGGGCCATCCGGATGCCCACTTCACGCTTCCTTTGCGAAACAAAGTATGCCACCACTCCGTAGATTCCCAGGCCCGCGAGCAGCACCGCCAGCGCGGCGAAGGCTGCCAGCACGCGCGTCAGCGTGGCGGCGCGAGTGAAGGAATAGTCCAGCACATCCTCGAGTGTCTTCACGTCGAACACCGGCTGGTCTTTATCGAGCGATAGGACCACCTCCGCCACGGAGGACGCCCATCGCAGGGGGTCAGCGGTAGCGCGCACCACCAGGTACAGAAACGATCGGTTCTGCTGGTAGGGCAGGCCACGCGGCTGCGGCCGGGCTGCTCCTCTTCGGGAAGGAAGGTGCGGCCGAGCGCGGCAGTGACTCCGAGGACGGGGAAGAATCCGGCAGTCACTTGCAGGCCTTCGACGCGCTCGGGCTGGTCGGCGCCGGTCAGGTTGAAGTATAGGAAGTTCCAGGCGGCGATGGATTCGAAGACCTGGTTCTCGCGCTCCCAATCGAAGTAATCGGGGACGGAGACGAGTTGCTGGGTAAGTCCGCGAGAGGGATTCTCTTGCCGCAGGGCGACGATTCGGCGGGCATCGCGGTAGGGGAGGGGACGGAAGAGAATGACGTTGAGGACGCTGAAGACCGCGGAGTTGACGGCGATACCCAAGCCGAGGGTGAGCACCACCGTCAGGGTGAAGAGCGCGTTGCGGAGTAGGAGGCGCATGGTTGGCAGGTTGAAACCTGCCCTGACAGACCACGAAAGGCGATGGTCTGTCCTGCCCTCAGTTATCGTTGCTGCCAGCGGTTCGCGGCGGCGGATCCTTCACGTACTTGTCGAGCCACGTCATCTCCTCCCAGAGCACGTGCTCGATGGTTTCCTTGGCGCGATAGCCGTGCGCTTCCGCCGGCAGGAAGACCAGCCGGACCGTGCCGCCGTTGCCGCGGATCGCCTGGTACATGCGGTCCGACTGAATCGGGAACGTACCGGAGTTATCGTCCGCCTCGCCGTGGATCAGCAGGATCGGCGTCTTGATCTTGTCGGCAAACATGAACGGCGACATTTTCAGATAGACATCCGGCGCCTGCCACAGGGTCCGCCGTTCGCTCTGGAAGCCGAAGGGCGTGAGGGTGCGGTTGTGGGCGCCGCTTTCCGCGATACCGGCGCGGAACAGGTCGCAGTGCGCCAGCAGGTTGGCGGTCATGAAAGAGCCATAGCTGTGGCCTCCCACGCCGACGCGGTCGCGATCCGTCACCCCCATCGAGACGGCCTTGTCGATAGCGGCTTTGGCGTCGGCCACCACCTGGTCGATGTAAGTGTTGTTCACCGTGTCGGGATCGCCCACCACCGGCATCGCCGCGTTGTCCAAAACGGCATAGCCCTTGAGCACGAAGAACAGGTGGCTCTGGGCCGAGGTCAACTCCGTGAATCGCTGGGTGGAGCCGCTGACCTGGCTGGCCGTGTCGGCGTCGTTGTATTCGTAGGGGTATGCCCAAACGAGTGTCGGCATCCGGGTGCCTTGTTTGTAGTCCGCCGGCAGATACAGCGTGAACGACAGCTCCACGCCATCGTTCCGCTTGTACTTCACCAGTTCCTTATGGATGCCGCGGATGGAGGGCTGCGGATCGGGGAACTTCGTGACCGCGGTCATGGTGCCGCTGGGCGTCCGCAGGTAATAGTTCGGCGGTTCGGTGGGGCTCTCGCGCCGCGTCAGGAACTTGTCGCCCTTCTGGTCCAGAATCGCCTCAACCACCTCGTAGTGATTGTCGTCGCAGCGGAACAGGTGCTCGGTCTGCTTGGTCGCCAGGTTGAAACGATCCAGGAAGGGATGGTCGCCGGTGGGCGACGATCCGGCGCCCGTCAGGAAGATGTTGTCTCCATCCTGCAGGATGCCGTGCTGGCCGGTCAGGGGCCGCCCGGGGTCTTTGTAACGGTCCTGGTTGTTGCGCGCCCAGATCAGGCGCGCCTCGCCGCCCTTGTCAAGATCGATCAGGAAGGTGCGCTGCCAGCGCTTCAGGCGCTCGAAATCCTCCACCAGGGCCATGCTTCCCTTCTCGAAAAACTGGATTCCCTGGAACCGTTGTTCGGTCTTGAACACTTCGCGGGGCTCGCCGGTGAACGGCGATTTCAGTGCCAGGATGTGGTCGCGGAAGGGTACCTGGTTTTTCAAGTCGCCGTTATCTAGGGCCTCTACCCACATCAGGGTCGCGGGGTCGCTGGGCTGCCAAGCGATATTGCGCGCGCCGGTCGCGACGCCGGTCAGCGAAACTCTCTCCTGGAGCGGCTGGCTGGCAACTTTGTGCACCAGCTTTCCGGCCCGATCCCAAACTTCGATTTCCTTGGGGAACGACCGCACGGAGAGAAGGTAAGAGAAGGGCCGGTGAACCGTGGTGACCAGAAAATACTGTCCGTTGGGCGATACGCGTGCGGACTCGAGGATCCCCGGTTTGCCGGCTGGCGTTATCTTGCCGGTGGCGAGATCGACCAGAGCAAGCTGCGAGGTGGCGTAATATTCGAATACGTCCTCGTCATGCGGGTTCTGCAGCATGTCTTCGAGCGTGGCCGATCCGGAAGCGCCGCCCAGGCTCTCCTGCACGTGCGGCCCCACGGGAACGGCCGGCTCCGGCGGAGGCGCGCCGCGATTCGGCTTGGTGATCTCGACCAGCAACGATTTGCCGTCGGGCAGCCATTGCACGTCGGAAGAGCCGCCACCACCGCCGCGACCACCGCGACCACCGTCGCCGCCAAAACCGCTGCCCATCACGCCATTGATATGGACACCTTCCACTTTGTGCGTCTTGCCGGTGGAGATGTCGCCGATCCACAGCTCGATGGAGCTCGCCGCAGTGTTGGTGAACGCGATGTGCGCGCCGTCGGGGCTCCAGTGCACGGCGCCCAACTTGGGATTCGGCGGCAGGTCCAGCTTGATTTCCGTGCCTTCCGGGATCTTGCGCAGCGTCAGCGAAGTGTTGAAGACGGTGTTGTGCAGACCGTTGGTCTTCGGGTTGATGCGCACGCCCGCCAGCCGCAGCATGGGCTGCGACAGCTCCGCGATCGGTGGATTGCGCTCCGGCTGGCCCTGCGCGGCGTACGTCCGTGTCGGGCTCAAGGTCAGGGCCGGAGTAGGAGGCGAATTCAGCACGTCCAGGACGGCCTTTGGCGGCTTCTGGTACTTGAGCGCGTCGGCCCCCAGCAGGACCAGCGTGGACAGACCGAGCAGTATCGAAGCTTTTATTACCGGTTTCATAGCGATTAACGAGAATCTTATGGGAATGGCGGGCCGAAGTCAAACAGTAGCGCGCCAAGATTGCGTTGATGCGAGATACGGAAAGTGGCATTCCAACAGCCTGAAGAATTGGCGTGGTGAGCGTAGCGGGTTTGTGATACACTCCCCCGAATGAGCGGCACGCCCGAAGACATCACGCGCCTGCTCCACGAGTGGCGCGACGGCAACCAGGACGCCTTCGAGCGCCTCATGCCGCTGGCCTATCCCCATCTCCGCAAAGTCGCTGCCAGCTTCATGCGGCATGAGCGCGAGGAGCAGATCCAAGCCACCGAGCTGGTCCACGAGCTGTATCTGCGGCTGATTCAACAGCGCAATGACGATTGGAAGGACCGCGGCCATTTCTTCACGTTCGCCGCCAAACTGGTGCGGATGATCCTCATCGATCAGGCCCGCCGCACCCAGGCCGATAATCGCGGCGGCAGCTCCGACCGTGTCCCCTTGAGCGAAGACCTGGCTTGGATCGACGCCGGCTCGCCCGACCTCCTCACCTTGGACCGGGCGCTCGAAGAGCTGGAACAGATCGACCCGGACAAAGTGCGGCTGGTGGAGCTGCGCTACTTCCTGGGCTCGACCGCGGACGAGGCCGCCGAGGCTCTGGGCGTTTCCAAGGCGACGGTGGACCGCGAACTGAAGCTGATCAAAGGCTGGCTCTGCCGCCGCATGAAAGGCGATGCCTCCGTGACGTGAGCCATTTTCCTTCGGCCCTGCGCTGTCTGGGCAGGAGGGAACATGAGAACCCAACCGATCGTTGACGCAACCGAGATGACCGCCGCGTTCGCCGCGGCAGCCTTGGCCGGCACTTACAAGGATCCGCAGCAGCGCTTCGAAATCAATATCCCCACCGGCTGGACTGCGGAGCCCTTCGGCGAGGGCGTCAAGGTGGCGCGCGGAGCAGCCCATTGCCTGGTTATGGAAGGACAAGCCCCGAATCCCGAAGCCCTGGTGAGCCACCTGGCCGGACAAGTCGGCAGCCAATGGACCCGCTTCCAGCAATTGAAACAGGGCAGCGCCACTCTCGGCGGCCAGCCCGCGACGTACCGTTTCCACTCGGGTGTCAACGTGATGGGAGTGCCTTCGAACTTGAAGGTGCTGGCCGTGTCCTCGCAAGGGACGCTCTTCGGCGTGATCGAGTCCTCCCCGGAAAAGCAATTCCCGGCAGCCAAGGCGGGATTCGAGCAGATCGAGCAGGGCTTCCAGTTCAAGCCAGGGCAAGTACCCACACGCCAGCAGCAGGCCCAGGGGACAGTAGTCGGCGGGGTGGCGCGGGTCGGCCCCGCGGAGAAGGCAGGCATTCGTGCCGGCGATTTGGCCGGCTCCGGGCCGGGCGACACGATCGAGTTCGTAGTTGTGCGCGTCGGCCGGCAGTCGGTCGTCCGGGTCAGGGTCGGAGTGTTCCATGGCCAGTGAAGGGGTCGGCATCATGAGCCGGAGCGCGACCATGAGCGCGTGGGATTTGCCGGGGACCGCGGCGGTCTGGACGCTGCCCCTGTTCCTGCCGTGGCTCGCGCTGTTTGACCTGGGCTTCGACGCATCGCCGCGAGCGTACCAGGTCCTCGGCGCCGGGACAGCCGTCATCGCGGCGCTTCTGGCGATCGGGCTGTGGGCGGCGTGGCGAACGCGCCGGGAAGGGCGCGCCCGGAGACGGCGCACAGTGTTGTGGTCCTTTCTGCCAACCGCCGGCATGCTCGGCATCGCCACGCTGTGGCTGGCGGAAGGCGACAGCTTCATCTGGGTGTCGCTGGCGCCCTTCTTGACTTGGCTGGTGTGTACCGCACTGCTGCCGTATTGGAGGGACGATGAGGCGCTGGTCGATTCTCGCGAGCCCGGAAGCGGATGGAAACGCCTGTTCGGGATTCCGATGGCCTATGCCGATCGGAGCAACCCGGCTGTGTGGGTGAGGATGAGGAATCCGATTCCTCCCTCCAACGGCATTGAGCTTACGCCGAACCTCGGCCACTTCTGGGGACGGCTGGCGATCGCCATGTTCTTCCTGACCTTGATGGGGGCAATGGTGGTTTCGACCGTGGCGTGGCTGCCGCGGTAGCGGGGGCGTTCAGTCCCGCGTAACAGTTGACAATGAGCGCAACAGCGCGACCAGGGGGTCGTCCCCGGAGGGGACCCCAGGAGGAGGGTGCCCGCCCCACGTCGGTTTTGGAGCCGAGAGAAGCAGCTAGAATGTTCGCATGACGTTTCTGGTCCCGCTCCTTTTGTTTGCTGCCTCCTCGCAGCCGTACGACACCGTTATCCGCAATGGCCACATCGTGGATGGCACCGGTTCGCCCTGGTACTCGGGGGATGTCGCGATCCGCGGCGGCAGGATCGCAGCCATCGGCAACCTGGCGGGCGCTCCGGCGCGCCGCACCATGGACGCCCGCGGCATGGTGGTGGCCCCCGGATTCATCGACATGCTGGGGCAGTCGGAGCTGACCATCCTGGTGAATCCTCACCTGCCGTCGAAGATCTTCCAGGGCATCACCACCGAAGTCACCGGCGAAGGCGACTCGGTGGCGCCGCTCAACGACGCCGTGATCAAGGCCGACCACGTGACCTACGAGCACTTCGGCGTTCAACCCACCTGGCGCACCTTCCGCGAATACTTCGCGCGGCTGCGCAAACAGGGCATGGGCATCAACCTGGCCAGCTACGTAGGCGCCACCGAGGTGCGCCGCGTGGTGCTGGGCGACGACAATCGCGCGCCCACCGCGGCCGAACTCGAGCGCATGAAGGCCCTGGTGCGCGAAGCCATGGGCGACGGCGCCGTGGGCCTCTCCACTTCACTGCAATATGCGCCCGCCCCCTATGCCACCACCGAGGAACTGATCGCTTTGGCGGCCGAAGCCGCAAAGTACGGGGGCATCTACGCCTCGCACATCCGCAACGAAGGCGACGCCATCTCGACAGCGCTCGACGAGGCCTTCCGTATCGGACGCGAGGCCGGAATCCCCGTGGAGATCTGGCACCTGAAGGCCGCCGGAAAGTCCAACTGGGGCCGCATGCCGGAGATCGTGGCGCGCATCGAACAGGCGCGCAAGTCGGGCATCGACGTGGGCGCCAACACCTACGCGTACACCGCGTGGTTCAACTCGTTTTCCGCGGTCATCCCGCCGTGGGCCCACGACGGCGGAGACCGCAAGCTCATCGAACGGCTGAAGGACCCCGCCACGCGCGCGCGCATCCGCAAAGAGATGGAGACGCCGTCGAGCGCCTGGGACAACGAGTGGCAGGAGGTGCCCGGGCCGGAGGCCATCATGATCGGGGCAGTGCAGAATCCCAAGCTGGTTTCGCTCCAGGGCAAGAACATCGCCGAAATCGCCAAGCTGTGGGGCGAGGATCCGATCGACACGATTTTCGATCTGCTGATCGAAGACGAGGCCTTCACGGAGGTGGCCGTCTCGGCGATGTCGGAGCCGGATGTGACCCTGGCTCTGGAGCAGCCGTGGGTCTCCATCTGCAACGACTCGCAGGGCACGGCGCCCGACGGGTTGCTGGGCAAGGAGCATCCGCACCCGCGGGCCTATGGCACGTTCCCGCGCATCCTCCGCAAGTATGTGCGCGAGGAAAAGAAGCTGACGCTGGAGGACGCCATCCGCAAATTCACCGCGTTGCCGGCCGGGAGAATGCGCTTCGCCGACCGCGGCGTGCTGAAGGCCGGGATGTGGGCCGACGTAGTGGTTTTCGACCCGGAGACCATCCGCGACCTGGCGACGTTCGACCAGCCCAACCAGCTTTCCGAAGGCATGCGCTTCGTGCTGGTGAACGGGGTGCCGGTGATCGATGAAGGCAAGATGACCAACGCGCTTCCGGGCAAAGTGGTGATGCGTCCCTGACCGGTCAGTTCTGCCTGACCCGTCAGTTCTGAATGATGCGCGCGCCTTTGAGCACGACGTTTCTGTCGGACTTGAGGCTGAAGTCGCCGCCCGCCTGGATGACCGTGTCGCTGACCGTCTTCACCACGGCTTTCCTAGCGGAGATCTGAACCTCAGTCGCCGCGACGATCGCCACGCCTTTCCCGCCCTCCAGGGTCAGTTGCCCTTCGGCGCTCAGGCTCGCAGCCTGACCGCTCGTCACGGCCAGGTTATTGCCCGTGGTCACGCTGGTATCCGAACCGGCGGACACACTCAGGTTAGTGCCCGCCGTCACCTCGGCGCCGCCGCCGGCCGTCACGGATAATATGCCGCCAGTGGACACGTCGGTGCCCATGCCGGCGGACACATTCAAGTTGCTTCCCACCGTCATGGCCATGTTGCCGCCGGACTTGATGGCAATGGAGCCGCCGGCTTCGATCACCAGGTCGCCGCGCGTTTGGATTTTCACGCCCATACCTCCCAGGTCCACACCGAAAACCGGTTGACCGTTCTTCTGAATCACGATGAAATCGGAACCCGCGGCGCAGGATACTTCATAGCCGCCGCGGGTTGTGAAGCTCGAGGTTGCTGCCGGCATCGGTCCGCCTCCGCTCGGCAAATCGTATCACTCATTCGAAACGGATGCTGGAGAGATCGGCGGCCGGCTTGGGATACTTCAAATCCATGTCTTCGAGCGCCTCCACTATGATCTGCGAGACCGCGAAGTTGCGGAACCATTTGCGGTTCGCCGGAATCACGTACCAGGGCACCTTTTCGGTGCTGCACCTGCGCAGCATGTCGTCGTAGGCTTCGATGTACTGGTCCCAATACTCCCGTTCCTTGATGTCGTCGGGGGAGAATTTCCAGTTCTTGGCCTTGTCCTCGAGACGCAGCCGGAAGCGCTTGGCCTGCTCCTGCTTGCTTATGTAGAGCAGGAATTTAACGATGCGAACGCCGCTCGCGGTGAGCATCCTTTCGAAATCGTTGATCTGGTCGTAGCGCTTGGACCAGACCGGCTTGGGCACCAGATTGTGCACACGCACGATCAGCACGTCTTCATAGTGCGAGCGGTTGAAGATGCCGAGCTTGCCGTACTCCGGCACGGCCTTGTGCACGCGCCATAGATAGTCGTGCCGCTGCTCTTCGCCATCCGGCGCCTTGAAGGAAGTGACGCTGACGCCCTGCGGGTTCAGCCCGCTCATCACGTGCCCGATGGTGCCGTCCTTGCCGCCGGCGTCGATGCCCTGGAGCACCACCAGGAGCGAGCGCCGCGCCTCGGCATACAACAGGTATTGCAGGATGGATAGCCGTTTCCGGTTCTTCTCGAGCTGGTCGGCCGCCGCCCTCTTGTCCACTCCGTGAGTGGTGTCCGGGTCGATTCCGGCGAGCCCGAACTTCGAATTCGGAGGTACGATCAGTGCCTTCGCCAAATGTTTCATCGGCCCCCATTCTACACTGGAACCATGCTGGTGCTCGCCTCCCAGTCGCCGCGCCGCAGCGAGATTCTGCGCCAGGCCGGGATCCCGTTTTGTGTCCGGGTTGCGCCCGTCGACGAAACGCCCCTCGCCGGGGAGAAGCCCGACGACTACGTGCGGAGGCTGGCCGAAAGCAAAGCGCTCGCCGTGGATGCCGCGCCGGACGAAACCGTGCTGGGCGCCGACACCACGGTGGTGGTTGATGGCGAAATGCTGGGCAAGCCCGAAAATGCGGCCGATGCGCACCGCATGCTGGCGATGCTTTCCGGCCGCCGCCACGAAGTGATGACCGGTATCTGCATCCGGCGCGGCCCGAGTGTGATTGGCGACCGCGCGGTGACCGCGGTGTGGTTCGCTTCCATGAGCGAGAGCGAAATTGAAGAGTACGTGGCCAGCGGCGAGCCCATGGACAAAGCCGGAGCGTACGCCATCCAGGGGCTGGCATCGAAGTTCATCGAAAGGATCGACGGGTGCTATTTCAATGTCGTAGGACTTCCGGTGGCGCTGCTGTACCGATACCTCCGCGTGTAGGGCTTGCGTTTTGGTGGGGCAGGCGCTTTCGCCTGCCAACCGATTTTTTTGACGCCTCCTGAGACGGTCAAGCACCCGCCGCACCGCCGCACGCCGCCGCATCAATGGGTAGTGCCGGCTTGGTATCATAGAGCGTTGCACTATGCCCGATCTGCAATCGGATCTCGCTCCGATGTCCGAAGCCGTTACCAACCAAATCCGCGTCGAGGTTATGTCGCGGCACTCACCCGAGAACTCACGGCCGGGCCAGGGAGAATGGGTGTTCCAGTACACGGTCCGCATTACCAACCTCGGAACCGAGACGGTTCAGCTTCTCAGCCGGCACTGGATCATCACCGATGCGCTGGAGCACACCGAAGAGGTCCGCGGTCCGGGCGTGGTCGGTGAGCAGCCGGTCCTTGCGCCAGGGGAGTCGTTCAAATACTCGTCGTGGTGCCCGCTCAAGACCCCCACGGGGATGATGCGCGGCGAGTATCAAATGGTCCGCATGGGCGGGGAGCAGTTCGATATCGAGATTGCCCCGTTCGCGCTGAAAGCCCGGTACACCGTTCACTGACAGAACCGGTTCGATGATTGGCTCAGTCACTCGCGCTCGCAGCTACTGAATCTCGTATAATACAGTGACAGAAAAGTCAAAAAGAAAGACCGGCGTGCTTGAGGAAGGAAAACGGCAGAGTGCGCGACCGTTTGACCCGGC
>Ga0209517_10007279_pt1 | contig 13322 bp, 9 predicted proteins | sample PeaSoiMetSII2010_FD_187695 | JGI IMG/M metagenome (GOLD analysis project Ga0209517, IMG submission 187695) | Peat soil microbial communities from Weissenstadt, Germany - SII-2010 (SPAdes) (version 2) | ecosystem: Environmental > Terrestrial > Soil > Wetlands > Peat | place: Germany: Weissenstadt...
GGGAGCCGATCGGAAGTTGGTACAGCGCGCTCACCCGTAGAACGTTGGTCTGATCAAGGTCGGCGATAGACCACTCGCAGCGATGGCAGCCATTGTCCTGAATACTGGCGGAGGTGCCGGATTCACCAATATTGTCCATGTTTTTGCTGTATGTATAGCCCAGTAGTAAAGAGAGACCCCGACCGAGCCGGTGCTCCAGTGTCAGTTGGCCGGCTTGGTAGATCGAGCGGCCCCAGCCGCTGTTCAGCAATTCAAAATTCAGGAACTGCGGATAGGCTCGAAGCAGGTAGCCTTCCTGTATCGTACTCTTGCTCAGCAGGGAGCTTGAGTCGGTGATGACACCATAGAAGGGATTGGGCACAACCTTGTTCAGGGCGCTTCCTAGAGCTAGGTTTGCATCGCTGAGCTGGTTAAGCTGAACCGCGCCCAGTAGACGGTTGCCGACGCTGCCGACGTATCCTGCTGTCACGACAAAGCCCCCAGGCAGGGAGCGTTGAATGTCGAACGACCAGACTGTCTGGTAGGCATCGCTCTGAATGCGCGGATTCCCCGAAATACTTTGCCCCAGTTCGATGCTAAGAGGTCCGCTTCCAGTGTTGTTCCCGGGTAAAGCGGATGGGTTGTTGCCATAGGGAGCCGGCAGGCCGGATGGAAACGGGTTGGAGAGGTTATAGAGCGCGGTGACTCCGTCGGTTCCAGCATCGATTGAGGTGGATTTTCGCGTAAACCCAAACGATGCGGGATTGGTCTGGTAAGTCGCCGTTGGATGCCAGAAGATCCCGAAGCCGGCATGCACCACAGTCTTCGCATTGGGGCTATAGGCCAAACCCAACCGCGGTTCGAAGTGGAGTTTTCCGGGATTCTGCAACGTTCTGCCCACGCCGTTCTGACCTACAATCCCGACACCGCCGATGAGATTCGGAAGGGATGGAACCTGAGAGGCAATCGGAGATGGACTGGTCGTGTCAAGATAGCTCAATGCATTCTGGCTTGCCACGTCGGCGCCCTCATAGCTGTACCGCAAACCATAGGTAACAGTCAGGTTACGCAGGACCTTTGCGCTATCCTCAGCGTAAACTCCGTAATACTGGTGCCCGAAGTTCACCTGCGGAGCGTAGCCACTGGTCACTGTGGCTTGGCCGAGCAGCAGTTCCGCGATCGCATTTCCGGTCGTTCCCCCGGGTGCATTCGCAGTCGGTCCGCCTGTAAACGACCTTGAGGTGTTCACGGTCAGCAGTTGCGGATCATAAAGTTGGTCGCGGTAGAGTCTCAGGTCTGTGCCGAATTTCATCGTGTGAATCCCCTTGACCCACGTAACAGAGGCGGCATATTGGTAGACCGAGTTGGGGTTTCGCTCGTAAGGTTCTGAATTACCAAGCTGCCCGAGTTGGTTGGTAGTGGCTTCCACCTGAGGGGTGAAGGTCGCCGTCAAGCCCGGCGTCGCCGACGCTGGAATGCCGAAAGGAGAAGTCCCCAGGGGATCGACGGAGCCGCGATGCGATTCCATGTGCGCCCAGGAGAGATGGTGATCGAAGACCACGGTCGGTGAGATTACCCACGTATGATCGAGCATGATGTTGCGCCCGGGTATGTAATTGTTTGAATTTTGCGGAGTAAGGCTCGGGCTTCCGAACACTTGCCCATAGTAAATGTAGTTGTTGAATTCGTCGACATGGCCGAAGATGCTCTGCTTGTCGGAGAATTTGTGATCGACCCGAATATCGTAGCTGTAGTTGTTGTCCGTGTTGGGAGCATCCGAAAAAAAGTTGTTCTGGTCGCTGCCGCCGACGCCGGATTTGTTGGGCAGCGGGTACAGCGCGAGCAGAGCCATACCCACGGGATTCAATTGCGCGAGGGGAATGATGTTGCCGGGGAATGGCGTGCGAACGCCGGCATTGAGTGAGGACGGATCATAGATAACATTCTGCGAGCCATTGGTGTTGAATGTCTTTGAGAAATTACCGGTTCTTTCCAGGGCCGTGGGCACGGTGGTCGTGAAGCCGGCGCCGGGAGTGCTGTCGCGAAGCTCCTCGTAGGAGAAGAAGAAGAAAGTCTTGTTGCGTCCGTGGTAGACCTTGGGAATTACTACGGGGCCGCCTAGTTGGAATCCAAACTGGTTTCTTGAAAACGAAGGCTTAGCTTGGCCCGCGCTGTTGGCATTATAGCCATTGGCATCCAACCAGTCGTTGCGGAAATACTCCCAAGCCCCTCCATGCAGGTCGTTGGTGCCTGACTTGATCGTAAAGCTCTCGATGCCGCCGGCCGTGTGACCGAACTCCGCAGAGTAGGCATCGGTGTAAATCCGGAACTCCCTCACGGCATCCAGGCCGGGAATAGCGCCCACCGCGTGGGTATCGTAGTTGATGGTATCGGTTGCCCCGTCGATCAGTATGTCCGCCTCGCCGCCCTTCGCACCGTTGATGTAGAACGTATTGGTGGTGCTCTGGGAGGAAGCGTTGGTCCCGGAGGTCCGAGAGTTGCTTTGCGTGACACCGGCGGTGAAGTTGACCTCTTGCAGGGGATTCCGAACATCCAGCGGAATGTTGGCGACCAGAGCGGCCTCGGTCACCGTGCTCAGGTCGGAGTCTTCCGTTTTGATCTCCGGTGCCGTGGCGGTTACCGTTACAGTCTCGCTCACGGTACCAACCTTCAGCACCGGATTCAGCTCATACTTCTCACCCACCTCCAGCACGATGCCGGATTGGACCCAACTCGAATACCCGGCAGCGGTCACAGTCACTTGATACCGCCCGGAAGTTTGCGGAGACAGGATGAACACGCCGCTGGCATCGCTGACCGTCTTCAGCGTTACCTGGGTGTCTGTGTTGAGAAGCGTGACTGCGGCGCCCGGGACCGCGGCTTGGCCGGAATCGAACACCTGGCCGCGGACGGACGCGCTTTGCGCAAGAAGATGGGTACAGAAGCAACTGGCCAACAGAAACACACCGGTTTTGAGGGATGTCGGCATTCGACAGAGTTGAGACCGCACTTGGTTAGCTCCTTTGAAAATATGCTCAGGCCGTGGTTCCACGGTCAGGTCCGCGCCAGCTTCCTGAATTATTAGAACGATGTGATGAGTAAGAAGAAGAGTACCCGGCGGGTGTTGCTGTCTGATGAGATAGCCGCTTCAAAAGCATAACGAAACGCGATTTCATGGAATCGTAAACAACTATGTGTAACGAAGGATACGTATACGTATGCGATAATGCTGCCGCATGTTCAGAAGAACCGCGATCTGCCTTGTCCTGACTGCTGCTTTCGCTACCCTGTCGGTGGCAGTGCCGCAGGAGTTGCCCGAAGGCGAAGGTAAGAAGCTGCTCGAAGAGCGGTGCGCCAGCTGCCACAGCCTCAAGCCGGTGGTCACCCTGAAGCAGAGCCGAGATGCATGGAAAAAGCTGGTCGTCAAGATGGTGGGATACGGCGCTCAGTTGGACGACAAACAGGTCGATATTGCAACCGAGTATCTGACGAAGCACTTCGGTCCCGAGAGTTCCGCTGCGGCCGCAAAGCCGGATAGTCCGGAGGAGAAGATAGCCAAGCGGTACATCGAAGGCATTTGCTCCTCCTGTCACGACTCCGGTTTGATCCGCTCTACAGAGGCGACGAAGCAAGAATGGTTCGACATCGTCACAAGAATGAATGGTCTAGATGCTGGCGTGTCCCAGCGAGACGTCGACCTTCTGGTGGATTATCTTGCGAGTAAGTACGGGCCCAAATAAGATCAGCCGGAATAACGCCAACGATGGTTTTGCCCAAAGAGTCCGTCGGCGTTATTCGCGGCGGAAGAAGCCTTACCCAATAATTTGCGGAATCAATTCGCCGGCGACGTCCGTTAACCTCATGTCGCGGCCATTGTATCGATACGTCAGCTTGGTATGTTCGATGCCCAGCAAAGCCAGTATCGTGGCATGCAAGTCATGATAGGAGATCGGCTGTTTTTCCGCCTTGTAGCCGATTTCGTCGGTCGTTCCGATCGATTGGCCGCCCTTGATGCCCGCGCCCGCCATCCAGACAGTCATCGCTCCCGGGTTATGGTCGCGGCCTACGCCATTCTCCGAGAGAGGCATTCGGCCGAATTCGGAGTGCCAGATCACCAAAGTCTCATCCAGCAGACCATGCGCCTTCAGATCTGTCAGCAACCCCGCGATGGGCAGGTCCGTTTCCTTGGCATGGAGCGAATGGTTCTCCTTCATGCCGGCGTGAGCGTCCCAGGTATCCTTATTTTGGACGCCCAACCCGCCTGAAAAGAGCTGCACGAAACGGACGCCGCGCTCCACCAAACGCCTCGCCATCAGGCATTGCTTACCGAATGGCGCGGTGATGTCTTCGTCCAATCCGTACAGCTTTTTGGTGGCGTCCGACTCCCTGTTGATGTCCACGGCTTCCGGCGCGCAGCCCTGCATCCGGTATGCAAGTTCGTAGGAGGAGATCCGTCCCGCCAACTCCGAACTGCCGGGATAGCGCTCTGCGTGGATCTCGTTCAACTTCGCCAGCATATCGAGGCGAAGGCGCTGCTGATCCGCAGTCACCCCGGCAGGCCGCTTCAAATCGACAATCGGATTGTCAGCGGCTCCGAATGGAGTGCCTTGAAACGTGGAAGGCAGGAAGCCCGATTGCCAGTTGTTCGCCGCGCCGAGCGGGCCGCCGCGCGCGTCCTGCAGCACGACGAATCCGGGCAGGTTCGCATTTTCCGAGCCCAGACCGTAGGTGATCCAGCTTCCCATACTGGGATAACCCATGCGCAGCTGCCCGGTCTGCATCTCGTAGGTCGACTGCACATGGTCGTCGGACCTTCCCCACACCGAGTGCATGAATGCAATCTCGTCTACCTTCGACCCGATGTGCGGAAAGATCTCCGAGACATCTTTTCCGCATTGTCCATACTTCTGGAATTTGAAGATGCCCGGCATGATCGGACCCGGCCGACCGTCGTGAACACGGACATCGCCGCCCAAAACCTGGCCCGCGTATTTTTCCATCGCAGGCTTGTACTCAAAGGTCTCCATCTGGCTGACCCCGCCGGTATTGAAGATCGAGATGACGGCTTTCGCGCGAGGCTTGAAATGCGGAGCCTTTGGCGCAAGGGGGTTGCCGCCGATCGGGGCCGCCGCACAAGCGTCGATTGGCGCCTTCTGCGCAAGCAGCTTTTGATCGAAGAGCATTTGAGCGAGGGCGAGCCCACCGATGCCGCCGCTGGACTGAAACAGAAAATCACGCCGAGACCAAAACGTTTTCATGTTGATTACCTTGTGTATAAGAATTCGCTAAGGTTGAGGATTACGTTCGTAAAGTCGACAAGCGAACCCGATAAGATCATGTCGGTCGCCAATGAGAGTTCCCTTTCTGTCGGTGGTCGCGTCAGCGCGATCCGGTAGGCCAGATCGACCTGCTTGGCCACGTCATTGCCCGCCTCTTTTTTGATCCGGTCCGCGAACATTTGCGCCTGGCGGAGGACAAAATCGTCGTTCATCAACTGCAGCGCCTGCGTTGGTACCGTCGATACGTACCTGGCGCCGAAAGACTGGCTCATGTCGGGCAAGTCGAAGACCTGCAGCATAGGAGATGGAAGCGTGCGCTTTTGGTATATATAGATGCTTCGCCGCCACACGTCGGGGCCGTCTTCCTGATTTCTATAGATGCCGCGAAACAGCGTCTTGATAAACGATTCATCGACGTGCGGGAAGATTGCCGGACCGCCCATCGTCAAATCGATGGAACCTGCCACAGACATGATGTTGTCGCGGATGATCTCTCCTTCCAGTCTCTGAATGCGGTAGCGCCACAGATACGTGTCTTCGGGATCGATCTTCGCGCTGGCCGCATCGTCATACTCCGACGCCATTTGATAGGCTTCCGAGGTCATGATGAGCCGCTGTGTCTGTTTAATGCTCCAGTCCTTGTTCATGAATTCCACAGCGAGCCAATCAAGAAGTGCCTGATTGGTGGGCTGCTCACCCATCTTGCCGAAATTGTCCAGCGTGGGTACGATTCCTTTTCCAAAGTGGTGCTGCCAGATGCGATTAACGATCACCCTCGCCGGCAGCGGATTGTCTCGTGAGATCAGCCATTCCGCCAGCGCCAGCCGGCGTCCCGAGGTCCGTCCGTCAGCGGGTGGAAGCTCCGTGGGTGGATTTCCCTGCGTGATCACGCTGATAAAACCGGGCTTCGTCGGATATGCCTTGCTGTCCGGATCGCCGCGCAGCAGGAAGTACGACGGCGGGACTTTGTAGTTCGCTTTGCCGGGTCCCAACTCGAGGAATTTCCCGGCCCCCACATACTCAAGTTCGCATTTCGGACAAGCGCCTTCGTTACGGTCTCCGTAGCCCAGTTCTACGCTGCGCCAATCGCCATCGGTAGCAATCGACGCCATCGGCACCGGTTTCGGCTTTTCCGCGTTAAGAGCGGCGATCTGATCGTTCAGCGCTCTCTTTTTCGCTGCGTCTTCGGAACTCATGATCTTGTCGGTGCCCGCGGCCGACCGGCCAACGCCGCCCGACTCGAGCACTTGGAGTGCGATCAGCTTCTCACCAGGCGTCCGTTCGCTTTCCGGCTTCTCGACCGCGCGAACCACCTCCGGCGGATACTTCTTCCGAATCTCTTCGAGTGCGAGCTTATCGTGGTAGGGCTTGTCAATTTCATCGATCTGACCTTTTAGATCCGCAATCTTCTCGCTGATTTCGGAGATCTTTCTCATGTAGGCATCCGCTTGCTCGCGGGGTCCCAGCGGATAATCGGTCTCCACGTAACCGAAGATAGACGCTTCCATCGCGTAATAATCCTTCTGCGTGATCGGATCAAACTTGTGGTCGTGGCAGCGCGCACATTGCAAGGTCAGTCCCAGCACACCCTTGCCAACCGCGCCAAGGACATCATCCAGGTAGTCGTAGCGCCGTGCCGGATTGGCGTGTTCATGATTCCGAACGCGGGGACCCGCGCGCAGGAAGCCGGTGGCGATCAGGCTATCATCGGTCCTGTTGGGAATCTCGTCGCCGGCGATCTGGTCCTTGATAAAAGTGTTGTACGGCTTGTCTTCATTGAAGGCCTTGACGACGTAGTCCCGATAGCGCCACAGGTTCGGCTGGTCCGTGTCGTTCTCGTAGCCGCTCGAATCTGCATAGCGCGCTGCATCCAGCCAGTGGCGGCCCCATCGTTCGCCGTAGTGCGACGACGCCAGCAACTTGTCGATCAATCGTTCCCAGGCGCCCGGGGCAGTGTCGCTCATGTAGGTGGCAATTTCTTCAGGGGACGGTGGCAAACCGATCAAGTCCATATAAGCCCGGCGAAGCAACGTGAGCCGATCGGCCTTCGGCGCTGCCTTCAGACCCTTGTCCTGGCGGGCTTTCTCCAGAAAGCGGTCGATGGGATTCGAGAACGCTCGCGCAACGGCGGGAACTGGAGCCTGGACCGGCAGCCTGAAGGCCCAGTAATCGCGGGCGCCCGGAGGGAGTTGAACGTTTTCGAGAGCACTGAACGCTGAGGCCGAGTTGGGCTGAGTCTTCGCTGCGACGGCGCCGGTATCCCAGTGAGCGCCCTGATTGATCCAGTTCTTGATGGCAGTGAGCTGCCCGTCCGTGAGCTTGTTACCGCCCAGAGGCATCGCCGGTTTATCCAGACCTGCGACCATGCGGTACAGCCTGCTGTCCTCGGCCTGTCCAGGAACAATGGCGGACCCGCGAGCGCCACCCCGAAGCGCGTCTTCGAGAGTGCTCAAGTTGAGCCTGGAACTCTGCATTGACGGGCCGTGACAGCTCAAACAGTTTTGCTCCAGTACCGGCTGGATGTCTTTGCTGAAAGACACCGGCGTCTGAGCATTCGCCCGCGTCACGCTTCTGTTGACGCTAACTGCCGTTAGACAGATGACACATGCCAAACCAAGTCTCTTAGTCAAGTCGCCCTCCCTGCTGTACGGACCAAGAATGGAGCGCAGGTATGAATGCTGCGTGAACGTATCTTGAAGAAATGACTTACATCGCGCTTGCGCGAACTTTTTACCGTTTCGTCACGGCGCGCAAGTTACAGCGAGGCAGGCTTCTCTATCACGCTATTCGTGTAACGTTCACGTCGTATTAACATCACCGCTCTATTCTGGGCATCCTAATACGGCGCGCGAGTTCGACCGCGAAGTTGGCACGCTCCGCCATTTCAGAAGGGAGGCTCCGGATGAGCCATCGCTTGTTCGCCTCAACTGCCGCCGCTCTGACAGCATTGATCATGGGCTGCGCGCAGACGCCCGCTTCGGGACAGACCACGCCGACCGGCGCAAAAAAGGCTTGGACGCCGCCGCATACCCCCGATGGCCAACCCGACCTGCAGGGATATTGGACCAATAACACCCTTACGCCCTTGGAACGGCCCAAAGAACTGGGCGCAAAAGAATTCTACACCGAAGCGGAATTGGCGGACCTGATGAAAAAAGACCAGACTCGCGTGGCGCTCAATGAAGAGGAGGGCCGCCCGACGGAGCCGGGAACCAATGCAGACGTACATTACGACTACACTCAATTTGCGTTGGACCGCGGCCAAGCGAAGCTCTCCTGGAATCAGCGGACCTCGATGATTGTGGGGGAACGGGGGACCTTGCCTCCGATGTTGCCGGAAGCGCGCAAGAGAAACGCCGACATCGCCGCGAAGAACCGGGGACATGAACTGGATGGACCGGAGAACCTCTCGCTGAGTTCGCGTTGCATCGTTGTCAACCAGGAGTCCGTGCCTATGCTCTCGGGCGGCTACAACAACAATCTGCAGATTGTCCAGGCAGCGGGAGTTGTGGCCATCATGAACGAGATGAACCACTCCGTCCGGATCGTCCCCATTGATGGAGGCCCGCATCTGTCCGCTGACGTTCACCAATTCAGAGGCGACTCCATCGGCCATTGGGAAGGTAACACCCTGGTGGTGGACTCCACCAACTTTACTGCCCGCAATCCCTTCCACGGATCCGGCGACAAGCTTCACGTGGTCGAACGCTTCACGCGCGTCGACGCGGACACGATCGTATACCGATTTACAGTAGAAGATCCCGAGACTTGGGACCAGCCGTGGACTGCGGAGACGGCTTGGTCCAAAGTGGACGGACCGATCTTTGAATATGCCTGCCACGAAGGAAATTATTCACTTCGCAACACGCTGCACGGCGCTCGCGTGGCCGACGAGGAAGCGGCGGAGAAGAAGGCGGGCAAGTAGGTAAGTAAGTCAGACAACGTGTAGGCAACGGGGATTGAGCCATCCATGAGGACAAGATTATTGGTTGTTGTTAGCAGTATCGGCATGTTGCTGGCGGCGGCGCCGCTCTGGGCACATCACGCCTTCTCGGCCGAATTCGACGCGAGCCGGCCCGTGAAACTCAAAGGAACAGTCACGCAATGGGAATTGGTGAATCCCCACTCCTGGCTTCACATCGACGTGAAGAACGAGGACGGCACTGTCACCAATTGGATGATCGAGGGTGGGAGCCCCAACGCCCTGCTCAGGCTGGGCGTCACCAAAGGGTCCCTGCCGCCCGGAACCGAAATCGTCGTTGAGGGCTATCAGGCGAAGGACCGGGGGGCTATTGCTGTCGGCAAGAACATCACGTTTCCGGATGGTAAGCGGATGTTCCTGGGCAGTTCGGCACCGCCTGACGCGGACAAGAAGTAAGCCCACAATCCGTGCGTTACGTCCCGGAATGAGCGCGACACAGGAACGAATGCGATCCAGAAGAGACTTTTTGACGTCTACCGCGGCAACACTCGCCTGTACGGGTGGCGTAAACATCCTGCGTGGCTTTCAGACCGCGAGCGATACCAGATTGCAAAGAACAGTAGTCGTCATGTTCGACGGCTTCGGACTCGACTACTTCGAGAACAGTAGCGCGCCAACTCTGCGCCGCTGGCAAAAGGATGGTCTATACAAGCGTGTGAAAGGTGTGATGCCCTCGGTCACCAACGCCAACAACGCTTCTATCTGCTGTGGCGCATTCCCGCGAGTTCATGGAATCACCGGCAACTCCTACTTAGACACACGAACCGGTCATGAAGAGTATATGGAGGCTGGGAATCTTCTCCAGGCCCCAACACTGTTTGAGCATGCCGCGAAGCGGGGAGTGAATTCTGCCCTGCTTTCCAGTAAGAAGAAGACGATCTCGCTCCTCAGCAAGGGTACATCCCTTGCATTGACGGCCGAAGAACCGCCCGAAGAGTGGGTGAACCGGTTAGGCCTTGCCCCGCCAATCTATAGTCGCGAGATCAATTACTGGCTCATGCGCGCGGCCATTCACGTACTCACGAATCGGCCAGAGATCGGGTGTCTGTACGTTCACACGACTGACTACCCGATGCACACGTGGGGTCCGGCTGCGAAGGAATCGCAGGAACATGTGGGAATGATCGATGATCTACTGGGAGAAGCTTGCACCGCTGCTCCCGACGCCGCATTCTTGCTCACGGCCGACCACGGGATGAACCATAAGAGAAAGTGCTACGACTTGGACAAGACGCTTGCCGGTATGGCCCTTCCGATCCGAGTCTCGATCTCAGCCGAGCGAGATCGCTACCTGCAGCATCATCAAGGTTTCGGTGGTACAGCATGGGTGTACCTGAACAACGCCGCCGACAGCGATAAGGTGAGCCGTGCGCTCTCTTTCCTTCCGGGCGTTGAGTCCGTCCTGACCCGCGAAGCTGCCGCATCGCGGTACTCACTGTACCCCTCCCGCATCGGAGACATTTGCGTATTTGGAGACCGGTATACGGTGTTTGGGCAACTGGACCAGGCAAACATTGATTTGCCGGACACATATCGCAGCCACGGGTCGACGTCTGAAATTGATATCCCATTGTTTGCGTACAACGCGAAGAGGCTGCCGCCCGCGAACTATTTCGAGCACAATCTGGATCTAGCCCGTTGGCTTTATCGCGCCTAAAGCGCCGCTCTGCCGCGGGCCACTGTCAGCTCGGATGAAGGAACAGTACACGGCAGGATAACTGGAGGTTGAGTAATGAAAACGAAACTGAATCTCTCTCGTGCAGTCTGCCGGGTGGTGGTGGCTGGTTTGTTGCCGTGGGCTTGCGTAATTGCAGCCGAGCCAACTCGCACGGTGATTCTCGTGCGCCATGCCGAACGGGCCGGCGGCAACGATCCGTCGGTGGGGATTAATGGAGCAGGGCGGTGTCGCGCCACGGTTTTGGCCGGGATGCTGTCTGAGGCGAAGGTGAGGAGCATCTACACCAGCGAGCTCGCGCGCACTCAGCAGACGGCCGAACCGCTTGCGCAAAGGCTCAGTATAAAGCCTGAGGTGGTTCCGGCGAAGGACATTGACGCCTTGGTGGCGAAACTCCGGGCTCGTACAGAGGAAGGGACTGTTGTGGTCGTGGGCCATTCAAACACGATTCCCGCAATCGTTGAACGGCTGAGCGGCGAAACCGAGCCTACGATTGGCGATGGTGAGTACGACCGAATGTTCGTGGTGACTCTCATGGGTCCAAACCAAGCTACTGTCGTCGTGCTCAGATATCCGGGTTGTGTGCAATAGACGCGCATACTGTCTTTCGAGATTCATCTGCATTGGGTATGGATCAGAAGTAAGCCGCCCGATTCAGTGCATCAAGTCCCGGAATCGGGACAGGCGCACGACCCGCCTTCGGAAGCTCTCTCCATGCAACCGCACGGGTTGACAACAGCCCATACCACCAACAATCGGGCCGTGGCGAGACTGGAGCCTCCCCAGGAGGTTGGTGGGATCATTACTCGCAAGTCGGCCAGCGTACCGGAGTGCACTACGATTCGGCTGTTCGAGGCCGATGTGGTCATTGACGGCGTTGCGGAGCCGTTGTTTGCAGCCAAGGTAACGCGCGGTGGTTTGCACGCTCACCTGACCAAGAAGAAACTGGATCTGCTCCAGCTCCCCGCCGGCTTCGTGGCACAGACGGGCGCAGGTTCGGCGAAGATCGTGCGGAGCAACACGATCCAGACCGCACTTGGAGCACGCCGCAGTCACAACGCCCCATATCACCTTCGGACTGAAGATACTCTCCCCAGTCTTTCCCACCCTTGTTGATCGTCCGAAACACCGGCCCGGACACACACCCGCCGCATCTCGCCAAGCGTCCATCGCCCTCTTGACCCAGGATGGGAATGGTACCAGGGACCTTGTTTACTCCGATGCTGGCGCGTTTCTCGTTCCGGATCCCTGGAGCCAAGCTGGCCTCCGTTCGACCTCCTGCCTCCTCCTCCTTTACACAAATCTGTCCCCACGCACTTGCTTGAATGGGGGGCCGGCTCGGGGCGGCGCCGAGGGAAAGGGACCGGAGAATAACTAGCTGGGCGCTAGCGGATGGTTTCGGTGAACGATTTGTTTGTGGGCGCGTTAAGGTGGGCCTGCCGAACGATCACTCCGCCATGGACCAGCTCGATATCTTCTGACGCCAAGGTCAGTTTTCCGGAAGCGATGTCGGAATAGTCTTCAGGCGTCCACTGGGCCTTCATGATTCCTGTTGCGGAGTGCCGGCCCGTGCCTTCCAGGATGTGCACGATCTCGTGGGCGAGGACATACGCGAGTAGGTGCGGCTCATGTGCCGGGCTGACCATGGCCTGAACGCGATCATAGAGGACGCGGATATCGTCGCGGGCCGTCGGCTGGCAGAACGCGAGCGCCCCGGGCAGCAAGTTGTCGGGGGTCTGGATGGTGAGATGGACTTGGATCGCGGCTCTGCTTTGGCAAGCGCTACCATGGATCCATTCGACATGGACCGCGGCGCGGGCAAGGAGCTTCGAGGCTTCCGACTGCGCTAAGGAAGTAGTGCTAGTGCTGGCCTGCGCGATACGTTCTAGGCATACAAAGACTTCCGGCGCGGGCGTTGGCGGAGGAGACGGCGCGCTGGCGGCTCCGAGGATTTGCGCAAATGAAAGAACTACGAGGATCTTCACTTGTTATTCACCAAATTGTATCATGATCGTTACTAGATTGTTACCGAGGATCGGGCGAATAGTTACGCACTTCGCGAGCCCAGGCTTATCGAATACGGTTCAATGAGCGGGCGGGACTTGGGTCAGCCGAACTCGTACTCTCGGAGGATCTGATCAAACAGATCTGCGACGAGTCCCCTCCGCTTGGGCCCGAATCAGAGTACCCGTTCACGTATGGGGGTGGGCCAAAGAATATACTGCCGAACTGGGCCAACTCACAATAGCGAAATCAGCTGAAGACGGGTAACGAGCGCATCTAGCAGTCCGTGGTAAATCTTTCGTGAACGAGTGACCTTGAATCTGCCTGAACCGTCTTTTGATATATGGGGATGGGGCGGAAGAAGGATCGGGAAAAACAGCAGGGGTTGTGGGTGGCGGCGAGC
>Ga0209517_10007288_pt1 | contig 13312 bp, 14 predicted proteins | sample PeaSoiMetSII2010_FD_187695 | JGI IMG/M metagenome (GOLD analysis project Ga0209517, IMG submission 187695) | Peat soil microbial communities from Weissenstadt, Germany - SII-2010 (SPAdes) (version 2) | ecosystem: Environmental > Terrestrial > Soil > Wetlands > Peat | place: Germany...
GGTTTGGTGTTGAGGTTCCAGCCCGCGAAGAAGCCCCTGCCGTTGTCGGCGTCGATCTCCGCGTCATGGCCTGATACCAAGATACCAAGCTTCTCGTTGATGACGATGTTGGAGGCTCCGATGCCGTTGTAGATGCTCTGCGGGTTGTTGCCTGCCACCATGTTGAGGCCGGTAAAGTCGCTGAAGTTCAGCTCCTGCTTGCCGGTCAAGGCGTTGATGGCATAGACGAGGTTGTTCATGCCCTGGATCCAAAGCGTCGGCCCGGAGACTCCGCTGCCGAACGTCGAAGTGCTGAACCACTCGTTCCCGTCGTGGGAGTGGAGCGGCAGCGGGCCTGTTGCCTCGCCCTTGGTCTGGTTGACCTGGAGGGGCGACAGGAACGTCCAGAGGACGTTGCCGTTGGCGACGTTGAAGGCTATGGTCGTGTCGAACTGCGTGGTCGCGAAGGCCGTGCCGTTGACGATGATTATCGACATGCCTACGCCTACACCCGCAAAACCGCCGCCAACTAGTGAGCTAAGCGAAGTCGGCGCGGTGGGTACCGGAAAGATCCAGGCCAGGCCTAAGTACTGGACGTTGGAGCTGTTGATCTGGTTCTGGGGGTTGTAGTCCCCGTCGAACGCGTTGCCGTTGGGGTACTCCCAGTTCGCCTGCGCCTGGGTCAGCGGTGTCGCAGCTGCGACAGGAGCCGCTGCCGAAGGGGCAGCCGAGTTGGGCGTGGCGCTCACCGGATTTATGAGGACCGACGCGCCTATCCCCGAGAAGATGAAGAGGAGACTGATTGCGATTGCTCGAATGGATGTATTGCTAAATGTTTTCTTAATACTTTTAATAAATTCCTTAGTTGTTTCCTTCGTTAATACCTTCGTCATGCGGCAATATATATCATAATATCACTATTTACGCATTCTGTCAATGGCATAATGTCACCATTTACGCGTTCCTTCACAATATTTAGAGGAAGGTGGCCAAAGGCAACTTCATCAGCCGTTGAATTCGCGTGCTTCAGGAGAGCCCTGGTGATGGGCCGCCGCGTCTCAGGGTTCCACGGTGGAGCCAATTCTTGAGCTTCTTGCCGGTCTTGGCTTCCCAGGCTGTCAGAGTATCCGAGTGATGGATTTGAGGTCAGTATTCATGCTCCGGAGACGTTATAACGATACGACATAAAATTTGGGCAGTTGTTCGAGACGGGAGTCATGGAAACGGCAACTCCGATTGAAAAGCGACAGAACGGGCTTTACCATTCTAACCCAGTAGCCGCTTTAGACTCGTCTGAGCGTCATGCGGCCTTGGCCGCGAGAATCACGGATTGTGTAGGTCGAGCTTTCCACGCGATCGGCTTAGGCTCAGTGCAAGAGGTCATTTACTGGAACTTGCTCATGACCAAGAATATTGGGCGCAATGAGATTATGGACAAGCCGGCTGGGTTCATCGAGGGACTGCAGGCCATTAACGGGGAAGCCTGGACGGTCGTTTTCGAGTACATGCTAAGACGCGAAATCAAGAGCGAGTTCGGTCTTTCCGCCGAATTCGACGACGAACCTATCAAGGAAATTAGCACTTCCGATTTGGTGCATCTGATAGCGCATTTGGAATTGGAATTATAGCCATTCTCAGTGGCAAAGGCACGTCGTCTTCGTCAAGCGTGCTTCGTTCACGACCTGTTAGTCCTGAAAGCGGGAGGTCCATCCTTAAGCAATTCGGCTTTCCATGCGTCAATTTTCGGCTCGGACTGTGCACGTTTGCCTCTTAGATATTGCGAGTCCCTCTTGCGATCTCAAGGCCAGCCTTGACTGTAGACCTGTGATTGGCGGGATGTGGGCTTCCTCGTCCTGCTCGCCGAGCACTACTTAGGGGACGCGGTTCACAAGTCCGGGGATGACGCTGCCGTGATTCTCACCCCCGGCGACTGAATTGGCTCCAGTCATCCTGGCCGTCCTCCTTGCCTTGCTCGCCGCTGCGGTTTTCGTCTGCCTCTCGTTTGTTCTCCCTTCCCTGACTGGCGCCCCGTGGGTGCCGAGTTCGAACGAAATCGTGAGGAAGATGCTCCTGCTCTCGAAGGTCAAACCGGGCGAAGAGGTCTACGACCTAGGATCTGGAGACGGAAGAATTGTGATAATCTCCACGAAGGAGTTCGGCGCGAAATCGACCGGAATCGAGATTGACGTGTTTCGAGCCTTCTACTCGAAGCTGCTCATCAGGCTACTGGGTCTAGGGGGGAGGGCCAGGGTCATCTGGTCCAGTTTCTACAGGGTGGACCTTAGCAGGGCGGACGTGGTCACCGTGTACCTGCTGCCAGAAACCAACGACAAGCTGATGCCCAAACTCGAGAGGGAGCTCAGGCCAACGACCAGGGTGGTCTCGCACGCGTTCAGATTTGATTGGCAGCTCATCGACTCCGACGACGGCGCGAGAATCTACGTTTACAATCCTCGTCCAAGCGCGTCACCGCCCGGAGTCCTCCCTGGAGTTCAAGACCGGCCAACATGAGCCGACCAGTCTACCGCACGGTCTTAAGTTCCTGTGGTGGGCTAGCTGTGGACTTCCTCGCCCGCTCGCCGACCGCGCAGCCGCAGCCCGCGGGGTGTCCCCCGCGCCTCAGGGTTCCACGGTATAGCCCGTCCTCGAGCTTCTTCCCGTTCTTGGCTTCCCAGGCGTCCGTCTTCGTTCTGCCTTCCTTATTCGAACCCAAGTTTGTTTCGGTGAGTTCTTGAAGCGGGGCACGAGAGTGCTTCCCTCCGATTTGTCCTTTCCAGGTCTGACGAACACCTCGAAATGGAGATGTGGCTCGTAAGTGTAGCCTGTGTTGCCGCTGTACCCTACGAGCTGCCCAGTCCTCACCCGCTGCCCTTCCCTCACACTCGAGCCTAAGTATCTCAGGTGCTCGTAAGCGGTGTATTCCTCATTCCGGTGCTCTATAACAATCCTATTTCCCAGATACCAATACTTTCGTTTAGACGGTCCGCCGACATCGGAATCTTGCTTGACGAACACCACTTTACCAGCAAGAGCGGCGTGAACCGGTGTTCCTTCAGGCACTCTGAAATCAATCGAGTGTTTCAGCTTGCCCTTGTGAGCCGGCGACCCCCTTATTCGAGACTCTTGAGCTCTCAAGGGTAGAGCGTATTCATTCCTGCTGAGCATCCGAATCGAGGATGGCGTAGTGTCTATGCTCAGTTCCTCGGGCATATTTCGGTTTCCCGACCGCGGAAGCTCGTAAACCCAGACCCCTCTGGTCTCTTCTGCTCCGAACGTCGGAATGGAGCTAAGATGGCAAGCAGCTAGCTCTGCGGAGTTACGTCCCTGTAATTGGCTGGATGTGGACTTCCTCGCCCTGCTCGACGACTGCGCAGCCGCAGCCAGCGTGGTGCGTGCCCCTGCGCAGTGCCGAGGTATCGGCCGTCCTCGAGTTTCTCCCCGATCTTCGCTTCCCATGCTTCGATAGGCAGGCCGTACTTTTGCTGGATCTTGTCCCTATACCACTCGGGGATGACGTTGAGCGAACAGAAGGGTATGATGCGGAGGTCGAGCGTCAGGTATTGGATGTCGCACATCTGGAGACGTTCCCCGTCCTGCTGCGGATTCTATCTTTCGTCGATAAGGTACATCAATTCCTCAGGCTCAAGATTGATGTCGGCAGCAATCTTGCGGAGGAGAGTGCGGTCGATTTCCTCGCGCGGATGGACTGGGACCACGGTGGCCCTTCCATCCGTATTCTTGAGGAAGACGTGCGAACTCTTCGTGTGCCTGGCAGAAAATCCGATTCTACTGAGGGCTTTGATTACGTCCCTTGCCTTCGCCGGATGGAGCTGCTTCCTCTTTCCACCGCTCAAACATGGACCTTCTTGACCACCACGAGCTCAGGTACTCTCGCGTCGTTGCCCTTGGCCTCGAGGTACACCTCGATTGCCTCCTTCACTCTCTTGTCGAGTTCCTTCAGAGTCTTGGCTTGGGTATGACAGCCAGGCAGTTCGACGACACTCGCTACATAGTAGCCGTCCTCTCCCTTCTCGATAGCGACAGTGAAATCGTGCCCCTTGGTCTTCAAGGTCAATGCCCGTTGACGCTGGCGGAGTAAATAAACGCACCCTAGTCGAAGGCGGAACTGGGGCCTCAGAAGAGGAGTCTAGGTCCCAGTAATCGGCTGGATGTGGACTTCCTCGCCCTGCTCGCCCACCGCGCAGCCGCAGCCCGCGTGGTGACCGCCTCGCCTCAGGGTGCCACGGTAGAGCCCGTCCTCGAGCTTCTTGCCGTTCTTGGCTTCCCATGCCTCGATGGGGAGGCCGTACTTCTGCTGGATCTTGTCGCGGTACCACTCAGGTATGACGTTGAAGCTGCAGAAGGGAATGATGCGGAGGTCCGGCGTGAGGTAGTGGATGTCGCAGCGCTGGAGGCGCTCCTCGTCCTGGTTGTACTTATCCTGGAAGTGCATCATCCCGATGAACATGCTCTTCGTGTGGAAGTCCCCGATGGCGGAGTAGTCGTGCCTGATCAGCGCGTTGGAGATCATCTTCGCGAAGCTCATGCCCTTCGGCTGCTTCTCCTTGTTCACGAAGCGGGAAATCTGGGTGATTACCTTCGCGGCGACGATGTATCTGTTGGTGCCCGAGTAAATCTCCTCCGTCTTCTCTTCTAGGTACTCAATGAGCCCCTGGATGTCGACGAAGTTCGTCAGCGGGACGAGCCTCTTGGTCTCTGCGTCCTCGAAGACGTAGGTGCCTGCGCCGCACGCGAAGTGTATGGAGAGCTCGTACTGCTCCTTCTTGGTGAAGGCCTCGATGAAGCTCGTCAGCGGAGAGCAGGACGGGACCGGGAACCAGCCGTCGGAGGTTATCTCGCCGTTGGTCTGCTCCTCGATCCTCTTGATGCAGTCTGGGATCGTGATGCGGTACTTGTCCCTCTCCCTCTTGGTCATCCTGCCGGTCAAGGAGACTGGCTGGAAGTTCACCGCGTGGACTGTGCCGAGGTACTTGTGACCAAAGTCGATTATCGAGCCGAGCTCGTGGTCGTTGACTGTCTTGATGACCGTGGGCACGAGGACTACGCCAATGTTGTTCTTCCTGCACGCCTCGAGCGTATAGGGCGCCTCCCAGTGGTTCTTGGGGTTCGTCTTGGGGGTGGTGCCGTCGAACGACATGTAGAGGTTCGAGACTCCTGCCTCGTGGAGCCGCCCCGCGAGAGACGGGTCGAGCGCTAGGTTGATCCCGTTGGTGTTTAGCTGGACGTGGTCGATGCCCTCCTCGTGCATCATCCTGATGATCTCAGGGAGCTCTGGGCGGATGGTCGGTTCGCCGCCTGTGAGCTGGACCGAGTTCCCTGGGACCGGCCTCTCGGCCTTTAGCGTCCTGGCCATCTCCCTGACCTGGTCCATCGTGGGCTCGTAGACGTATGCGCCCTCGAGGCCCTTCTTGACGTAGAAGAAGCAGTACCAGCACGTCAGGTCGCACCTGTTCGTGATGATGATGTTCGAGAGCCCGGTGTGCGAGAGGTGGTTGGAGCATAATCCGCAGTTGGCGGGGCAAGAGCAGACGTCCATGGGCACGTTGGGCGCATGCGTCCCCTTCCCGTCCTTCCAGAAGCGGGCGAATTTCGCATACATCTGGTAGTCGCCGAAATAGAGCTCCTCCGTCTCTCCGTGCTCTGGGCACGTCTTGGTCATGAAGACCTTGTTATCGCGTTCGAAAACTATCGCCGGCAGAATTTTGTTGCAGTCAGGGCAAATGGACTGCGTCTGTCGGATGAATCTTCCCTTTGCGCTCTCCTTCCTGAGGTCTAGGGAGATGTCTACGATCTGAGCCATTGAAGGTTCCTATCCGGTGAACTGCATATAAGCCTTTTAACTTCTTACACGGTAAGAAGTGAAATACTAAGCGGGAGGTTGTGTTCCATTGGCGAGCGGTTTCCCTTCCTGCCCAAGTCGGCGACAGCTCCCCTTGGCGCAGGCACGAAATACGACAGCGTGACCATCGCGACTCCCGAAATGAGGAGAATTACGCCCGACCACAACGAGATTTCGTATGGCCCATAGATTGCCCAGAGTTCGGACGACGAGCATCCGTTGGCGGGGCAATTCACCATCGTGGTGTTTAGGCCATACAAGCCGAGGACAGTCAGAATCGCACCTACAGCAACTAGCCACGTGCCAATCCTTCGCAAGCTCTTGCGATTCAATCACGGATAGGAGAGGACTCCTGCTAATCAAAGCTCCCGTTCTCTCGACACCCTTCTTGGGCAGCTCCATCCACCTGTTCTTGCCTTCCACTCTCACGCTCGTGACTTGTGCGGGTGACTGGTTCGCCAGAGCCATTTGGGCCTCACCAGACCTAATGCAACGACGGTGTCAAGAGAAATCTTTTTGTTCGCGCCGCATCCCCTTTGCCGATAGCATGCCGCCCGGATGGAAGGTCACTCCGCCAAAGGACGACTCAGAGTATTTCGAGAGGATGAGCAGAGCCATCTTCACCGCTGGATTGAGCTGGAGCATGGTCGAGAAGAAGTGGCCGAACTTCAGGAAAGCCTTCGTCGCGTTCTCACCCGAGAAGGTCGCCAAGCTGACCGAGAAGGACGTGAAGACCCTGATGGGCGACGAGGGAATAGTGAGAAACGAGCGGAAGATCAGGGCGACCATCCACAACGCAGGCGAGTTCGTCAGTCTGAAGAAGGAGTTCGGCTCCTTCAAGGCGTATGTCGCGTCGTTCGGGAAGGACGAGGGGAAGCTTCAGGAAGACATACAGGAGAAGTTCAAGCACGTTGGGGGGTCGACTGCGAGGATGTTTCTCTGGTCTGTCGGGTACGACCTCAGCCCCACGGCCGAAGAGAAGAAGTGGATGGCGAAGAACTCAGACTGAAGGGCACCCTTTCTAGAGACTGGAATCCCGTTCTCAAGACTAGAATCATATAGCATCCCCTCCCTTTGGGAAGCGAGGTCCATTGGTCGAAAGATATTCGGTGCGAAGGTCGAGACGCGCCCTGGGGACGGCGGCATGGGCGGCGATTCTGGTCGTCGTGGCTCTAGCGGGCGTCGCTTCGGTCCTCGTGATAGAGAATGGTGGCGGCGTGTCCCAACAGTCTAGCAACTCGTCGTCGTCATCCACGTCTATGCTCGCGACGGCTTCGACCACGAGCGTAAACTCCCCAGAGAAAGGCCTCGAGCTCTCATTGGCCCTGAACGCCTCCAGCCTCCCGACGGGGAAAGGGATCGCGGCCACGGTTGTAGAGATGAACACCCTAGCGACACCTAACAACGTTTCCGCCGCAGCGGACTGGCCTGTTGGAAACCTCGCGGTCGGGCCGTGCGGGCCCCTCAACTACCCGGTCGGAATCGCGGTGTTGCGAGGGAACTACGCGGCAGGGAACGTCTCCTCGGCGAAGGCCCTCCAGATCTACCATCCAGGGGTTGCCGCGTGCCCGATGGTCCTGGCGGGCATCACGAGCTTCGAGTTCCAGCCCTCGAGCGACAACGCGACGATCTTCGGCGGCTGCCAGCCAGGCGGCGCATGCCTGAGCGAAATCGTCGACTCCACCGTATCCGTGAACGGATATTGGAATGGGGGCGCATTCACGAGCTTCCCGTGCGGATTCTACACGGTGGTAGCGGGCGATGAGTGGGGAGGCATCGCGATGATCCACTTCTCGGTGGGTTGCTCGGGCTAAGTCGCCCTCACGGGGTCTCTCCTGAGGAAGCCCGCCATGAGGCCTCGCTTCATGAGAGATTACGGTGGAATGTTGTCCGATTCGGGAAGAATTGCAAGAAAGTTGACACCAAAGCTCTAATAGCAGGCGGGCCCAGCGTGTAGCCACCGGTCCCGACAAAGAGAACTTTGGTGGTATTAATCCAAAAGAGAGCCTTCGTCTTGGTGACGGTCTACAGCGATGCGGACCGCTCAAGCCTTTTCCAGATTCGCGATATTCCCTCTGTCACGCAGGTGGACATGGTACTGGGGGCCTTTGACGCGGTGGTTACGGTCGAGGGCCAGGACGAGGAGGAAATCGGGAAAGCGGTCGCTAGCATATCGAGGACGAGGGGCGTCAAGGAAGCGAAACCCTTGGTAGAGGTCCAGGTCAGCTCCAGCGGGGGGTTGAAGCCGGTTATAGGCCGCTCCTAGGGCAACTCTGCGACGCTGCTTTCTCTTTCCCGATTCAGTGGTGGCCTCGAAGAGGCCTACCTTAAGTATCGCACTAGGGTCGAGCAGAAGGCTTTGGTTAGCCTCCCCGGCGTGACCTTCAGCAGGAAGGAAAACGCGATCGTCAAGAGGATGGTCGACTACGTGCTACTCGTAAGGCAGACCGAGCAGCGGCTTTCAGACGTCGTCTCGGCCGTCGCCGCGGGCGACGCAGCCGCCTGTCTGGAGAGCAGAACCGGGGTCTTCGACCTCGAGTCGAGCGCAGCTGACGTCGCTCGAGAGCTCAGCACGCAGATAGCGAAGGGCGCCTTCTTCGGCGGGGTAAGAGAGGACATGCTCAACCTGATTACGAAGATACACTCCATAGCGGACAAGGCAAAGGATGCGGCCCGGCTCATCACGCTGGCGAGAGTCACAGACCCCAGGGCGATCGATGTCCTGCGTTCGGATGACATGAAGCAGTTTCTGGCGAACCTCGACAACGCGGTAGTCGCGCTCCAAAGTCTCATAGAGGCGTTCGCCTTGAACCGGAATACTGTCATCGAGAGGGTGCATATCGTCAAGGAGCATGAGGAGACGGCGGACACCTTCAAGCAGAACTTGCTCGTGGCTCTCTTCGAAAAGTCGCAAGGAGAGATTGACCCGGTGACGCTGATATTGGTCAGGGACTTCATCTTTTGCGCCGACGACGTCGCCGACCGATCGGAAGACGCAGGCGATATCGCGCTTGTACTAGTCGCGAAAGGCTATGGATGAGTACATCCCGCTCGTCCTTGCCGGCGTCCTCACGTTCGTCTTCGGCTGGAACAACAGCGGAATCCTGATAGGCAACGAAAGAGGCTCTGGGACCCTCTCCGGACTCGAGTCCACAATTCTGTGCTCCGTCGGCATGCTCCTAGGCGTGGCGCTGGAAGGCTCTAAGACGACCAAGAGCCTTGGAGGGATGATCACCACTCCAACGACAGACTCGATAATATTGGCCACGCTCGTTGCCTCGGTGCTCCTCACGTTCGCGTTGACCGCCGGGCGCATCCCCGTGACCTTCAGCGCCACGATGGTGGGCGCCTTCGCCGGCGCGGCCTTCGCCTCTTCGGCGGTCCTCAGGGTTGGCGACATCGCGACCATAGTCGCATTCTGGGCGATCGCCCCTATCGCGACGATGGCCGTCACCTTCCTGAGCTACAAGGCAATCCAGAGGGCTACCGTGAACCTGAGCCTGCTTTCCGTCGACGCCTACAACAGAGCGGGGGTCGGGCTTGTCTCTCTGGCGCTGGCATTCGTGCTCGGCGCCAACAACATAGGGCTGATTTACGGGACCTCTTTCGCCGGGAGCCAGCCTTCCTCTGCCGAGGCGGTCTTGACCCTCTTGTCCCTCGCGGCCGTGGCGATAGTCGCCATGGCGCTCTTCGGGAGGGGAGGCGTTGCGGGGACGGTCGGAGACAGGCTGCTCTCGCTTTCTCCCCAGGGCGTGCTCGCGGCTTTCATCGGGACGATCCTCGTCATGTGGGTCGCGACTCAGCTCGCGATTCCGGTCTCCGTGAGCCAGTGCCTCATAGGCGGGATGTTCGGAGCGGCCTTCACCAAGAAGATCGCGATAGTCAACCGGAGGCTCTCGCTTGAGGTCGTCGCGTCTTGGGTCGTGATCCCCCTCGCAGCCTTCTTCCTCGCGGTGGTCCTCACCCCGTTTCTGTGATCCCGCAGGTCGACCGCAAGGCGAGGGCAAAGATTTTTTCGAGAGGAGCGCGGGGCGGCTGAATGACGAGATGCACTCCCCACGAGCGTGAGCGACCGCGCGGCGACGGCGCTGGAAGGCCTCGGCCTCACAAAAACCGAGATCAGGAGCTATGCCGCTCTCCTGGAGGGCGGGACGATGACCCCTAGCGAGGTCAGCAAGGCGGCGAGGGTCCCCTATTCCAAGGTCTACCAGGCGCTCGAGTCCCTCCACAAGAAGGGCTGGGTCGACAGGCAGCGAAGCAGGCCGACCCTCTACACGGCAAAGCCTCCGGAGAGCGCGCTCGAGGAGCTCAGGTCCCAGCACGAGTCTGCGACCCGGGAGATGGAAAAAGTGGCGCTGGCCGAGCTGGTCAGCATCTACGAGAAGAAGGGGGAGCAAGAGAGGCCAGACATCTGGATCCTGAGGGGGACGTCGGAGATACTCTCTCGCGTGAAGAACACAATCGTGAACTCGAGGGACGAGCTGCTCATCGCGCTCCCCGTGGGCATCGCCCCCTACGCGGACCAGTTCGCCCCGCTCCTCACGGCCGTCAAGGAGAAGGGCGTGAAGATTTCCATCCTCACTTCGCTCGGCCTTCCTGAGGAGTCCCTCTCCGCGCTCTCCGGGAGCGCGGAGGTGCGCACCAGAAGGATGATGTACGGGGGAGGAGTCATCGCGGACTCCAAGGATGTCGTCCTCCTCCTCGGCGGAGGGGGAAGCGGAGAGGGCCCCAGCTCCGCCCTTGCGATATGGGCGGACCACCCCGGGCTCGCGAACTTCGCGCGGGACTACTTCCAGTTCCTCTGGAACTCGCGGGAGACCATGAAGGAGAAGGGGCAGTCAGGCGGGGCCGGCGGGCGCACAGGCTAGCTGAGATGTCCTCCCTGAAGGACGATTATCAGCATCGTGGCGTAGAGCACGACCAGGCTGACCACGAGGGTCTTCTCGACCCTGAGGCCTGACGCGACGCTCATCCCGGCTCCCATTACGCCCGCTCCCCACGCCTGGAAGAACGCGAACATCACCGTCACGGCGGCGCTGTCGGCAAAGATCGAGAGCGGGAAAGAGGCGGACGCGGGAGAGGCGCCCACGTAGAGGAAGTGTAACGCCGCGCCGAAGAGGCAGAGCGGGATGAAGGACAGGGCCGTCGACGTCAGGAGGGTGACGACGTCCCCGCGCTCCTTGAACGCGACCGCCAGGGCGATGTAGGCGGCGGCGGTGAGCGCGGCGAGGCTCACGGCGTAGGTCGCGACCGACCAGAGCAAGCTCGACGAAGGCGAGAAGGAGAAGAGGACTAGCTCGTCCCCCGAGAGCAGAAGCAGGCCGAGCGCGAGCGCCGAGATCCCCACGAGGCTCGCGATGCCCCTCGACCTCGTCGAAGTGAGAGGGAGGATCAAGCTCCTCGGGACGAATACCTCCTGGACCGAGCCGGCAAGCGTCTTCTTCTTCATCGCCTTCTCGATGCCCTGCATCGACTGCGCGGGAGTCTTCTTCTCGTCGTTGAGCTGGACGAAGATCTCCTGCCCCAGGCGGGTGAGCGTGTACCTGCGCTCGGCGTCCCTGGTGACTATCTTCTCGAGGGTGTCAAGGTGGTGATACAGAGAGCCGGTCCTGACTCCCACCTCGGTGGAGAGCTCCTTCCACGACATGGGCTTGGCTGCGAGTAGCTCTATGATCCGCATGCGGACCGGATGATTGACCATCCGCATGACCTTGGCGGAGTCCAGCTGCTCGTCGCTCAATTGTTGCAACTTGCACTCACCATTCTAAAAGAGTGATGGATTGGGAATACGCTCTCCACGAGCGTGCGCTAGAGGCGCAGCCCGTAGGACTCGGCGAAGGTCTCGAACTGGTGGAAGTGGGTCAGGTACTCCGCACCCTTGGCGCTGACAACGTATCTCACGCCGCTCCCCTCCTTCCTCTCGAGGAGCAGCCCCGTCGAGAGGAGCTGCGATAGAAGCTGCTCCAGACCTCGGTAGGAGAGGTTCGAGCGCCTCATGAGGACCGATTGGCTGGCCCCGCCTTCGCCGCTGGAGTTTAGAGCGACCGAGAGCACGTCAGAGATTATCCGGAGCCTGTTGCGATATTGTTGCATTCTTGTCTCGCCACCAAACTCGAAATTCTTCTATCAGGGTAGGATGGAGAAGTACCTCTTCCTCGCCGCGTACGCTCCGGCGAATGCAAGGGTGACGACGATGATCGAGCCCACGAGGAGAGGCGCGTCGAGCGCGAGTGAAGACTCGACATTCTGGACGAGCTGCCCCGCTATCTGGATGAGGTGGAGCGAGAAGTGAGGTATCGAGACGAGGAGCTGGATCGAATCGGCGGTAGCGACGAGGACGTACCTGGCGGGGTCGGAGGGCGAGGGATTGAGGACTTGGAGCATGGAGGTCGCCTCGAGGACAGGGACGCCATCCAAGGTGATGTTCAGCGACGGGTAGAGGGCCAGCGGGGCCGTCCTGCTTATGTTGATGAGAAGGACGCGCGGGCCTGTCACGTTCTCGCCTGAGATCGCGATGACCAGTCCGTTGCCGACCTGCTGCCCCACCGAGAGCGAGAACCTAGAGTCCAGGACGGTCGTAGAACTCTCGAGGGGCGTGATCTGGACGGTGGCTGGGATTGTGAGGTTGGCCACGGCGTCGTTAATCTGCGCCTCGACTGCCGACCCTGCGTTTATCGTCGTCACGGTGCTGGTCACTGTGCTCGTGCCGACTGACTGGGTCGTCGTCTGAGAATGGGACCCGCTAGAGTTCTCGGCTGAGGTTGACGAGGACTCGGCGGTCGTCGGGATTATGACAGCGACCTGAGTGTTGGGGTCGCTGGTCATGACGAGCACCGGGCCGCTCGCATTGAACTCCGAGACGTCGGAGACGTCGTAAACCTCCACGCCGACGAGATACGTGCCGGGGTTGACCTGGATGCTCGAGTGCAGCTCAGCCCCGCCCTCCCTGTTGGTGGTCATCGACCCAAGGTTGACGCGCGTCCCGTTGAGGACCAGAGCGGCGCTGTATGTCGTCGACGGGTTGCCGTTTTGGAAGCCGAGAACGACGTTCAGCAGCGAGTGATGCGCGTCCAGCAAGACCACCGCGGTGCCGGAGGTCGCGAACCGGTATCCGGGCGGGACGATATTGGTAGTGACGGGGGTCAGCTTGAAGGTCCAATATCCTCCGCGTTGAGTCTCGGTCTCATTAGAGGAGGTAGTCGTGGACGTGCTGGTGGATGTGCTGGTCGACGGCGCGTGAACGACCACTGTAAAGCTAGCAGGGACGGTCGCCAGCACGACCGTGGGCGCGTTGAAGCTCACAAGGTCGACCACGCTCAAGCTCAAGGCGAACTCCCCCGTCCCGAGGGGGGCGCTCGCGTGGGTGGTGGCACTGCCCTCGTTATTGGTAGTGTAGTTTCCTATCGTCTTCGCGGTCCCGTTGACGGAGAGGACCAGGGAGTATCGCGCGTTGGGATTCTGCCCGACGAAGAG
>Ga0209517_10007290_pt1 | contig 13310 bp, 6 predicted proteins | sample PeaSoiMetSII2010_FD_187695 | JGI IMG/M metagenome (GOLD analysis project Ga0209517, IMG submission 187695) | Peat soil microbial communities from Weissenstadt, Germany - SII-2010 (SPAdes) (version 2) | ecosystem: Environmental > Terrestrial > Soil > Wetlands > Peat | place: Germany: Weissenstadt...
GCCATCGCCGAGAGCAGCACCACCCTTCTGTCAGTGCTGAAATCCGCCAGCCGGTCAGCCGCAGCCGCTGGCACCATGGGCCGGGCTGTGATCGCACGCAAAAGTATTGTAGGTCTCATGTCCATCAAGGCCGACAGCATATATCGCAGTGCGATATACGTCAAGCGCGTGGCCCTACGGGGCCCCTGCAACGGGTCATTTTTCCCAGGGGCGACATTGCTCAATATACTGCGTTGGACATTGAAGCCCTTGTGTCCCGCCATGATTCTGTTTTTCTGCAGCAGGACCCGCGCCTCAGCGCCGCGGTTGTCTCGGCGGTGGCGAGCGGTTCCGGCCATCTGCGACGCCAGATCCCCCCAGAAATCAAACTAAATCAAACTAAATCAGGCTTGAGCACACACGGTCTGGGGTCCCTCCGGATTTGAGGACTTTGTCATTCCTTCGGGTTTCGCCACCTGCTCGCGAAGACTCCTGCTTGCGAAAGCTGTCGGAGCCTGCTCGCGAATGCTTTCGGAGTTCGGAGTTCGCCATTCGTCTTTCCCGCAGGGCGCATTTGCGCCAAGAATTGGCTGTGCGAGACAGAGGCTTTGGGCTTACACTTTGCCCCAGGCATGAGCTTACATTTCTTGACTCGATTTGAGGTTCTTTTGGTCCTGGGGCTCGCTTTGGCGGCGAATCCGCCCAAAACGGCTGGGCAAACCCCTGCCATTCTCTCAGTGCAAGTTTCCGGCGGGGCCGCCAAGCTAAACATTGCGGCCGATGCCAGCAGCACTTGGACCATTGAGTACGTCGATACGCTTTCTCCAAGCAATAACTGGGTGGTGCTGACCAATGTGACCCTGTCCAGCAGTTCCAACCTGGTGCTCGATGGTACCGCGGCGCTTCCGGCCCGGCGCTTTTATCGCGCCGTCCTCGCGCAGTGGGTTCAATTAGTCACGAGCAACCTGACCTGGATTTCTCCCGGCACGTTTATCATGGGCAGTCCCACCGACGAGGTAGGCCGCGACTCCGACGAAACGCAGCACTCCGTCACGCTGACGCAGGGATTCTTCATCGGGCAATACCTGGTCACGCAGGGACAGTATCTGGCGTTGATGAGCACCAATCCGTGCTATTTCAACGGCCCGCGCGGTGGCGATGATTACGGGACGGACCTAAGCCGACCGGTTGAAACGGTCGCGTGGTTTTTCGCCACCAATTATTGCGCCCTATTGACTCAACAGGAGCAGCAGGCCCACCACATTCCCACCAACTGGGTTTATCGTCTGCCAACCGAGGCCGAGTGGGAGTACGCCTGTCGCGCTGGGGCAACGACCGAATTCAGCTATGGTGAGGACCCCTCCTATACGAACCTAGCCAGCTACGCGTGGTACGATGCCGACAGCAACATGAGGGCTCAGGCGGTGGGCAGGTTGCTGCCCAATGTATGGGGGCTTTACGACATGGAGGGCGACGTCTTCGAATGGTGCCAGGACTGGTATGGACCTTATCCCGCTGGCTCAGTTACCGACCCCCAAGGCCCCTCGAGCGACTTGGGCTCGGGCCGCGTGTTCCGAGGCGGCGGGTGGGCCTATGGCCCAACCTTCTGCCGCTGTGCCGGCCGGTATAGCTCCGAGCCGGAACTGCACTACGACTTCCTGGGTCTGCGAGTCGTTCTGTCCAGCCAATGAACCCCTATGAAGCGCCGCACTTTCATCGTCAAAGCTGCCTATGCTACCGCATGCGCGCCCTTCGCTAGCGAGCTCCTCGCTGCCGAAGTTCCGCGTCAGCCACCCGGCAAAGCGGCCTACCGCCTCGACCCGGCCCTGGCTAAAGATTGGCTCGCCAGATGGGAAAAGAAAATTCTCGGCGCGATGGATGAGGGCTACTGCAACCATGAAACGGGCGAGGAAATAGGCTGGTTAATCAGCCCCTTTCTGAACGGCTTTTATTACGGCTACCGCGCTACGGGCGACCCCAAGTGGGTCGAGCACCTGGTCCAGTGGGCGGAGGCTTGGCGTAAACGCGGCGTCCGCGAGCCCGACGGCTTCATCGGCTGGCCCAAAAGCGGTACCGGTGGGGTGTTCTCCCAGGAACTTTTCACCGACAGCGTGCTGGGGGAGGCCATGGCGCTGCGCCCGCTGGTCCTCATGGCGGATCACATTCTCAAAACCCCCGCCCTTAAGGCGGAGTTTGCACCGCCCGCGGAGGCGTGGCTGGCGCTAGCGAACCAAACATTCGAGAAATGGATTGCGCGGGGTTGCTGGCGTGAGGTCAAGGGTGGCGGGCTGTGGGTCGCTCCTGCCTTCGGCCTGGATCAGCAAACCGGACAGTGGACAGCCGGTTATGCCCGGCGCCAGGTGGACGGATTCTCGCATCCTGCCAACAAACAGAACGAAATTGCCCGCTGGCTCCTGGCGATGGCAGAGGTCACCAACAAACCCGTGTATCGCGAAAGCGCGGAAAAATGGTGGCGGCTGATGCGCTCGCGCATGAAACTCGCCGGCGATGGCAAGTACTTTGTTTGGAATTACTGGGACCCGGCTGGGCCGTGGGATTTTCAGCCGGACGGTTCCCCGCGTCATTGGGTGGGCGTCCATCCCAACGGCGGTTACTACGCCATCGACCTTGTCGGCATAGTCGCGGCCTTCGAGCGGGGGCTGGTGTTCACCCCCGAGGATTTAGCCCGTCTCATCGCCACCAACCGCGATTTCATGTGGAACCAGCAAATGGACAAGCCACACTTCCGGCGGATTGACGGCGGCTCGGCAGACCACCGCTGGAAAGATACGCCCGGCGTGCTATGGGCGGCACTCACACCTTACGACCCCAAACTGCGGGATATCTTTTTGGCCACACATGATCCCGCCGGTTGGGGAGGATTGGCCGCCACGCCTTGGTTCCTGGCACGCGCCGCCGGCCCGGAATAGAGCTGTGCAGGTTGAGGAGGCTACGCGCCCAACTTTGGGGGGCAGACCTACTGGACGGTTCGCCGCACCCGCCGGACAATTGCGGCAGTGCGCAATACGGTCAATTTCGAGGCGTTATGAACGTGATCGGTATCAGCGGGCTGTCGAACAGTGTGGCATTCAAAATGCAGCAGTTCCCCGGACTCACCGCTCGCGAATACCATATCGTGCAGGGCCTGGACGCGGCGGCTGCGTTGGTGAATGACCAAGGGATCCTGGCGGCCGCGGCCGAAGAGAGATTTACCCACGAGAAGGGCACCGGCGCTTTTCCCGTCCATGCGATTAAATATTGCCTGCAGGCGGGGAAGCTGCGCCCGGAGGAAGTGGATTTCGTTGCCCACGGCTTTTCTTATGAGCCTTGGAAGAGCTTGTTCCAAATCGACGAGGCCGGCTCGCGGGCGTACCAGGAGGTTTATTCCCCCGAGGTGCAGCGGCGCTATCTGGACGAACACTTCCCCGGAACCGGTTGGGGCAACAGGCTGGTTGCGGTGCCGCATCATCTCGCGCATGCGGCCAGCGCGTTCTATCCCAGCGGTTTCGAGCAAGCCCTGATTCTCGTCAGCGATGGCATGGGCGAGGCGCAAAGCATGACCGTAGCGGTGGGCGAGGGTACCCAGATCACCACTTTAAAGGAAATCTCCGCGTTTCACTCCTTGGGAGTGCTTTATGGCGTATTCACCTTGTATCTGGGTTTTTACATGGGGTCGGACGAATACAAAGTCATGGGCTTGGCTCCTTACGGCAACCCACGCCGCTTTCTTGACCAGATGCTGGAGTTTGTCAGCCTCAAGTCGGACGGCACTTATACACTTCCAGTTTTCTCCGAGGATCACACGCCGACGGAACGCGAGACCCATGCCGGCATTCTACGGTTCCTAGGCCGGCGCTTCGGGCCGCCTCGAAACCCGGAAGAGGAGATCACGCAGTTTCACAAGGACATCGCGGCCGCGCTTCAGGAAATCGTGCAACGCTGCCAACTCCATGTTCTCCAGCATTTCCAGCGGCGAACGGGGCAGAAGAACCTCTGCCTGGCCGGCGGTGTCGCCCTCAATTGTTCTGCCAACGGCGTCATCCGGCGCAGCGGCCTCTTCGAGCGCGTGTTCGTGCAGCCGGCGGCAGGCGACGATGGCAGCGCCTTGGGAGCGGCGCTCTACGCGTACCGGTCGCATGCGCCGGACTTTCGCCCACGTCCGATGACGGTGCCGCTTTGGGGTCCCGAGTTTAGCGACGACGAAATCGGCCGCACTCTGACCGGACGGGACGATTGCGCGCTCGTGGAGATGGATTCGCTCGAAGCCCTCTGCCGCGAAGTTGCGCGGAGGCTGGACCAAGGCCAAATTGTTGGGTGGTTTCAAGGACGCATGGAGTTTGGCCCGCGGGCACTGGGCAGCCGCAGCATCCTGGCCGACCCGCGGGACCCGGCGATGCGCGATCGCATCAACGCGCTGGTAAAGAAGCGCGAAGCGTTCCGACCTTTCGCGCCCGTCGTCACGCGAGAAGCCGCGGCGCACATCTTCGAAATTCCCGAGGGCCAGGAGGACACGTATGCGCACATGCTGTTCGTCGAACAAGTCCGTCCTGAGTACCGCGACCGTCTGCCGGCCACAACCCATGTGGATGGTTCGGCCCGCCTTCAGACAGTGTCGCGGGAGGATAACCCGCGACTCTGGGCCTTGCTCAGGGAATTCGAGAAGCTCTCGGGTCTGCCGGTGCTTTTGAACACCTCCTTCAATGTGCGGGGCCAGCCCATTGTGTGTACGCCGCAGGAGGCGCTCGACACCTTTTTATCGGCCAAACTCGATGTCTTGGTCGCCGGCAACTGCCTCGTCATTCCTCGTGGCGCGCGCCTGAGCTCAGCCGAACGGCGCCAAGTTCTCTTCGAGTGGAACCGCACCGCCGTCGAGGACGTTCCGGCGGGTTGCTTGCACGAGCTGTTCGAGGCCCAGGCACGCAAAACGCCAGACGCCGTAGCCTTGGTGTTCGAGAACCAGCAATTGACCTACCGGGAATTGGATGCGCGTGCCAACCGGCTGGCAAGGCGCCTACAGCAATGCCACGTCGGCCCAGAGGTGCTCGCAGGCATCTGCATGGAGGTCTCTCTCGAAATGATGGTCGGTTTGTTGGGCGTGCTTAAGGCCGGTGGCGCTTACGTGCCGCTGGACCCGGATTATCCCACCGAAAGGCTGGACTTCATGGTGCAGGACGCCCGACTGCCGGTCGTGCTCACCCAGCATAAGTTCCGGGGGCTGTTGTCGAATGCCATCGCTTCCTCGGGATCTGCCGATGCTCATTCGCCCGAGATGCTCTGCTTAGACACCGAATGGGCTGACATCGAGGGTGAAAGCAGCGAGCCGCTCGCGAGCGGTGCAAAGCCTGAGAACCTGGCCTACGTCATCTACACGTCCGGTTCGACAGGAACACCCAAAGGAGTGATGATCGAGCATCGCAATGTGGCTAACTTCTTTGCCGGGATGGACCGTTGCCTGGGCGCGGAATCACCTGGAGTTTGGCTGGCGCTGACGAGCATCTCCTTCGATATTTCGGTGCTGGAACTGTTTTGGACCCTGGCGCGGGGGTTCAAAGTGGTTTTGCAACGTCGCGCGGCTGGACACGCTTCCAGCCTCTTCGCTCCCGCGCGACAGCGCGGTGGCACCACTCGGCCGATTGACTTCAGCCTGTTCTATTTTGCCAGCGATGAGGGGGCAGTACAGGCCGACAAGTATCGCTTGCTTTTGGAGGGAGCCAAGTTTGCCGACGAAAATGGCTTCGCCGCGATTTGGACACCTGAGCGCCACTTCCACTCGTTCGGCGGGCTCTATCCGAATCCGTCCGTCACCAGCGCCGCGCTGGCCGTCACCACGCGCCGCATCCAGATTCGCGCCGGCAGCGTGGTGCTGCCACTGCACCATCCCGTGCGCGTCGCCGAGGAATGGGCCGTTGTGGACAACCTCTCCCATGGCCGGGTGGGAATCTCCTTTGCTTCGGGGTGGCAAATCAACGACTTCGCGCTGGCGCCAGACAAGTATGCGCATCGCAAGGAGATCATGGTCCGGCAAATCGATTTGGTGCGCCGGCTCTGGCGAGGTGAGACGGTGGTCTTGCCCGGCGCGGATGGCCAGGAGGTGAAGGTGAACCTAATGCCGCGGCCCATCCAACCGGAACTACCCTTTTGGGTGACGGCGTCGGGAAGCCCGGAGACCTTTCGCCTGGCGGGAGAATTGGGCGCCCATCTGCTCACCCATCTGCTGGGCCAGAGCACGGATGAACTCGCGGAAAAAATCGCCGCCTACCGCGCCGCCTGGAACCAAAAGGGTCATCCCGGCGAAGGGCGTGTGACGTTGATGCTTCACACGTTCGTAGGGGCGGATGCGGCGGCGGTGCGCTCCACTGTCCGTCCGGCGATGCTCGCCTATTTGCGTAGTTCGATTGACTTAATCAAAAATGCCCCGACGGCATTCCCGGTTTTCAAGCGGCTCGCCAATGCCCGGCCGACGAATGGGGACACCGGGCCGGCCCATTTCACCGAAGAAGAACTGGAGTTAATGTCGAGCCATGCCTTTGATCGTTATTTCGAGACCAGTGGCTTGTTCGGCACTCCGACCCTGTGCTTGCGAATGGTGGACCACGTCCGCTCCCTCGGGGTGGATGAAATCGCCTGCTTAATCGACTTTGGCGTGGAGGCGGAGTCCGTTCTGGCCGCGCTGCGGCAACTCAATGAGGTCAGGCTCGAAGCCGGAGCGGGCGTCACACCGAGGCGCCCCGATTATTCGTTGGCGGCACAGGTTGAGCGTCATGGGGTCACCCATCTGCAGTGCACGCCTTCGCTGGCGGCCATGTTAGCCGAAGACCCCAAAGCGCTGGCCGCCTTGCGTTCTCTGAAAATGGTGCTTCTCGGCGGCGAGGCTTTGCCAGCCGACCTGGTGCAGCGATTGGCTCTTCCCGGCACGCTTCTCAACATGTATGGGCCCACCGAGACGACGATTTGGTCCGCCACGCACGTAGTTGATAAAGCGCGGAAACCCATTCCCATTGGGCGGCCCATTGCCAACACCCAGTTATACATTGTCGATGAGAACCTGTGCCCCGTGCCAGTAGGCGCGCCGGGAGAATTGCTGATTGGCGGGGCGGGCGTGGTGCGCGGCTATCTCAATCGGCCGGAGTTGACCGCCGAAAGATTCATCCCCAATCCTTTCGCAAGTTCCGATGAAGGTCCGGCTTCCACCACGTCCGCCCCTTTGGGTGTATCTGCGGAGGTCCTGGATGACCAGAAGTCTCCTTCAGCCAATCGGGTCTATCGAACCGGTGACTTGGCCCGGTTTCTGCCTGACGGCACGATCGAATTCCTGGGTCGCATCGATCAGCAGGTAAAGCTGCGCGGGTTCCGCATTGAGTTGGGGGAGATCGAGGTGGTGCTGCGGCAGCACCCGGCAGTGAAGGATTGTGCGGCCGCCGTGCGTGAGGAGTCGCCGGGTGACAAGCGATTAATGGCTTGGGTGGTGCCGATGGTGGGAAGCGCGCTCGAGGCGGCACAATTGCGCGAATTCCTGGCGCCCAAGTTGCCCGACTTCATGGTCCCTTCCACTTTCATTTTTGTCCCTGAACTGCCTTTGACGCCGAACGGCAAATTGGATCGTAAATCTCTCTCCTCCAACCCACCATCCCGTTCCTCTACTACGGCTAATCATAATCCTGCTCCGGGTCTTCTTCCTCCTCTTCCTCAAATCCTCCCTTTGTCTCGCACCGGGATCCAACCTCCCAAAGAAAATCTGCGACCCCGGCCTTTTGATTACCGGCGCGAAATTATTCGGGTTTGGCGGGAACTGCTGGGAGCGGAGGAGGTCGTTCCAGAGAGCAACTTCTTCGAGTTGGGCGGCAATTCCATCCTGGCCATGCAGCTTATTTCGCGCCTGCGCAAAGCCCTGGGATGGGAGGTCCCGCTGCGGCTGGCTTTTGAGTATCCCACGCTTGAGGGCCTCGGGGGCGCCCTTGCCGCGCAAGCAGAAGCTCAAGTCCCCGGCTCTGGCCCGCCTCACCAAGTCATTTCGCGGCGCGCGCCCGGCGCGGAAGCGCCGCTCTCATTCCCGCAAGAGCGGCTGTGGTTCCTCAACCAGTTGGAGCCGGGACCGCATTACAATGACCACTTCGATTTACGTCTGACAGGTCCGCTGGAAGTGGAAGCTCTGAAGCAGGCCATCAACGAAATTGTCACCCGGCACGAGGTCTTGCGAGCGCGGTTTGCCTGCGTCGATGGCAAACCAGTCCAACACATCATGCCGATGCTAGTGCTGGCGGTGCCGGTGATCGACCTGAGCGAATTGGCCGCAGTCGAGCGCGAGTCGGCAGCGGCGACCCTGGCCGTCCAGGAGACACGGCGCCTCTTCAACCTGGAAGAAGGTCCGTTGTTGCGCGCCTGCCTGCTGCGCCTGGCCAAGGACGACCACATTCTGGTTTTAACCTTCCATCATATCGTCATTGACGGCTGGTCGCGAGGGGTCTGGCTGCGCGAATTGGCCGCCCTCTATGGGGCCTTGGTCCAGGGCGCCCCTCCGCCGCTCCCGGCGCTGCCGGTGCAGTACGCGGATTTCGCCGCGTGGCAACAGGAGCAGTGGCGGAAACGAGCATCTCTCGGCCCGCATCTCGAATACTGGCAAAAGCAGCTTGCCGGAACCCCCTCCTTGATTGAGTTGCCGGCCGACCGGCCACGTCCCGCCACACAGAGCTATCGCGGTGTTCGAGAGTCTTTGAGCCTGGAAAAGGCGTTGCTGGAAAGACTCTCCCAATTGGGCCAGAAGGAAGGTTGTACGTTGTTCATGGTCCTGCTCGCAGGCTTCCAGGCCCTAATTGCTCGCTACACCGGGAAAGAGGACCTGGTGATCGGCTCGCCCGTGGCGGGGCGGACGCGGGCTGAACTGGAAGGGCTAATGGGCTGTTTCCTCAACCCCCTCGTCCTGCGCGCGGACCTGTCCGGCGATCCCTCCTTCCACGAGATTCTTCGCCGCACGCGAAGGGTGGCGTTGGACGCTTACGCTCACCAGGAATTTCCGTTCGAAAAGCTGGTGGCCGAACTGCGTCCAGTGCGCGATTTGGGCTACAGCCCGGTGTTTCAGATCATGTTCGTGATGCAGAACGCCCCGGCGCCGCTGCTCGCCGGCGGTCATTTGAACCTCCAACCGTTCGAAATCGACAGCGGTGTTTCCAAATTGGACCTCACGCTCAGCCTGGAAGAAACCGCCTCTGGCTGCACCGGCTGGATCGAATATTCAACGGACCTGTTCGATGCCGCACGCATCAAGTGCCTCATTCAGGATTTTCACGACCTGCTCGAAGCTGTGGCGACCCGGCCCTCAAACAGGCTCTCCCAGTTCCCTCTGGCTGCCTCCGGGCCGGCCGGCCCGGGAGGAGAGCGCCCCTGCCCACCGCAGCGCAAGGACGGCGAACGCGGAGCCATGCGCCCCTTCTGGCCGCTCGCAAACGGCCACCGCCCTGACTCTCCCGTTTCGCCCGGACGTTCCCCCGTTGAGAAAGAGTTGGCACGAATCTGGTCCGAAGTGCTGGGCCGGGGGGACATTCGCAGGGACGAGAGCTTGTTCGACCTGGGCGGCCACTCGCTCTTGATTACGATGATCAGCTCACGCATCCGCAAGGCTTTTCACGTGGAGGTCCCCATCCCCGCCTTTTTTGAAACGCCGACCTTGGGGGAGATCGCCGGATTGATCGAAAACGAGTTACAGCACGCGCCCAACGGCATAGCGGCAGGTCGGTAATTTCACTGCGCAGCAGTTCGCAGCAGTTAGGCCTCTAAACATCTAGCATTGTCACATCACAGCCCGTTTGGTAAGCTCGTCAGCCGTGCGCCAGCGCTCTGCATCTCGACGGTCCGGCAAGACGGTGAGGGCGCCGTACAAGAATCCGGACTTACCCGCGGCCCCCTGCGCTAAGGACCTTCTGGGCCGCATGACGCTCGAGGAAAAGCCAGCCCAAACGATCTGCATTTGGCAGGAGAAGGCCGCCACTCTCCTGGATGAGCACCGCATCTTCGATCTGGCAAAGGCCAAAGCCGCCTTCAAGCACGCCCACGGCCTCGGGCAAGTGGGACGACCCAGCGGCATGAAGCGGACCGTCGAGCCGGCCGAATTCGAGGTTCTCGTGGGCACCTCCTCACGAGAGTGTGATCTGCAAAAAGTGGCGCTTCTCGTGCACAAATAACCTTATGTCCAACCACGTCCAAAAACTCTCCTTTTTCGAGAAGGCCGGTTACAGCCTGGGCGACGCGGCCGCCAATTTCGTCTTCATGACGATGATCCTATTTCAGTTGAACTTCTACACGGACACGCTCGGCATCACCGCCGCCGCGGCCGGGACACTCCTGCTGGCGGGCAGGCTATGGGACGCTTTTTTCGATCCGTTGATGGGCGTGGCTGCTGACCGGACGAACACCCGCTGGGGAAAGTTCCGCCCTTGGGTGCTCTGGACGGCGATCCCATGGGCGGTGGCCATGTGGCTGGCGTATTCGACTCCGGATTGGGGAACCACTGGCAAAGTCATCTATGCCTGCCTGACGAACATGCTCTTGATGACTCTCTATTCGGCCAACAACACCCCGTATTCCGCGATGACCGGCGTAATGACTGGCGACGTCAACGAGCGCACTAGTCTTTCATCCTTCCGCTTCGTGGCGGCGATGGTAGCCCAACTGATCGTGGGCGGATTTACCCTGCCCCTGGTGGCCAAACTTGGCCACGGCGACCGAGCCAAAGGTTGGCAGATGACGATGGGCCTTTGGGGATTGATTTGCGTCGTACTCTTTCTCGTTACTTTCCTGTCCACTCGCGAGCGCATTCAGCCCGACCCACGGCAAAAATCGTCACCCAGGGAGGACTTCGCGAGCCTGCTCAAAACCGGACCGTGGATTGCGATGTTCATCCTCACCCTGGCGCACTTTATCGTCCTGGCGATGCGCGGCGGCACGATGTTTTACTATTTCAATTATTACCTAAGCCAGCCGCGGCTCTTCGACCTTCTGCAAGGACTCGGGTTGGCAGGCGCTGGCGGTGGCGGCGCCTGGCATTATTTGCTGAACACCTTCGGGCTTGTCGTGGCACCCGACAAATCAAACGTCGCCTCGGTCGGGTTCAGCCTGTTCAACATGTCCAGCCAATTCGTAACCGTGATCGGCGTGCTCTTCTCGACCTTTCTGTCCATTCGCTTCGGGAAAAAGGCCGTCGCCATCACCGGCTTTTCCTTGACCACTGTTTTCATGGCCCTGTTCATCCTGCTTCCCGCTCAGGCGATTGGGAGCGTGTTCCTGCTCGAATACGTGCGCGCCCTGGCCTATGCGCCCACCATTCCGTTGCTCTGGGCCATGTTCGCCGACGTTGTGGATTACGCCGAATGGAAAACCGGGCGGCGAACGACCGGGGTGATTTATGCCACGATTCTTTTCGGACTCAAGGCCGGGCTGAGCCTGGGCGGCGCCATTGCCGGCTGGTTGCTCTCGGGCTACGGCTACCAGGCCAATGCTGCCCAAACCCCAGGCGCGCTGCATGGCATTTGCATGACCATCAGCATTTATCCCGCTTGCTTTTTCGGCATCGTCTTGGTCTGCCTCTTTCGTTATGGGATCGACAAGAAACTGAACCTCCAGATTCAGGATGAACTAAACGAGCGCCGTAGGAAATTCACTCCGCAAACTCCCATCACTCAACCTTCATGACCAAGGACCAACTCGCAGCTTTCATGCTAGGTTTGCTGCTTGCGGGCGGCTTGTCCGGCGGCGCCGCCGAGGGCGACCAAGCGTCTGAACGGCCTGCCCTTAGAGTCATGGGCCGCTATAAGGGCCGCATCAAAGGCTGGGACGTCGTCAATGAGGCGCTCGACGAAAACGGTGGGTTGCGCCAGTCCAATTGGATGAAGATCATCGGGGAGGATTACATTGCCAAAGCCTTCGAGTATGCGCACGAGGCCGACCCTGGCGCGCAACTCCACTACAACGATTATTCGCTGGAAAACGAAGCCAAACGCAACGGAGCCATCGCTCTCCTCCGCAAGCTCAAGAGCCAAGGCGTCATCGTCAACGCCGTCGGCCTGCAAGGCCATCTGAAAATGGATTGGCCGACACCTGCGCAAGAGGACGCCACCATCTCTGCCTTCGCCGCGCTCGGACTGAAGGTGATGATCAGTGAATTGGACATTGACGTGGTGCCGGCGACGCAGCGCAACCGCGGCGCAGAAGTCGGGCTCAGCTCCCAGCAAACCGCCGACTCAGGCGCCCACGCCAATGGCCTGCCGGACGCTGTGCAACAAGCTTTGGCCAGCCGCTATGGGGAGTTGTTTACCGTCTTCCTCAATCATCGCGGTGTCATCAACCGCGTGACGTTTTGGGGGGTTACCGATGGCGATTCCTGGCTCAACTCTCCAGGCCGGGTGAATTACCCGCTGTTGTTCGATCGGCGCGGCGAGCCCAAGCCGGCCTTTGACGCAATCATTCGCGCCGCCACCCAGGGCCGCAACACGCCGGCCCGTTAAGAAAACTACCGAAGCCAGACTTGCTTCATCGTAGCCAGCTATTTGGTTCCGCATGAAATCGCCGTTACAGATAGCGCTGGCAGGATCGTTTCCGTGCCCGACGTTCGCTGAGGAATGATTTTAACGCGCTCAGGCGCTTCCCAATGGTTCATCACATCGGTCTGGTGCGCCTGGAGGGTATCGCAGACCGCTTCGGCGCCGAGCACGCGGACGGTGCCGGCAAAGTCGGCAAATTGATACGAGAAATCGACCGGTTCGTTCTTGTGATTGATGGCGAAGAGGCAGAGCGATTTTTCATCCGTTGAAGCGCAGGCGAAGAGGTCCAGGGCGTCGTTGGACGCTCCAAGCCGGAGGGGGACCGGTTTGGCATGGCGGGCGTAGAGCTGCATGACGTAAAAGCTGGGGCGCTTGAGCAAACCTGCCGGAGAGGTTTCAATGATCGCTCCGGCGTAGCTGTTAGCCAGGTTGGAGCGGCAGGCCATCTCGACTTTGTCCGAATGCCGCATCAGGACATGGAGATAACGTGCGTTAAGCAAGGCCGACCCAAGCGTCAGCATCTTTCCGCGTCCCAATCCCCAATCGCCGCCAGTGACATTCCATTCCGTCACCGCAATTTTGATTTGGGCGCAACCGGGCGTGTGCTCGAGCATTCGGGTGAGGTTCGCCAGGTCTCCGTCGCATCCGGCAAAATCGGGCGTGTAATGGTGCGGGCAAACGTAGTCTATGTCCGTGCCGTCACGTTCGAGCAATTTCTGCGTGGGGAACGAAGTCATGAGCAGCACCCCCGGATCGGCTTGCTTCATCCCTTGCCGAAAATCCCGGAAGCGCCTGAGGTAG